>Ga0181534_10001578_pt1 | contig 14720 bp, 5 predicted proteins | sample PEATcosm2014_Bin_37_FD_119758 | JGI IMG/M metagenome (GOLD analysis project Ga0181534, IMG submission 119758) | Peatland microbial communities from MTU Mesocosm Facility, Houghton, MI, USA - PEATcosm2014_Bin17_10_metaG | ecosystem: Environmental > Terrestrial > Soil > Wetlands > Peat | place... | reverse complement strand
GCGCGTGTCGCCCATTGCAGGCCGTCTCTCGCATCTGTGCTCTCTGCGCCGTGGTCATTGGAGCACTCGCCAGTTTGGAATATCTCACACAAGCCGCAACCTTGCAGTTTGGTCTAGTATCTCCGGTTACGGCAACAAACCTAATTCTGATGGGCTTCGCGATCCTCTTGCTGGATTTCCGCTGGGGAGGCGTTTCGCTATCGTCAGTTTTGACATGGATATGCACCGGGCTCTCCTTTTTGACTCTGACCGGCTATGCCTACGATCCTGCGGGCTTGTATCAACTGAGAATGTTTTCCGGCGTCTCCCTTTTCTCGCCGCTTATGTTCCTGTTGATTTGTTCGGCGGTTCTGTTTGCGCGTCCGGAACGCGGGGTTGCCGCGATTCTGCTGAACCGAGACCTGGGCGGGCAGACGGCCAGACGTTTGCTTCCTGTGGCAATCTTCATTCCATTTACGGTTAGCCTGCTGATCTTCAAGCTGTACCAGGTGGGAACCTATGGTGCAGCCCTGATGGTGTTTCTCTTCGTGGTGGCTCCGGTGCTGATTTTTGTACCGCTGATCCTGCTCAACGCATCTCTGCTCAATCGTATTGAGCGCGAGCGCAAGCGGAGCGCGGAAGAACTTAGTATCAGCACGCAGCGGTTTTCCGGCGTAGTGGCATCGGCAATGGACGCGATTATTACGCTGGATGAAAGTCAGCGGGTAATCGTCTTCAATGAAGCCGCCGAGAAGATGTTCGGGTGTCTTTGCGAGGATGTAATAGGTAGGCCGCTTGATCGCTTTCTTCCCGAACAATTTCGCGAGGTTCATTCGCAGCACATTCGCAAATTTGGAGAAACGGGTCTTACGACGCGTTCCATAACGTCTCCCGGCATTCTCTCCGCGGTGCGGGCCAACGGCGAGTCATTTCCCATTGAGGCCACCGTGTCCCAGGTACAGGTTGCCGGACAAAAGCTCTACACCGTTATTTTGAGAGACATCACTCAGCGTCTGCGCGCGGAAGAAACGTTGCGTCATAGCGAGGCGCGTTTCCGCTCCCTCTACGAGCAGGCTGCCATTGGCATTGCGCAGGTTGCATTCGACGGGCAATTGCTCATGGTGAATGCGGCGCTATGCCGGATGCTGGGATATGAAGAGAGTGAACTGCGAGGCAAGAACATTGTTGACGTTACCCATCCGGATGATCGAGCGCGCCAGGAGGAGCTAATTGCGCAGCGAAAGCCCTATCAATTGGAGAAGCGATGCCTGCACCGCGATGGTTCCGAAGTCTGGGTTGACGTTTCCTCTTCGCTGGTGAGCGACTCTGCCGGAGCACCGCTGTATCGTATCTCGGTAATCCAGAACATCACTGGGCGCAAGTGCGCTGAAGAGCAGTTAGCGCAGGCGCGGAAACTGGAGGCCATAGGACGGCTTGCCGGTGGCGTAGCGCACGATTTCAATACTCTTCTCAGCGTCATGCTCGGTTATTCAGAACTATTGCTGGAGGAATTGCCTCCTGGAGACTCTCGCCGTGAAAAAGTAATACAGATCAAGAATTCCAGCGACGCGGGCGCCCTGCTTACGAGGCAGTTGCTCGCATTCAGCCGCAAGCAGAGCGTCGCGCGGGAGGTGCTGGATTTGCGGGAAGTTGCGACGAGGATGATGCCAATTCTGTCTCGCTTATTGCCCGACGACATTGAGTTGACCCTGAAGTGTCCCGACGCACTCTGCCGAGTAAAGGTGGACCCGGGCCAGATTCAGCAACTCATGTTGAACCTGGTTGCGAACGCCGGGGACGCAATGCCGGACGGCGGCCATGTCAAAATTGAAGTGCAGTCCGTCAAAGTGGATGAAGCCTACGTGCAGCAGCATCCTGCACTACAGGTTGGCGGTTATGCAGTGCTCTCGATAAGCGATTCTGGACTGGGCATGGACGCCGAAACCGTCTCGCACATCTTCGAGCCCTTCTTCACAACCAAAGAGAAGGGCAAGGGTACCGGTCTTGGCCTTGCCACTGTCTATGGCATTGCAAAGCAGAACGGTGGAGATATCTGGGTTTATAGCGAACTGGGAGCAGGCACGATTTTCAAAGTCTATCTTCCGTTGACGACCGAGGCGCTACAAGAGCTGGAGCCTGCGAGGGTTTCAAATCGTACGGTCGGGGGCGAAACCATCTTGCTGGTGGAAGACTCGGCACCGCTGCGGGAGTTGACGAAAGTCATCTTGGCGCGCGAAGGCTACAACATTCTGGAGGCTGAGGACGGCGTCGCGGCGATGGAGGTTTCAACAAGCTATGAGGGCAAGATTCACCTGGTGCTGACCGACGTCGTGATGCCGCGAATGCGTGGGCCACAACTGGTCGAACAGATTGTAAAGCAGCGCCCGGAGATCGCAGTCGTGTTCTTGTCGGGCTACACGGAGGAAGCAATCTCGCAGTCGGATGGAATCGGCGGGTGTTGCTTGGTGGAAAAACCGTACACCGCCGAAGTTCTGCTCCACTCGATCCGGCGCGCGCTGAATGGTATGCTTGTCACGCGCAAGACTCCGTAGTGGATTTCGAATCACGGGCAAGCTGACGAACAAGGGTTCGGCGATCATGGCAATGGCGATCGTCGTCGGCGCGCCGATCCCGCCGATCCAGTGCCTGCCGGTCGACAGGATTGGACCGAGCCAGGCGCTATTGCCACGGTGATTTGCTATCTCCACATTGCTTACTTTGGAGCCGTGATGCGTGAGGTGGGCAGGGAATACGCCTCGGGAAATCCGGCGAAAGCGTAGCTCCAAGGCGGTCAGATTCACCGTCTGCGAGACGTGTCGCGCAACACATAACCAGAGTCCATGGCGTCCATAAGAATTTTCGATTTCCATCCTGGCCCGCAAACAACTATCTATGAATACTGCGGACACTGCGGAGAGAGACTTGGACCTGCTACCAGAGGAGCGCTCCTTATTCGGTGGGTCGATGGTAAAACTGACGCGACACGGCGAAGAGAAATCTCTGGATTCGTAGGTGCCGCGGCCTTAACCCATTTGGCTGGCAAGCCGTGAAAGACCATATATCATGACGAAACTTGAGGCAGTAATCCAACCATCCAAACTCGATGCTGTGAAAGAAGCGCTAATCAACATCGGCATCGACGGATTGACCGTGCTCGAAGTGCGCGGCCATGGCAGGCAAAAGGGGCATACGGAGTTTTATCGCGGACGTGAATACAGCGTCGATCTTCTCCCCAAAATCAAGTTGGAGATTGTTCTACGCGACGAAAGGGTCGATGAGGTCGTGAAGGCGATTTTAGTTTCGTCACAGACGGGAAAAATCGGCGACGGTAAAATTTTCCTTTCTCGAATTGATGAGGCGATCAGAATTCGCAATGACGAGCGCGGCGCTGACGCGCTTTAAGTACGTAGGGGATTATTGATGACCTCGGGCATCGCGCAGAGTCTGAAAGCCGAGTACGTAACAGGCTCGGAGCGATTGCAGCTTGAATTCGAACAGACGCGCTCGGGCCGTTCCGCGCTGCAAGGGCGGACGGCGCTGGTGGATTCCCTGACGCATCAGCTGTGGCGCCACCACGTTAATCCCGATTTATCCGCTCCTTCGGGTTTTGCGCTGGTCGCCATTGGCGGCTACGGGCGGGGTGTGCTTGCTCCCTACTCGGATGTCGATTTGCTGTTTCTCTTTGACACGGAAGCAGCCGCCGCGGGGCACAAGGACGCGATCCGGGCCTTCTGCCAGGATCTGTGGGATCTGCGGCTCAGGCTAAGTCCCACCACGCGCACGCTGGAGGATTGTGATCGCCTCCATCGCGATAATCCTGAGTTCAATATTTCGTTGCTCGATTGCCGTTTGCTCGCCGGCGATTACGGTCTCTTCCGCCGCCTGCATGACCAGGTAATTCCTCGTTCCGTGTTGCGGGACTGGCAGGAGTTGGTGCTGTTATTGGCCGAGGTCAACGAGGCGCGGCATCACCAGTTGGGCGACACCATCTTTCATCTGGAACCGAATATCAAAGACGCGCCCGGTGGATTGCGCGACTACAACGTTGCATCGTGGCTGGCGCTGCTCAACGGTTTTTCGCGCGCGCAGCAATGGATGAACGCTCTCGATTACTTTCCTCCATCGCTCCGCGACCGGGCCCAGGAGGCAAAAGATTTCTTCATCTCCGTGCGCTGCTTTCTGCATTACCGCGCCGGACGCGATGACAACCAGTTGAACTGGGAGGCGCAGCAGGCGGCGGCAGACGCCCACATTGGCTACGACGGAGGTGCTGGGGACGCGGCCGAGTGGATGCGTTATTACTACCGACAGGCACGCGTCCTCAACCGGCTATTTGCCAACATGATGGATGAAGTGGTGCCCGCCCGCTCATCGCTCTTTCAGCAATTTCAAAATTGGCGCGCGCGTCTTTCCACCGACGAATTTTCCTGCGTTAACGGGCGGATTTTTCTTCAGCAGCCTTCCGCGCTGGTTTCGCCGGAGCTGTTTTTCAACTGCTTTGAATTCGTCGCCCAACATGGACTCAAGTTGGCTGCCAGCACCGATCTGCGGATCGAACAGGCACTGCCGACGGTTGCCGCGCACGGCCTCTCAGGGCCGGAGCGCTGGGCGGAATTGAGCAGGATTGTCGTGCGCCCGAACGCGGCCAAAGCCTTACGAGCCATGCAGGAACTCGGAGCGCTCGGGCTGTTGCTGCCGGAGTTCCGGGCGGTTGAATCGCTGGTGATACGCGACTACTATCACCGCTACACCGTCGATGAGCATACCTTCAGGGCCATTGACTCGGTTCACGCGCTACTAGCGGAGAAGGATAAGAAGAAAGACGCCAATCGCGGCATTGCCACCATCGTGGAGGAAATCGAGCGACTCGATCTGCTGATTCTCGCCTTGCTGCTGCACGATGTGGGCAAGGCGAAGCCCTCCGACGATGATCACGTCAGTGCCAGCCTGGAAGTGGCAGTAAAGGTTTGCCGGAAATTCGAACTGCCGCCGGACGATGAGGAGTTGGTGTGTTTCCTCATTGCCTATCATCTCGACCTCTCGGCTGCCATGCGCCGCGATATTTTCGATCCTGAAACGATCCAGGGACTCGCTAAGCGAGTTGGCACTCCCGAGCGGCTCAAAATGCTGGCGGTTTTGACCTACGCCGATGTTGGCGCGGTGAATCCCACGGCCCTTTCTCCCTGGAAGGCTGAGAACCTCTGGCGCGTGTACTTTGCCACCGCAAATTATCTCAATCGCACGGTTGACGACGACCGCTTCCACGCCAAAAGAGGAGACGAGCAGGTTGCGCGCATTCGCCTGCTGGCTCCGCATCTGGGACGCCGCCTGCGCGATTTTCTGGAGGGGTTGCCACAGCGGTATCTTCGCGTGCATTCGGCGGAGGACATCATTCAGCATGTGGAGATGGCTTCGCAACTCAAGGCCATTGCCGTGCAGACGCAGCTCAAGCGCGTTCGCGGCGATTTCGCTCTGACGGTCATTACCCATGACCGCCCCGCGCTGTTTGCCAGCCTGGCCGGGGTGCTGGCTGGTTGGGGTATGAACATTCTGAAGGCGGACGCGTTTTCAAATGACTCGGGCGTGGTGGTAGACCGCTTTGTGTTCACGGATCGCTTCCACACTCTGGAAATGAACGTGCAGGAGTGGGATCGCTTTCGCAAAAGCTTTAGCGACGTTCTAGGCGGCGTAGTTCCATTGGAGAAGGTGGACCGAAAAAGGATTGGCGGGGGCAGCAAACCTCCCAAGGTAAGAGTTGAAACGAACGTAAACGTCGATCAGAGCTCGTCGAGTCACAGCACGGTGGTAGAAGTCGTGGCGCAAGACCGCTCTGGCCTGCTGCACCGCATTGCCGCCGTGTTCGCCGAGTGCAACTGCAATATCGAAGTCGCGCTCATCGATACCGAAGGCGAGATGGCAATTGATACTTTCTATCTCAGGATTGCCGGAAGAAAGCTCGCTGACGAAGAGTGTTCGCAGGTAAAGGCAGCGCTGGAAATGGAACTGGACTCCTGAGTCCGGATTGTGAGTGCCTTGGCCTGTAGTACACAGCTATCTTCCCGCAATGCGTTTATCTTGAAAAATCGTAGGCATTTAGCTACTCTGACAGCAACTGCGTTGTTAGGTCGAGGAATCGCATATGCCGATCACATGGGACCGTCGCCCAGCTGCTGAACAAGTGAAATCTGGCTTCAAGATAGCTGGGGCCGTGGCAGGCTCAATAGTCGTATTGGCGATGTTTGGAGGCGGTTATCTCCGCATTACTGATTCCCAACGACACCAGGCTGGTTTGGCCGCGTGGATGATGATGACAGGGGCAGTCTCGGTTTTGGTTCTGACTGAGAACCAGTGGAGTAGATGGTTCTGCTATATTCCCGGCGGAATCGGTGGAAGAGGGCTCATAGCGATGTCGATGTCTCTTCTGTTCGGTACCGAAGGGGGCCTCGCGGCATCATATTTCTGGCTCGCGTTATGTTTGCTATCGCTTGCAATGTGTCTACTGAGCTTTCGATTCCAGAAGCGTACTCAGCTATCGCTATATGACCGTGTGTCTCTTTTGTTGTCCTGTCTCTGTTTCTTGGTGACTATGAGCAGGATGATGGCAGGGATGAATGACAAACTGTTAATCAGCTCGATTGTACTGGGTGACGTGTTCTTACTCCCAGGTTGGGTTCATTACCGGTTGACGAACCGGAAGTATCGAAGAAAACGAAAGGCGCATCTTCGTGGACTGTGGGCCGGTTGGAAATCAGACCGTTCGGCTCCCACAATCCAGACCCTCGACATCGGGTCGGCATACGAACAATCAACGCCCAGACATCCGCGACAATAGCTGTTTATAAATCGCCAAGGCACTCACTATTGGCAACCTCAGACTTGTTGGCGAGAGATCACTTGCGGAGGTGGCCTTGGCGCAGCACAGCTTATTTGGTCTGCATAGGGGTCTTTCGCTTCGCTCAAGATGACACTTCAATCAAAGGCAAGATAGTTGGCGATACATCGCCAAGTAGCTCACTATCTTGGTGGCCGAAGTGCTTTAGGCGGCACATGTAGATTTGAACTGTGCTGGGGGCCTTCGGCTACGCCTCAGGATGACCCTCTTGGAAGATGCCCTCTTAGAAAGAGACACATCGTTGGTGCAGCTTCTGCGGAACCGCTTTAGACTATCCTGTACCGTGCCGTCCCACCTTAGGCGCAAAAGCGGCGGCGAAGGTGGGCACCACGGTACCTGTTGAGCGGATGCATACCTCGGATTCCAATCACGAACGTATTGCGAACGAGGCTGCCGCCGTTGGGATGGCAGACGCGACGGATGACGCATTGAATCTCTTTCATCCCGCCGTGCGTCAGTGGTTCCGCTCCGCATTTACCTCTCCTACACTTGCGCAGCAGTTAAGCTGGCCGGCTATTGCGCGTGGTGAATCAACGCTGTTGCTGGCCCCAACTGGAAGCGGAAAGACCCTGGCGGCATTTCTCTGGTGCCTGAATCGCACCATGTTTTCGGCCTCTCCCGCAAAAGCAGACCGCTGCCGCGTGTTGTACATTTCGCCGCTGAAGGCCCTTGCCGTCGATGTGGAACGAAACCTGCGCGTGCCTCTGGCAGGCATTGCCGAAGTGGCGGAGCAGCGCAAAGACCAGCTTCATCTGCCCACGATCTTCGTGCGCACCGGGGACACTCCGCCGGCTGAGCGAAGCCGCTTTCAGCGCACGCCCGCCGACATCCTGATTACCACGCCGGAGTCCCTCTACCTGCTTCTTACCTCCAACGCCCGTGAGGCTCTGCGTTCGGTTGAGACGGTCATCGTCGATGAGATTCACGCACTGGTGCCCACCAAACGAGGAGCTCACCTTGCACTCTCCCTTGAGCGGTTGGAGCGGCTGTGCGGACGCAAGCTGCAACGGATCGGGCTCTCGGCGACACAAAGGCCGCTTGACGAGGTCGCCCGTTTTCTCGCTGGGGTTTCATTATCAGGCGAGTCGCCTGGGACGGTCTCAGAGTTGGTGTATCCTGCCCGTCCCACCTTAGCCGCAAAAACGGCGGCGAAGGTGGGGCACCCGCCTACTGACAAATTGGCCGAGGCCGAGGCTCCAGTGCGCCACCGCCCGGTTACAGTGCTGGACGCGTCCACTCCAAAGCGATTGGAACTGAGCGTTCAGGTACCGGTCGAGGATATGTCCAAGCTCGGCGGGAATACACCCGAGGGCGACGGGATGCGGGGCGGCCAGTCTATCTGGACATCGATTCATCCCGAGCTGCTGAAACTTGTGCGCGCGCATCAATCCACGCTGATCTTCGTCAACAGCCGACGGCTGGCCGAACGCATCTCCGGAGCCCTCAACGATCTTGCCGGAGAGACGCTGGTGCTGGCTCACCACGGCAGCGTTGCTCCGGCCCAGCGCAAGGAGATTGAAGAGCGTCTCAAGAAAGGTGAAGTCAAGGGATTAGTTGCGACTTCTTCGCTGGAGCTTGGAATCGATATGGGAGCCATCGACCTCGTCGTCCAGATCGAAGCGCCTCCCTCGGTTGCCAGCGGCATGCAGCGCATAGGCCGCGCCGGACACCACGTTGGCGGGACCAGCAACGGAATTATTTTCCCCAAGTTTCGCACCGATCTGCTTGCCTGCGCCGCAGCCACTCGCGCCATGTGCGACGGCCTTGTGGAGGCGGTATGGTACCCGCGAAATCCGCTCGACGTGCTTGCCCAGCAGGTGGTGGCATCTGTTGCGATGGAAGCGATGACCACTGGGGAGTTGTTCGAACTGTTTCGTTGCGCCGCGCCTTTCGCATCGCTCTCCCTCGAATCGTTTGAGAGCGTCCTTGATCTACTCTCGGGCCGTTATCCATCCGACGAGTTTGCGGAGTTGCGGCCGCGCATCACCTGGAATCGCACCACCAATCTGCTGACGCCGCGTGAGTCCGCCAAGCGCATTGCCATCGTAAATGGAGGCACGATTCCGGATCGCGGACTCTATGGCGTTTATCTGGCCGACGCCGCCAAGCCGACCCGCCTTGGTGAGCTTGATGAAGAAATGGTGTTCGAGAGCAAGGTTGGAGAAACCATCATCCTCGGCGCTTCCACCTGGCGCATTGTGGAGATCACGCACGACCGCGTGCTAGTTTCGCCCGCGCCCGGAGAGCCCGGAAAAATGCCATTCTGGCATGGCGACAGTACAGGGCGGCCTGCGGAGTTTGGCCAGCACATCGGCGCTCTTACCCGCGAGTTGTTGTTAATGCCCGCTCCTGCAGCCTTCGCGCGTCTGGTGGAAGACCATGCTCTTGCGCCCAACGCGGCTGAAAATCTCCTGCGCTTTCTGAACGATCAGCAAGCAGCCACCTCGCGCGTTCCGAGTGATGAAGACATTGTGATTGAACGCTTCCGCGATGAGCTTGGGGACTGGCGTATCTGTGTTCTTTCTCCATACGGTAGCCGTGTCCATGCGCCGTGGTGCATGGCTGTGGCTGCGTCTCTGCGTGAAGAGCTGGAGATGGAGCCGGAGACGATGTGGACCGACGATGGGTTCGTCATTCGCCTGCCTGACAGCGACCGTGTGCTAGAACCTGCAGAGCTACTGCCCTCGTCGGAATCAATTCGAGAGAAGGTGATGAGCCAGCTTGCTTCCACCGCTCTCTTCGCGGCCCGATTCCGCGAGAATTCCGCGCGCGCCCTGCTGCTGCCTCGCCGCCGTCCCGGCATCCGAACCCCGCTTTGGCAGCAGCGCAAGCGTTCGGCCGATCTGCTCAACGTCGCATCACGCTATCCCTCGTTTGCCATATTGCTGGAGACTTATCGCGAGTGCATTCGCGACATCTTCGACCTGCCTGCCCTCACGGAGATTCTGCGCCGCATTGAGGACGGCAAAATTCGCGTCACTACCGTGGACTCGGCCAAGCCATCGCCTTTTGCCGCCACGCTTCTGTTCGGCTATGTGGCCAATTACATCTACGACGGTGACGCTCCGCTGGCGGAGCGGCGCGCCCAGGCGCTCTCCATCGATCAGTCGCAGTTGCAGGATCTGCTCGGCGATGCTGACTATCGCGAACTCCTCGATAGCTCCGTGTTACACGAGGTCGAGAATCAGTTGCAGTTGCTTGGTCCGGAACATGCGGCGCGCCATGCCGACGCCATCCACGATCTGCTGCTCAGGCTTGGCGACCTCAACCCAGCAGAGCTGCGCCTGCGCTGCGAGAGTGAGGAGGTATTCGCGCTCGTAAACTCTCTTGTCCAGTCCGGGCGGCTGTTGCTAGTTGTCATCGCAGGAGAGTTGCGTTATGTCGCGGTAGAATACGCCGCGCAATACTGCGATGCGCTCGGTGTAGCGCTTCCGGAGGGGCTGGCCGCCACCTGGCTGCAGCAGCTAGCCGAGCCGCTGATTGAGTTGCTGAGCCGATATTCTCGCACCAACGGGCCGTTTACCCTGGATGATCTCTGGCAGCGTTATCAACTTTCGAAAGCCATCGCAGAAGCTTCGCTCGCCGAACTGCTCCGGCAGGGAAGACTTCTTGAAGGCGGATTCCGCCCCGGCGGTATGCATCGTGAATGGGTACATCCCGAGGTGTTGCAGCAGCTTCGCCGCCGCACGCTGACGAAGATGCGGCGCGAGGTCGAACCGCTCGACGCGCGGGTGCTGGGAGTGTTCCTGCCGCGTTGGCAAGGTGTCAACAGCAAGCGTCGTGGGCTTGACGCGCTGCTCGATGCCATCGAGACGCTCCAAGGTCTTGCCTTGCCACTCTCCGAATGGGAGCGCGAAATTCTGCCTGCCCGCATCAAGGACTATGATCCCGCGCATCTCGACTCCCTGATGGCTGCCGGAGAGGTGGTATGGGTGGGGCACGAACAGATTGGCGAGCGCGACGGTCGAGTTGCGCTTTATCTGGCGGAAAGCCTGCCAGCACTATTACCGCCTACGGCCCTACAAGCGTTGCCTGTCCCTGAGGGACATGCACAACGCATCGCGGAGTATCTTGCAAGCCATGGTGCGTCGTTCTTTGCCAGCTTGCACGAGGCTGTTAGTGGAGGGTTCCCCGGCGAAACCAGCGACGCGCTCTGGCAACTCGCGTGGCAAGGCGTGGTGACCAACGACACGTTTCACTCGCTACGCAGTTTCCTGCGGCATGAGCGCGAAGGCCATCCACGCCGTGGCAGCGACTTCACGCGTCCCGGTTCGGCTGAGTTCCTCAAGCAGTTCCGCGCCCGCGCCCGAGGAGGCGCCATGGCACAGGGACGCTGGTCGCTGGTACGTTCGCGAATCCAGACTGAGCCCACGGTCACGGCTTGGAGCGCCAGCGTAGCTCAACAGTTGCTGCTTCGCTACGGACTCGTGGTTCGCGAGAGTGCAGCCGCCGAAGATCTGCCGGGAGGCTTCAGCGCCTTCTACCCCGCGCTTCGCCAGATGGAGGATCGTGGCTGGATTCGTCGCGGCATGTTCATCTCCGGCCTCGGCGGGGCACAATTTGCCATGAATGCCGCCGTGGAGTCCTTGCGAGCCTTACGCGCTCCAGCCAAGAAGACGGCAACCATGCTTGCTGCCGTCGATCCTGCGAACCCCTACGGCAATCTGATTCCGTGGCCCCACGTCGCCGAAGCTGATGAATCCGAGCAATCGTCACATGGCATGGCCCGGACCAGCGGTGCCAGCGTGCTGCTGGTGGCAGGTGACTTGGTGGCTTATTTGCGTCGCGGCAATCCGGCGCTGAAACTCTGGCTTCCTGCTGCGCAGCCTGAGCGCGACGAGTATGCGCGCGCCGCCGCCCGCGAACTTGCCCGCATTGCGCTTCTTCGCCAGTCTCCGCGCGGGGGACTGCTCATTTCCGAGATCAACGCCAAAGCGGCGAGAGAACATTTCTTCGCCCCATTTCTGGAGCAAGCGGGATTTGCGGCGACCGCATTGGGCTATCAAATGCGCCGCCAGCGTCCATCCACGCCGGACCATGAACCGGAATCCGAAGACGAGCCGGACTTCGATTCAGCCGGACAAGATGGAGGAAATGCATGAGGCAATCTTGCGGTTTTGCGATTCAAAATGGCGCGTCAGTGAATCGTCTCCTGTGTTTTCTGAATCTTTCGTATCATAGGGTTCGAGCGGAGATACATGGACGAGCCACGTTCTAGTAAACGCCACAGGAGAAGGAAAGCGCATGTCTGCAATAATCTCCCCCATTAAGCTTTCGCAGTTCGGTGTGATCGGCCTTGGAGTGATGGGCCAGAACCTCGCGCTGAACATCTGCGATCACGGACAAAGCGTCGCGGTCTGGAACCTTGAGCCCGAGTGGGTCGAGCGTTTTGTCTCCGCAAACCAAGGCAAGCAGATTGCCGGTAGCCTCGACCTGGCCCAGTTTGTCCGTTCGCTGGAACGCCCCCGCCGAATGCTGATGATGATCAAGGCCGGCGATCCGGTGGACCAGATGCTGGCGCGCATCGCGCCCTTGTTGGAAGAGGGCGACATTGTCATCGATGGTGGAAACTCCTTTTTCAAAGACACTCAGCGCCGTGAAGCGGCGATGCGGGCTCGAGGGCTGAACTTCTTCGGCATGGGTGTTTCCGGCGGCGAAGAAGGCGCGCGCAACGGTCCTTCACTGATGCCCGGCGGAGACGAAGGGGCCTATAAGCACGTTCAGAAGACGCTGGAATCCATTGCAGCGAAAACCTCCTCCGGTCCCTGCGTCACCTACGTTGGCGCAGACGGTGCCGGGCATTTCGTCAAGATGGTTCACAACGGCATCGAGTATGGGGACATGCAGTTGATTGCCGAGGCTTACGATCTGCTGCGCCACTCGCTGGGCCTCGCGGCGCCGGAGATTGCGGAGGTATTCGCCCAGTGGAATCGCGGCCCTCTAGCGTCTTATCTCATCGAAATCAGCGCGGAAATCCTGACCGCCGTTGATCCTGAAACTCATAAGCCGCTGGTGGATGTCATCCTCGACAAGGCAGGGCAGAAGGGAACTGGGAAGTGGACCGCGCAGATTGCTCTCGACCTGGGAATTCCTATCCCAACCATCTCTGCTGCGCTGGATGGTCGCGCCCTCTCCAGCATGAAAGCTGAACGCGTGGTTGCCAGCGCGCAGTATGGACGGGTTCCGTCCCGCTATACCGGAGACAGCGCCCAACTGATCGCCTCCATCCACGATGCGCTTTATGCCAGCAAGATCTGCTCCTATGCGCAGGGCATGAGCCTGATCGCCGCCGGTGCGCACGAGTGGAACTGGAAGATCAACTTGCGCGAGATTGCCCGCATCTGGAAGGGCGGCTGCATTATCCGGGCGCTTCTGCTGGACCCGATTATGCAGGCATTTGACCGCCAGCCCTCGCTTCCGAATTTACTGCTCGACGCCGATTTTCAGTCTCGTATTACCGCCGCCGCTCCGGCCTGGCGCAAGGTTGTCGGAGTTGCGGCCTCTCTGGGAATTCCCACTCCCGCTTTTTCTGCATCGCTGGCTTACTTTGATGCGTACACCGCAGCTCGGCTTCCGCAAAATCTTACCCAAGCCCAGCGCGATTTTTTCGGCGCGCACACTTATCAACGCGCTGACCGTCCCGAAGCGGGCTTTGTCCACTCGGATTGGAATGCTCTGATTCCCAGGAGTAGCCGATGACGACCGTTATTGAAGCTGCAGTTGAGCGGAGGTTAGAGCGTCCGGCTCTTCCCTTGGGCGACCCCTGTACTCTGGTGATCTTCGGTGCCAGCGGAGACCTTACCCGGCGCAAGTTGATTCCAGCCCTCTATAATCTCTGCGGCGTGGGCTGCATGAATACGCGCTTCGAGGTTGTCGGCACTGGGCGAACCCAAATGACCGACGAACAATTTCGCGAATCCATGCACGAAGCCGCGAAAACCTCAAAGGACGTTCGCGGATTCAGCGAGGAGAAATGGGCGCACTTTGCCAAGCGCCTTCGCTACATTACCGGCAATCCAGCCTCTCCCGATTTTTATTCCGAACTGCGCTCGTTTCTCGAACAAATGCGCCGCGATGGGTCGAGTCCAAACACGTTATTTTACGTTTCCACTCCCGCATCGTTCGCAGGAGAGATTGTCTCCGGCCTGCAGTCGGCGGGGCTCAATCAGGGTGACAGGGGATGGTCCCGCATCATCCTGGAAAAGCCATTTGGCCGCGATCTTGAATCCGCCCGCACACTGAACGAAGCCGTCCTCAAGGTTTTTGACGAGAAGAACGTCTATCGCATCGATCATTACCTTGGCAAAGAGACGGTGCAGAACATCCTGGTCTTCCGCTTCGCCAACTCCATCTTTGAGCCGGTCTGGAATCGCAACTATATCGAGTACGTGGAAGTCACCGCCGCCGAAACCCTCGGAGTCGAGCGCCGGGCTGCGTTTTATGAGGAAACCGGTGCGTTGCGCGACATGGTGGCCAATCACATTCTTCAATTGGTGGCTCTCACCGCCATGGAACCGCCCGTCGCTTTCGATGCCGATTCCGTACGCGAACAGAAGGTGCAGGTCTTCCGCAGCATCCGTCCGATGACGTTGCAGGACGTGGCGGCCAATACCGTCCGCGGACAATATGGACCGGGCCGCATCGGCGACCTAGCTGTCCCGGGTTACCGTGAGGAACCGGGTGTCAAGCCTAACTCAACTACGGAAACCTACGCTGCGGTTCGCCTCAACGTGGAAAACTGGCGATGGGCGGGTGTCCCATTCTATCTGCGCACAGGCAAGCGGCTGGCGAATAACGTCACCGAGATCAAGGTGCACTTCAAGCGAACTCCGCAGGCGCTTTTTGCCGG
>Ga0181534_10001575_pt1 | contig 14733 bp, 7 predicted proteins | sample PEATcosm2014_Bin_37_FD_119758 | JGI IMG/M metagenome (GOLD analysis project Ga0181534, IMG submission 119758) | Peatland microbial communities from MTU Mesocosm Facility, Houghton, MI, USA - PEATcosm2014_Bin17_10_metaG | ecosystem: Environmental > Terrestrial > Soil > Wetlands > Peat | place... | reverse complement strand
CCCCTGGGTACGCAAAGCTCACGGCTGATTTGCTCGAAGCCGTCGTCGCCAGCCTCGCATTGGTCATGGGGATGGCTTTCAGGTTGTCTCCCACTGCCCCGTAGTACAGCACTCCGTTGAAGAATGCGGGCGTAGAAAATACCTGGCCAGAAAGCGCGCCTATAACTTCCTGATAGATATTTGTGTCCAGTGGTCCCGCCGCATTGAACTTGCCCATGTTATCGCGGTCCGCTAAGTAGATATTGCTGTCTTTCCCTGCGCCTACAATCAGATGACGCACCGTGCCGTTCACATCCTTCTGGTCTGGCAGCAACACTTCTCCTCCCGACCCCAGATCCTCGTCCTCATCGGACTCGGTGACGGTATTATAGGTTTCAAAGTAATCGGCCACGGCCAGCTTTCCGCTTGTTGATAGCTTCACCATCGCATTGCCGAAGTCATTCTGTGATGGGAAACCGCTTGCGTTGAGCGTAGTATCAAAGACGCCATTTGCGTCAAGAAAATAGAGATTGCCACTGCTGTCCGCGGCGATCCCATCGCCGCTCATCCAGACCGAGCCCTCGTTGCCGTTCGGTGTCATGTTCAGCACCTGCGTCTGCTGCAAAGTGGACTCGCTATAGCCCATCACCCAGCCGGTATAGGGCTGGATATCGCAGTGCGAAGACCATCCAAGATAAATGGTTCCGTTCAATAGCAGCAGGGCTGCGCGCTCTTTATACTGGCCCGGTGCAAAGATCACACTGCCGTTCGAGGAGCCTTCGCCCGTTCCCGGATAGCTCGCTGCTATCTCTGTTGGGCTGCCGCTGATCTCCGCTCCAGTCGTGATGTCCAGGGCATGAAGCCGCTGATGGTAGTTGCCGCTGGAATCCTTGCTCATGCCGATGGTGAACAGGGTTCCATTCGTCCCTTGCGCGCGATCAATCACCGGTGTTGAAGTAATTCCGATCTCCGGAGTCACCTGCCCGCAGCCGCGGTCGTCGCTGGTCGTCTCGCCGCTGGCCAGCACCGAGGTCTTCCAGAGCTGCGTCCCGCTGTCTGCGTCAAAAGCATAGACGCTGCCATGCTCCGTGGCCACATAGATCACGTTATGCAGTTTACCGCCGATTGTCACATTGGCCAGATAGAGCGGTTCGGCATCGACCAGGCCATCCACCGCGTCAAAGCCGATCTTGCCAAATTGCGTGGAGTTCACATTGCTCAGTGTGAGAATTGTCTCTGCTGCATTGAGTCCATCGCGGGCAATGTCGTTGTGGTAAGTCGTAACATCCGGGGCAACTGTCTTCGTCGCTGCCTGCACCGTCAAAGCCAGTGAAGCCGTATGGGTAAAGCTACCGGATGTGCCGGTAAACGTGACTGTCGGCGTGGATGCGGCTGTACTCAACGCCGCGGTGAGTGTCGTAGTCTGCGCAGTTCCCGGAGTCAGCGTGAGCGCGGCAGGGCTGGCTGTAACCCCGGCAGTCAGCCCGGTAATTGCGACCGCGACCGTGCCAGTGAAGCCATTCGTAGCCGTCGCCAGAACGCTCACCGAAGAGCCGGTTGCCGCTGCAGCAATGGTCAGAGACGTCGGGGAGACACCCAACGAAAAATCGGGCGGCAGAGCTGCCGCAACGACGGTCAGAGCCATTGTCGCCGAGTGCGCAAACGCTCCCGAAGTCCCAGTCAAGGTAACTGTGGCGCTGCCTGCTGTGGCGCTTGAAGCGGCAGCGAGCGTCACGTTTTGAGCTGTCCCGGACGCTAGCGTAAGCGTGGCCGGATTGGCAGTAACCCCCGCAGGCAACCCGGTAATTGCTACTGTGACCGTGCCGGTAAGGCCGTTCGCAGCCGTCGCCAAAACGCTTACGGAAGAACCAGTCGTTCCAGCGGTAATCGACAGGGAGGCAGGCGACACTGAGAGCGAGAAATCCCCGGCTGGGATGGAATGGGTTCCCCCTCCTCCGCAACCGGCCACGGCGAGGCAAACCAGCAGACAAGTCACAGCGCCTGCAAATTCAAGCCTAAGCAGGAAAATCCAGCGAGGGGTGGGAAAGCTCATTGGGGAGGGCTCCTACGCCGAAAATAGTCCATTTCGCCATTTTCGTCCACGAATATTTCGCGGAGTTCTCTGTGGCGGTGCTTTCCCTTGCTTACGAGTAAAGTTCCCATCCGATGTCGCCCGACACACCCACATTCAAGTCTTCATTCAACGCATCATTAATCAGGCGACCGAAACCGACGCTGCGTGCCCCCACCTTAATCGCTGGCGAGGCACTCCGCCGGCGACACGCCCAGCGCGCGGCGGAGGGGCACAAAGGCTGCGGCTAACAGCAGGAAGCCGAGCAACGCCAAACTGCCCAGGTAGCCGCCGATCACATACTGAGTACTCAAGCCATACACCTGCGCCAGTCTGGCGGCAGCTAGCAGCGCCGCAACCGAGCCGAGGATAAGACCGATGAAGAGCACCCGCCGCAGCTTTTTTATCACAGCAAGGCAGACCTGGGTCCGGTTGGCCCCCAGCGCAATCTGTATCCCGATCTCTCTCTGCTGATCCGCGACCTGAATGGATAGAATTCCGAAGACCCCGACGCCTAGAATGATGGCCGCGAACCAGGCGCAGAGTGTGCCCGCGAGCGTGATTACCCTCCAGACGCGAAGATCATCGTCAATATGCATCTGGATGGTGCCGATGCCGGCGTCCAGACTTGCCGGTGCAATGGCCTGTACGGCATTACGTACTGCTTCAATCGCCAGTCTGCTGCTCGTTGCCTTCACAACGATTGTCGGCAATGTTGTCGTGGTTAGCCGATAGACAACAATGTCAACCGGATCGGACATGGATTTGAAATGAACGTCTTCCGCAATACCCACAACACGGCAATATGGCTTTGCAGCCTCATTCTGCGCATCGGCCCCACTGTAGATGTAGTTCTCAAGAGGGTTTTCTCCAGCAAACCAGGCCAAGGCCGCGCGGCTGCCGAGGATGCATACGCTTTCTCCTGCCAGGTCGTTTGCCGTAAAGTCGCGGCCTCGCACAATCCTGGTTCCAACGGAGGAAAAGTAATGGATCGACACCTCTGCCGGCCATACATTGAGCGGACGCATCGCGCCATTCTTGCCGCGCACTGCGAACTCTGCTTTCGCTTCACTGCCACTGATTGGAGGCAGATTCATTGTGGCGACGGATTGAATACCGGGAGAACGTTCGATCTGCTCAACAATGCGGCTCTCTTTACTGGAATCTGCACCGGCGCTGGGCGTTTCCTCCTCAATATCGAGTGTTGCAAGGACTGCGCTTACAGAAGGAAATCCAGATGGCTGTCCGGCTAACTTCTCAAAGCCCACGCCGCACACAAGCGCGGCAGTGATAAGAAGAACAGAGGCAAAGACCTCGAAGCCGATAATCCAGGAGTTGGAGCGCAAGGTCGCGCTGCGGATCCCTGCTCTTAGGATCAAGCTTGGCCGTTTTCGCTCTTGCCATAGGCTGGCTCCGGCGCCTGCTACGCATGCAACAGCTAAAGTGATTCCAACGGCTTCAACCAGCAGGTCGGTGTTCGGCGAGATCGTCGGAAAAGTGTCGAAACCGGGAATGGACTGCAGGACACGAGAGAGAATATGCGCCGTACTCCAAGCCACTGGCGCGGCTACCATACAACCTATCGCAGCAAGCACGGTAGCCTCAAACATGGCGAAGCGCACCTCGTTGCCCAAACGGGCCCCTAACGCCATCCGAATTGCCGCGGTGTGGGCTTCGCGGCTTGCTCGCCCTACGAAGAGCAAGATCAGATTGCAGCAGCAAAACAAGAAGAGGGTTGCCGCAAGCGCTTCCATTGCCAGCAGAGGCATGTGGAGCGCCTTTAGCCCAGAGGTTGCTCCCAGCCGTCCGTCCTCCACATTGATCAGCGCGCCCGGAGCAAGATTTGAGAACAGACCTGCCGCAAAAATCTTGCCCTCGGGATCAGCCGACTGCCGAATAGACGGCCCGATTGCATCCAAATTCGTTTGAATCTCCCGCATCGAAACGCCTTGCGGGAGGCGTCCAAACACCATCCATTCAAAATAGCCGGGATAAGCAAATCGGTCCTGCCCTGGGCTGCTCACTGCCAGAAAATGGCGCGGAAGCAGGATATCTGCGGGAACCAGCGGCGATATTCCGGTAAACTCCCGCGGCAGTACCCCGACGATATGAACGGGCGCGCCGTCAACCGTGACCGTCTGACCAATTACATGGGGATCGGCGTCAAAGTGCGTTTTCCAATAAGAGTAACCGAGGACTGCCTCCCATCCATCCTTGCCACCTCCGGGAGCATCATCTCCGCCGTTGAAGAAGCGGCCCAAGGACGGAATAAGCCCAAACACCGTGAACGCGTTTCCAGTTACAAACGCACCATATATCTTTGCGGTTCCGGTAGGAGTTTGAAGTCTAAACTCTTCCGTTTTCCATGCCAAGATATCTTTCATTGCTGCGCTGGATCGAAGCGCTTCGTAGCAAGGACCGGAAAGAGGAAGCCCATTTGGGCTGCCGCCCAAAGTGTAATGAATAATATCCTTGGCTTCAGGAACCCCGAGCGAGTGGAGCAATATGGATTGAGTAATAGAAAAGACGCCAAGGTTGACCCCCACCGCCAATCCGATGGTGACCACCACCATGGTGGAGAAACCGGACGAGCGAAAGATTCTGCGAATCAGATAGCGTGCCTGATGCATGCAGTCAATCCCGATTGGATTTTGAAACAGTCCGAGAGGATAGCTGGGCTCTGTGGATTAGACAACTGAAAGCAGTCTGGACTTGCACCTCCAGATGTCAAGCATTCTCCCATTCTCCCAAAGCCCAGCGGTTGGGTAAAGGGGGGGCGGTTAGCTCGCCGTGCACTTGGTTGCGGTAGCCGAACAGCTTGCGCCACAACAAGCCGCGCCTGTGCCAGCAGTGCAACAGACCGGCACCGATGGGGCAACGGACGCAATACTTGCCGCCCGCGAATAGGCGTATGCGCCACAAAGGGCTGCGAGGACGAGCACTCTAGTTGCAATTTTCATTACATTTTCTCCTTAGAGTTGAATTACCGTGCAGCTTGCGCTATACGGCTCCGGCCGGGCAGCTTACTTCTCCGCGGCGACGATCACATCGTTTTCGCTCTGTGGAGTGAGCTGGCCAACCCATGCCCGCGCGACACGCCCATGTGTGTCCAGCAACAAGAGGGTTGGCGTTCCCGAAACATTGATCGTGTCAAGCGGCTGGTTAAAGATACCCTCAACAGCCACACCGCCGGATTGCAAAGCCCCAGCTCCAGATCCCTGATCATCTGGCATCACGGCGAGCACATGCGCGCGAAGTGCATTCTTCTTTTCCAGATCTCCGAGCCGCTTGTAAAAAGGCAGACTGGCTTCGCAGAAGTGGCATCCCCTGCGAATTGCTAAAACTAGAGTACCCGGATGATCTCCCCAATGGTAACCATGAAGAGTTGGTAACATCTTGCCTTCAAGCTGGGTAGTCTCCGCGTTAATAGGCGCCGCGCCAGAGAAAAAGTTCTTATGAGTCAGGAGTGTCCAGCAAAGCAGCCCGCATACTGCCAAGATCGCCACATTGGTAACTGTTTCGACCATTTTCGGAACACTATTCACGGCTCCTCCTGTGACGCGCATCACGTTACCAAAAGTTACTAAAATATGCAAGTCCAATATGCACATTTATTACCTTGGGTCTGAAGTAATGCATTTGAAAGAGGATATCCGGGTGCGGATTTGCGGCATATCGCTGCCTCCAACGCTGATAGCACGGTGGTAGAGCTTCTCGCAGCCAGGGGGAAGGTTAATCCTCAAAGTCATCCACATGCCGTTCGCGGGCCTGCTCTGAGCTTGATTAACCGTTCGATGCCGAGTTGCTGCCATTTAAAAGTAAATTCCGCCATTCGCTGCTCCAGATTTGGGTTGACCAGGGGGTGCCGTTACTCTAGTACTGGATTTTCAGCTTTCGCTATTCCCGGCCTTTTCGGGAACTTCGGGAGGCCGGGTGCATTTGCGCCGCCTCAAACCGCTTCACCGAACAGTTATTTCAAGGAGACGCCAGCATATGTCCAAAGCCGTAAAGTACGCCGAAAAAGTTGCCGTCTACGCGGCCAAGGGAGCCTGGGTTGTTTACGAACAGCTCAACCGCATCAGCCCGAACCCCTCTTTTACGCCTTCATGGAGCGACAAGCCTCTGCTCAAGAGCTACGAAAAGGAGAAGCCGCCCCTCGGCTGGCCACGTACCACGGACTCGCTCTGCCCCAAGTGCGTTCCGGAGATTCGCCAGCAGATTCTTGACGGCAAGCTGCCCCACGAAGTGCTGCTCAATGAGAAGGTGGGCGAAATCAAGGCCCAGATCATCGAGCGCGACGGCCAGATCCTGATGGTCAAGGATTGCCCCAAGCACGGCCATTTTGAAGACCTCATGTCCATCGACACGGCCTTCTTCAAGCATCTCGAAGAGAGCTTCCCCGGCCGCGACATCAAGGCCCACGGCGACGGCGACAAGAACCTCCACCATCACGGCACTTCGACCGTTACCCACGGCCGCGGCTCGGTGCTGACCATCGATCTCACCAACCGCTGCAACATGATGTGCGATCCCTGCTTCATGGACGCCAATCAGGTTGGCTTCGTCCACGAGCTTACCTGGGACGAGATCAAGACCATGCTCGACAACGCCATCACCGTCAAGCCCAAGCGGCAGATGAGCGTTCAGTTCTCCGGCGGTGAGCCGACCCTCTCGCCCTACTTCCTCGACGCCGTTGCCTACTCGCGCAAGGTTGGCTACAACAGCGTGCAGGCCGCCTCCAACGGCATCGAATTCGCCAAGTCCAAGGAACTCTGCCGCGCCGCTGCCGAGGCAGGACTCCGCTACGTCTATCTCCAGTTCGACGGCATCGGCAACGCCGCCAACTCGCACCGCAAGGTGGGCAACCTCTTCGACGTAAAGCTCCAGGCCATCAACAACCTGCACGAAGCCGGCGTTGACATCGTTCCCGTTACGACCATCATCAACGGCATCAACAACGAGCAGGTCGGCCACATTATCCAGTTCGCGCTTGATAACCCGAAGAAGATCAGCTTCCTCAGCTTCCAGCCGGTCAGCTTCACCGGACGCGACGAAGACATCACCGACGAGCGCCGCTTCGCCCAGCGCTACACCCTCTCGCACATGGCGCACGACATCAAGAACCAGGTCGGCCTCGGCGAGCCGGCTCGCGACTGGTTCCCGATTTCCTTCATGTCCACCTTCTCCGACTGGGCCGATCTCATTCACGGACCCTCAGCCGAGTGGGGCCAGCTCTCCTGCGGATGTCACCCCAACTGCGGCATCGGCATGGCGCTGATGATCGATAAGGAAACCAAGGAAGCCGCGCCCGTCACCGCCTTCCTCAACATGAACAAGGTCGCCAAGGACTTGGCCAAGGTCAACGACGCGGCCCGCGGCAAGTGGCTCTCCGTCATCGGCTTCGGCCTCGCGCTCATGCGCAACTACGATCCATTCCAGTCCCCCACCCACTTCAAGATCACTGACATGCTCAAGAAGATGGACAAGACCTTCAACGCCACCGGCAAGGACTACGGCTCCGTCAAAGGCGACCGCACCCTGGCCGACATCGAGAAGCGCCGCTCCGACCGCTGGAACTTCCTCTTCATCGCCGGCATGTGGTTCCAGGACCTGTTCAACTACGACTTCCGCCGGACAGAACAATGTATTATTCCCTACGCCACGCAGGAAGGCGAAATCAGCTTCTGCGCTTACAACACCGGCGTCGGCTGGCGCAACATCATCGAGAAGATGCACATGACCTCCACCCTCACCAAGTGGTATGAGGAGCACGGGCGTCACGAGATCTTCGCCGGCGGCAAAAAGGTTGGCATGACTCAGGTCGGCCACACCCTCAACCTCAACATGGAGCACGTCAACGCCGAGGCTAATCACACCCTCGACGAGCTGGGCATCGCCAAGAACAGCCGCGAAGAAAAGCTCCGCGCCAGAGACAACAAGGCAGGGGCCGTTACCACCGCGGACAAGGTCAAGGAAGACGCCGAAAACGCGCGCATGGCCAAGCTCTACCGCGAGCACGTCCTCGGAGAAAAGCCCATCGAGGGCCTCGTCCGCCTCGACTCCATCCGTCCGGCTTCAAACAACGCCGCCTCGCCCATCAACCGCGAGTCCCAAGCCGAACCCGTCGCCGGGGACTGACCGTCTAGGCAATGTTTGTTCGTGCTAGATCACCAAGGCCGTTCCCATCGGGAGCGGCCTTGGTGGTTCGTATGGATACCTCTTGGGAAGAATGAAATTCTCAACGAAGAAAACCCCTACTATTTATCTATGCCCGGAGCCGCACAGAGAATTCCTTCCAAAGCAGAATAGTCCTTACGCAGGAAGCTACGCTGCGATGCTTCGATCATCTCCTGCTGTGTGTGCTTTGCCCAGATCAACCGATACCCACCGGCCAGCGCAAGCTCACGGATAAACTCTCGCTGTGTTCGGCCGTTTCCTTCGCGAAAGGGATGGATAGCGTTGATTTCTCCCAGGAAGTATGCGGCCCGATGTACCCATGCCGCTGCGGAAAGATTCTTCAGAGAGTTTTCGTGCGCCAGTTCAACAAAGAGCGAATCAAGATTCACCTTCAGAAACGCCGGTGGTGGAAAGGCTGCACCAGGCTTTGCAATCCCAACCGTGCGAAGCTCTCCGGCCCATCCGTAGACGTCTTGAAAGATATAGCGATGAATTGCCTGCAAATGTCTCGTGTCGAAGTCTCCAGCGATAGGTCTCAGTTGCAATTCGAGCAAACGCCGCAGAGCGAACGGAGTCTCGCGCCGCTGCAACTCGACTTGCTCGGATAAACCAAACTTGTTTTCAGGGACATCGCTTGAGTGATGCTTGGGTTTCGCAGCCATGGTCTTCCGAGGCGGCAAGGGAGGACGGGGATTCAGGCAGCGCCCTTGACGAACTTTTCACTTGTCATCCCAGCAACGTGGCGTTCAATTGCCAGACCGAATTCATTGAGCGACAGGGAACCAGCCTCATACTGCGCAAGCAGCGCAGCTGTTGCAGTATCCGGCTCAAGACCCTCCATGCGGAAAGAAGCCAGAACACCGCTCACCGCTGCTGTACGGCTCATGGTTTCAGCCACGGGATGGACTACTGTAGCCATGCGCGACCACTCCTCATTTCATTTTACAGACACCCGTACGCGAAGTCGAAGGGATTCTCGGAACGTCCTCGGCGAAAAGCCCGTCGAGGGCCTCGTCCGCCTCGGCGCGATTCTGCCTGCTTCGAGCCGCCCGGCCTCCAACAACGCCGCCAGCCCCATCAAACCGCCGCCCCGAAAACGAACCCGTCGCCGGGGACCAGGCATTGCATGCAGCAGACGCGCCTTCGGCGCAAAACCACAAAGGCCGTTCCCATCGGGAACGGCCTTTGTGGTTTTAAGACGCAAGCAATCGGCAGTATACTCGATTTCTGAGCGTAGAAGTGGTAACGCATCAGCTACAACAACCGAAATGGTATACAGAGATGGAATTCACTCCGCAGTGCCGATGCCTACATCCTAAAAAGTTAGGTACGGCCTTTTTGTAAGAGCCATGAGGTGGGGTTGCGATGGGACAAGCATTAGAGAACCCGAAATGCTACGACGTCGAGAACTGGCGAACGTATGACACTCGCGAAATGGTTACTCATCTGGAAAAGCTGCGAGTCGCGGCCAAATTAGAAGGTGCCCCTCGTGCCTTTAGATCATCGATGATATTTAGAGAGAGAATTTGCCCAGTGGATATTTACTGCTATTTGAAGGCAAGATTTGGCGAGCCTAATGGATTCCAAACTAGATTGGCACGAAAGAATACCAGCGATAATCTGTTTCACTGGGATTTTAACCTGAAGGCATCCGATGAAGTTGTATACATATCTGGGACAAATCGGGAGGTGCATCTCATGGTTTCAGAAGCGCTTTCCGATGAGCAATGGCCTCAGCTAGTGGGCAAGATCAAGGGGGACTATGCGCGAGTTTCAAAGGAGAAGAGCAAGGTATTTAAGTCACTTGAACGATGGGTAATATTTTCCAACAAGTACATCCAAACGGCTGAACTCTGTGCTGGAATCCATAAGAATATTCTATCGCACATTAGCGTCAATTCTTTTTCAAAAATATCCAAGATAAGCGCAGTTGAATTTAAAAGCGCCTTTCTTGACGAGCCCAAGGTCAGGAAGGCAATGGTTAGACGGACCACGAAAATTTTCCAAGGGTGCCTTGAGCTTTCGCTACTCACGCCTATCCTTGCGGAGGCATTCATCAACATGGCAATACTTGTACTTTGCAAGAAAGAGATTAGAGACAACAGCAGGCAATTCGACGCATTCATCCGGTCACCGATTGATGTGAAGGTGTACGATCTATCGTACAAATGCAATGGATTTGTCAAAGCAATCGACGCGGAGTCTTCAGAGTTCAAAGAGTTTAAGCGCATTATGGACAATCGAAATAATACAATTCACGGCAATGTAAACCCTGAGAGAGAACAGATTGAGACAGTGTACTTTGATGGGAAAAGGCCGCTTTACAGGGAGCCCGGAGACAACCTACTAAAGTTCCTTCAGACGATCGAGAAGCAATCCGGTGCAGAAACAGTGATTAAGAGATACGAGGATACACATGCCTTTCTCGCTAGCATAGGTGATTGTCTTGATCCAGAGATCAAGGATGACTTCTGGCAAGTAATGGAAGCAAGTTACCCCGGATACGATCTTGATCGAAAGAAATTGGGTGTACTTCTGCCTGAAAGAGTTGTGTCAGGCTATCCATCGGGAGCCAGATACGACGACGAACTATCCGTTGATTGGTCTGTGGCGGAGTAAATTGACTAGTGGATCGTGGTCGGGTGCCGGGTGCCCCACCCTTCGATTTTTTCTATCGAAGGGTGGGAAAGAAACGAACCTCCTGCGAGCGAATAGCGAGCGTCCGCCGCACCGCAGGTGCTTCCATGCGGAAATCTCGATAGCTTTATCAACTCGAAGTCCGAGCGGTTTGAGGTAATCAGCCGCGCCCCATGCGTCCGCGCCGTCAACGTGATCAACCTATAAAGCGCATTGCACACAGTTCGACGCAAAACACGACGGGCCGCTCCAATCGGAGCGGCCCGTCGTGTTAGATGGTTCCTTTGCCAATAGTTATGCCAATCCACAAACCATATATTCACCGGGTCAATTGATAGGCGGGAGGCTCTCCAAGTACGTGCTTACAGCCGAACCCACGCTGCCGCCGTTGCTGTACACGTCCCAGTTGATGGACCACATCATATAACCTGCAACATCGGGATACCCGGCCGAATTTTGCAGGACGTAAGCTCCCACGGGATTTTGTCCTGTAGTCAGGTAGTTAAATGCTGCATCCAGTGAGGCAGGAGGCAGATAACCCGGTGAAGCTGCGGTGGATGCCGGTACGCCGATGACGACTTGGTTCGCATTCAGCGGCTGGAAGGTCCCTGCGCCGTCTGCCACGGTAAAGCCCTTCAACAACATCTCCGACATTGCCACCAGATTGTCTTCACTCCCCTCGCTATAGTAGTTGCCATCGAGAGCCTCGATGTTGGCCTCGTTATAGTACTGTGGCCAGACGTAGGTCAAGAAGCCGCGAATCGCGTTGATTACAGGAAGCTGGGCGCCATTCCAATTGGACGCGCCGTACAATCCCGAACCGTAGTATTGATATCCGGCCTGAACGTAGTTGGCAATCGGCGCCATCGTGATCATCGCATTGGGTAGCGCCTGGTGCAGTTGTTGGAGGCCGGAAATAAGGTACACAACACTCGGAGTTGTGGGGTTGGCAAGGTTAAGGTCGCCTTGATTCAAGTAAACCGCCCCATTTTCAAAATCAATATCGACCCCATCGAACCCGAACTGATTCATCATTGCTGCAACCGACGAAGCAAAATTCGCCGCGTCGCTCGAGCTTGCAAAAGTGGGAGTTTCGGTCGCCCCGCCGCAGGAAATCAGCACTTTCTTTCCAAGGCTGTGCAGATATTGCACGTCGGAAATAAACTGAGCTTGTGTTTCGTCAGGATCGACGGTGAACGAGAATTGTCCGTTGCCGTTGTAGTTCGCAAAAGCAACGACGACGATGTCCCAACTCGTCGGCACATTCCGCAACTGTATCCACTCTGGGGTTTCCCAGTCATGCCAATATCCGACCAGGACCCGGCCATTGCCAGCCGTGGAGGCCAAGGTTGTCACGCTTGTTGCCGGACTCGCGGACGAGGTTCCCTCAGAGTCGCTCGCTTCTACCGTGAAGCTATAGCTGGTTGAAGCCGTGAGGCCGGAAACGGTATAGGATGTGCCGGTTGTAGTTCCAATTGAACTTCCGTTTCGCAATACGGTGTAGCTCGTGATGCTGCAATTGCTGGGAGGAGTTACAGCCGCCCAACTGAGCGTCGTTCCAGTGCTGGTCGTACCGGATGCGGCCAGTCCAGTGGGCACTCCGGGAGCAGCCGTGCAGGGGTTCGTGCCTGTCGTGGTCACGGACAACGTATTGCTAGTCGTAGTTCCGTCGGCATTCGTCGCTGCGATGTCGAAGCTATACGCAGTGCCGGCCGTTAAGCCTGAAACAGCATAACTCGTTGTTCCGGCAGCCACCGCAGCCTTTGCCGCTCCACCCTGATAAACTTCGTAACCGGTCAGCGTGCAACTCGTGCCCTCGGTTGGAACGGTCCACGCTAACGTCGTACCGGTGCCCGTTGTTCCAGAAGCAGAAACGGTGAAGGCGCCGGGCGCGCTAGTGCAGGCATTGCTGCTGCACGCAGTTGGCAGGCTCCAGGGATCTCCGGATCCGGCTGCCCCGCTGTTTCCGGCAGTCGTCGGATTATTCCCCTCTGTCCAATAGGCAGCCGTGTAGTTGTTGCCATTTTCGCTGGCGACCATGCCCGCCGTGTAGGCCGTCGTTGCGACCCATGCCGCCGCGCATGTGCTCGACGAACCTGAAGAGGACGTCGTCACACTCACCGTCGCCGCTGAACTGGTGCCTGCCGCATCCGTAGCTGTTACCGAGAATGTATACGCGGTGCTTGCCGCAAGTCCACTGATCGTCGTGCTGGTTCCGGTACTCGTCACTGTAGACGGACCGCCGGTAATTGTATAACTCGAAACCGAGCAGCCGGAGCCAACCGTAGAAGCGGTCCAGCTCAGCGTGGTGCCGCTGCTGGTGGTTCCTGAAGCCGTCAGAGCTGTTGGAGCTGCGGGAGCCGACGAACACGAGGGAGACGTCGTAGTTACACTCAGCGTGTTGCTGTCCACGGCGCCATCTGAGTTAGTGGCCGCGATATAGAAGCTATACGCAGTACCAGCCGTCAAGCCTGTTACTGCATAACTCGTAGTTCCGGCAGCTACGGCAGCCTTTGCCACGCCACCCTGATAAACTTCATAGCCGGTCAACGTGCAATTCGCACCCTCGGTCGGGACGGTCCACGATAACGTCGTGGCGGTGTTTGTAGTGCCCGAAGCAGAAAGAGTAAGTGCGCCAGGAACCGTGGTGCAGCTGGCTGTACCGCTGGTACACGCGCCTTGCGAGGTCCAGGGTTCTCCGGTTCCAGTAACGCCGTTGTTGGTCGCCGGATCATTCCCTTGTGTCCACCAATTCGCCACATAGTTGATGTTGCTCTCGCTGGCGGTCATGCCTGCGGTGTAAACCGCTGTTGAACTCCAGGCTGCTGCGCACGTTTGCGCCGAGGCGCTGCTGGTGCTGCCGAGCAGCAGTGCTAGCGTAAAACACGCCGCCATAACCGAATACAATCTGCGATTCATAGTGACTCCTTTGCTGGCTCCTAAGAGCGCACTGGACCGACTTTGGCCAGTCCGGTTGGGAAGGAAAAAGGGATGTTCGTTGGTCGGAGACTGGTTTTCAAACTTCTCATCTCGCTCGCGCCGGATGTTGGTGCGCTGCCAGCGAAGGCGAATACTTGTTGGAAAGAGACGTCACGCGAACCCACTTGAATCGAATGTCTTCTTGAAGATTTACTTTTGGCGACGGAGGACGGCAAGTCGTTCAAATCAGAAACCGCTGATGAGTTAACTGTTCGCGTTGAGATTACGCTAGTACATTCAAGCAGCTCCGTGCAAGAGAAAAATGAACATTATCGACCTAAATGATCACATCTATGCGCAATAGCACCCTAATAGACCATATTCGATTTACGCAGGTGGCTTTTGCTCGAAGTCTGCTGGTATGTATTTGGTTCTAAAGGGACAGCTCGTTGAAATCGCCGGTAAAACAGCCCTAACGAAAGCGGCGAATTCTCAAGGTGTGCCGGCCGGAACGATAGAGTCCAGTGGCGTAAAGGGTGGCGCGGCCCTTGGTTGAGAAAATTAGCGCACGAATGCGAAGAAGTGGCGCGCCATTGGGGATATTCAAGAGCCTCGCGATCCGGTGATCGGCCTGAGTAACGTCAATCTCCTCGTCCGCGTATGCCAGCTCAATTCCGCACTCACGTTCGAGTGTTCCAAAGAGGGAGGCCCGATCGAGTGGAACATCGAGCATTACCTGGTATTCCTCCGCTGACAGAAAGCAAACCTCAAGAGCAGCGGGTTCATTGCCGGCTGAACGGACACGCTCGATTCTTATGAGGTTGCTATCGGGCGACAGCCCGAGCCGAGCCGCGATCTCCTGTTCGCCGTTCACGATGCCCGAAGACACAATCCGGGTGAACGGCGCTAAACCGAGGCTCGCCATTTGCTCCGTGTAGCTGAGTAGCTTG
>Ga0181534_10001574_pt1 | contig 14747 bp, 12 predicted proteins | sample PEATcosm2014_Bin_37_FD_119758 | JGI IMG/M metagenome (GOLD analysis project Ga0181534, IMG submission 119758) | Peatland microbial communities from MTU Mesocosm Facility, Houghton, MI, USA - PEATcosm2014_Bin17_10_metaG | ecosystem: Environmental > Terrestrial > Soil > Wetlands > Peat | place... | reverse complement strand
GATAGCGAAAATTCACCCGCAGCGGCGCAATGAAGCTAAGGCCGGTGAAATGAAACTCAAGGTCGCCGAAGCCGGGTGGCACCACGGCCGCGGCAGCCGTGGGGAATTCATGCCCGTCAGCCACCAGCCGGTCGATGTGAACCGGCGGCTCAATCGGGTTCACCGGAATGCGGCGCGGATCGACCATCACGACCCCGTGCGGACCGGGAAACCAGATCCGGCCATCCAGGGATTTGCATCCGACACGCTCCTGGCCGGTCTTGTCCATCGTCTTCACTGAGTCCGGCTCATCAAACGCAGCGCATTCGACTCGCGTGATTTTCCCATCAACGAAGTCGTTCAAGCCCTTGCGGCTCACGCTAAAAATGCCTCGACTGGAATCCACCCACAGGTTGCCCACGTCGTCTGGAACGACCGCGTAGGTGTTGTTCTCGAAAAGTCCGTTTTCATGGCTGATCATGCGCATCCGCCCATCCTTCAGGCGGGCGATTCCCGCAAGCGATGCGGCCCAGACCACACCGTCCGCGTCCTCGCTGATCCCCCTCACATACGCGCCGCCCGAGCCCGGCCCGACCGGCCACGATTGGTACTCGCCGTCCTTCACGCGGAAAATCCCGTTCTCTGCGGCGACCCAAATGGCGCCATCCCGGCCCAGCGTGAGGTTCAGGACCCAGGTCAGCGGCGGATCGCCATGGTTGAAGGCATAGGGCGCCAAACCGCCTGCTCCAACCCGATACAGGCCACCGCCGCATGAGACGATGACGCCATGAGCGTCCTCCGCCATGCCCACCAGCATGTTCGGCGCGCTGTAGCTGGCTGAAACCTTGCCTGCGGAAAAGACAATCAATTGCCGGCTGCTTCTCCCGACAATCAGGTAGAGGTCCCCGTTGCTCGCCTCGAAGCTGCGTTTGATGACATCATCCGGAAGGCCGGCCCCGGTAAAATAGGTCTTTGGCTTTCCGTCGAAATACGTGATGCCGCCGCTGCTTGCTATCCAGATGCCGCCGCGTCTCGAAGCACTGACGGACAGGGCATCACTGACCGCGGTGTCCTCCGCCGCGCTGAATGTGGGGAACTTGACGTCGGAGATTCGTCCCAATCCATCTCTTGTCGCAACCCAAAGGCTTCCCTCGCCGTCCTCGGCGATCGCCTTGATCGACGAATTCGCGAGGACGTCATGCGTTGGCAAGAACTGATACACCCCGTCTTCGCAGCGGACGAGGCCGCGGCCATTGGTGCCGATCCACAAAGTTCCCCTGCGATCCACAAACAATGCGTCGATTTCGTCCGGCAAGGGCGGAATTACCCGCTGGCGGAAATGGGAATCGTAACACCGCAGGCCGACCGGCGTGCCGATCCATATCTGCCCCTCGTGATCTGTCACGATCGAGTGGATGGGAGCTTCCGCCAGACTTGGATCGGGAAACGCCGTGACCTTTCCTGCCTCGAAATAAGAGACCCCGTTGTCAGCGGTGCCGAACCAGATCCGACCCGAAGGGTCCAGATATCCGCACAAGATATTGATATCGCCGTTTCCCGAGGTGCCATAGATTTCTGCGTAATCGCCACCCCTGGTTATTCTCGAAACCTGTCGCTGGGCCACGAGCCAAAGGGCGCCGTCCTCTGCCTCGAAAAGCGTGCGGATATTCATGTCCTGCCCCCCCAGGGCTCCTTCCCGCTCTGCGTAAACACCTTTCCGTCAAAAAACCCGTACGCGCTATTCTGCAGCCCGATCCACAGGCCGTCATCTCGGGCGGGCGCAATGCTGGTCACGATGCTGCTGCGCAGCTGAGGAATGCCGGACAGATCGATCAGTTTGAATTCGACACCATCAAACCGGACCAAGCCGGCGGTTGTCCCCAGCCAAATGTAGCCGTCCTTCCCTTGTATCACGGAACTGATGCCGTTTGCCTCCAAGCCACTGTGGCGGTCCCAGGTCTGGCAATCATACTGCGACAGTTCGCGCTCCGGATTGAGTGCGAAAGCTCGAACCGCCGACAAGATGACAATAAGAGCCAGAATGATATCGCCCGCACGCGGCGGATCGCAGCCGCGATTACAGAGAAACGCATGTCTCTGCGGAGAATGAGAAAAATCGGGTTTCCACATATCTCGATGGAACGCGTGATCTTATTGACCTGATTCGAAGGATTGCGAATTCCTTCGGTTGAATTCCACAGCAACCAAATCATTGGCGATCTCGCCGAGCCCGGGTTCAATTGATGGTAGTATTGCCGTTCATAAGCAGACATGCTGGTTCGCATCAGGATTCACGGCAGGAGAATGATCCTGGCAGCAACCACGATTAAGAACATGCACGCTATCGGCACACCTCCGGCGGACATTGCCATCAGCCGCGGATTGGTCTCCACGTTGCTGGCGGAGCAACATCCGGACCTGGCGCATCTGCCGTTGGAGGAAGTCGACACGGGCTGGGACAACGCAATGTTCCGCCTCGGCGATCACCTGGCGGTCCGCCTGCCGCGCCGCGCCGCTGCAGCGACCTTGATAGTCAACGAGCAGACATGGCTCCCCCGCCTTGCAGGCAAACTAACACTTCCGGTGCCGACGCCAGTCCGCCTCGGGAAGGCGTCTCAAGGCTATCCGTGGAACTGGAGCGTGGTGCCTTGGATGCACGGAGTGACGGCAAATGCGAGCGAACCGGCGGCATCGCAGGCCGGCGTCCTGGCTGGCTTTCTGCGCTCGCTGCATAATCCGGCTCCATCGGACGCACCGCAAAATCCCGTGCGCGGCGTTTCCTTGTCGCAGCGACGCGAAATGGTCGAGGGTCGCCTGGAACGACTTGTTGGCAGAACCAGCCTGATCACTCCTCAAATCGAACAGATCTGGGAAACGGCTTTGCACGCCCCGCTCGACCTGCCTCCAACGTGGCTCCATGGAGATCTTCATCCGCGCAATGTGCTCGTTGACCGGGACGCGATCACCGGGATCATCGATTGGGGCGACCTCACCTCAGGCGACGCTGCAACCGATCTTGCTTCAATCTGGATGCTGTTCGGGGATCCACATGCCAGGCAGGCCGCATTGGAAGCTTATGGCCACATCTCCGAAGCCACGCTGCAACGCGCCAAAGGCTGGGCGGTGCTGTTCAGCGTGTTCATGCTGGACACCGGGTTGATCGACAATCCCCGGCACGCCGAGATTGGCGTGCGCACATTGCACCGCCTCGCTGAACCGATGTAGCCGCCATCAGTGCCGGCGATCCAATCCTGGCCGCGGATGCCAGAGTCAAATCCTACCGCCGCCAATTGAACCTGGTCGCACCGAGGCCGGAATCGTCCTCGCCGCGGTTGAACACACGCACCGCCGCCCAAATCAGGAGTCCCATGGTGAGTCCCAGCGCGCCGAATGAAAGCGGGATTGGGAAGAAGAAGCTTCCGAGCACGGCTCCCCGCATCAGGTCCACCGCGTATGCAACCGGATCGAAATGGGCGGCGACCTGCATCCAGCCCGGAGCCAGCTTCAGCGGATAAAGGCTCCCGGAAAGGAAGAACATCGGCAGCAGGACCGCGTTGCTCACAATGGGAAAGACGGTCGTCGATGTGAAGCGGCAGGCAAACGCCACTCCGATCGTGGAGAATGTGAGCGAGGCCAGCGCCATGGCAGCCATCATCTCAAGCACCTGGAGCAGGTCCAGCGGCACACCGGCAAGCGGAGCAAAGGGCAGAAGGATCAGTCCCTGCGCAAATGACTGGATTGCCCCGGCGATGATTTTTCCCATTGCGATCGCCGGTCGTGGGACGGGAGCCACAAGCACCGCCTTGAAAAATCCAATCTGCCGGTCAAAAACGATCGTGATTGCCGCGAAGGTCGCCGAGAACAGCAGCGAGAGCCCAACCGTGCCCGGAAAGATGAACCGCCGGTAGTCCCCGCCTCCCATCTTCGAGCTGGCCCCGATTCCGGCGCCCAGGACGAACAGATAGAGAAGAGGCTGAATGAGCCCAGCAATCAGCCGCGCGCGGTCCACCCAGAACCGCTTGAGGTCGAGCACAACAATGGCGAAAATCGCGTTGATCACGGCTTGCCTCCCGTTTCGAGCCCGCGGCCCGTAAGCTTCACAAACACATCCTCGAGGCTCGGAGCGTGAACCTCCGCGCGTTCCACCCTCACGGGAAGATTGCGAAGCAGCTCCGGAAGGAGCACTGCCGGATCGTCATGCACGAGCATGATGCCTTCGGCTCCTTCGCCAGGCAAAAAGCCGCGCGACTGGAGCCAGCTCCGTGCCCGCGCGTCATCATCGGTTTTCAGGCTTACGACTCCCCCGCCAACCCGGGTCTTCAATTCCTGCGGCGTGCCCAGCGCCACGATACGCCCGGAGTCAATCAGCGCGATCCGGTCGGCAACCTCCGCCTCCGCCATGTAGTGGGTCGTAAATAATACCGTCCTTCCCTCGTCGGCCAGACCCTTGATTTGTCCCCAGAAGGTCCTTCTTGCATCGACGTCCAAACCGAGCGTCGCTTCGTCAAGGAACAGGATCCGTGGATTCGTCACGAGCGCCCGCGCCAGCTCGAGCTTCCGGCGCTGCCCTCCAGAAAGCTCCTTGGCCAGACGATCCGCCGCATCGGCAATCCCGAGTTGCGCCAGAATTTCCGCAGCACGCTTGCGGGCGCCCGGAAGCGAGAGGCCGTAGAGCAGGCCCATCAGCATCAGGTTGTCCCGGCCGCTAAGGCGTTGCTCGATGGCGGGTTCCTGAAAAACGATTCCCATTGCGCGGCGAATCGCGTCGCGCTCGGTCAGGACATCCAGGCCGAGGACCCTCGCCGTGCCGGAAGTCGGCGAACGCAGCGTCGCCAGGATCGAGAAAAGCGTGGTCTTCCCCGCCCCGTTTGGACCCAACAATGCAAACATCTCCCCGCGTTTGACGGCGAGATCAACGCCTCTGAGCGCCTCAACCTTGCCGTAGCGCTTGGTCAACGACCTCACGTCCACGGCCGGAGTCACATCATCCCCTGGTTGAGCGGTCGGCGGAGGCATGGGCGCATGTGAAACGCACCGCCGCCCCTGATGGCAACATGTTTCTAGGTGCGAATGTCCGCCATGTGTCGGGCGACACAGCGGCTGCATGCACCGAGCGGCCGCTGGCGGCGCAGGTCACGAAACCGGCGGGCCCGATCACCATTCCAGATTTCAGCGATCGAGCCATCGCGAACGTTCCCCAAGGATACGTCCGGAAGGTCCACGCAAAAATTTGCATCCCCGGTCGGTTGAATGTCGATGAGTCTCTCGACGTTGGAACATCCGAGCGGGCCGACCGGTAAATCCGGATCGGCAAACCAGTCGCGGTATTCCTGCGCTGTTAGCGGCATATACGGATAGCTGCCCAGCCCGTTCAACGCCCTCTCGAAGCGCGCATGTTGCGCAGAAAACACCTCGGGATCCACCCCGGAACGTTCATGGTGAAATCCACGCCAGGCCACGGCATCGCACCCGACGAGTTCCCTGACCTGACGCGTCCACTCCCCGCCCGCCGCCCCGGAAACATAGCAGTAGGGCACGATGCAGAGGGTATCCACTCCAAGCTGCCTCGCAACGGCCGGCATTTCGCCAAGCCCGTTCGCCGACCACGGACTGATCGTAAAACAAATCGAGCGGCTGACCCGGTGCGGAGTGCCCGGGTCGAGCTGCCGCAGCCTGGCCAATCCTTCGCTGAGTTGCGCGAAGCATCCCGGCACTCCTCGCACGGCGTCATGGATGGCCTCGGGACCGTCGACCGAAACGGTAACATGGATTCCACCCAGGCGCACGAGGTCCGCAGCAAAATCGAAGAGCCGGGTGCCATTGGAATCGATGGAAACAAACAGTCCAAGCCGGTGCAGGTGCTCAAGCAACCGGAGCACCCCGGGAAACAGAAACGGTTCCCCACCCCGGAGCAGGATCGACGTTACACCGTGGGCTGCCGCCTCGTCGGCGAGCCTCATCCACTCCTCCACCTGCAACGCGCCGCCCGGCCGCCCGTATCCATTGCGGACGTAGCCCTCGGGACTCCACTGGCCGCACATCTCGCAGCGCAAATTGCACGCGTTGGTCAGCGTAAACGAGACAAAGGAAGGGAAACTCATGTTGCCCGAGTTTCCCCGAACCATAATCGGCCGCAAAGCCTGCCTGCAAGGCTGCAGAGGACCGCCGGCCGCCCGATGCTCAGTCGCCTGCGTTCGAAAACTGGAGCGGAATGGCGAGCTTTGTCTTAATCGGAGTGCCATCCTGCATCGCGGGCTTGAACTTCCATTTTGCAATCGCGGTCAACGCGGCCTGCTCAAACCCCTTGTTGCTCGATTTCTGCACCGCGGGGTCGATGACATTGCCCTTTTCGTCCACGGAAAAGACAACTGTCACCACTCCGCTGATACCGTCGCGTTTCAGTTCGTAGGGATACTCCGGCGCCGCCGTACGGACCGGCACGGCAGCTTCGGTGACGGCGCGCGCCAGTGGGGCGGCCGCAAGACCGATGGCAAAGCACAGCGCGGCGGAGGCCAGCAATCGCCGGCGCTGAGAGTTGTGGGGAGAATTGTTCGCGGAGGATTGATGCGTATGCATATAAATCTCCACCAAGATAGCAGCTGCGCACCCGGCGTCTCCAAGGTGAACACCCTAGATTGGCCAGGGAGCAGCACCCAACCAGGCGCCACGTCACGCCAGGGCGGGCGGCGGGACATAAGGCATATCAGCGGTTGCGATTGGCGATCTCCTCCTTGATGGCGGCCGCAATCGGCTTGAGCAGCTCGATCCGTTCGCGGTAGCTGATCGCCAGGTCGCGCAAGGCCCCGATGGAGCTTGGCGCGGCGACGGGGCGCGCCCCGATCACCACGGTGAGACTCTGCTCGGCGCCGTCGCGCCCGACCCGGAGCTGGACTGACGAGCCCGGCGCAGTCCGGGCAACGCTGGTCTGCAACGCCTGGGCTGTCGCCACCGGCTGGTCGTCTATCGCAAGGATGATGTCGGCCTGCTTCAGTCCGGCCCGCTCGGCGGGGCCTCCTGCGACCACGCTCTGAACCGACACCCCACCGTTCGCGTCCGCCATCGCGATGCCAAGAAAGCCTTGGCCTGCGCCTTGTCCGGCCCCGGCCCGGGACGCCGCAACGTCCAAACGCGTGCGCTGCACGTCGGAACCGACAGTTTCACCGACGCCCTCGGCCACCGACTGCTGGGCCTGGTCCTTGGCGACTTCGCACTCGTGATTCAAGTCGAGAATGGTTTGCTCGATTCTGACAACGAGAGCGGACAGCTGCTCGGTCTTCCAACTGCGCATCAGGTCGGGCAACTGCTGGTTCTTGGCGCCGATGATGGCGCGATTGCGCTCGCGGGCGATGCCGGTGTTCCGGTCGGAAGAGACGAGCAGGTCGGCGAGGGAAGCCGTCTTCAGGCTCGCAATTTCAGCCGATTCAGCATCTGCACGGGCCTTCATGGCCATACCGTCCGCAAGATTCGCCATCAAACGGGCCGTGATCTGCGGAAGCACCTCGGAAAGCGGGCGGTGCGGACCCTCCACAGGGCCCAGGCTTGTCGACGACGACACGGCCCATTCCTGGATGCCGGTGTCACCCTTGAGACTCTGAATCGAAACCTCCAGCGACGTGTAGCCGGATGCATTCCTTGTTGTGCAACGGATCCGGACAATATGGTCGGGATGGGCGCCCGTCGAAGCGGGAAGAACACGGGTGAACAGACCGCTGTTCGCGAGGTCGTTTACGAGGGCATGCGCGACGTCCTGGCGGTGCTGGTCGATCACGGAATCATTGAATCCCTCACGCCGCCACGTTGCCCGCATCTCCGGAGCGGGATCGTAGCTCGCCTCGATCGTCGCGCTGCCGGGTATTCGCGTCGGCGATGCCACGGGCGTGTAGGCAGCGGGGTCCGTCGGCGACTGGATGGTCGGCCCGGAGGCGCAGCCAGCGAGCAATAGAAGCACGGAAGATATTATAATTCGGTAACTTTTCATAACCATAATTCTAATGGGGCTTCAGCGGTTGCGGTTGGCAACCTCCTCCTTGAGTGCGGCGGCTATCGGCTTGAGCAGCTCGATGCGCTCGCGGTAACAGATTGAGAGGCCACGGAGATCGTCGAGATTGGCGGGATTTCCGGAAGCGCCACCGCGCGCGCCGCCCCGCCGCGCCTCTTCCTGCCCGCCGTCCCCGGCGACCGCCTGCTGTGCCTGGTCCTTTCCGACTTCGCACTCGTGATCGAGGTCGAGAACCGTCTGCTCGATTCTTACGACCAAGGCGGTGAGTTCCTCGGTCTTGTTTTCGCGCAGGATGGCTGGCAGCTGCAGGTTCTTGGCGGCGACAAGCGCGCGATTGCGGGCCCGGGCGAGGATCACGCTGTTGTCAGAGCCCGCGAGCAGATCCGGCAGCGAGGCCTTTCCAAGCTGCGCCGCCTCGGCCTCCGCGGCCTGATCCTGGTGGCGGCGCGTGTTCGCCTGCAGGTCAGCGACGAGCTCCGCCTTCAGTCCGGCCATGAGTCCCGGGAACGCCTCCTGCAACTTGAAATCAAACATCGAGGTTCCGAACGATTTTTCCGTTGTGTGCGATGAAACCGTAATGCCGCTGGCCGTTTCGGTGGCGGTGAGGGTAATGCTGACACGAAAATCGGACGGATGCATCTCCAGACACGAGGCCTTCACCCGGTAGTCAGCCTTGGAGGGATCGCCGGTGACGATGCGCGCAAAAAGCCCTGAAGTGGCAAGGTCGTTGCGGAGAGCCCGCCCGGCGCCGTCGAGGTAATTAACGATGTTTGTGTCGCTATTCATCCAGTGCTTCCACATCTCGCGCATCTCCGGAGCAAGCGCATCGACGCCCTCGACCGCGGCGCTGGCGTCGATCTGGACAGGGGAGCGCACGGGCTCATAGGCCACCATGTTTGAATAGACCTTGGCCGGCACAGTTATGCAGCCGGAGCACAGGAGGAGACCGAGCGCGCCGCCAATCACGCTAATTAAGCGGAAAAAACGTTGAGGGATATTCATAGGAGAAGCTTTGAACGCATGGGCCCCTCGTCGCTTCACCGATAAGGGAAAAGACCTTGGGATTATGCCACCGGCTAACCACGACTCCCGAACATGAGGCGGGCGTAATCGGGATGGACAGGCACGTCGTTTACCGGAACCACGTTGCCCGCGCCTGATTCCGTCTTTAACTCGCCCAGATCGAGTCCACCAAAATGCCCGGTGAACTGTTTGAAGGCCATTTTCCAGGAGGAGAGAATCACTTCGCTTCCGGCCTCGTGAATGGAATCGAATTGCGATTCGGCGAGCCCTTCTCCGCTGCTGTACGGGTTTCCCAGGCTGTTTGCAGCTTTCGTTGCGCCGCCGAACGCCAACTCCAAGAGAGGACTGTACGCTTCGTTCATCTCATTGGTAAGATCCACGCGTTGTTCGTTGAATTCAAAGAGCGCCTTGGCATACGGCTGCCCTGGAATTCGCTTTCCGAAACCCCAGACGGTTTCCTTCGCAGTGTCCTTCGCAAAATCCTTGTACCAGTCACCAAGCCAGGGACCAAAATACGACAACAGCCCTTGCCCCTGGCTGGGCGGGCGCGCTGGCGGCGCAATGTCGCCAGCATCAGGCGAATCGTAGGTCCAGCCGGGTGTGACTGAAGTTCTGACCGAGCTGCCTCCGCGGACCACTGCCGGCGTTCCCTGAAGAAGTGGTTGCACGACCATCGAGCTCCCACGCAAGTCAACGACGGATGGGTCGGCGGCGGGAATTTCGGGCGCTTCCCCCGACGCCGTTTCTGAAGCTCCGACGTCCTGGCCGAGGATCGCCGCCACCGTTTCGGCATTGGGATTGGCAGGCTGGCCGAAGAAAGCCGTGCCGGCCCCCACATCAAAGGCGCCTCCCAGCTGGTTGGTGATTTCGGTTTCGCGAGAATCCCACTCGGCCCGGTAATGCAGTGCCTGACGGATGCGTGCCTGGCGGGCAAGCTCCTGTTGGACCCGGAAAGCCTCAGCCTGGGCCGCGGCTTCAGCCTGCGCCTGAGCTTCGGCTTGGGCGGCGGCTTCCTCCTGGGCCGAATTGTCGGAAAACAACGCACCGACAAGCGCGTCGGCGAGTGCACCCGCGATCTGCTGTTTGATCATCAGGTTGGGGTCGAGGTGCGGCTGAACCGGTTTGGGCCTCGGCGCCACGCGAGTGACCGTGTTCTGACCGGACGAACGGTCGACCGTTGCCCCGGTCATTTCTTCCAGCTGGCCGAGAGCCGACTGGCTCTGAAGGCTGCCGTTGTCGAATTTTGAATCCCTCGCAACGGCCTCGGTGGACTGGCCCGAGAAGGGATCGCCCGACAGCCCTGCCTGCGCGAGCGCGGAGGCGGGAAGGAGCGTGATCGAAGCAATGATCGCAAGGAACCAGAGGCGGCTGGGATGGATTCGCGGATGCATGGGTTATTGGGCGTTCTCAGCGCCGGTTCTTCAGTTCCTCCAGATCGGCTGCGAGGGTGACTTTTTGCGTTGGATCAAGTTCGATGGCGCGATCGACGTCGCGCGCGGCCGACTTGTAACGGCGCAGGGAGACGAAAGCCCGTCCACGGGTTGCGAATGATTCCGCGTCGTTTGGCGCGATTTGCAGCGCCTTCGTGGCAGCGGCAACCGACTCCTCGTTTCGACCTTGCCGCAGCAAAGCGAGGGCAAGGGTTGAGTACCCCCAGGCCGAGTGCGGCATCAGCTTGAGCGCGGAGGTGCAGTCCGCCACCGCCTTGTCGGAGTCGCTGCGGCTGAGCATCACCCGTGCGCGCACAAGCAAGGGCAGCGGCTGTTGTGGATCGAGAGCGATGGCTTTCTCGCAATCACGCAGCGCCTCGTCGATATTGTTTCTCTGAAGGTTGCAGTGAGCCCTGAGGGAATAGGCATACATCGCCTCGGAGTTGAGCTCGATGGCCTTATCGCAATCGGCGATGGCCTCGCCATAGCGCTGCTGTTGATGGAAAACGGCCGCGCGTTCGACACGGATGCGCCACTCGTTCGGACTGGACGCGATGGCCTGGTTGAAGGCTGCAATTCCCTCCTCGGTCTGACCGCGCGCCAACAGCGCCCTCCCCTTTAGGCGAAGCGCCTCTGTATTGTTGGCGCTGAGCTCGAGGACGCGGTCGCTCTGGCGGATGACGGTATCCCAGGCAGACTGTTTTTCTGCATTGCGCGCGACCATCAGATACGCCTGCGGATCACGGGAACCGAGGGCAATGGACCTGCCGGCGTCGGAGACGGCGTGCTCGTAGTCGCCCAGCTTCTCGGAGGCGGTAGCGCGAGAAAGGTAGAATTCCGCCTCATCGGGGCGGGCGCGAATCGCAGCTGAGAAATCCTCCAGAGCGCCCTGCGCGTCGTCGGTTTCAAGGCGTGCGCGTCCCCGGCCAGCAAGCGCATCCGGGAACCGCGGCGATTCTTGAAGCACCTGGGAAAACGTCGTGCGAGCACCGGCCCAGTCCTTTTTCGCCAGGTCAAGTTTGCCGAGATTGAAGAGCGCCACGACATTTTTGGGGTCGAGACGAAGGACATGTTCAAAGCATTCGCGGGCCGGCGGAGTTTCCTGTTTTTCCCGGTGAGCGATCGCCTTCAGCATGAGCAGGTCGATGTCATCGGGGTTCTGCTGCAATGCGAGGCCGGCATCCTGAATTGCGCCCTCCCAGTTGTGCTGAAGCAGATAGACCATGGCACGAGTGCCGCGGACCTCCGCGTTGCCAGGGTCAAGGCTGAGCGCCTTGTCAGCGTCGGCGAGAGCATCACCCAGCTGGCCAAGATTCCAGCGGGCACGGGCGCGCAAACCCAAAAGATCAATCTGGGCGGGCGCGACGGCGAGGCCGCTGGTCGCATCGGCGACAACCTTGGCCCAATCGCCGCGTTCGGCGAGCAGTCGGGCACGGCTCAGGTGAAACTCAACTTTGAACGGATCGAGCCGGATGGCTTCGGAAAAGTCATCGGCGGCTCCCGCCGGATCCTTCAAACTCACGCGAGCCTGCCCCCGGGCATGCCACAAAGCAGCGTCCTGAGGGTGAATCTGCAACGCCGACGTCAATGCAGAAAGCCCCTCGGGCAATTTCGGTGGCAAGGCAGGCGCTTCCGGCGAGGCTGGTGCGACAATCGGATCCGTCGAGGTTGCGGCGAATGCGACGGGAGGCGCCAGTGCCAGGGCGAAAAGGACGGTTCGTCCGGAGATGCAACGCAATGAGGATAGAGCAAACCACGCGTTCAATGACGTTCGCATAAATGCCCAATGCGAAACATCGAAGGGGTACGGGCCGGATCTGGTTCCGCGTTTCTTGGGACAAGAACACCATAAGACACCAGGATACCGAGATTCAACCGAATTAGCTTCGCTGATATTCCAGGCCATCCATGCCTTCCGCACTCGGACGGCATTGCGAGCAATGCCGGCGCTGCAAGATTATAGTATCTGCTCGGGTTACAAAACAGGGATTCGCCGCGGCCGCCGAATCCTCGCCGCCCAGGCAATACTTTTGCAGGATTGGGATTCTAACCCGCAAATCTCACCCACAAAATGGCGCCCTCGTGCACGCTGTGGACTGAAGACGCGACGAGGGCGTCGCGTCTCAAAGAAACATCCGGACTAACGCCAATAGCCGCGAACATAAACGTAGCCGTATTGGCGCGGAGCCCAATACGGGGCCACGTAAGCACGGCAATTCGGCGGCGGAATCTCCCATCGTCCAGCGAGCCAGATGTAGCCGTTGCCATTATACGCCCAATAGCCCGGAATCCAGACGGCTCCCGGCGCCGGGGGAGCAGTCACCACTTCGACCGCTTGAGGCGGCGGTGGAGTGCCCGGAACCTGCTCCACGACAACATTGGATGCCGCCTCTTCCGGCGAGCGATAGATGGTGCCTCGTTGATTGTCGATGCTGTTGCCAATTGTGCCGCCGGCAATGGCACCAACAGCTCCACCAATGAGCGCGCCGCCGAGGGCGTTGCCGCCGCGGCTGTTATTGCCGATGATGCCACCGGCAATTGCACCGAGAACGCCGCCAGTGACGGCACCCTGTTGAGTGTTGGGTCCGGTGCCGACGCATCCCGTAAACAATCCGGAGGTGGCAATGACCAGAATGACTGACACTAATCTACGCATAAAAAAATCCGCCAGAGTATTGTCGCTCCCTTATTGCGGTCTTCGGGAACTCAATGCCAACCATGGCCGCCACCATGGAAGCCGCCGCCGCGAAAGCCACCGCCGTGGTAGTAGCCGCCACGGAAACCAAAATCCAGGCCGACTGCAACGGGGCCAAACCACGGCCACGGATAATAAAACGGATCATAGTAATAGGCGGGCGCCGGTGTTCCGTAGATCACCGTGGTTTGGGCAGGCACTACAACCGGGGCTGGTGAGGCGACTGTGGGAACCGCTCCCGCAGTGGAAAGGAGTTGATAGCAAATCGCGTTGGTCTGGCCGTTGCCGTACTTGTAAACAACCATGATCTGCGTGTTGGTCTGGCTGATCTGCTCGACAGACAGTCCTTGAGCTGCGGCGACATTGACCAGCGACGCTGCCGTTGGAAGTTGCGGCAGATAAATAATCTGATTCGGCGCAGGCATCGGATTCATTGCCGCTGCCGGGACGGCCTGGGCGGCCGGCACCGCAGGATTGGTCGAGGCACCCGAACTCCCGGTTTGGGAAAATGCTATTGAAGCCGCGGAAGCGGTCGTGAGAACGATCGCCGTGAGAATTGAGTTCGTTTTCATGTTTGAAATCTGACGCTCAGGATATCGCCTATGACCACGAAACCAGAGGCGAAGTGCCGTGTTTTTTCGAACCGGTCATAGCAGATTCCTCGGTTGAACTGTCATCTATATATTAACCGATGACGCCAACCGAGCGAGAAAGTATCATGATATTACTATAACTTGTTTATTATAAATATATTACAAAGTTAATAACTGATACGCAAAGCAATCGGAATCCCTCCAAATGCCGCACCCCATGAATCAACCCGCTAATGATCTCGACTGGCGTGCTTAATCCCGGATCGCCAGTCGTGCGCCGCCGACGTTTTCTTTTGCCCTGGTTCCACGGCGCATGCAGCCTCCGACTCCCCCAAATATCAAATTATGAAACTGAAGATCACCGGTCAGGCCATTCCCAACATTCCCTGGCAGCCAAAACCCGCGGGCAACACCGACGTGGTCTGGCGCTATGATGCGAACCCTGTCATCGGTCGCAGGCCCCTCCCTCACGTAACAGGCATCTACAACAGCGCTGTGGTCCCATTCGAAGGGAAATTCATCGGCGTCTTCCGCACGGAAGGAATGGACAGGGTGCCCCATCTCCACGTTGGTCGCAGTCCGGACGGCCTCAAGTTCACCTTCGATCCAAAGCCGATCGAGTTCAAATGCGACGATCCGGAGATTCGCCGGCATGAATACGCCTACGATCCCCGGGTAACGCTGGTCGATGGCATCCACTATGTGACGTGGTGCAATGGCTACCACGGCCCGACGATCGGCGTTGCGCGCACGACGGATTTTGTCCACTTCGAACAGCTCGAAAACGCCTTCCTGCCCTACAACCGCAACGGCGTGCTCTTCCCGCGGAAATTCAACGGGAAGTTTCTCATGCTCAGCCGCCCGAGCGACACCGGCCACACGCCCTTTGGCGACATCTTTGTCAGTGAAAGCCCAGACATGACCTACTGGGGCAAGCACCGCCATATCATGGGACGGGGCTGGCCGTGGTGGCAGGGCACCAAGATCGGCGCCGGCCCCTCGCCGATCGAGACCAGCGAAGGCTGGCT
>Ga0181534_10001572_pt1 | contig 14755 bp, 11 predicted proteins | sample PEATcosm2014_Bin_37_FD_119758 | JGI IMG/M metagenome (GOLD analysis project Ga0181534, IMG submission 119758) | Peatland microbial communities from MTU Mesocosm Facility, Houghton, MI, USA - PEATcosm2014_Bin17_10_metaG | ecosystem: Environmental > Terrestrial > Soil > Wetlands > Peat | place... | reverse complement strand
GAACTTCATCGGAGGCAGCAGCTCGGCCAAATCCCTCCGCAAGATCGCCAAATATTTCGACTCGAAGAAGCTGACCGACCGCGTCGAGGAAGTGATCGCCCAGGAGATGGCGGCCTTGCGGCCCGTGCAGGATGAGATCAAGGCCCGGTGCAAAGGCAAAACGGCTGCGCTCTTCGTCGGCGGATCCCGTGCCCACCATTATCAAGATCTCTTCAAGGACATCGGCATGACCACCGTCGCCGCGGGCTACGAGTTTGCCCACCGCGACGATTACGAGGGCAGGGACGTCCTCCCGAGCATCAAGATTGATGCCGATTCCCGGAACATCGAACAGCTCAACGTGGAGGCCGACCCGACTCGATTCCGCGCACGCAAGACGCCCGAGCAGGATGCGGCGCTCGCAGCCGGAGGTTTCACCTACCGGGACTACGAAGGCATGGTGCGCGAAATGAAGAAGGGCGCGCTCATCATCGACGATATCTCACACCACGAGCTCGAAAAGCTCATCGAGATTTACAAGCCCGACGTCATCGCCTCGGGCATCAAGGAGAAGTTCATCATCGAAAAGATGGGCATCCCCTGCAAGCAACTCCACAGCTACGACTACGGCGGTCCGTATGCCGCGTTCACCGGGGCGGCCAATTTCTACAAGGAAATCGATCGCATGGTGAACACCAAGGTGTGGAAGCTCGTGTCGCCGCCGTGGAAACGCGACCCGCAGACTCCCGCCCGCCTGGTTTACCAGCCCAAGGCTGCCCGAGCCGACATCGAGGAGGCGCCAAAAACGTGGAAGGCGCCAGGGAAGACCGCCGAAAGTCTGAAAGCTGAAGGCTGAAACGCGAACACGGAGGGCGACTGAGGCCAGCCAACGTCTCCTCCATTTTGAATCCTGTATTCTGACTCCTGTCCCCTCAATTCTTTCTCCCATGCTCAACGGAACTACAGCCGAAATCGTCGAACGGAAGGCGCTTCGCATCAATGCAGCCAAGACGTGTCAGCCCATTGGGGCCATGTATGCCTCCCTCGGCATTCATGGCTGCATGCCGCACAGCCATGGTTCACAGGGCTGCTGCTCCTATCACCGCTCCCACCTGACGCGTCATTTCAAGGAGCCGGTGATCGCGACCACCAGTTCATTCACCGAGGGAGCGTCCGTGTTCGGCGGCCTGGCCAATCTCACCCAGGCGTTGAAGAACATCTTCACGATCTACAACCCGGACATCGTTGCGGTGCATACGACATGCCTGTCCGAGATCATCGGCGATGACATCCCGACGATCGTAAAGCGCGCCCGCGAGGAGGGCATCATTCCGGAGGGCAAGCTTGTCATCCACTCCAACACACCGAGCTTCATCGGCTCCCATGTCACCGGTTTCTCAAACATGGTGGTGTCGATCATCAAGTATCTCACCGAGCGCACGGGGGAGACGAAGAATCAGGTCAACCTGATCCCCGGCTTCGTCGAGCCGGCCGACATGCGCGAACTCAAGCGCCTGTGCCAGCTCATGGGAGTTCCCGCGGTCATGCTGCCCGACACTTCCGGGGTGCTCGATGGTCCGCTCGACGGGGAATACCACATGTATCCCAAGGGCGGCACGACGATTCCCGAAATCAAGAGCATGGGCGACAGCATGGCCACAATCGCGCTGGGCCACTTCGCCTCCCATCCTGCAGGGACCTTCCTGGAAAACAAACACCAGGTTCCCGCAGCGTTCCTGGAATTGCCCATCGGAGTGGCGGCCACGGATGCCTTCATCCAAAACCTGCGGCCCTACGGCAACGCAGTCCCGGCTGAACTCGAAATCGAACGCGGCCGGCTGATCGACATGATCAGCGACATCCAACAATACTTTCACCAGAAACGTGTGGCGATCGCCGGCGATCCCGATCACGTCATTGGCATCGTCCAATTCCTCCTCGAGCTCGGCGCGAAGCCGGTCTACGTCATCACCGGAAGCCACGGCAATCACTTCGAGAAGCGGCTGCACGAGATCCTCGATCCGGTCGTGCCTGATGCGAAGATCAAGCAAGCGGCTGATTTCTTCGAGCTCCATAAATGGATCAAGAATGAACCCGTGGATCTCCTGATTGCGAACACCTACGGCAAACATATCGCCCGCGTGGAAAACGTTCCCTTCGTCCGGGTAGGATTCCCGATCCTTGACCGTGTCGGCCACCGGTTCTTCCCGACCCTTGGCTATGCCGGCGCGATTCGCCTGATCGACCAAATGTTCAACGCGATCCTCGACAAGAAGGACCGCGAGTGCGCCGAGGAGTGGTTCGAACTTGTGCAATAGCCAGCGCGAGGCGGCAGGCCGCGTGGTTTCAGCAAGCAAATCAAATGACAGACCAACCGCATGCCTTGCAGGATCTGGCCCCGCCAAATCGGCTTGCCGACGAGACGTCGTGCGGCGCACCCGCGACCGCCGGGCTCCGCATCGTTCTCGCGACAGCCGGCGATGCTGGGTTGCTCGCTCACATGGTTCATGAGCTCGCCGACTTCGAGAAGCTTTCCCATGAATGCACGATTACGCCTGAAGCCGTGCGCGAGCACCTTCTCGGACCGCGGCGCTCGGCCGACGCACTGATCGCCTGGCTGGGAGAGGAACCGGTGGGATATGCGGTCTATTACCGCACTTTCTCGACCTTCGTTGCGCGGCCCGGTGTTTTTCTCGAAGACCTGTTCGTGCGTCAGGATTTTCGCCATCACGGCATTGGGCGGGCTTTGCTGAAGGAGGTCGGCCGCATCGCGCATTCCGTCGGCGCCGGTCGGTTCGAGTGGACCACGCTGAAATGGAATTCCAAGGCCCGCGCTCTATATGGTGCGGTCGGCGCTCGCGGAATGGACGAATGGCTGCTCATGCGAATGGACGCTGCCGCTCTCACTCGCTTCACCTGCGACGGTGCTGGCAAACCACATGAGGGCTGCCGCTGCCGGGGCGAAGCGCACGGGCATCCGAACGGCTGAAGGCACGAAAATCAAAGGCGGAAAGGAGAACCAAATCGATGAAGACGACCCTAGGATCGAACGGTTCTTCGGAGTTCAGCGTTCAGCCTTCAGCCCTTCAGTCTTCGGGCATCGAAATCCTCCCGTCGCGTGCCGCTTCCATTTCCGAGGCCGGTAAACCCGGCGAGGACGTTAGATGCGGCAAAACAAGCATCGCCGGTTCCGTTTCCCAACGGGCTTGCGTCTTTTGCGGCTCGCGGGTCGTGCTTTATCCAATCGCCGATGCGCTGCATATCGTCCACGGGCCGATTGGCTGCGCGGCCTACACCTGGGATATTCGGGGATCGCAATCGAGCGGCCCGCAACTTTTCCGCAACGCCTTTTCGACCGACCTGCAGGAACTTGATATCATCTACGGCGGTGAGAAGAAGCTCGAACGCGCCCTGCTCGAGCTCATCGCCGGCCACTCGCCCAAAGCCGCCTTTGTGTATGGCACCTGCATTGTCGGCCTGATCGGCGATGACGTTAGCGCAATCTGCAAAAGCGTAGCCGCCGCAACGGGCATCCCCGTGCTTCCGGTTGCGAGCGAAGGATTCAAGGGCACCAAGAAAGACGGTTACAAGGCTGCCTGCGAAGCCGTGTATAATCTGATTGGCACGGGCGACACCGCTGGCATCTCGCCGGTCAGCATCAATCTGCTGGGCGACTTCAACATCGCCGGAGAAACGTGGGTCATCCGTGACTATTTCGCCCGGATGGGCGTCGAAGTCGTTGCCACGATCACTGGCGACGGCCGGGTTGACGCAATCCGCCGTTGCCACGGAGCGAAGCTGAATCTCGTGCAATGCTCGGGCTCGATGACTCATCTGGCCAAAAAGATGCAGGCCGCGCACGGCATTCCGTTCAAGCGGGTCTCCTTCTTCGGAATCGAGGACATGTCGGCGGCTCTCTACGACGTCGCAAAGCACTTTGAATCCGACGAGCTGATGGAGAAGGCCCGCGCGGTCGTCCGCGACGAGGTTGGGAAGATCTACCCGCAGCTCCGGGCGTGGCGCGATGATCTGAAAGGCAAGAAGGCGGCGATCTATGTAGGCGGCGCGTTCAAGGCATTCTCGCTCGTCCGCGCCCTGCGCACACTTGGCATGCGCACTGCACTGGTGGGCACGCAAACCGGCGATGCCGAAGACTACAACACACTGCGCGAAATGTGCGATCCTGGAACCATAGTCGTGGACGATTCGAATCCGATCGAGCTCGCCAAGTTCTGTCTCGAGCAAGACGTGGACCTTTTCATCGGCGGAGTTAAGGAGCGGCCGATCGCCTACAAGCTGGGAATTGGTTTCTGCGACCACAATCACGAGCGCAAGGAGTGCCTGGCGGGATTTGTCGGCATGTTGAACTTTGCCCGCGAGGTCCATGCCTCCGTTTGCTCGCCGGTCTGGAATTTTGTTCCGCGCAGGGCCGGGAAGAACGCCGTGAGGTTGAAAGCCAGCAAGCCTGGTTCCGAGGAGGCAGTCGCATGAGCTGCGCCTCCACCTGCCGGGTTCCGCCTGCTGAGGGCGACGAGAAGCCCGAAGACCCGTCGTTTCCGTCTTCATCGACGAATCCCTGCAAGCTCTGCACTCCGTTGGGTGCATGCCTTGCGTTCAAGGGCATTGCGGGCGCGGTTCCGCTGCTCCACGGATCTCAGGGCTGTTCGACCTACATCCGCCGCTATCTGATTTCCCATTTTCGCGAGCCGGTGGACATTGCCTCAACGAATTTTTCCGAAGACTCAGCAATCTTTGGCGGGCGAAAGAATCTGCACACGGCACTCGACAACGTCGGGCGTCAATACCGCCCGGCGCTTGTCGGAATCGCGACCACCTGCCTCTCCGAAACCATGGGCGAAAACATGCCGATGCTCATCGGCGAATACCGTGCGGAGACGCGTGATCTGCCGCCTGCCGCGGATCGTCCGGCTCTGGTTCACGTTTCGACACCCAGTTTCAAGGGCACGCATGCGGACGGTTTTCACGCGGCGATCCGTGCTCTCGTTGAAACCCTGGCTGAGGCTGGCCTGCAAGCTGACGGCGGAAAGCCGCTGTCGGGAGCGGCTTCGCAACCCATTGCCGTGATGCCCAACATGGTGTCTCCGGCTGACCTGAGGCATCTCCGCGATCTTTGTTCGGAGTGGGGAACGGGTGTCACGTTGGTGCCTGACTATTCGGAGACGCTCGACGGCCCGAGTTGGGCCGATTTTGAGCGTATGCCTGTCGGTGGCACGACCGTCGCTGAACTGCGTGCACTCGGCGGTGCCACGGCCGCGATTGAACTCGGCCATGTGCTCGCCCGTGCTGAACATACGGCTGGCACTCATCTGAAGAACAAATTCCATGTGCCGACGCACCGCATCGGGCTCCCCATCGGGGTGCGGGCTTGCGACGAGTTTTCTGCGGCTATGGAAGCGGTGACCGGGCGCGAAATGCCGCGACGGATCGCCCTCGACCGCGGCCGGCTGGTCGACAGCTATGTCGATGCTCATAAGTACCTGGCCGGGAAAAAGGCCGTGGTGTACGGGGAGGAAGACCTCGTCGCAGGGCTCGCTGTTTTCCTCGCAGAAACCGGGATTACTCCTGTCCTCTGCGCAAGCGGGGGCCGGACAAAGCGATTGGCCGATGCGATCTTCGCTGCTGCGCCGGAATTGCGCGGTCGCGCGGAGGTGCGCGAGGGAAGCGATTTTGGCGATATCGAGGCGCGCGTCGCCGAGCTGAAGCCGGATCTGCTAATCGGAAGCAGCAAAGGTTACAGGCTGGCCCGTTCACTCAACATACCGCTCGTGCGTTGCGGATTCCCCGTCCACGACCGCCTCGGCGCCCAACGCATCCGGCTGCTCGGCTTTTCCGGAACCCAGGAGCTCTTCGACCGCATCGTCAACGCCGTGCTCGAGGCAAAACAGGAGGACTCGGAGATCGGCTACAGCTACCTTTGAATCTCGAATTACCATGAAGGATGAAACCACCAGCGCCCTGATCGCCACGAACGCCGCCTGCGTGCCTGCCGATGGCGCACAGTGCGACGACGTTTCCTCCGTGGTGCACCAGACTCTGGATTTCTCCAAGCATCCGTGCTTCAGCAAGGAGGCGCATGGAAAATTCGCCCGGGTTCACCTGCCCGTGGCTCCGCGCTGCAATCTTCAATGCAACTTCTGCAACCGGAAGTTTGACTGCATGAATGAAAGTAGGCCGGGCGTGACGAGCTCTGTGCTCCCGCCGGGCCAGGCCGTGCCCTACCTTGAGGAAGTTTTCGCGCGGGTGAAGAACTTGAGCGTTGTCGGGATCGCAGGTCCCGGCGACCCGTTCGCAAATTCGGAGGAAACGATGACCACGTTGCGAGCCGTGCGGGCCCGGTATCCGGAGATGATGCTCTGTCTTGCGACGAACGGTTTGGGCGTTGGGCCCCACGTCGAAGAAATCGCGGCGCTGAAAGTCAGCCACGTCACGTTCACAGTCAACGCCGTCGACCCGAATGTCGGCGCGAAGATCTACGCGTGGATTCGCGACGGCAAGCGGCCAATGCGCGGCGTTGAGGCGGCGAAGCTTTTGCTCGAACGGCAGCTCGACGGAATCCGCCGGCTCAAGGAGCTGGGAGTGGTTGTGAAGATCAATTCGATCCTAATGCCGGGGATCAACGACACGCACATCCCCGAGGTGGCGAAAGCCATGAAGGAGCTGGGTGCGGACCTGATGAATGTGATGGCGTTTCTTCCCGTGAAAGGCGCGGCCTTTGAAGATCTCGCGCCGCCGGACAATCTTGAAATGGCGCGGGCGCGTCTCCAAAGCGGACTCTATTTGCCGCAGATGACGCATTGCGCGCGTTGCCGTGCCGATGCCGTGGGATTGATCAGCGAGGGACTGAACCAGGAGAATATGGAACGGCTCAATCGATTCGCCCACGCGGATGTGCTCGGTGGTCGGAGCCGCCCCTACGTTGCGGTGGCGAGCGAGGAGGGTGCTCTCGTGAACCAACACCTCGGCGAAGCCGCCCGCGTGCTGGTATTCAAAAAGGACGCATCCACTCCGTCCGGGTTTAAGTTCCACGAGGTTCGCCTGACTCCAGAGCCCGGGAGTGGCGAACATCGCTGGCGCGACTTTGCCGCGGTGCTGCATGACTGCCGCGCGATTCTCGTTTCCGCCGCCGGTCCGAAGCCGAAGGGAATCATTGAAAAATGTGGCGTCGAAGTGCTCGAAATGGAGGGACTTATCGAGGAGGGCCTCGCGGCGGTATTCTCCGATCAGGCGATTCCGAAGACGCTCCAACGCCGCTTCACCGCCTGCGGAGCCGGTTGCAAAGGCACCGGCACGGGATGCGGATGAGAACACAGGGAAGGCTGGAAGGCTGAAAACTGAAACCTGGAGAGTGGCCCCCGAGCCGCTGCTCACAAAACGTTACTCACCACTTCTTTCACCATGAACAAACCAAATCACCATCTGTTCGTTTGCGGAAGTTTCCGCGCCAATGGCGAGCGCCAGGGCGTCTGTCACAAGAAGGAGTCGATGAGCCTTCTCTCGTACCTTCAGGGCGAAATTCAGGATCGTATGCTGGACGGCGTGGAAGTTGCTGTCACGGGATGTATGAACGTGTGCACAAAAGGCCCTGTGATGGTCGACTATCCGGCCGGCAATTACTATCGCGTCCCGAACAACGACGCCATCGACGCCATTCTCGATGCGATAGAGAACAATGGGGTGGCCGAGGATTTTCTGCTGACGTGAGCAATCCCGCTCCTCACCTGATTGACACGACGCTGCGCGACGGCGAACAGGCGGCCGGCGTCCTGTTTTCTCGTGACGACAAGGTGGCCATCGCTCGCGCGCTGGTTGATGCCGGGATACCTGAAATTGAGGCCGGCATTCCGGCGACAGGCCGCGAGGCCACCGAAGATATGCGGGCTGTTGCCGATGCTGTCGGTGGCGAAATGGTGCTTGCTTGGTGCCGGGCCGATGTAGCCGACCTTGCGGCTGCACAGGCGTGCGGCGCGAGGAGGGTGCACATCTCATTTCCCGTGTCCGACCTGCACATGAAGATCTGGAGCAAGGATCGGTTGTGGGTCCTGCGCATGCTGCGCGAGCTGACAATCGATGCGGCGACCCGCTTCCAGTTTGTCTCGGTCGGCGCCCAGGATTATTCGAGGGCCGATTCCGGGTTCCTCGATGACTTTGTCCGCGCCGTGGAGTTGACCCCGGCGCGGCGTCTGCGGCTGGCCGATACGGTCGGAATCGCTCATCCTCGCAGAGTTGCGGCTGACCTCGCCCGGTTGCGGGCCATGGCTCCACGACTCGATTTTGAATACCATGCCCACAACGATCTTGGCCTGGCCACAGCCAACACTTTGGCGGCCATTGAGGCAGGGGCCACGGCGGCGAGTGTCACGGTAAATGGCTTGGGCGAGCGGGCAGGCAACGCCGCTCTTGAGGAGGTCGTGATGGCGCTGCGTGTTGCGCTTGGAGTCGAATGCAGTGTCCGTCCGGACCATTTTGCCGGCCTATCTGCTCTTGTTGCCAAGGCGTCCGGTCGCGCGGTGGCGCCCGAGAAACCGGTCGTCGGCTCCGCGGCGTTCCGTCACGAGTCGGGCATCCATTGCGCGGGTTTGCTCCGCGACTCACACAGTTACGAACCGTTTGCTCCGGAGCTTGTGGGCAGAACCCGGCCAAGTTTTGTGCTCGGCGCCCACACCGGTGGCGCTGCCGTCGCAGAAGTTTTGCGCTCCCTGGGGACTGCGATCTCTACAGACCAGGCCCGCTCGATCGCGTTGCGAGTGCGCGAGCTGGCGCGAAAACGCGGGGGACCTATTTCGCCCGCGGATCTGCCTGCGCTGGTCACCGCATGACCATGTTGCACAAGTATCGCCATGCTACTTCTCAGGTTTGCTTTTGCCGAAGACAGGGGCGACCGCCGGGCGCGCCGGGTTATGCGAAGGGCCCGGCGGTCCATCCTCGCCGCAAGACAGTTTTGCTGAACTCAATAATACCTCACCCCAGTTTCCTTCCCCCATGAGTTTCAAATCCTACGCCCTGCATCCTCAACCTGATCAAACCATCGCGTTGGTTGATCCGCAGCCACTCGTCTTCTCCGGCATTCAAGGCCTTATTGCGCGGTTCGTGCGCTCCGAACCGGCGCGTGCCGGAGAGCCTTGGCGGCTTTGCCCGGGCGAGTTGCATGCGCTCGCGTTTCCCGACACGCTCATTCGCGACCGCGCCATCTTCTTCGAGCAGGTCGTTGAGACAGGCCTGGAACTTCAATGGTTGCAGAGTGTTCAGGGCGTCTCGGGCTCTCGCACTGAGATGATGTTCAGTTTTTCACCGGTCACGGTGGTCCGTTCTGCTGCGTCGCTCGTCATATTGCCGCCGACATCGGACCGCATTTACACTGAAGGGCTTGAACTCGAAGGCGGAGTCCTCGCGCCCAAGGGAAGCTGGCACTGGGGGCGGCCGCATCTTGCGCTCGGCGGAGTAGTGCTGCAGCCGACAGCAGTTCCGAGTCGAAAACAGCAAGCCGAAATGGCGGCTCAACCGGTAGCCTGAAAACTCCGCAGTTGGGGCATCCTTTTCTCTCGGCCGTGAGCGCGAGGGTGGGCGGTGACTGCAATCTGTAGGAAGCGAGCTTGCTCGCGACCTGTACTCCGTAGGCCATCGCCTGCGTGCAGGCTTCCTACAAATAGGATAATCAGTGTAGGAAGCGCGTTTTCGCGCCATGGAGATACCCGGTCGCCTGCGAGCAGGCTTTCTACCGCCGGTCGTAAACCAACGTGAGGTTCTGTTGCCCCATTGGTGAATTCGAGGCTCGCTGAATTGTTAGCGTGTCTCCGTGCGAGCCCAGTTTCCAGGTGTCCTTCGTGGTGAATTTTGAACCCGGCGGACCCCAAGGGCCTGAGACCGTTGATTCCATTGCGAGCTCCGCGCCGTCCGCCGACAGGCGTGCGGTGGTGATGCGAGGAGAATTCATGAAGACCGATTTGGATTCCGCGCCGTCGAGGGTGAGCTTCTCTTCGGTAACCTGGTCATCGGCATACTCGACGACGCGGGTGTTTCGGATCGTCAGGTCATTGGCGTGTTGCACGACGTCCATCCGTGCCGCCGCAAAACCAGCGCCCATTGTGCCGAGCTGGCTCTTCTCCTCATTGAGAACCCAGTTCCCCGTAAAGTCGGCGTGTCTAGGGGCGAAGTTGAGGAGTGGCAGACCGCAGGCTTTCCGGTAGGGAGCCATCGCTGTCGCGTAAGCCGGATCTTCAAGATTCAAAATGCGCGGGTCGCTCATGAGTTCATCGTATTGCTTCCGCGGAGTATTTCGGACCATGCCCGTCCAAATCCCGTAGTAAACCCAGAGTGGCTGCAGCTTCCGGATTTCCGGTGGCGGCGGACTGCCGACCTCGTCGAGAGCGATGGGCTTTCCCTGAGAGAGAGCCACCAGGCTGTCATAGTAGGATTGGGCGAAATCGTTATGGTAGACGTCGAGTGCCAGCACGTCGACGTACTCGATCCCGGGGAAATACTTCGCGTGCTCGCGTTCCGGGTGCTCGGAGACGCGATCCACGCTCCAGACCCAGATCAGATTGTTGAGGTGGTGAACATTGACGAAGCGGTCGAACAGTTGCCGGTAAAGGGCGATGGTGCTGTATTTTCCCGTGCGGCCGCCCCACCAAAACCAGTCGCCGTTCATCTCATGGTACGGCCGCCAAAGAACTGGGACATGAGCGTCTTGAAGTTGCTTGAGAGGAACGGCGATCGCATCCACCTGAGAACACCAGTGCTGATAGAGTGCTGTGCCAGGCGTCAGCACATCCCGGAATTGCTCATCCGTGAGCTTGCCCTGGACGCTTGCCAGTTTGTCCGGATCGCTGCCCGGCAGCGGGCGGAATGTAACCGGTTCGTTCGCAGTAGGTGGGACGGCGTGCCAGCAAAGATCGACGAGCTCACCTCGCTGGTGCTGTCGGATTGCCTCCTGGACGATGTCAGGTCGGGCCAGGTAGGAGTCCGTGTCGCCCGGCTTGGCGAAACCAAAATCAGAGGCGAAGATCGCCGGGGTCTTCCCGATGTACTTGGATGCGAAGGCGGAATTGCGGCTCTTTGTGTTGGGGAAATTGTGCTGCCCGGTCAGCATATACTGACCCGACATTTCATGAAGAACCTGCAAGAGCGCCCTTACCTCGGGAGTTGCATTTGGGTTGGCAGGTTCGATTTTGTCACCTGCGCCGAATAGCCCCGGCGAACCGAACACTATCGGGAACAAAATGAGCAGGGCAATCGCACGCGGGGATTTCATGCGCCCACAATTGCCGCCAACGGAAGGCTGTCAACGGCCGGTGAGGAAAGACGCGGCGCCAGTCTGCGGTCGGCGACCGGCGTAGGAAGCACGCTCCCGGGCGATCGTGTCGTCGGAATCCTCCGTCGCCAGGCCTGCGGCGAACAGGTCGGATGCACGTCTCCGCCGAACCGTCGGCGAAGGGGGAAGCGCTTCATGCAATGTACGCTGATCCGCGTTGGCCGCACTATTGGGCGCGTTCTTCTGTGTTTGGCCTAATGCGTCTCCTCAGCTTTGGGGGCCCAGCGGTCCTTCGGCAGATCGCGAAGATTGATCACCCGTGGATCATTGTAGATGTGCTTCAGCACTTCCTTGTCCATTTTCAACGGCCCGAGATCCTTGTTCCACGAGGCGAAATAGGACCACGTCACGCCGAGGCGCAGCGCGCCGCCGATGTCCGGCACTCCGCCAAACTCGCTCAGGGCGACGAGCTTGCTGCCACCGAAGCGGGCTTGGACATCATCCCAGGTGGCGCTCAGTGGATCGCGTACGTCCGCCGGATATTCGTCGACGCCGATGATGTCGACGACGTCGTCGCCCGGATACCAGTTGGAGTTCGCGGTGCCCGTGTAAACCCAGATAAGGTTGTGCAGTCCGTCCACGCGGGTCAGTCGATCGTATACGAGACGCCACAGTTGAACGAACGGCTTGGAGCCCTTGGCCCCCCACCAGAACCATCCGCCCTCTGCCTCATGCAATGGCCGCCACAAGACCGGAATGCCGCGGCTGGCAAGCTTGCGCAATTCGCCGGCGACCATGTCGATGTCCGTCAACAGCAGGGCATAGTCCGGGCCCTCAGGATGAGCCAGCACGGTTGCCAGATCAAAAGTGGTGGCGCGGGTATAGAAGCCCATGTACCAGCGCACCTCCTCCTTGCGGCCGTCGGGATGAACGATGGTCTTGTCGAGCAGGCCGGAGGGCGAGCGCCAATGCCAGCAAAAGCTCAGGATGTGCCCTTGCCGCGCCCGCTCGATCATCTGTTCCGTCTGGCCTTGGGCCACGCCCATATACCGGATCGGCGTCGTGGTGAAATCGAGCATGTCGCTTGCAATGATCGCCGGTGATTGCCCGGTCATCTCCTGCACGTAATCGACGTCCGGCCCCTCGATCGTGCCGGAGAGGGTGTTCTCGCCGTAGTGGTCGATCAAGTACGCCATCAGGGCCCGCGCAGCCGGAGTGCTCTGTGGATCGCACAAGGTTGCCGGGGGCTTGCGAAGGATAGGAAGTGCGTTCAGCGGGGTCAGGTCCACGCGGTCAATCTCATAGTTCTTCCAGCCGCCGTGGATCGCCAACGTGTTGTCTCCTTCTCGCAATTCGACCTTGCCAAAGCGCTGCTCGGTGAAGGTGCCTCGTGAATCAGCGAACTTGCCTGAGCATGCCAATCCGTTCACCTCGAACAGGAAACCCTTCAATGGCGAACGGTAGCGGACCGCGAGATCGTACAGGCCGGCGTGGGCGGTGAAAGTGAGAGTTACCCTATCGGCGTCATCCAGGAAACCGGTGACGTATCCCGTGCCGGAAAATCCCTCGCCCGTGCTCGCAACCATGACGTTCCCCGTGCGTTGGCCTGCCTCCGCCTCCAACCGGATCACGGCCTGCGGCGTGTCAGTTGGCTGGCCGGAGGTGGCAGTTGAGGCGGTCGTCAGTCTGAGGCTCAGACTCACCGCGAATAGGGCCATCACCAGCCGTCGGTTGGAACGAAAGGGCGTCATCGTCGCATTCATCACACCCTATCAACACGATCACATCTCCAGCGACCAGCCCAAAGCCGGCGGAGTTTTGACATTATTGGTCAATGGACTCGTCTTCAGCCTGCGACGGCGAGGCCGGTTCCGGGGCGGCTGTCGTCTCAAAGAGCGGGCGCGAGTCGACTGTCCGGGCCGATCAACTGCATCGGTGCTCAGTCAAGCGGCATCGCCGATGTGAACGACAAACGTGCAGCGTTTGCCGCCCCGCACAACGGATTCGGTCAACTCCACACGCACGTTTCTGCCCAAAAGGGTTTCGTATGTATACTCCTGCCAGCCCAGCGAGCAATTGCACACCACCTTCGGCGTCGAGCGGCGGTCTACGAGGGGACAATAACAGTCGCCGCGTTCCGGTCCGGTGATCGTGATCACACCTTTCTCTCGATCGTAGGTGATGTCCTCGTTCGCGAGCTTCTTGAACTCGCGGATATAACCGTCGACATCTCCTTTGTGCCGGTCGATCAACGGCAGCGTGCTCGCGCAATACGCGCCAAGTTGCCGAAGTGCGTCGTCCAATGTCTTCTCGTCCATCTTGCGGGAAAGAATCTCAAGGAGCTTGGCGTAGCGTTGCTTGATGAACTGAGGACGCCAGTCCTCCGTGGGCTTCGCCTCGGCAGTCGCGTGCACAGCGGGGGTGAAAGCGCTGGCGATCGCGCAGGTGCAGACGCCGCAAACACAATTCTTGAGAAAATCTTTTCGATTCATGTGAACGTTGACAGCGGGACGTTGCGGGGTGCCGACGACGGTTGGGCTGGAAATGTGACCAGAGTGGAATGGAGGCAGACTGGGCCGCCTTTGTATTACCAAAAACGTTTGGAAGCGTCCATGGCTGCTATCCCAGAAACCATTCGTGAGATCCACAGACCGCCGATGTCATCTATTAAATGACAAGGGTGAAGCGACCTCCGAAATCGAATCGCGTGTCCGGCTGGCCTATTTCTTCGTCATCCCGCCCTTGTCCGCTGCACCGGCGTTGGCCTTGGCCGAGGCCTTGTCCTTCGCCATCTCAGCGACCGTTTTTGTGTGCAGGCGGACAGCGCCTTGCGTTGCGAGCAGTCTAACGCGTGTCCCGTGTTTCACGTGAAACCGGAGGCGCTTCCTCGCCGCCGGGATCGACGCACGATACTGCGGCAGCCATCGCGCTTGGGCCACGAGCATTTCGTCGGTCATCTGCCAGACCTCCTCAGGATTGCAAACAGCGCCGACGAGGGGATCGTGCAGCATAGCCCGCTTGAGAAGTGGAAGGTCGCCGTTGACCGCCGCGTCTGTGCCCATCATCTGCACATGTGCCGAGACGGAACATGTCGCCGCGCAGGCCGCCGGCAGGGGGCCGACGACCGGCATGTTTAGGCCGGTGCGGTCAACGAATCCGGGGATCTCGACGCAACAGCCTTCGGGTAGGTTGGGAATGTGGCCGCGGTTGATGATATTGAAGTGGCCGCGGTAGGTGCGTCCGGTCTCGATGGATTCAATGATCCACGAGCCGTGTTCCTCCGACCGGTTTTGCGGGCCGATTTTCGGAGGCTCCTCTTTCATCCAGTTCGGAAAATCCGTTTCAAACCAGTTGCGACCCTCGGTGCAGACGCGCAGATAGCCTCCGGTTTCGCCGTGAATCCAGAACGACGGATCGATCCATTGCGCAATCTCGCCCGTGCGTTTGCGGTACCAAGGCAGATATTCGCTGAGATGTCCGTTTGACTCGGTGGAGTAGTACCCAAAG
>Ga0181534_10001570_pt1 | contig 14757 bp, 12 predicted proteins | sample PEATcosm2014_Bin_37_FD_119758 | JGI IMG/M metagenome (GOLD analysis project Ga0181534, IMG submission 119758) | Peatland microbial communities from MTU Mesocosm Facility, Houghton, MI, USA - PEATcosm2014_Bin17_10_metaG | ecosystem: Environmental > Terrestrial > Soil > Wetlands > Peat | place... | reverse complement strand
TCCAGCGGAGATTATTCAGTCGTCGGCACCACCCTGCAGATCGTGGGCGAGACGCTTGCCGAATCCTGCGACATCAAATGGGATGAGCGCGTTCTCGACATCGCCGCGGGCAACGGCAATGCAACTCTCGCAGCGGCGCGCCGCGGAGGCAATGTCACTTCAACAGATTATGTGCCTTCACTCCTGGAGCGCGGCGCCGAACGCGCCCATGCGGAGCGGCTCAACGTTACATTCAAGGCAGCGGACGCAGAGGCGCTGCCTTTCGACGACCAGAGCTTCGAGGTTGTCTTGTCGACCTTCGGCGCCATGTTCTCCCCCGACCACAATCGCGTGGCCGCGGAAATGGCGCGCGTCTGTCGTCCCGGCGGTCGTATCGGTCTATCCAATTGGACACCCGACGGATTCATCGGCCAGCTGTTCAAGACATTGGGACGTCGGCTCCCGCCGCCGGCCGGCCTGCAGTCACCCGCTCTGTGGGGTGTTGAGTCGCATGTGCAGGAGCTGTTCGCCCATCGATCCAGCTCCATCACCGCCACGCGGCGTCATTTCAACTTCCGGTACCGCTCGGCGGCCCATTTCATCGAAGTCTTCCGCAATTGGTACGGGCCGATGCACCAGGCCTTCAAGGTCCTGTCGCCCGCGGATGCGGCCGGTTTCGAGAGTGAGCTGACGGATCTGTTGAACAGCCTGAACCGCGCCGGCCCGCAGTCCCTGGTGGTCCCCAGCGAATACCTGGAGATCGTCATCCGGCGTTGATCATGCTTCAATAGCGGATGAAAAAAATCCTCTGGCTCGCCTGCCTGTTCGCGGCGAGCAGCTTCGCCGCGACCCCTGGATCAGACATTCGGGCGTTCACCACGGCCCACAGCCAGGCGATCATGGATCAGTTCACGGAGCTGTTGAAGATCCCCAATATTGCCGGCGACCAGGACGGCATCCGTCGCAACGCGCAATTCATCACCGGCATGATGCAGCGCCTGGATCTCAATCCCAGGTTGCTGACATCCGCCGGTGATGCTCCGCCGGTCATTTACGGAGAGTGGCAGGTACCGAAGGCCAAGCGCACACTCGTTGTCTACGCTCACTACGACGGCCAACCGATCAATCCCGCCGAGTGGAACACGGGTCCCTTTACTCCGACGTTACGAGATGGCCGAATCTACGCGCGTAGCGCCTCGGACGATAAAGCCGGTGTTGTAGTCATCTTGACGGCCATTGAAGCGCTGCGCTCACTCCATCGGCATCCCACTGACAATCTCAAAATCGTTTTCGAGGGAGAAGAGGAGGCGGGATCACCGCATCTCGGCGAGATTCTCAAAGCGAACCGCGGGCTGTTGGATGCTCAACTGTGGGTCGTCTGTGACGGTCCCGTGCATCAGTCCGGCAAGCGTCAGGTGATCTACGGCGCCCGGGGTGACATGAATGTCAACCTGACTGTGTACGGACCGAACCGGCCGCTGCACAGTGGTCATTACGGCAATTGGGCTCCCAATCCGGCGCTGCGGCTCGCGAAGCTCCTGGCCGCAATGAAAGACGAGCATGGCAAGGTCACCGTGCCGGGCTGGTATGACGATGTTGTCCCCCTCGGCGCGGCTGAGAAGCGCGCTATCGCAGCTGCGGCAGACTACGATGCAACCCTGAAGGAGCAGTTGGGCCTCGGCGACACTGAGACGGACCTGCCCCTGAACGAAGCCATCGCGCTGCCCTCACTCAACATCAACGGGATGCGCAGTGGCAATGTCGGCGATCAGGCCACCAACATGATTGCAGAAACCGCGGCCGCGGTGCTCGATCTACGCCTCGTGGTCGGCAACGACCCCCGGCGCCAGTTTGAGAAACTCGCAGCCTTCGTTCGCTCGCAGGGCTACTACGTCATCGATCGGGCACCCACCGCCGAGGAGCGCCTGGCTCATCCTCTGATTGCGACTCTGTATGCCAAGCCAGGCAGTTATGCGGCCGCGCGCACTCCCATGGATGATCCGTTCGCGCGCTCGATCGCAGCCGCCGTGCGCTCCCCGGCCGGGCTGGTGGAGCTGCCCACCTCGGGCGGCAGTCTGCCCTTGTCAGTGATCAATGAGGCGCTCGGAACGAAATCCATCGTAGTCGGTATCGCCAACTACGATAACAACCAGCACTCGGCGAATGAGAACCTGCGCCTGACCAACCTGTGGGACGGCGTCGGCATCTACGCCGCCATCCTCACGCACCACTAAAAACGCAATCCAACGTTGATCGGCACAAACTGCAACTTGTCGTCAGTCGGCGCGATCTGTCGATAACGCGCTTCCACAAAGAACGAGGCACCGTCGGCGTAGGCCATTTCCCAGCCGAGCCCGGCGTTCCAGGAGCTGCGCCACGAGGTCGTCTCGTGGTCCGTGGCCTTAAAGGGAAACGTTCCGGTCTCACAGTGGTAGTAACCACAGAACGTCCCGCTCTGATACACGATTTCACGCAAGGTTGAGCGTTCGCGGTACCAACCGGCGCCGCCTAACAGATACAGCTTCGAGCGTGACCCGTGGGCCAGGTCCAACTGCAGGTCGACATCCCCACCGTACACGTCCTCCCAGCCGTGATAGAAGTTCGGCCCGAATTGAGCGAGCAACGGATCCCTGGCCCGGAAGGAGCTGTAGCTGCCGTCGACCCGAATCCCGACCGGCAGTGCCGATGTAGGGAACCAGGCGAGGCCAAATCCAACATTCGAGCCATCATCGAGCTCGTGGTCGGCAGTCCCGACCGTGGCCGTGTAACCACCCGAGATCTGGCCTTCGATCGGCCGATACCGCAGCTCCGGACTCGACCGCACCCAGTGGCTGGCGGTGACAGGCGCCGCCGCCGCCGCGGGTCTGGCCGGGGCGGGGGCCGGTTGACCGTATTGCACAGAGTATCCGCGCCCTTCGAGGCAGGCCGAGAACGCGCGGCGGTATTGATCCCGGTGGGAGTTGATTTCCTCCCGCGTCATTCCGGAGGGTGCCGCCAGGGTTGGGTCGAAGCCGCTCTGGTCTTTCGCCCACTTGTGGCACTCGTAGCGATCAGCCCATTGCTGCTGCTCGGACTGGCCGTTCTTGCCCGTAATAATGAGACTGTCCGAGCGTACAGCGCTCGGCGGCGTCTGCGCGGGTGCAGCACGGTCGGGCGGCGGTGTCGACATGTACTGGGCAAAGGCCGGCACTGACAGGGACAACGCCAGAAAACTTACCGCGCCCAAAGACTTCCTGACCATCGGGTCCTCCTCGATCCATCCTCAGCGATTCGAATAGCCATGTCCCTCGAAGCAGGCGCCTTGCGCCCGATCGAAATCGGACTGCTGCTCAGAGGTTGGAGTGATTGCGGCCGCCGTCGTTCGCATGGGATCGAATCCGCTTTGCGCCACGGCGAATCGATAACAGTCATAGCGGTCGCGGGCCTGCTGTTCGGCCGTTTGGCCGTTCTTCGGATATAAGAACACCTTGGGTACTTTCTGTGTTCCCGCAGCCGCCACGGCTGTCGCGGCTGTCGCGGTCGTTGAGGCCACCGCTGCCGGCCCGCCCGCCGCACCCGGCCCGGCCACTGCCGCCGCCGGCGTCGCACCACCGGCCGCCCCACCTCCCGGCATCGCTCCTCCAGCAAAACCAGCTTCATGTGCGACAGCGGGGACAACCGCCCCTGCGGCAGCTGCTGCCGGTGGGCCGCCCGGCATTTGCCCGCCCACCAGCGCATCCGGCGCCGGTGGTGCGGCCACGACCGCAGGCTCCAGCGTAGGATCGTTCACCACCTCATAACCGCCCAGGTCCGGCCTCGGTTTGTAGTAGGTGTCGTTACAATAGAGATAGGAATCCGGCCCGTGCGTCACAACAGTCGAATACAGCGGCAGTGTTGGTGCAACCAGCCCGATGGGCGGTGCTACAACCATGAACGCAGGCCCTCTGGGCTCGAGCCAGATGCCATCGTGATAACGGTAGGAGACCCCTGCGTAGCTGGTGCCGATCGTTCCCACCGGTAAATCGCGCACAATTGCACCGCGATCCGGATAATAGTGATCGTGACCATGGCGGGAATCATGATGTTTGTGAAGGGGCTCAGTCTGTTGCTGCTCGGCCGACCAGGCAACCGGCCCTGCGCAGAGGATGGCCATCACGGTTGAGGTGCACAAGAGACCTGAAACACGCATCGCAGCTCTCCCTTCGAGTCGAGTGGCTAACGTGAAAGACCCCTGCGAGGTTGACGCGGTTCCGACAATCGAAGTTCCCAGGAACATGGAAACCAACTTCCCGAGCTCTACGTACGAGGACCCAAGATCGCCATGAGCCGTTGCGCCGCCCTGCTGGGCCTCATTGCAGTGCTGCAAGCCGACCCCTATCTGTGGATGGAAGGTCCGCACAATCCGAAATTCACCCAGTGGCTGCAGGCCCAGGGGAAACAAGGGCGTGCGGTTCTCGACTCCTCGCCCGCGCTCGCGAAGTGGCGCACCCGCCTGACCGAAGTCAGTGCCGCCACGACCGTCAATCGTGACCAGCACCGGGTCGGCGACCGGGTTTTCCTCCTCCATCTCGAGTCGGGCAAGCAGGGCGTACTGCGGGTCCGTCTCGGTGATGGCACGGAGAAAGTGCTGTTCGATCCCAACACGTTGCCCGGCCAGGCACATGCATCGATCACCCGATACACGGTCGCGCCTGACGGCAGGAAGGTAGCCATCAACATCGATCGGGGTGGCGATGAAATCACCCGGATCGAATTCTTTGCAGTCGACACCGGCCAGAAGCTGCCGGACGAGATCGACCACGTCTGGGGCGAGTTTTCCGCTATCTGGAACGGCAGCGACGGTGTCTTTTACACCCAGATGGCTAATGCGGCCGGGCAACAGGACAAGATGCTGGGGATGCGGGCCCGTTACCACAAGTTGGGATCGCCAGGCTCCTCCGACCTGACAGTCGCGGGCACCGGAGTCAATCCTACTTTCCCGATGGCACCGCAGGAATTCCCGTCGGTCAACATCGACCCGAGCTCCGATTGGGCGCTTCTGATAGCCTCAGGTGCTCGTGCCGAAGGGCGCGCATGTATTATTAAGATCGCCGACCTTCTCAGCTCCCAGCCGCGCTACCGTTGCATCGTCAACTACGAGGATTCCGTTCAGGGCGTGGCTGTGCAGGGTTCCGTGTTGTATCTGCAGTCGGTCAAGAACGCACCTAACGGCAAGGTGCTGGCGTTGGATTTGAGCAAGCCCGACGCTGTGTTGGCTGACGCCAAAGTAGTCGTCCCTGAAGACAAGGAAGCCGTCGTGACCGGTGTGGCTCCGGCGCGCGACGGTGTGTACATCAAGCGCATGCGAGTGGGCATTGATTCCATCTCGCGCCTGTCCTACGGCCCGGCACCGGTGCTCGAATCAGTCAAGATGCCTTATGACGGTCAGGCCGCGCTGTTTGATGCCAGCGGGAATGAGGACGGCCTGATCTTCACGCTGCAGGGATGGACGCGACCGCGAACTCTGTATAGCTATGATCCGAAGCGCCGCTCGCTCACCGACCTGAAGCTCGGCGCCAACTCGCCCAAGGACTACACCCAGCTCGTCGAGGTGGTCAACACCGAGGCTCGCAGCCTGGATGGCACCTCGATACCCGTGACTATTCTCGAGCCCAGGAAGACACACCCCAATCCACTCGCGATCCTAACGGCCTATGGCGCGTACGGCATCGTCATCACACAACCCACGTTCAGTCCCCTGAGGCTCGAATGGGTCGCGGCCGGCAATTTGTATGTTTACGCGGGCATTCGCGGCGGCGGTGAAAAAGGGGACGCCTGGCGCCTCGCCGGCAAGGGCGAAAACAAACACCACGGCATCGAAGACATCGTGGCCGCAGCCGACCTGCTGGCTGCCCAACATCTTGTGAGGCGCGAGCAGATCGCCCTCTACGGCGCCAGCGCCGGCGGCATCATCATCGGCGGCGCGGTCGATCGCTTCCCCGATCACTTCGGCGCCGCCATCATCCACGCCGGCATGTTGAATCCGACCCGCCTGGCGGTCGATACCAATGGTGCCAACCAGTATGCGGAGTTCGGCGACCCGAATACGCCCGCGGGCCTCAAACAACTGACTGCGATGGATGCCTACCTCAATATCAGGGACCAGGTTGCCTACCCGGCGGTGTTGCTCGATGTAGGTCTGAACGACAACCGCGTAGCCCCGTGGAATTCGGGTAAGTATGGTGCCCGCCTGCAGGCCGCCAACCGCGGCTCGAACGCAATTCTCTTTCGCACCGATGCCGACTCCGGCCACTTCGGCACTTCCCTCAGCCAGGAGGCGGCCGAGCGCGCGGACGATTATACTTTTGTTGAATTGACCCTCGGGAGCGCTCGACAACATGCGAAGTAAGATTGTGCTCAGTTTGGTGGCAGCCGTGTCCACGATGGTGCAGGCGGATGAGGCGCCGCTGCGTCCGGATCAAACAGCCTACCTCGACCTCTACAAGGAATTCGTCGAAACCAATACCACGGTGACCACCGGCAGTTGCACGGAGTTGGCGCAGAAAATCGCCGGCCACCTGAAATCCGCCGGCTTCGAGGACAAGGACATCACCCTGTTCGCCACTCCCGAACATCCCAAGGAGGGCGGTGTTGTGGCGATTCTGCCGGGCACCTCCAAAACAGCGCGGCCGATGTTGCTGCTGGGTCATCTGGATGTAGTGGAGGCCAAGCGGGCGGACTGGGTCCGCGATCCTTTCAAATTCATCGAGGAGGATGGCTACTATTACGGGCGCGGCACCTCCGACATGAAGGCGCTCGATGCCACCTGGGTCGACGCCCTGATGCGCTTCAAGAAGACCGGTTATCACCCCAAGCGCACCATCAAGATGGCGCTCACCTGCGGTGAGGAAACCACCTACGCCTTCAACGGCGCCGAGTGGCTCGCCAAGAACAAGCCCGATCTGGTGTCAGCTGCATTCGCGTTGAACGAAGGCGGAGGCGGGCGCACCGACGGTCACGGCAAGCTGGTGGTTGAGTCGATCCAGGTCGGTGAGAAGGCCGCGCAGAACTATCATCTGGAGACGACCAATCCCGGCGGTCACAGCTCCATTCCCATTCGCGACAACGCGATCTACGAGCTCGCGGACGCCCTGAGCAAAGTTCGCGACTTCGAGTTTCCCGTCAAGATGACGGACACGACCCGGGCCTTCTTCGCGAAGGCCGGCGCATCCCGCAAGGACGAGCTCGGCGACGCAATGGTCGCGCTCGCAAAGAATCCCGACGACAAGTCAGCCGAAGCCATTGTGTCCAAGGACCGCAGCTACCACAGCATGCTGCGTACAACATGTGTGGCGACGCTGTTGGATGGCGGTCATGCCAACAATGCCTTGCCACAACGTGCCAGTGCGAATATCAACTGCCGGATCTTCCCCGGCGAGACGGTGGACGCAACCCAGGCTACCCTGGCGAAGGTCATTGGCGACGCCGGTGTCAAGATAACCGCCGTGCCCCCCATTCGGCCGATCGCGATTCCGCCGCCGTTGGATCCGAAGATCATCGGGCCGGCTGAGAAGTTGGTTGCGAAGTATTTTCCCGGCGTGCCGCTCGTGCCGACCATGTCGACGGGTGCAACGGACGGCATCTATCTCGAGGCCATCGGGATTCCGGTCTACGGAGTGCCGGGAGGTTGGGGCGATCCGGACGGAAACGGGGTGCACGGACTCAATGAGCGCCGCGCCATCAAGTCGGTATTTGTGGGCCGCGACTTCGTCAATGACCTGATCAAGATCTACGCGGAGTCGACCCACTAATCGCGAGATGCAGGCGGTGCCTCGCCGGTCGCCGGCGGGGTCGCCGCACGTAACTCGGCGCTTTCCAACAGCCGCCAGGCATCCCGCCGTGATTCGTTGCCGTTCGACAAGAGATCGAACGCAGCCATCACGGCGTCGCTGCTGTTGGCTTTGAGGCCTTCGGCGTAGTCCTGCAGACCCCGCTCCCAGAACAGCGCGGCCGTCGACAGGTGCGCGTGAACTTTCGAGGGCAGCCTGTCACCCGCGGGCCGGCTATCCGCCAACTCGCGATCGAGTGTCCGCCATTGCGGGATCAGCCACTTATTGAGCCCATCGATGAAGTCATCGCGCGACAACTGACCCCACTGTAGCGCCAGGGAGGCTGACCGGTATTGGGCCCGCAACCCGTCCATGCGGTCATCAAAGCGCTGGATATCCGCGAGGGCGCTCGAGATTTCTCGAGGAGTTGCCGTCAGCACCGGCGCGGTCGGCGCCGTCACGGACGGCCTGGCGGGCAAGGTGACATTGACGGGCGGTCCCGAAACCACTTTGTGGGTCCGCCACATCACAATATCGGTGACCAACAACGCCGCGACAATAGTCATCCCAAAAGCGAACGACACCTTTGAATATCGACGCCACACGCGGCGCCGGCGCCCCAATGTCAGCGGTGGTCGCGGTGTCGGTGCCTCGTCGGCCGATGTCACTTCATATTCAATGGTACGCGTCGTCGGCAGCAGCCGGACGATCGTGCCTGCGATAGCGGGATTGCCGGTCCAGAACTGAAAGAAATCCGCGTTCTTCGAGTTCCCCCGCAGGTCAACACGCACGGCGTCGCCGTCGCGGAAGACCTCACAAATTTCCGAAGCGGGGATAAAACGCTCGTCCGCCGTGCGAAATCCCAATGGCGACCTTCGTCGTGTCAGGACGAGCAAGCCGCGCTCGAGTACGTGAATGGTGCCGGGGCCGGTCCAGCGGAATGTGTTGTATCGCGGGTATCCGGAACGGGACTCCGCGCGGCTGGCTATCGGACGGGGCCGCGAAAACTGGACTGCAAATTGCGGAGCACCGGACCCTTGTGGGGTCAATCGCGGTGCCGGCTCCGGAGTGCCTCGACCGGCGGTTTTTATCATGGGATGAATATGGACCGGACGGGCGCCGGACGCAACCGCGTCACACCGGATCGAAGAAGCTCGCATCCACCGGCTTGTTCGCCAGGATTTCCTCGCGGCTCAGGCCCTGGATTTCGTGCGGAAACACCAGCCACCTGTCGGTGGAATTTACAAAATAATCGGGATTCAGGCTGCTGCGATTGCGGGTCGGTTTGTAATACACGGTCGCGATCCGGATGGTGCTCGGCAGGTTGCGCCGGCAGCGCAGCCGCAACTCACTCAGCACCGCCTCCAGGCTCCGGCCCGAGTCGAACACATCATCAATCAACAACAGCCGGTCGTGCTCCTCGAGCCGTGACACCAGGTAGTCGATCGCATGCACGCGCACCGACTTGTCCTGTTGATCGATTCCGGAATAAGACGAGGTCCGGATGGAAATATGGTCGACCTCCACGCCGTGATACTCCAGTACCTCCTGCACCGTGATGCCGATGGGCGCGCCGCCGCGCCAGATGGCAACCAGGAACGTGGGTTTGAAGCCGCTGCGCAAAACCTGCATGGCCAGTGTCATCGAGTCGCGCAGCAGCGAGTCGGCGGAAATAAATTGTTTGTCTATTTGGGGTTGCTCGGTCACGAGATTGGCGGCGCGCCGCCCTCGCTCTTGCGCCGCTCGACGAACTCCGTCAGTGCCTGCGCGACGGCGGGATCCATGGCCGGCGCCTGAAAGTTCGCGATGGTCTTGCGTGCAATCTCTCCGGCACGTTGGGTCGAGGTCTTCGCACCATCGGCCGCCCAAGCGCCGTAATTGCGCCAGTCGGATACCAGTGGACTGTAGAAGGCGTCCCGATAGCGTTCCATCGTGTGAGCTGTCGCGAAGAAGTGGCCGCCTGGGCCCGCCTCCGCCACCGCCGCTACGCCAACCTCATCGGCAGTCGCGCTCACAGGCTGAAAGATCTCGGCAAACATCTGCAGCATTTCAACGTCGAGAATGAACTTTTCGGCGGACGCCGTCAGTCCGCCTTCGAGCCAGCCGGCTGCGTGCAGAATGAAGTGACAGCCGCCGAGGAGGGCGCCCCACAGGCTCATCTGCGACTCGTACACGGATTGAGTGTCCGGTGCGTTGGAAGCCGTAGCGCTCGAGCAGCGCCACGGCACGTTGATGTGCCGTGCAAGTTGGCCGGCGCCGAAGGCTGCCTTGGTGTATTCCGGTGTGCCGAAGGCCGGTGATCCCGACTTCATATCCACGTTGGAGGTGAAGCTGCCATACATCACCGGCGTGCCGGGCCGAACGATCTGCGCGAGCGTGATTCCAAAAAGGGCTTCGGCATGGGCCAGTGTCAGCGCGCCTGCCACCGTGATCGGCGCCATCGCGCCGGCGAGTGTGAATGGCGTGATAATCACCAACTGTCCGCGCTCGGCGAATTTCAGAATGCCATCCGTCATCGGCAGGTCCAACTGCAGCGGTGAGTTGGTGTTGCAGATGGAGTAGCAATACGCGTGGCTCTCGAATGTAGCCTCGTCGATACCCAGCGCGATGCGCAACATCGCGAAATTGTCTTCGAGCTGCCCGTCGCCCCGACAATAGAAATAGGGAACCTTGTCACCCAGAGTCAATTGGGCGAGCGTGGTATCGAGATGTCGGATGTGAATGGGCGAGTCAATCGGCTCGACCATCTGGCCGAGCACGTGGATGACGTCATAGGACTGCGAGAGCTTCACGAAGTCGTGAAAGTCCGCGAGCGTCCCCGAGTGCTTCTTGCCGTCGGATTCGAGCACGCTCGGCGGCCCTGCCACGGGCGCAAACACCACATGTGGGCCACCAACACGACAATTGCGGTACGGGTTACGCGCGATCAGATCGACTTCGGCTGGCACCGTGGCCAGTGCTTTGGCCACCAGTCCACGATCGAGACGGACCATATTCGTGGATTCATCGACCTGCGCGCCAGCGGACGCGAACGCCGCTCGTCCGCGCGGCGACAGAACCCGCATACCCTGGGTCTCCAGCATGCCGAGCGCCATCTGGTGCAGGCTCTCGACCTGGTCGTCCGAGAACACTCGAGTGGGGACAAAGGGATTCGTGAGGTTCCGATAACGGGAAGAGCGAGTCCCCTCACCGGCAGCAGCGGCTGCCCCCCTCGTCGATTCTCGTCTGCGAGCTCTCATGCGCCACCTCGTTTTACTGCGGACTATACAGTTATCGGGGGCGTCGCCGGTGCGGCCCGCACACCGGAAAACTCTATAGCCCTATCTACTTATGGCATTCAGGGGGCGGCGAAGTTGACGGTCTGGTGCATGCAGCCCGGATGCCCGGCCGGGTAGGAAATGCTCCTGCCGATCTCAGTGGCCTCCGCATCGAGTTGCGGCGAGCCGGAAGCCCGTACCAGCTTGATGCCGTCCCGTAAATTTCCGGCTGCATCGACGCAGGTGCAAATCTTCGTCTGCCCGATGACTCCAGTCGGTAATCCTTCGGGCTTCGGGTGATCAAACACCACCTTCTTGAATGCGTCTGCCGTCAACTGAATGCGCAGCGCGAGCCCGGAGTCCTTGGTGACCGGCGCTTCGCAGGTCAAGGGAAGAGGTCCCGTAGGTGGTGGTGGGCGGCCTTCGTCGGAACGTACAGTGTGCAACTGCGTCGCGCACAGTACCGCAAGCGCCCATCGTTCAGCTCTTCGGCGTGTTGTGTTCATGTACTGTGCATTCTAGCGGCCCGGCCTCCGGTGCCGCCATGCCCCTGTGCGGCCTATCACAGCCCACTGCCGAGGCCGCGTCTACAGTAACCGTCTCGCACCTCCAGCTTCAGTTGGAAATTCTAATGGACCCATCGGTGGATTTGAGCGTCAGCTCAGGTCCACCGCCATTCAAGGTTCCGCGCACTCGCGACTTGCTGATCTCACCCTGAACCGTCACGGGTGCAGCGAGCTTGATTCTTCCATCCTGGGTGCTGGCATCGATGTTGGCCTGAAAGTCGTGCGGCAGTGATACGTCCACGCTGCCATCCACCGTCCGGATCTGCCACGCCGATGTCATCTTCGAGCCGTCTGCGACTTTCGCCACCACGCTGCCGTCAGTCGTCACGAGTCTGAGTGAATCGAATCGGCCCTCCGCGCGCAGAGCGCCGTCCGTGCTCGAAACATCACAGTGACCGTCGAACTGAGTCAGTTCGATCGCCCCGTCGATACTGTGCAGGCGAACATCGCCTTTCAATGCGTCGGCATGGATCGCACCGTCAACACTTTCCAGCTCAATCTTACCGGTGAGTTGCGAAGCAGTGATCGCTCCGTCGGTCGCCTCCACCCGCAGATCGGCGTCACGCGGCAGATGCACCACCGTCGTCAGGTGACGCTCGGTGTTATTGATTTGAACACCCGGCTTGTGCAGCACCGAGATCTCGACGCGGTCGCCGTCCTGGTGCGAGTCGATCTTGAGCGGGTCGAGCGGACCCTCGCGGCTCACATTGAAGGCAACTTGCTTCGTGTCCACGGTGACAATGCGGACCCGGCTGTCATCGACGGTCACGTGAACAGTGGGGCGCCCGGAGACGGAATATGACTTTGAATATTCCTCGGCCTGAGCTTGGGAAAGGACGCCCAGCAGCACGATTCCGCCCATCCAAAGTCTCATTTTGGCCTCCCCGTCGCGCGTTATGTCAGATGCAATCCTTTACTAAATATCGCCCGCTTTCAATCGCCTTTCGACGAGTCGATTTTGTGCTGCGCCATTGCGTTGCGCGGGCAGCCCGGTGCTATAGTGAATCAACAATAAAAACGCTCCACGCAGGATTCGGGGGGATCTGGAGACATGTCTAGCCTGGCGCTGCCATTGATGGTGAATCCGCTGGTAACACCGGCCAACGAGGTGTTTGAGCGCGACGGATGTCTGACATTGAGTTCCCTCACTACACCGGCCGACATCGAGTTGATTCGTTCGCTGCTCGACCCGCTGTACGAAAAGTTCGACTCCCTGGGTGAGCGCGCCGTCGATCTCGCCGGGCCCCGCGAAGCCGGTGTGCCGCTGCGCTCGCCGGAAATCAACGAAGCTGTGCGGCTCGAGCCGCGACTGCGCTCGACATTGGCGTACCGGCGCTGCCGTGACATAGCGAGCATGTTGTTGGGAACGCCGGTGGGCTACCAGTTCGACCACGCCATCTTCAAGCCGCCGATGAATCAGACCGCCACTGCCTGGCATCAGGACGAGGCGTATTCGCACGAGCCGATCCCGTTGCGCTCGGTGCATTTCTGGATTCCGTTACAGCCGGTCACTGTCGAGAACGGCTGCATGTGGTTCGTTCCAGGCTCAAATCAGAACGGGCTGCTGCCGCATCACGTGGCGAGCCGCAGGTTCAGCGGGCCGCGTTCCGAGACGACTTCGGTCACCCTGGCGACCCGGATCGTCGATGAGTCCAAGGCAGTCGCCTGTCCGCTGCCGTTGGGCGGCGCGACCGTTCATCATCCGCTGACGTTGCACTACACCGGCCCCAACCAGACAAATGCCTGGCGCAAGGCGTGGATCCTGCACTTCGGTGCCTACGGTTGGTTCCGCAAACACCTGCACCCAAAAGTCGTCGCCGCCAAACTGGGCGTAGGCACTCACCGACCGCTTTTCAACTAGCGTAGCCCGGGTTCCTGGCGCCTCGGGTGAGTGGGCCGCCGACTCGTTTTTGGCGGCTGCCATTGCGCATGGCATATGATCCCCCGACATTTTGCGGGGGAAGCGTGTGCGCTACGGCTATATCGGTCTCGGTAATCTCGGCAAGCACCTGGCGACCAGCCTGCTGCGGGCCGGTTTCGATCTCACGGTCCACGATCTCAATCGCGACGCAGCAACCGACCTGATTGCGGGCGGTGCCAAGTGGGCCGCCTCGCCGAAGGAGCTCGCCGCCTCCGTCGATGCGGTCATCACGTGCCTTCCTTCACCCGCTGCCTCGTCAGCCGTCCTCACCGCCGACAACGGCGTCCTCAATGGATTACGAGCCGGCGGCACCTGGATCGAAATGAGCACGACCGACCAAAGCGAGATCGAGCGGATCGCGCGCCTCGCCGCGGAGCGCGGAATAGCAACATTGGCTGCGCCGGTGACCGGTGGCGTTCACCGTGCCGCTGCCGGTGAAATCACCGTACTCATCGGTGGCGAACGGTCCGTTTATGAAACGCACCTGGCCGCACTCAAAGCCATGGGTGGCGCCATCTTCTACATGGGCACCCTGGCCCAGGCCTGCGTCATCAAGGTCATCACCAACATGCTCGCTTTCATCCACCTCGTCGCGGCGGGCGAGGCACTCATGCTCGCCAAGCGCGGCGGCCTCGATCTCGCACAGGCGTTCGCGGCTATCAAAGCGAGCTCCGGTACGAGCTTCGTGCATGAGACCGAAAGCCAGCTCGTCCTGAACGGCAGCTATAACATCGGGTTCACCATGGATCTCGCCTGCAAGGACCTGGGATTCGCTTACGGGTTCGGTCGCGAGTTCGGGGTCCCACTGGAGCTCGCCGGCCTCACCGAGCAAATCTTCCGCCGTGCCCGCGAGCAATACGGCGGCAACGCCCAGTCGACGCAGGTGGTCAAACTGCTCGAAGACGCCCTGCATACGGATCTGCGAGCCCCCGGATTTCCGGCGGAGCTGCTGTGAAACTCACCGACATCAAAACGTTCGTAGTCGGCAACCCACCGCCGCATTACGGCGGGCGCTATTTCGTATTCGTCAAGCTGACCACCGACAGCGGCGTCGCGGGCATCGGCGAAGCGTACTGCGTGCCGTTCGATCCGCATCTCGTCGAAAAGATGCTGGTCGATGTATTCCAACGCTACCTGCATGGCCAGGACCCGCACAACATCGAGAGGATGTGGCGGCGCGTGTACTCGGCCGGCTTTACTCAACATCCGGATCTTACCTTGATGGCCGTGTTGAGTGCCCTCGAGAT
>Ga0181534_10001568_pt1 | contig 14773 bp, 22 predicted proteins | sample PEATcosm2014_Bin_37_FD_119758 | JGI IMG/M metagenome (GOLD analysis project Ga0181534, IMG submission 119758) | Peatland microbial communities from MTU Mesocosm Facility, Houghton, MI, USA - PEATcosm2014_Bin17_10_metaG | ecosystem: Environmental > Terrestrial > Soil > Wetlands > Peat | place... | reverse complement strand
GAGCCCGAACACCGCCATCCGGGTCAGCGCCCCCCCGGAGAACAGGTTGAGGAAGCCCAGCACGCCCGAGGACTTCGAGGCCGCCGTGAGCTGGGCCACCTTGGAGAAGTTGACGAAGGGGACCGGAACGTTGGCCCCGAACTGGTACAGGGCGATGATGGTCAGCGTGAAGAGGACCTTCTTGCGAAGGTCGGGAATCCGGAAGATGTTGGCCAGACTGGAGAGCATGGGGCTCCTCGACGCCGCGGTGGGCCGATGCTACCGGTTGGTGAGGGCGTTGCCCTGTGCCGGTGGGCGATCGTGGCCGAACGGCAGGGGGACCACGGTGACGGATCCTCCGGCGCCGGTGATCATGGCCTCCGCCGACTTGGAGAAGGCGTGTGCCTCCACCCGTAGGGCCCGGGTCAGCTGGCCGCCGCCCAGGATCTTGACCAGGTCGCCCTTGTGGGCCAGGCCCATGTCCACCAGGCCGGCCAGGTCGATGGAATCACCTTGCACTGCCTCCAGTGCGCTCGCCTTGACCGGGGTGTACTCGATGCGGAAGGGGTTGGTGAAGCCCCGCAGTTTGGGGATGCGCTGCATCAACGGCAGCTGTCCACCCTCGAAACCCATGGGGATGGTGTCGCGTGCGCCCTGCCCCTTGGTACCGCGGCCGGCGGTCTTGCCGCCCTTGCCGGCGATGCCGCGACCCACCCGACGGCGGGCGCGTGTCGACCCTGCTGGAGGTCGGAGCTCATGGACCTTCATGGTCAGCCTTTCTCGTCGTGTTCGGTGGGAGTGACGTTCACCAGATGGGGGACTCGGGCCAGCATTCCACGGATCTCCGGCCGGTCGGGCAGCACGTTGGTCCGCCCGATGCCCCGCAGGCCCAGGGCCCGGAGGGTCCCCCGGTGCTTGGGCTTGGTGCCGATGGCCGACTTCACCTGGGTGACCCGCAGCCACGTCGTGGTGGACGGCGTCTCCGATGCCGGGGCGGCGCTCATCTCAGCTCACCTCCGTGAAGATGTCGTTCTCCCGACGGCGCTCGCGGTAGGCCCGGAGCATGGCGGCCGGAGCCACCTCTTCGGCCGACTTGCCCCGCAGGGCGGCGATCTCGTCGGGGCGCTTGAGGCCCTTCAGGCCGGCGATGGTGGCGTGGGCCACATTGATGCCGTTGGACGAGCCCAGGGACTTGGCCAGGATGTCGCGGATGCCGGCCATCTCGAGGATGGCCCGGGCTGCGCCCCCGGCGATCACGCCGGTTCCGGGAGCGGCCGGCTTCAGCATGACCCGGCCGGCCCCGCTCTCGCCCACGATGGGATGGGTGATGGTGCTGCCGGCCAGGGGCACGTCGAACATGTTCTTGCGGGCCTCTTCGATGCCCTTCTGGACGGCCAGTCCGGCCTCCTTGGCCTTGCCGTAGCCCAGGCCCACCCGGCCGTTGCCGTCGCCCACCACCATGAGGGCGGCAAAGGAGAACCGCCGGCCCCCCTTGACCACTTTGGACACCCGGTTGACCCGGATGGTGCGCTCTTCGAATTGCAGATCGTTGGCGGCCATGGTGCTAGAACTCCAGTCCTTCGGTGCGGGCGGCGTCGGCCAGGGCGGCCACCCGCCCGTGATAGGCGAATCCGCCGCGATCGAAGACCACGGTGGTGATGCCGGCGGCCTTGGCCCGCGAGGCGATGAGTGTGCCCACGGTGCTCGCAGCGTCGATGTTGCCCCCGGGACTCCCCCGGAGGTCACCCTCGGTGGAGGAGGCGGCGGCCAGGGTGCGGCCGGCGTCGTCGTCGATGAGCTGAGCGGAGATGTGCTTGTTGGACCGGAACACGGCCAGGCGCGGCCGCTCGGCCGATCCGTGCACCTTGCGGCGCACGCGGTTGTGCCGCCGGCGGCGGAGCTCCAGCTTGTGATCAGTGCGGGCCATTACTTGGCTGCCTTCCCGGCCTTGCGCACGACCCGCTCGCCCAGATAGCGCACCCCTTTGCCCTTGTAGGGCTCGGGCTTGCGCAGCTTGCGGATGTCTGCGGCCACTTGACCGACCTTCTCCTTGTCGATCCCCTTGATGATGATCCTGGTGGCGGTGGGCACCTCGAAGGTGACCCCGTCGGGCGCGCTCACGTTGACCGGATGGGAGAACCCGAGGGCCAGCTCGAGGGCCGAGGGGCCCTTGGGCACGGCCCGGTAGCCCACGCCCACGATCTCCAGCTCCTTGGTGAAGCCCTCGGTGACCCCGGCCACCATGTTGGCCACCAGCGAGCGGGTGAGCCCGTGCAGGGCGCGGTTCTGTCGCTGGTCGTCAGGTCGCTCGACGACCAGGACGTCGCCGTCCTGGCGGATGGTGATGGCGGCCGGGACCGAGCGGGCCAGCTCGCCCTGGGGACCCTTGACCGTGACCGTGTTGTCACTGCCCACGGCCACCGACACCCCGGAGGGGACGGGGATGGGGGAACGTCCGATGCGGGACATCAGCGCGTGCCTCCGGTCGTCAGGCGGCTGGTGCAGCTGGTGCAGCTGGTGCAGCTGGTGCAGCTGGTGCGGTCACCAGACATAGCAGAGCACCTCGCCACCCATGCGGCGCTTCCGCGCCTCGCGGTCGGTCATCAGGCCCTTGGAGGTCGAGACCACGGCCACGCCCAGCCCGCCGAGCACCCGGGGCATCTTGTCGGCCCGGGCATAGATACGCAGGCCGGGCTTGGACACCCGCTTGATACCCGAGATGGTCCGCTCGCGGTCGGGGGAGTACTTCATGGTGATCTCGAGGGTCTTGCCCGGCTTGCCGGGTTCCTCGTTCACCTCGTAGCCCACGATGTAGCCCTCGCTCACCAGGATCTGGGCCAGCGACTCCTTCAACTTCGAGCCCGGCATCTTCACCGTGTCGAAGTGGGCGGTGTTGGCATTCCGGATGCGGGTCAGCATGTCGGCAATCGGATCGGTCATCGTCATTCTTCGTCGCCTCCTCTCACCAACTGGCCTTCGTCACGCCGGGGATCTCACCGGCGTGCACCATCACTCGCAGGCAGATCCGGCACAGGCCGAACTTGCGGTACACCGACTTCGGCCGTCCACAGCGCCGACAACGGGTGTACCCGCGCACCTTGAACTTGGGGGTGCGCTGTTGCTTTTCGATCAATGCCTTCTTGGCCATGGGGTTACTGGTTCTCCTGTCGGAACGGGAATCCGAACGCGGCCAGGAGTGCCCGGCCTTCGTCGTCGGTACGTGCGGTGGTGGCGATGGTGATGTCCATGCCTCGGGTGGTGTCGATGCGGTCGTAGTCGATCTCGGGGAAGATCAGCTGCTCGGTGACCCCGAAGGTGTAGTTGCCGTGGCCGTCGAACGAGCGGGGGGAAAGCCCCCGGAAGTCACGGATGCGGGGAATGGCCATCGCCAGCAACCGGTCGAGGAACTCCCAGGCCCGGTCGCCCCGCAGGGTGACCTTGGCCCCGATCTCCTGACCCTCACGCAGTTTGAACGAGGCGATGGACTTCTTGGCCCGTGTCACCACCGGCTTCTGGCCGGCGATGATCTCGAGGTCACGCATGGCCCCTTCGATCAGGGACTTCTGCTGGGTGGCCCGGCCCACGCCCATGTTGATGACGATCTTGGACAGCCGGGGCACCTCCATGATGTTGTCGAGGCCCAGGGACTCCTTCAACTCGTTGCGCACCGTGCTGTCGTACCGCTCCTTGAGGCGCGGCCGGGGGGTGGTGGTAGCGGTGGTGGCCATCACAGGTCAGTCCCGCACTTCTTGCAGACCCGGATCTTGCGGCCCTGCTCGTCGATGCGCATCCCGATGCGGGTGGGCCCGCAGCTGTCGCACACAATGGCCACCGAGGACACCGACACCGGCATGAACTTGTCGATCACGCCACCCTGCATGGTGGCGCGGGTGGGCTTGGCATGGCGCTTGGCCACGTGCACGCCCTCGACGATGACCCGCCCCTCGGCGGGAATGGCCCGGACCACACTGGCCTGCTTGCCCTTGTCCTTGCCCGAGAGCACCTGGACCTTGTCGCCCTTGCGGATTCTCATCTACAACACCTCCGGTGCCAGCGAGACGATGCGCATGAAGCGCTTGTCCCGCAGTTCGCGGCCCACGGGGCCGAAGATCCGGGTCCCCCGTGGTTGCTGCTGGTCGTTGATCAAGACGGCGGCGTTCTCGTCGAAGCGGATGTAGCTGCCGTCGGGACGGCGCTTCTCCTTCTTCGTGCGGACGACGACGCACTTCACCACATCGCCCTTCTTGACGGCGGCGCCGGGAATGGCGTCCTTGACGGTGGCCACGAAGACGTCGCCGATGGAGGCGTACCGCCGGCGGGACCCACCGAGCACCTTGATGCAGAGGACTTCCTTGGCGCCCGAGTTGTCGGCCACCCGGAGTCGGGATTCCTGTTGGATCATCGGGCCCGCTCCAGGACCTCGGAGAGGCGCCAGCGCTTCAGCTTGGACAGCGGGCGGGTCTCCACCAGGCGGACCCGGTCCCCCACCTTGGCGCTGTTGCCGGCGTCGTGGGCGTAGAGCCGCTTGGTCCGCTGGACGGTCTTGCCGTAGCGGGGATGGCGCACGCGCTCGATGACGGCCACCACCACGGTGGCGTCCATGGCGTCGGACACCACCAGGCCCTCACGGACCTTGCGCCCGTTCGCCCGTTCGGCCTCAGGGGCCTTCTGCTCGTCAGCCATCAGCTCTTCTCCTCTGCGTCGTCGACATCGTCACCGTCGGCGCTGTCCTCATCGTCTGTGTCCTCGTCGGCGTCGTCGGCATGGGCCTCTGCGTCGTCGTCGGCATGGGCGTCGGCGTCGTCGACGACCTCATCGCCGGGAAGGGCCATGCCGTCGTCGTCGGCCACCTCTTCAGCCAGCTCGTCCGGGTCCACGTCCAGAGCATCCGGGTCGGAAGCCACCTCAGCCGCCTCTGCGTCAGCCTTGGCCGCAGCCCGACGCTCCGACGCCGTGGAACGGTCCCGACCCAGTGCCTGGTCCTCCGACCGGCGGCGGGCGGCGGCCCGGTGGACGGGAAGCTCCTCGGGAACCAGTCCCTCAGCCTCGCCGATCTCCCGGATCCGGAGCTCGGTCATCATGCGGGCCACGTCCTTGCGGATGTGGTTGATGCGCGAGAAGTTGTCCAGCTGGCCGGTGGCCAGTTGGAACCGGAGATTGAAGAGCTCTCGCCGGGTCTCACCGAGCTGGCGCTCCAGCTCCTCGGTGTCGTACTCGGAGATCTCTGCGGCGGTGGCCATCAGACCTGCACCTCCGGCGTCCCGTGCGTTCCGGGGCGGATCACGAAGCGAGCCTTGAACGGCAGCTTCTGGATGGCCCGCTCCATGGCCTCTTTGGCCAGCTCCGGCTCCACGCCGGCCAGCTCGAAGAGGATGCGGCCGGGCTTGACCACGGCCACCCAGTGCTCGGGATTGCCTTTGCCCGAGCCCATGCGGGTCTCGGCCGGCTTCTGCGTCACCGGACGATCGGGGAAGACCCTGATCCACACCTTCCCGCCGCGCTTGACGTGGCGGGTCATGGCGATACGGGCCGCCTCGATCTGCCGGGCGGTCAGCCAGGCCGGCTCGAGGGCCTGGATGCCGAAGTCGCCGAAGGTGACATCGCTTCCACCCTTGGCCTTCCCGCTCATGCGGCCCCGCTGCTGCTTGCGGTACTTGACCTTTCGGGGCATCAACATCTCAGTCCACCTCCTTGCGGAAGTGGGGGGTCTCATGGTGCTCGCGGGTCCGACGCTCGATCTCCTCGTCCTCGGTCAGGATGCGCTCGAGCTCGTCGGGGACGGCCGGGGGGGCGGCGATGTCAGCGGCGGCCTGGTCGACCAGGCCCTCGGGGATCTCGGTCTCGCCATCGGTCTCGGAGTCGACGGTGACCACGCTGCCCGGAGCCCCCTGCTCGGCCCGGCGCCGCCCGCCGCCGGCGGTGATCAGGCGGCGGGGAGCGTCCCCACCCTGCCCGGACGTCTCGCCCACGGCCATGGCCGCCTCACGGGTGATCTTGTCCTCGGTCGAGATCTTGTAGGGGAGGATGTCGCCCTTGTAGATCCAGACCTTCACGCCGATCCGCCCGAACGTGGTCTTGGCCTCGCGGAAGCCGTAGTCGATGTCGGCCCGCAGCGTGTGCAGCGGGACCCGACCCTCGCGGTAGGACTCCTTGCGGGACATCTCCGACCCGCCCAGACGACCGGAGCACTGCACCCGCACGCCGAGCGCGCCGGCCTTCTGCACCGTCTGGATGGAACGCTTCATGGCCCGACGGAACGCCACACGGCGGGCCAGCTGGTCGCAGATCCCCTGGGCGATCAGGGCGGCGTCGAGTTCGGGCTGCTTGATCTCCTGGATGTTGAGCTGGATCCGGTTGTTGAGGCCGGTGATCTCCTCGATCTTCTTCTTCAGGCGGTCGGCCTCGGCGCCTCGGCGACCGATGACGATCCCCGGGCGGGCGGTGTGGATGTCCACCCGCAGGCGGTCACGGGTGCGCTCGATCTCGATTCGGCTGACGGCCGCCGACTCCAGCTGCGACATCAGGTAGTCGCGGATCTGCCAGTCCTCGATCACGCAGTTCTGGTAGTTGCGCTCCTCGAACCAACGCGACTTCCAATCGGTGGTGACGCCGAGTCGAAACCCGTACGGGTTTACCTTCTGGCCCATCTACTTGCCCTTCTCTTCGGCGGAGTCGCCGTCGGTGTCTTCGTCTTCAACGTTTGCTTCAACGTTGTCTTCGTCTTCGTCGGTCTCAGCTTCGGCGTCCTCGTCCGTGACGTCGTCGGCCACCTCGGCGGTGGCCTCGTCGGCGATCTCGGCGCCGTCCTCATCGCCGTCCTCGTCGGCGTCCTCGTCGGCGCCGTCGTAATCGTCCTCGTCGGTGACCTCATCGCCCTCGAAGTCCGACTCCTCCAGCGGACCGGCCTCGGTCTCCGTGACCAGATCGTCGGCGTGGGTGGCCTCGTCGTCCCACGCCTCGGCACCGGTGTCCTGGTCGTCGACGACCGGTTCGGTGGTGGTCGTGGTCGTGCCCGATTCGGCCTGCTGGCGACGGCGTGAGCCGGCCACACGGCGGGAGCGCTGCGACGTGTTGGCCGCCTGTTTGGCCCGCCGGCGGGCGATCCGGTCCTCGGGGAGGCGACTCACGATGATGGTGATGTGGGAGGTCCGCTTGCGAATCCGGGTGGCCCGGCCCCGGGCCCGGGGCCGCCAGCGTTTGAGGGTGCTGCCCTCGTCGGCGTAGCAGGCCGAGACGAACAGTTCCTCGGCGTCCAGCCCGTCGTTGTGCACGGCGTTGGCCACGGCCGAAGCCAGGACCTTGCCCACCGTCACGGCGGCCTCGCGGTCGCCCAGGGACAGGATCTCCGCAGCCTTGTCCACGTCCTGGCCGCGGATGAGATTCAGCACCTGGCGGACCTTGCTGGCCGACATCCGGCTGTGGCGGAGGACCGCCCGGGTCCCCTCACGCTCGTTGGTCTTCACGCCGGGCACCTCAGCGCCTCCCCGCGCGCTCTTGGCCGGCATGGAACTTGAAGGTGCGGGTGGGGGCGAACTCGCCCAGCTTGTGCCCCACCATCGACTCGGTCACGTAGACCGGGATGTGCTTGCGGCCGTCGTGGACGGCGATGGTGTGCCCGACCATGTCGGGAATGATCGTGGAGCGGCGGGACCACGTCTTGATGACCTTCTTGTCCCCGGCCGCGTTGAGGGCGTCCACCTTCTTCAGTAGGTGGTCATCGACGAACGGGCCTTTTTTCAAGCTGCGAGGCATAGTGTGGCGTTCCCTCTGTCTTCCCTACCGGCGGGCACCGCGGGTGCGGCGTCTGCGGACGATCATCTTGTCGGAGTCCTTGTTGCGGGCCCGGGTCCGACCCTCGGGCTGGCCCCACGGTGACACCGGGTGGCGGCCACCCGAGGTCTTGCCCTCGCCGCCGCCCAGCGGGTGGTCGACGGGGTTCATGGCCACGCCACGGGTCTGGGGGCGCTTGCCCTTCCAGCGATTGCGGCCCGCCTTGCCGATCTTGATCAGCTCGGCCTCGGAGTTCCCCACGACCCCGAGGGTGGCACGGCAGTCGATGGACACCCGGCGCATCTCGGTGGAGGGCAGACGCAGGGTGGCGAAGGCGCCCTCCTTGGCCACCAGCTGCACGCTCATGCCGGCTCCCCGGGCCATCTTGCCGCCGCCGCTGGGTCGGAGCTCGACGTTGTGGATGACCGACCCGACCGGGATGAACCTGAGGGGCAGGGCGTTGCCGGGACGGATCTCCGCCCCCTGTCCCGACTGGAGCCGGTCGCCCACGGCCACCTGCGCGGGGGCCAGGATGTAGCGCTTCTCACCGTCGAGGTAGTGGAGCAGGGCGATGCGGGCGTTGCGGTTGGGGTCGTACTCGATGGCGGCGACCTTGGCCGGCACGCCGTCCTTGTCCCGCTTGAAGTCGATGATCCGGTACTGCTGCTTGTGGCCGCCGCCACGGTGACGGGACGTCTTGCGCCCGTGGTTGTTCCGACCACCGGTGGACGGCTTGGGAGCGAGCAGTGACTTCTCGGGGCGGTCGCGGGTGATCTCGGCAAAGTCCGAGACGGTCTGGAACCGGCGGCCGGCGCTGGTCGGCTTGCGTGAGCGGAGTGGCATGTCTGGCCCGGGTCTCTCAGTTCTCGAAGAGGTCGATCGAGTCGCCCTCGTGGAGGGTGACGATGGCCCGCTTGGTGTCGGGGCGGTGGCCGAGGGAGTTGTTCTTGCGGTTGCGCTTGGTCTTGCCCTTGCGGTTGAGGGTGTTCACCTTGTCCACGCGCACGTTGAAGGCCTGCTCGACGGCGTGGCGGACGTCGATCTTCGTGGCCGACGGGTCCACCACGAACACGTAGACGTTGTTGTCCATCAGGGCGTAGGACTTCTCCGACACCACCGGCCGGATGAGCACGTTGTGGGGATCCCTCATGACCCGGCTCCTTCTTCTCCGGCGTCGGCTTCGGCTGCAGTATCGGCGGCGGTATCGGCGTCGGCATCGGCGTCGGCATCGGCGGTTCCCGAGCCCTCGGCGGCGACGAACTCCTCGGCGCCGGAGTCGTAGGCCTCGGCGGCAGCTGCGGCTGCGGCCTCGGCGGCGGCCACCGAACCGGTGATCACGCCGTCGCGGTCACCACCCGGCAGGGTCTCGTCGGTGAACACCAGCCAGTCGTTGACCAGGATGTCGTAGGCGTTGAGCTCGCCGGCCATGATGGTCTGGACCTCGGGGAGGTTGCCGAACGAGCGGTCGGCATAGCCGTCCTCCTCGCCCAGGACCACCAGGACCCGACCCGACACACCGAGGGCCGTCAGGGCGGCGATGGCGCCCTTGGTGCTCGGGATGCCGAAGGCCCAGGTGTCGACCAGGGCCACCCGTCCCTGGGACGCACGGTCCGAGAGGGCCGAGCGCAGGGCCAGCTGGATCATCTTCTTCGGGGTCTTCTGGGCGTACGAGCGGGGCTTCGGCCCGAGGGCCACCCCGCCGCCCACCCAGATCGGCGAACGTGACGATCCGGCCCGGGCCCGGCCGGTGCCCTTCTGGCGGAACGGCTTGGTCCCGCCTCCCCGGACCTCGGCGCGGGTCTTGGTCGACTGCGTGCCCGAGCGGGCCGCCGCCAGCTGGGCCGTCACCACCTGGTGGAGCACGGCCAGATTGGGCTCGATCCCGAAGAGCGAGGGCTCGAGGTCCACGGTGCCGAGCTCGGTGCCGTCGATCGAACGGCGGGTCACGGTCCGCTGGACGGGGGCCGGACGGAGGAATCGACGGATCTCGGAGGGCGTCGCCGTCTCCAGGTCGATGGTCGCCGCGGCGTCGGTGGCGCTCACGAGGTCTTCCCTCCCTTGACCAAGGGGGCCTTCACGGCGTCCCTCAGGACCACGATGCCGCCGCGGGGACCGGGAACAGCCCCTTTGACCAGGATCATCTCCCGCTCCGGATCGGCCTGGACGATCTCGAGGTTCAGTGTCGTCACCTGCTGGCCACCCATCCGACCGGCCATGCGGGTCCCCTTGAACACCCGGGCCGGCGTGGCGCAGGCGCCGATCGAGCCGGGCGAGCGGTGCTTCTTGTGGTTGCCGTGGGAAGCGCCCTGGCCCTTGAAGTTGTGGCGCTTCATCGCTCCGGCGAACCCCTTCCCCTTGGAGACGGCGATGGCATCGACCAGCTCCCCGGCCTGGAGCAGGTCGGCGGTCAACTGCTGGCCCACCTCGTAGTCCGAGGCGTCGTCGAGCCGGAGTTCGACCAGCCGCCGGCCCGGGTCCACCCCGGCCTTGTCGTAGTGGCCCTGCTCGGGCTTGGTCAGCGTCGACGTCCGGCGATGGCCCCAGGTGACCTGGAGCGCGGAATAGCCCTCCCGCTCGGGCGTCTTGACCTGCACGACCCGGACGGGCGCCACGCGCACCACCGTCACCGGTATCGCCCGGTTCTGATCGTCCCAGATCTGGGTCATTCCCACTTTTTCGCCCACGATCGCCTTGGTGGCCACTGGAGCTTCTCCGTATCGACTCTGTGCTCTTCTCGACACCGGCCGGTGTCGATCGGGTACTTCACACACTGCTCTGCTGTTCACGACTGTCTGTTTGCCACTACTGCTCGATCACCGCGCAACTCCGGCCTCACCGAGGCCGTGAACCGCATCGGCTCGCACGCAGACGCTCCGCTCGGATGACCCGAGCGGAGCGCTCGCCTGGTTTGGCCCGAGGTCCCCGTCAGTTCCGACGGGCGCTCGAACACGTCCTACTCACAAGGTTGGACCCGAAATTGGGCCGACTGATCACTGTATACCATCCCCGCCGGGCTGACAACGAGGCCCGGGAGAGCCCGGCCAGGTTCGGCCAGGTTCGGCCTGGCCCGGTGGCGACGGCTAGACGGTCTGGATCTTGATCTCGATGTCCACACCCGCCGGGAGGTCGAGCCGCTGGAGCGAGTCGACCGTCTTCGGGGTGTGATCCACGATGTCCACCAGGCGCTTGTGCACCCGCATCTCGAAGTGCTCCCGGCTGTCCTTGTACTTGTGGGGCGACCGGATCACCGTGTAGCGGTGCTTCTCCGTGGGCAGGGGCACAGGGCCCAGCACCTTGGCCTGGGTCCGGAGCACGGTCTGGACGATCTTCTCGGTGGATTGATCGAGAATCTCGTGGTCGTAGGCCTTCAGCCGGATTCTGATCTTCTGACGGGGGCCTTCTGCGGCCATGGGTACGGCGTCCTCTCGTTGTGTTGGCGGGGCTCGACTACTCGAGGATCTTGGTGACCCGGCCGGAGGCCACGGTGCGGCCACCCTCACGGATGGCGAACCGGAGTCCCTCGACCATGGCGATGGGCTTGCCCAGCTCCACCGTCATGTCGGTGTTGTCACCGGGCATGACCATCTCCGTCCCCTCGGGGAGGGCGATGGTGCCGGTCACGTCGGTGGTCCGGAAGTAGAACTGCGGACGGTAGTTGGTGAAGAACGGCTTGTGACGGCCGCCCTCGTCCTTGTTCAGCACGTACACCGTCGCCTCGAACTTGGTGTGCGGGGTGATCGAGCCGGGCTTGCACAGCACCTGGCCCCGCTCCACCTCTTCCTTCTTCGTCCCTCGGAGCAGGGCGCCGATGTTGTCGCCGGCGCGGCCCTCGTCGAGCAGCTTGCGGAACATCTCGATGCCGGTGACCGTGGTCTTCTGGGTGTCACGCAGGCCGACGATCTCGACCTCCTCGCCGACCTTGACGATCCCCTGCTCCACCTTGCCGGTCACCACGGTGCCGCGCCCGGTGATGGACATGACGTCCTCGATCGACATGAGGAAGGGCTTCTCCACGTCGCGCTCGGGCTCGGGGATGTAGGAGTCGACAGCGGCCATCAGCTCGGTGATCTTCTCCGCCCACGCGGCGTCGCCCTCCAGGGCCTTCAGGGCGCTCACCCGGATGATCGGGGTGTCGTCTCCGGGGAACTCGTACTCGTTGAGCAGCTCCCGGACCTCCAGCTCGACCAGGTCGAGCAGCTCCTCGTCGTCCACGGTGTCGGCCTTGTTCAGGGCCACCACGATGTAGGGCACGCCGACCTGGCGGGCCAGCAGCACGTGCTCACGCGTCTGGGGCATGGGGCCGTCGGCGGCCGACACCACCAGGATGGCCCCGTCCACCTGGGCGGCACCGGTGATCATGTTCTTGATGTAGTCGGCGTGGCCGGGCATGTCGACGTGGGCGTAGTGCCGGTTGGGCGTCTCGTACTCCACGTGGGCGATGGAGATCGTGATCCCCCGCTGCTTCTCCTCCGGCGCCTTGTCGATCTGGTCGAAGGGCGTGAAGTTGGTGCTGGGGTCGTTGTCGTGCAGGACCTTGGTGATGGCCGCGGTGAGCGTGGTCTTACCGTGGTCGATATGTCCCATCGTTCCCACGTTCACGTGGGGCTTGTTGCGCTCGAACTTCTGCTTGGCCATGGCTGGGGTAATGCTCCCTGATCTCGGACGGTACCCCCTCGGGCCCGCCACGACGCAGGCGGTTGCCTGTCGTCATTCCTCGTGTATCGGTGGTGAAACGGTGTATCGGTGGTGAAACGGTGCTGCTGCTGGGTGCTTCTCGTGATGCCGGTGCTGCCTGCCACCCCCGTCACACGGTCTGCACCGCATGCCGGGGCACTGAACTGCTGGTCATGGTTGCTGCGATGACGAACCTGCGGCACTCCGGGCACATCCCCGGCCGACTGCCGCCTAAGCCGCCCGGCGGACCGGGCTGTGCAGATCCCTACTCTCCACGCGCCTTGGCGATGATCTCCTTGGCGATCGACTCAGGAACCTCGTTGTACGCGTGGAACTGCATCGAGTACGTGGCCCGACCCTGGGTCCGCGACCGCAGGTCAGTAGCGTAGCCGAACATGTCACTCAGTGGTACCTGTGCCCGGACGATGTGGCTGTTGCCCCGCTGCTCCATGCCCTCGACCTTGCCCCGTCGGGCGGAGAGGTCGCCGATCACGTCCCCCATGTAGTCCTCGGGAGTGGTCACCTCGACGGCCATGACCGGCTCGAGGAGCACGGGGTCGGCCAGATTGGCGGCCTTCTTGATGGCCATCGATCCGGCGATCTTGAAGGCCATCTCCGACGAGTCGACGTCGTGGTAGGAGCCGTAGGTCAGGGTGACCTTGATGTCCACGGTGGGGTAGCCGGCCAGCACGCCCGAGGTGATCGATTCCTGGATGCCCTGGTTGACCGAGGGGATGTACTCCTTCGGGATCACCCCGCCGGAGATCTTGTCCTCGAACACGTAGCCGCCGCCGGGCCCGGTGGGCTCCAAGGTGATCACCACGTGGCCGTACTGGCCCTTGCCGCCGGTCTGGCGGACGTAGCGGAGCTCGACCTTCTCCACCTTCTTGCGTACCGTCTCGCGGTAGGCGACCTGGGGCTTGCCCACGTTGGCATCCACGCTGAACTCGCGCATCATGCGGTCCACCAGGACTTCGAGGTGCAGCTCGCCCATCCCCGAGATGACCGTCTGGCCGGTCTCCTCGTCCGACTGGACCCGGAACGTCGGGTCCTCCTCGGACAGCGAGAACAGGGCCCGGGACAGTTTGTCCTGGTCGGCCTTGGTCTTGGGCTCCACAGCCACGTGGATGACGGGCTCGGGGAAGGTCAGGGACTCCAGGACGACCGGGTCGTCGGGGTCGCACAGGGTGTCCCCCGTGGTGGTCTGCTTGAGGCCCACGGCGGCGATGATGTCACCGGCGTAGGTGACATCGAGGTCCTCGCGGGAGTTGGCGTGCATCTGGAGGATGCGGCCGATCCGCTCCTTGCGGTCCTTGGTGGAGTTGAGGACGCCAGAGCCCTTGGTGAGGGTGCCCGAGTAGACGCGCAGGTAGGTGAGCTTCCCCACGTAGGGGTCGGTCATGATCTTGAAGGCCAGCGCCGAGAAGGGGGCGTGGTCATCGGGGGCGCGCTCGACCGAGACGCCCTCCTTGCGGGGGACCGTCCCCATGGTCGGGGGGATGTCGAGAGGGCTGGGCAGGTAGTCGACCACGGCGTCGAGCATGGGCTGCACGCCCTTGTTCTTGAAGGCCGAGCCGCACAGGATGGGGACGGCATGGCTCCCCAGGGTGGCGGTACGGATGGCCCGCTGGAGGTCCTCGGGGAGGATCTCCTCGTCACCGAGGTACTTCTCCATGATGGTGTCGTCGTAGTTGGAGACCACGTCGATGAGCTGGTGGTGGGCCTCGTCGGCGGCGTCCTTCAGGTCGGCCGGGATCTCCTCTTCGGTCCACTCCTCGCCCATGCCGTCGTCCCAGACCAGGGCCCGCATGTGGACCAGGTCGACCACGCCCCGGAAGCCGCCCTCGGCCCCGATGGGCAGCTGCACGACGGCCACCGTGGCGTCGAGGCGGTCCTTGATCATGTCCACGCACTGGTCGAAGTTGGCACCGGTGCGGTCCATCTTGTTGATGAAGCAGATCCGGGGCACGGCGTACTTGTCGGCCTGGCGCCAGACCGTCTCGGTCTGGGGCTCCACGCCGGCCACGGCGTCGAACACGGCCACGGCACCGTCCAGCACCCGCAGGGAGCGCTCCACCTCCACGGTGAAGTCCACGTGGCCCGGGGTGTCGATGATGTTGATGACCGTGTCCCGCCACATGCAGGTGGTGGCGGCCGAGGTGATGGTGATGCCCCGCTCCTGCTCCTGGGGCATCCAGTCCATGGTGGCCTGGCCCTCGTGGACCTCGCCGATCTTGTAGTTCTTACCCGTGTAGTAGAGGATCCGCTCGGTGGTGGTGGTCTTGCCCGCGTCGATATGGGCCATGATCCCGATGTTCCGGGTCTTGGCCAGGGGGTGGTGGCGGGTGCT
>Ga0181534_10001566_pt1 | contig 14774 bp, 9 predicted proteins | sample PEATcosm2014_Bin_37_FD_119758 | JGI IMG/M metagenome (GOLD analysis project Ga0181534, IMG submission 119758) | Peatland microbial communities from MTU Mesocosm Facility, Houghton, MI, USA - PEATcosm2014_Bin17_10_metaG | ecosystem: Environmental > Terrestrial > Soil > Wetlands > Peat | place... | reverse complement strand
CTACGACATCAAGATCGTCAAAGGCAAGGACTTCAGGTTCGACCTTTACGGTTCACAGACGGACGTCATGCGCGAGAAGACCGAGCGCGCGGGTCCGTCTCGGCCGAGCGACATTCCCACCGGCCAACGGTGGGTGCGTCCGCGGCCCTACGAGAAAGTAACAATCTACGACGAGTTCGACCCGGTGGCTTTGGGCGAGTTGCCCGATCCCGAGGGTCCGGCGATCACGACCCACGTCACGGTGGGGAATCGCAACAAGGATCTCGTCCTGATCAACGGGGCGACGGGGACCAACTACACCGGCCCGACCGGCGTGGGGACGGCGAGCCTTTTGGCCGCCAACCAGATCGCGGTCACCTTCGGGAACGGCGGGGTCAACATCGGCCTCACGCTCAAGAAGATGACCCAGAGCCGGTACGTCCTCGACGCGAACGAGGTTCCGCAGGACATGCGGTTCTTCGCCTACAGCGCCAAGCAGCTCAACAACCTGCTGACCAACGTGGACCAGGTGGCCAACTACCTGTACAACGAGGTCAAGGCTCTCGTGGACGGCAAGATTCAGAAGTTCCTGGGGTTCGACTTCAAGTTGACCCAGTTGCTTCCGGTCACCTCGGCCGGCGTGCGGACGAACATCTTCTGGCAGAAGCGGTTCTTGAAGATGGGCATCGGCGCCGACAGTCGGACCCACGTCGACATCCTCCCCACCCAGCAACACGCGCTCCAGATCCGGACGGTGATGCTGCTCGATCTGACCCGGATCGAGGACGCTGGTGTCGGTACCGTCGCCAACGACGAGACCGTCTAACGCGAGCAACCATTAACGATTAACCAAGGATAACAACAATGGCAGCTCCCACCAACATCTGGTACACGAACATCGCCTCTCCGGCTCAGGCCGGCGGGCAGAACACGCTCGCCAACCTCGATGACCCTTCGCTGACGTCCGGCCGGATCTCCCTGATCACGGCCACGTACACGATGACGGGCAACGAGGTTGCGAACGACGCCGTCTACATCGCCCGCGTTCCCTCCGGGGCGCTGGTGAGTCCGATCCTCAGCAACATGGCCCCGCAGGCGATCGCGACCACGGCGACCATGTCCATCGGGGACACGGACACCGTGGGCGGAACGGTCGCCTACGATCCGGCGCGGTACTCCGCCGCTCAGGACATCCACGCGCTGAACTCGACCACTGGCGTCGCGTTCTCGGGCGGAACGGTCCTCACGGCGGTTCCCTCCAACCCGGTCTCCGGGGCGGCAGGCATCACGGACGACTGGGTCTGGATCCTCGGCACGTTCGCCACGCTGGGCACTCCGGTGGCCAACAAGACGATCACGTTCCGAATCCTGGTCGTGCAGATGGATTAAGCACTCCGCGGGAAGGAAACCTCCTGCGTTATTCAGTCATGTGTGTGAGCCCCGGAATGAACGCCACGTTCCGGGGCTTTCTTTTTCAAAAATGAACCCTCCAACAGCAACGCCAGCCCCGCGCGTCAAGATCGTGGTCGGGGACGCCCCTCGTCCTAAGGTCGACATCGCCAGCCGATCGACGGGAATGAGGCGCTCCGGTCGCCGGGTCGCCGGGGTGGGTCGCCGGGCCAAGGCCGCCGTCCACCACCTCGCCTACCTAGGCCAGAAGCCGAACGCGCCGACGATCTCCCAACCCGCCAAGGTCGAGCACCTCGGAAACATCTGAACGGTCATGGCCGACTACGCCCCGCTGAGCATCACAGACGTCTGCAACCTGGCGCTCCAGGAGATGGGGAACCAGTCGATCGACGACATCGACGACACGAACAGCCCCGCGGCCCTGGCCTGCACGGCCGCCTTCTGGCAGTCCGTGCGCGAGTGCGGGCGTTCCCACAACTGGAACTGCCTCAAGAAGCGGGCGCAGTTGACGCAGCTCTCGCCGCCGGCCCCCGGGAGCGGCGGGACGTCCATCGGCTGGAACTGGGGGCAGCCGTCCACGCCGCCGCCCTACTGGCTGGCGAACACGGTCTACACCGGAGCGACTCTCGTGACCTACGGGGAGGCGATCTACTACTGCCTGATGGGGTACACGTCCTCCAACAACTTCATCAACGACATGACGGCGGGCTACTGGGCGCAGATCTACAGCAGCTTCTTCGCCGGATCGCCCGGGAACGCCGGGGAGGGATACGAGTGGGACTTCGCCTACGCCCTGCCGAGCGATTATCTGCTGATCACGGAACTCAACGGCGTTAGCTGCTGGGACCGCCGCGGCCTGGGGAGCCTCTACGAGATCTTCATCGTCCAGACGATCAACGCCGGGGCGACGTCGAACCAGCTCGCGCTCTTCTGCAATCAGGGCTACGCGAACGTCAAGTATTCCGCCCTGATTCAGGACCCGACGATGTGGGACCCGCTCTTCATCGGGGCGCTCGCCGTCCTGCTCGCCTCCAAGATCGCCACGCAGATCCGCGGGGACGACGGCGTTCTTGCCAAATCCTTGCGCTCCCGGTTCGACCTTGAGGTATTGCCCAAGGCGCAGATGAAGGACTCCGGGGAGGGCAAGGATCGCAGGTACGACCCCACCCGGGAGTCCAACTTCATCCGGTCGCGCTGGGGTTCGACCGCGGGCTGATGCCGAAATCCATCGAGAGCCTGCTGTCCTTCAGTGCTGGCGAGTGGTCGCCGACTCTGACCTCGCGCGTCGACCAGCAGAAGTACCGGGCGGCCTGCCTCCAGCTCAGGAACTTCATCGCGCTCAAGACGGGGCCGGCGGTGCGGCGCCCCGGGACTCAGTACGTGGCATCGACCAAGTTTGCGGACGCGGGAGGGTACTCGTTTGCCGCCCGGCTGGAGGAGTTCGAGTTCTCGGTCAACACGACGTTCATGCTGGAGTTCGGGCAGAACTACGTGCGGTTCTACTCGAACGGGGCGCAGGTGGTCCTCGGCTCCGCTCCCGCGTGGGTTTCTGGGAGCATCTACCCCCCGGGAGCCTTCGTCACGAGCCCGATCACGAGCCTGATCTACTACTCCGCGGCGGGCATATCCGGCGGGACGACGGACCCGAGCTCGGACCCGACAGACTGGACGCAGCAGTCGATCTACGAGGTGCCGACTCCTTACGGAGCGACGATCACGACCAGCGTGCTGAGCACGGACGTTTTTCAGCTCAAGTTCTGCGCGATCAACGACGTCGTCTACATCTGCCACCCCAACCACCCGCGCGGCAAACTGATTCGCTACGGGGACACGAATTGGGTTTATGAGGTAGTGGAGGACCTCATCCCGCCTCTGCTCGACCAGAACGCGACGGACACGACCATAGCGGCATCCTCCGCGACCGGGACGACCACGCTGACCGCCTCCGCCCCGACGTGGGTCACGAGCACCTACTACGACGTGGGAGACTCGGTTCTGGAGGGCGGGAACATCTACGAGTGCAACACCCCGCACACGTCGGGGACCTTCGCCACGGACCTCGCCAACGGACTCTGGACGGAGACGCCGATCTTCCTGGCCGGCCACGTCGGCTCCTACTGGGAGTTGGCGTACCTGCGAAACGCGGCCTACGTCGAGTACGACGGGACGGCGGCCGGCGGGTTCAGCGCGGGAATATCGAACACGATCACGGCCTTCGGAACCTGGGAGGTTCGGACCTACGGGGTGTGGTCCGCGGACATTCAGGTCCAGTCCTCCGACAACGGCGGGATAACCTGGCAGACGGTCATCAACGTCTCCGGGCGCAACGACCGCAACGTCGATATTTCGGGGACCGCGGCGCAGGCCCAGCTCTACCAGCTCGTGATCTCCAACGTTTCCGCCCCGCCCGTGGCCGGCCCGTCGAACCCGCGCGTCGTCTTCGAGTGCGTGGACTCCTTCCTCTACGGGATAGTCCAGATCACGGCGGTGGCCAACGCCTACAGCGCCACGGCGACCGTGATCACGCCTCTGACCATCGCGGACGACTGGATCAGCGGGTTCGGGTACACGGCCGGGGACCGCGTGGGCTACCAGGGGATCAACTACGTCGCGCTCAACAACGTGACGAGCAGCACGGCGCCGCCGAGCGACCCGACGAACTGGTCCGCCGACGGCTGGCCCACGGTCTATTGGTCCGAAGGGGCCTGGTCCGGGGTTCGGGGCTATCCCGCGGCGATAACCTGCTTCGAGCAGCGCGTCTGGTGCGGGGGGACGGCCTACGAACCGCAGCGCGTCTGGGGGACGCAGCAGGACGACATTGAGAACTGGGACCTCGGGGACCAGACCCTGGCCACGGACGGGATGGCGTTCGACTTGGACGCCGTCGGCGACGGCTCGATCCTCTGGATGCAGGCCCAGGACGACCTATTCTGCGGCATGGTCTCCGCGGAGTGGGTGGTCGAGCCTGGGGACCAGTCGGGCGGGATCACGGCGCAGAACGTCGTGGCCCACCGGCAGTCGCGCTGGGGGAGCAATCAGTACGTGGGGGCCCAGGTCGTCGGGGACGCGCTCGTTTTCGCGCAGCGCCAGGGGTACTCCCTGCGGCAGATGCTCTACTCCGTGGTCACGAACAAGTACATGAGCCAGGACCTGACCGCGCTCTCGGACCAGATCATGAACCAGGGCGTCATCCAGCTCGCCTACCAGAAGCAGGGGCAGAAGAACGGCATCCTCTGGGCGACCACGATGAACGGGGAACTCGTCGGCATGACCTACGAGCTCGACCAGGAGGTCTTCGGCTGGCACCGCCACTTCACGGGAGTGGGGAGCGGCGACACGTTCGAGTCCGTCGCCGTCATCAACGGGAAGGGCAACGACGACGACGAGGTCTGGGTGGTCGTCCACCGGCAGCTCGGGACGAGCGGCCAGTACCGGCGCTACGTCGAGCGTCTCAACCCGTTCAACTGGCAGCAGAACACGGCGCTCCTTCCGGCCGACAACCCGAGCTACCCGGCGGACAAGAACAGCGCCTACTACGTCGACTGCGGGATCAGCTACGTGAACCCGGCGACGAACGTGTTCACGGGCCTGGACCAGCTCGACGGCCGAACGGTGGTGGCGTGCATCAACGGGCAGAACTACGGGAGCTTCGTCGTCTCCGGCGGCTCGATCACGGTGCCGAACTACGTCTGGAACGGCGTCTCCTACCCGCCCACGAACGCCTTCATCGGCCTGCCGTTCACGAGCACGCTTCAGCCGCAGAACCTGGACATCGACGTCCACACGGGGGTGACGCAGGGAATCATCAAGAAGATGACGGGGCTGGCCATCTCGTTCTACAACACGCTCTCCTGCACGGTCACTGACGGGAGCAAGCGGTCCAAGACGCTGTCCTTCACACCAACGAGTGACGTGACGACCCCGCCGGCGCTCTTCACCGGGATCAAGAACATGAAGGACTTCCCTGGAGACTACGGGCTGAACAACCCGATCATCATCGAGACGTCGGACCCACTTCCGCTTTGCGTTTTGTCGGTGGCGGTAAGTTATAACGTAGCAGGAACTCAGTGATCTCATTTCGCCCATTTTCTTTGGAGAAGGACTACCCCACGCTCGTCCGGTGGTGGGAGCGGCGGGGCACGCCCGTCATGCCGGAGATCGTCATCCCAGATGGGGTGGTTGCCCACTCCGCGGGCTTGGACATCGCCATGAGTTTCCTGTACTTTCACCGCGGCAAGATCGGGGTGATCGAGCTGACGACCACGAACCCGGCGTGCGCGTTCTCCAAGGACCTCGTCGTGGCGTGGACCGGAGTTTACAAGGCGCTCTACGACGTGGCTCGGGAGGCTGGGTGCAAGGCCATCGTCTCCTTCGTCGAGCCAGACTCCGGGGAGGAGAGAATCCTCCAAAAACTCGGCTACGTCTGCTCTCCCGACAGCAAACCCCACCGGATGCTCGCCATCCCGGTCCTGCCCAAGGAGGCGCCATGCCCGTAGCCCTGGCAGTGGTCGCTGCGGTCGAGATCGGTACGACGGTCGCGTCCACGATCGCGCAGAAGCAGGCGACGGACGCGGCGGCCAACGCGGCCACGCAGACGGCGGCCTACAACGCGAAGGTCGACGCGGCGGACGAGGCGCAGATCGACTCGAACACGCAGGCGAACATCGCGGCCATGCGGCGGGACGCCTCGGTCTACATGTCCCGGCAGGCTTCCGCCTACGCGCGGGGAGGGATCGTGGCCAACACCGGCTCCGCCTTAGCAACGGAGGCGGCAACGGCGGGACGATTCGCCATGAAGGAGCAGCAGACGTGGAACGACGCCAACGCCCGGGAGGAGGGGCTCGCCTCGCAAGCCGCGGCCGGGGTGGCTGAGGGGACGGCGCAGGCGAACGAGTACCACCTCGAGGGGATCTCCGACATCATGAGCGGGGCAAGCAAGGTCGCTTCCCAGGCTTACGGCGCGTATGAGGGCGGAGCTTTCGGCTCCCCCGGGAGCAGTACCAGCACGGCGCTCTCGACGTCGACTCCGACGAGCTTCGACGCCGGAACCAATACCGTCGCAAACGAGGGGATGAACTGACGTGAGCTCCATTCCGGTCGTCCCTGGGTCCGAGATCGACGCCAACACGCCGGTCGGTGCGGTGCGGCGCAGCGGCGCGGTCGCCGGTGACATCATGCGCGGCGGGCAGGCGCTCGCCCGCGGACTCTCCGACGTGGGGGACTTCGCGGCTCAGGTTCAGGACAACATCCAGAAGGCGCGGGAGCTGGGGATCGCTGCCGACGTCGACCTCAAACTGAGGACCGCCCGCCAGACCTTCCTGGAGAACCTCAAGAACAGCGGGGACGAGACCAAGTGGACGCAGAACGCCGCGGAGATGGCGCAGACGACCCAGGACAGCATCGCCTCCCAGGACAACATCCCGCCCGGTATGCGCCCCCAGATCAACTCTGCCTTCAAGGCTTGGCAGGGATCGCTCCTGACGGAGACGCAGGCGCTCGCCAATCAGCAGACGATCAACCGGGCGTGGGGCCACGTTCAGGCGGACTACTCGGAGGCGCTCAAGGACGGGCACGCGGACCACGCGGCGGCCCTGATCCAGCAGGCGCGGGCAAATCGCTTGGCCGACCCGGCGGACCTCGACCAGATGGAGCGGGACATCCCGAAGGCCATAACCCAGAACGCCATCGAGACGGGGATCGGCAACAACGCCCACGGGACGGTTCAGATGCTCGAATCCGGCGCCGCCATCCCGTTCGCGGACCAGAACGGCAACCCGATCTACCCCAAGAAGGCGCTCGACGCCAAGACGTTCGACACGCTCCTCAAGCAGGCCAAGGAAGCGGAGGCCGGGAAGCAGACGGAGTTCTACGGGCAGGTCTTGGGGGACTACGAGGCGGACCCGGCGCACCCCCCAACCTCGGACGACTTCAAGACTTGGGTGGACACTGGGCAGATGAGCGCCCGCTCCGCCAAGCAGATGCAGGGGATGATCTACCAGAAACAGCAGCAGGACGTTCGGGTTCGCAACCTGGAACTATCCGAGAAGAAGAACGACATCATGTGGCAGATCGAGCGGTACGATCTTCGGGCGGACCAGACGCCCAAGCAGACCGTTCAGGGCTGGATCGACGAGGCTTCCGACCTGCCTCCCCAGTTCGCCAAGCCGATCGTTGCCATGGCCAATAACAAGCTCGCCAGCGTCAAAAAGACGGAGGACGCGGAGGCCAAGCCGGCGGAGACCGCCGTTTACCGGAAGATCGAGGAGATCACGTCCCTGGCCGTTGCCAAGCCCCAGACGCCCGTGGCCGGCGCGCCCGCGGTCGCTCCGGTCCACCACATCTTGGGTGCGGACGATCCGGGGAAGCCGGCCGGCCCAGTCACCTTCGTAGACTACGACGGGCCGATCACCGGGGAGCGCACGCCGAACACGACCAACCCGCCCATCGACAAGATGACGCCTGAGGAGATAGAAACCAATTTCGGCAAGGGGGTTAAGAAAGCGGAGGTGCTCGCGGCGATCAACGGCTACCAGGCGCACCTCGCGGACCAGATGAGGAAGTGGTTCGCCACGCAGGACCCGAAGAAGCCGCCGACGGAGGAGGAGGCCATGGCCCACCTCTCGGAGCTTGAGCAGCCGTACAACATGAAGATGGTCAAGGACAAGCTCAAGCAAGCCTCCGCCCCCCAGATGAGCGACGCGGACAAGCGCCTCGTCGACTGGGCCAACAAGCACCCGAACGACCCGCGGGCGGCGCGGATCTACGCCAAGGCGCTCGGCAACATGGGCGCTGGGGACCAGTAGCATGGCCGACGACTCGAACACCGCCCTTGCCGAGCCGACGGACGCCGAGGTCGACGCCTACCTCAAGCCGGCCGCGGAGCCTGCCGCCGCCCCAAAAGGGGCTGAACCGAGTGATTCTGACGTCGACGCGTACCTCAAGCAGCCTGCGGGAAGCCCCAAAACGGTGATTCCGGCTGCCGTGGCAGGCCAAATTGTTCCTCGTAGAACAATCCTACCGTCCGAGCCATCGGAGGCCGTTAAACAGGCTTTCCTGCAGGGCGTGGGGAGCCTCAAGGGGCCGGAGTGGGACCGGCTGGACGGGACCTCCAAGGACCCGGTGGCCGCGCGGCAGGAGGCGGTCAACCAGACCTTCTGGGAGGGGGAGGGGGTGCCGGTCAAGGCGATGACCAACTGGCCGGCGGCCCGGCTCGCCATCGCCCAGACGCGCTTCGGCTACGTTGGCAAGGAGATAAGCGAAGGACAGCTCTTCGACCTCACGGCCGGACAGCTCAAGGCGGACGCGGAGGCGCAGCGACCGGACGCCACCCCAAGCCCGTGGACGGTCCTGTCGACCTTCGCCCGCCACCCCGTCGCGGCATTCGACCTGTTCCAGAGGTCCATCGCCCTCTCCAGCGCCAAGATGCCGGACGCCCCCGTGGACAAGATCCCCGACATCACGGTCTTGGGAGGGCTTAACCCCCACCTCTGGGCGCTCTCCTACAACATGTGGAAGCCGGAGATCGAGTCTTTCGGCAACCCGATGAACGACGCCATCATGTACGGAACGGGGGGCTTGGGGAAGGCGGGGGAGGTCATCCCGATGGCGCGCAAGGCGGTCGCCGGGGTTGCCGGGCTTTTCTCCTACGTCCAGACTAAGCAGGTCTTCGGGCAGGACTCGGACAACATCAAGCGGATCAAGGCGGACCCGAACCACACGACTGCGGACCTGGCGAGAGCCTACGCAACGGCGGCGGCGGACTCGGCCATGGCCATCGTCTCTGGGGTGGGGGCGATGTTCGGGTTCATGACTCCGGCGGAGAGGGCCGCCACGGCGGCGGAGATGGACGGCAAGACGCCTCCCCAGATCGCGGAAACGCTCAAGCAGAAGGCGGTGGTCGATCCGGTGCCGGAGAAGGCGGAGGCGATCTCGAGCGTGGCGCAGCAGTTCGACGATTTGAGCGCGGACCAGGACAGTCCGCCCGAAGAACCGTTGACACCTGGCGCGGCGCCCAAGGAAACTCCGGCCGATGAAACCGTGCAGCAAGTGCCGGGAGAACCCAAGCCGGCCGGGGCAGCGGTACTGCCGGCGGTGTCACGCGCTGGAGATGAGGGCGCAGCGGATGAAGATACTCCCCCTTCTGCGGAGGCTCCAGCGTCTCGCCCCGGACCTGCCGCTCCTCAAGATGCACAGCGCGAGACATCCCTGAAGAACGCGGTCTCGGAGATAGAGCGGGCCGGGTACGGGATGGAGGTGGCGACTGCGGCGGACGCCCGGGCCATGGCGCCGCGGTGGGTGCGGGCTGGCGAGATCCTGCAGAAGGACCCGGAGGCGGGGCAGCGGCTCGCGGATCAGCTCAAGGCCAACCCAAACATCGGCCTGACTGACGACCAATCCGCCCTCCTGCTCCGCCACAAAGTCGGGCTGGAGAACGCGCTCAACGAGGCCAACGACATCCTGAACGACAAGGAGAGCTCGCCGGAACTCAAGGCGGAGGCGCATCGCCAGGCCAAGGATCTTTCCCAGAAACTGCTCGACTTCATGGACGCGGTTCACGCCAGGGGATCGGAGTGGGGGCGGGAGGGGCGCTGGAGGCAGGCCATGGCCAAGGAGGATTATTCGTTCTCCGCCCAGGAGAACCTCTGGAGGCAGGCCAAGGGAGGCCGGGAGCTGACGGACGCGGAGAGGGCCGACCTCAACGCCAAGCTGGCAACGCTCAAAGAGAAGAACGACGCCCTGCAGCAGCGCGTCATCGAACTCTCCACGCCCAAGGGCCACGCGGCGGCGATGGACGCGGCGATGAAGGAGATGGCCCGGCCGCCCCGGCGCCCGCGAGTCCTGCGCGCCGCGGAAGCGATCGGCGGGAGGCTCCACGAGCAGGCGGAGAAGTCGAGGGCCGCCCTCGCCGGCAAGCTCTTCAGCGTGGGCCCAGACACCCTCTATCACCTCTCCGTCATCGGGGCGGATGCCATCTACAGCACGGGCCTTGACTTCGCGAAGTGGTCCGGGGCCATGCTCTCCGAGTTCGGGGAGAAGATAAAGCCGCACCTCCAGGACGTGTGGGACGCCAGCCGGAAGGTGTTCAACAAGGAGAACCGGGAGGCGCTTGTCGATCGGCTCAAGTCGGCAACCGAGGGAAAGCTGATTCCCCGGGACGCCCAGATCTCCGGCACCGCCAACGAGCTCGCGAGGGGGTTCATCGCGGACGGAATGCGGGACCGGGACGAGATCGTGGACGCCGTTCACGCGGAACTTCAGAAGGCGATCCCCGACATGTCCCGACGGGAGGCGATGGACGCCATCTCCGGTTACGGGAAGTACCGGCTCCTGACGCACGACGAGGTGACGGACGAGCTGCGCGACGTCAAGGGCCAGCTCCAGCAGGTCTCCAAGCTCCAGGACATGGCGGAGGGTCGGGCCCCAGCCAAGACCGGGATGGAGCGGCGCGCTCCGAGCGACGAGGAGCGGGCGCTCATCAAGCAGGTCGAGGAGGCCAAGAAGGCGGGCGGGTACGAGGTGACGGACCCGGAGAAGCAGCTCAAGACGGCGCTCGACTCGATCAAGACTCGTCTCACCAACCAGATCTCCGACTTGGAGCGGCAGATCGAGACCCGGGAGAAGATCGTCAAGACCAAGCGCAACGCCCCGACGGACGGCGAGGTCGACCGGCTCAAGGCTCGGCGGGACGAGCTCAAGCGGCAGTTCGACGAGGTCTTCGGTGGCCAGGAGGAGGACGCGCGAAAGGCGCGGCAGGTCGTGGCCCTTCAGAAGAAGATCGACGCCGTCCGAGCCAAGATCGAGGCGGGCGACACGTCCACCGCTCCCGTCAAGGCGAGCCGGCCGGCGGCGCCCCACCTCGAACCCCTCAAGCAGGAACTCGTGGTGCTCAACAAGGAGCTTGCGGACCTGCGCGGCCCGCGGTTCATGACGGACGAGCAGCGGCTCAACATGGCGCTCAACCGGATGAACATGCGCCGGATAGAGCTTGAGGAGATGCTCCGCAACGAGGACTTCGACCCGAAGCCGCGGCGCGCGGCGATCGACTTCAGCAAATTGGACCCGGCGGAGGTGCGGAAGTACCACGACGCGGCGGCGGAGGTGGAGCGGGCCAAGCAGGACGTTCAGATCGGCCGGGAGAAGATCCGAGAGGCGAACAAGTCTCGGTTCGAGAAGGCGGCGGAGCAGGTCGCCGGGGCCGCGCGGTTCGCCGTCCTGACCGGCTACCACACGCTCGGCAAGCTCCTCGGGTTCAGCGTCGGGAAGCTCGCGGAGATGCCGTTCACGGAGGAACTCGCAGCCGTCATCAAGCGCACCCCGGGATTTCGGGACATATCCTCCCGGGCCAGCATGGAGATCGGCCAGGGATCGAACGAGCTGGGCAAGTTCTACGCCGCGTGGGCCACCAAGGGGATGCGGGAGGCAGCGGACATCTTCAGAACCGGGAAGGGGCGGCAGCAGGCCGAGCTCGGAGACCGCCCGATGAACGCCCGCCCGATCCACTGGTACGACTTCCCGGGGTTGGTCCACAAGTTCGAGAAGGCTCCGCTGCTCACCGCGGACGTGGAGCTCCGAATCGCCCGCCTGACTGCCTGGTCCGACGCCAACGGCATCGAAGTGACGGACCCGGACGTGCAGGGGGCCATCCGCAAGGAGGCATATGACTACGGGCAGCAGGCGATCCTCCAGGACAAGAACATAGTCTCGGACGCGATCAACGGGTTCATCCGCAGGCTGGAGGCGGTCAACCCCAAAACAGACCGAGTGAACAACAGCAAGGTGGCGCTCGCCGCCTTCATCAAGACGTTCATCACCCACGGGATCGTCAAGACGCCACTCAACCACATCGCGCAGAGCCTGGAGGCCAGCCCGGGGGGCTTGCTGCTCGGCCTTGCCAAAGCCGGCGAGGCGGATCACCTCATGAACAAGCAGGGCGTCAAGGCGCTCACCCCGGAGGAGGCCAACGGGATCGTCCGACTGCTCAAGGTGGGGGGGGTCGGCAGCGCCCTCTTCGTCTGGGGAGCGATCGACGCCACCAAGAAACCCGAGGATCGGATGTTCGGCGGTTTCTACAGCCCCGGGGAGAAGCGGGACGACAAGGACGCAAAGTGGGGTCGGGTCCGAATCGACGGGCACAACCTCGTCCTGCCAACCCCGATCATCACCTCCGCGCAGATGGGGTCGACCATGATGCGGGTCGCCCTCTCCAAGCTTCACAAGAAGGACGTGCAGGACAAGGGGATCGTGGCGGGCGCCTGCGCCGCGGTTCTCGGCCTCGCCGCCTCCGCCCCCGTCGTCAGCCCGATCGAGGAGGCGGCCGGAGACGTTCAGCGGGGCCAGCCGGGCAAGCTCTTCTGGGATCAGGTGACGAGCTTCATCCCGCAGCTCGTCCAGAACATCGCCGTCGACATGGACCAGGGTAAGTCCCGGGCGCCCCGGGACCTCAAGGAAGCCATCGAGTCGGGCATCCCGGTCCTGCGGGAGAACGTGCCGGAGACGAAGGCGCAGCTTGAGCGGGACAAACGGGCCAAGTCACCCGTCGAGATCGGCAACCAGCCGGTCGACCTCACCACCAACAGCGGAACGATCCGAACCACGGCGGCCAAAGCCCACAAATTGCTTTCCACCCGCCTTGAGGCACTCCAAACATTCAAGGACAATCTCCCCGACGTAGCATGAAACTAACACCGGAACAGTTACAGGAATTGATCGACGACGGAGGATCGGATTCTGGGGAGGTGGCGCGGCAGCTCTGCGAGATCATCTCCGGTCTGCGCTCGGAACTCAAGGAGGCGCACGACAAGATCGTTGAGATGGCGGATCGGCCGATGCCGGCGCCCGTGCAACTCCCGGCTCCTCCAGCGCCGCCCGCCCAGGTCGTCAAGGTCGAGGCTACAGCCGCCCCTGGGGAGAAGCCCCCGCGCGTCTGGAACCTGACGATCAATCGGGACAAGGAGGGGCGAATGACTGGCGTGCGCTGCGAGGCTTGGCTCAACAGCAAGTAAGTCATGGCATTCGACAAGCACGCGAACCTCACGCTGACGACGGTGGCGACTCCGCCGAGTCCTGCCGGATCTGGAGCGTCCCTGACCGTCGCCGCCGGGACCGGGGCCAACTTCCCGGCCGCTCCCTTCAACTGCACGGTGTGGCCGCCGAACTCCAACCCGACCATCGCCAACGCGGAGATCGTCCGAGTGACGGCGGTGAACGGAGACGTGCTGACCATCCTGCGATCCCAGGAGACGACGTTCGCCCAGAACATCGCCGCGGGCTGGCAGATCATGAACTCCGAGACGGTCAAGACCTTCACGGACATCGAGACGGCGATCAACAACGGCCTGACCTACGTCTCCCCGCCAGCGAGCGCGTCGGCCGCCGGCTCCGCCGGTCAGTTCTCCTATGATGGGTTCTGGTTCTACCTCTACAACTCTGCCACCTCTCTATGGGGTAGGGCGGCACTCGACACCTCAAACTGGTCATGAAGAAACTCATCTTTCTGCTTCCGCTCTTGTTCTGCCGTCTCCTTGCCGGGAGCGCCTACGACGTCGTGCTCTCCCAGATCAACAGCGCGAACACGGGCTTCCAGCAGGTCAACGTGTCGCCGCCAGCCGCCACCGCGGCCTTGGTGGGCTTCAACACGAGCCAAGGGCCGATCCCAGTCTTGCTCGGTACGGGTCTGTCGATAACCGGGAGCGGACCCTACACGCTCAACGTCAGCGCGGGTGGGAACGTATCCAACACCGGAACCCCTACGGCCAACCAGATCGCCGTCTGGACCAGCGCGACTGTCGTGGAGGGATTGACCGGCTCAGGCTCAACCTTCCTCGGCCTGCTCGGAAGCGGCACGCCGAGCAGTTCGACTTATCTTCGGGGAGACGGTAGCTGGCAGACGATCAGCGGCGGTGGCGTGACCAGCGTTGCCACCTCGGGCGGCATCACCGGAGGCACGATCACCACCACCGGAACCGTGTCGCTGGATTTGACGTACAGTCCGACCATGACTGGTATCTGGACGCACTCACCGACCGCCCGCACCTCGGGGACAGCGGCCTATTGGGTTCTGAATGTCCCGGCCGATACCGGGATCACCGCTTCGACAGAAAGCAAGGGCATAAACGTGGTGGGCGCGACACGGACCTGGGCTGACGGCACCACCGCGCTCCAGGAAGAATACTATTTTGGAGCGCCCACTTACAACAAGACCACGACTAGCGCCACCTTTACCCAGGCGGCAACTATGTCCATTGGCGGGCTGCCGGTGGCCGGACCGGGGGTCACCATCACAAACCCGGTTGGGCTTTTGGTCACGGCCAATGCTTTGGCGACTGCCACCCAGCCCGCGCTGCAAATCACAAACACCACCGCAGCGGCAAATGGTGCCCAGCAAT
>Ga0181534_10001565_pt1 | contig 14776 bp, 16 predicted proteins | sample PEATcosm2014_Bin_37_FD_119758 | JGI IMG/M metagenome (GOLD analysis project Ga0181534, IMG submission 119758) | Peatland microbial communities from MTU Mesocosm Facility, Houghton, MI, USA - PEATcosm2014_Bin17_10_metaG | ecosystem: Environmental > Terrestrial > Soil > Wetlands > Peat | place... | reverse complement strand
CGGGTGGGATAAGCGCTGAAAGCATCTAAGTGCGAAGCCCGTTTCAAGATAAATTCACTCACTGGGTTAACCAGGTAAGGCCCGTGGCCAGACGACCACGTTGATAGGCCGGAAGTGTAAGTGCGGTGACGCATTCAGCTGACCGGTACTAATCGGCCGAGGACTTAAGGTTTTAGATGTTCGTGCTCGTTCTAGGACGCTCAAAGAGCGGGGTCATTCCCGTTCTGATCACTTCGGTGGTCGAGCGCAAAGTTTCCGGTGGTCATGGCGGTGGGGAAATACCTGTTCCCATTCCGAACACAGCAGTCAAGCCCACCAGCGCCGATGGTACTTGGGGGTCCCCCCCTGGGAGAGTAGGTCGCCGCCGGATTTCGCAAACAAAAGACCCCCACCTCGCGGTGGGGGTCTTTTGCCTTCGAAATCGCCAGCTAACTAAGGGTTGCCTGCACTCTTCGGTTCGCGGGTGACGTTGGACTTCCGATGAAATGGGAAGCGCCATCGCTCGCGGTTGATTTAATCTTCACGCCCGTGGCGTGCAATGAAGCCAACTCGGCGGTTAAGAATTTGTCCACCGATGCGGCTCGATTAACGCCCAGCGTCAAGTTGCCGCTGCCGGTACCAGTGACACTCGCGTAGCCAATGAGCGCAATATTGAGGTACGGGACGTACACCGCATTTGTTGCCGCCGATGCTCCGGACGAATCAGTGGCCGTCACCGCAAACGTGTACGAAGTACCTCCGGTGAGGTTTGAGATTGTGCAGGTCGTGTTCCCCGTCGTAGTGCAAGTTTTTCCACCTGGTGTCGCGGTGACGGTGTATCCCGTTGGTTTCGCACCACTACCCGCGGTCCACGACACTTTGGCAGCTGAACCATCCGCTACTGCTGTTTTAGCGAAGGCCGTAATTTGGTTCTTAATGCCAGGAGTGAGGGTTGACTCGTTGTTACCAAATGGTGAGAAGAGAGCGGTTAACCTCGACGACGCAGTAGTCACCGACACCTTGGTGGGTGGACTCGGCTTCGAAGACGATGTCGTTGTTGAAGTCGTCAGCGGCTTCGACGAACACGTGCTGTAGGTACCCATCTGTGCGGTAGTGGGATAGTCGGTCGTCACATTAAATGTTGCCGAATCGCCGTGATTGTAGGCGCCAGCTGTAGTAAACAGAGTTCCGTTTTGACCTGGATTGGCAATGTAGAAAAAGAATGCCGGTCCCGAAGCGCGAAATGTTCCCGAAGGGTCAACTTCTTGAACGAGACCACCACTGGCGTTGTAAAGATCCAATTCATAAGATCCTGATACCAACTTAAAGGCGAAGTAATCGCCAGCTGCGAACTGTGAGGCAGTCATGTCTTGATTCTTTGGCAGGTTCTCATAAGGATAATTGAGTCCGCTCACTGATAACGATTCGTTAGGAATAGTTCCCGAAAATACGTATTGTGTGTCAAAAACCTGGCCTGCGCTGAATTCACATCCGGCAATTCCAGCTAACACAGAACCTAATGACTGAACGCCTTGATGCGCTGACGTATTTGTTTTGTTTACTTCTGCTCCACTCGCGGCAGCAGCAATTGTGACACCGCTAATAAGAAGTGACGTTCCAACAATGGCAGTAGACAATTTTCTGATTGACAATCTTTTCAAGATCCCCCCGTTCCTCAATTTCGGAAATTTAACTCATCAAAAGGAAAGGAGTAACGAAAAAAAGGAAAATCCAGCACAATTTTTTGATGTCTGGATTACGGAATCGTCTTGCGGAATTCCAAGTATCGTCATTTTCGTGTGCGACACCATGGTGAACGTTACGAACGATGGCGTATTGTTTGCCAAGAATTCTGACCGTGACGCGAATGAGTCGCAAATTCTTGAGTGGGTGCCCGCCAAGAGTCATGGGCTTGATGCCAAAACGCAGTGCACATATATGGAGATTGATCAGGTAGAACGCACGAATGCTGTGCTTTTATCGCGACCGTGGTGGATGTACGGCGCCGAAATGGGCGCTAATGAATATGGCGTCGTTATTGGGAACGAAGCAGTCTTTACTCGCCAAGCCGACGGACCCACTTCGCTACTCGGTATGGACCTCTTACGTCTCGCCCTGGAACGCGCTAGTAGTGCGAGTGAAGCAGCAAACGTGATCGTTTCCTTGTTGGAGCAATACGGCCAGGGTGGTGCGTGCAGTTATGAACGACCTAACTTCACGTATCACAACAGTTTTCTTATTGCCGATCGACGTGGCGCCATCGTGCTCGAAACCGCAGGGTCAAAGTGGGCGAGTGAGGAAGTCAAGAGTGGCGCGCGAAGTATTTCCAACGGACTCACCATTGAAGGTTTCGCCTCGCGCTACAGCCGACCGTTGAAGAGTCGAGTGGTGGGTTGCGCGGTGCGAAGAGCTCGCACCGAAGATGCGGCGTCAAAGGCATACGGACCGCTTGACTTGATGCATGCACTTCGCGATCACGGATCAGATAATGCACCACAATGGTCACGTCTACATGGTTCGCTTGAAGCACCCTGCGTGCACGCCGGAGGAAACGTCGCTTCAAGCCAGACAACGGCTTCACTCATCGCAGATCTTCGGGGAAGCCCTCTCTACTGGGCCACCGGTACGTCCGCCCCATGTACGAGCATCTTCAAGCCCTTGCGATTTGATGAACCAATGTCGTGGGTCGCCACACCAACGAACAAATTTGATGGCGAATCCATATGGTGGCGTCACGAACGCTTACACCGAGCCGCCGTGCGTCAGTACCGGACTGGTGTCGGTAGCTACGAGGCCGAGCGCGACCTGGTCGAACGCTCATGGATCGACAGCACACCCACGACGGCCGCCGCGTTTTTCATCGCGCAAGAACTCGAACAACGCTGGCTTGAATATCTGCCCCGTGATATACCTGATGAACGGCCGTTATTTGTCCAGCGCAAGTGGCGAAAACTTGACGAGGCTGCTTCATTTTCCGTTGACGCACTTCAAACGTTTTCGTAATTAGCTGGACTCAACGTCCGATGCCGTCGTCACTCGCGTTGGTCGACGTTTCGTTCGAGTGGCGCTCGCTCGAGCAGCGGCCTCTCGTTGAAGTCGCGGAACAATTGTCAAAACGTACGTTGTCGAAAGTAAGCCGAGCACCGCAATCACGACGAACGGCGCGATGGAAAAGTGGCTGGCGTTCTTTGGATTAGCGAAGGCGGTCGCGACGAACATGACGCTAAAGAGCACGACACCAATGGTTGCGAGTGGCCGTGCGGCGATGAGTCGGAAGGGCCGCTCTCGCTGCTCCCTTTTACGCAGAAGAAGAATACACAGTGATCCCAGCGCGTAGATGCCCGCTTCTATGGCGGCACCAACCGAGACGAGCAAGAGCCACTGTCCGGTGGCGAGAACAATTGCCGCCACAACAGCCGACGTGACCGCGAGCGATGTGACCGCGAGCCACGGCACTGCCTGCAAATTGAGACGAGCGAAGGGACGAGGCAAACTGCCTTCGCGAGCGGTGGCGTAAATGAACCTCGACGCCACGAGAAATCCTCCGTTGAAAGTATTGAGTGCCGTGAGAACGGTCAGCGTCAACATCCAGATTTCGCCGACGGTTCCCAGTGCGGCCTTCCCGACGAGCAGTTGGGGAATGGCGCTGTGGTGCAACGTGGCGTAGGGGACGAGATGCGAGAGTCCGAGAACAAAGAGAGTCGACACCGCCCAAATAAGCAGTGGCGCTATGAATAGCGCACGAGTGATGACGCGGGGCGTTCGCACTTCTTCGGCAGTTGTTGTGACCCATTCAAAGGCGGCGTAGAGAAAGAGCGCAAAGGCCACGGCCTGAACACCCGAGAACGCACCTTTGCCAAAAAGATTGAACGGATGTTTGAACGCTCCGCCAACATGAAAAATGGCGACGACCGATAACACGGACGTGCCGAGCAACACGGTGTAGGTCACGACAGTCTGGAGCCAGCCGGCGAGTCGCACGCCCTTTAAATTGGCGCCCAGTGCAACACCCAAGAGGACGACAATCCAGAGGTAAGCGAGGGGCGCGGGTTCGTGCAACACATGTCGAATGGCCGCGGCAATGAGGAAGGCGTCCGCGGAAATAACGAGTATCACCGTTGCCATATAGGTAAAGGTCACCGACAGCGCGGTTCGACTGCCCACTGCTCGACCCAAATACAAACGGATGCCTGCGGCGGTGGGGTAGAGGCCGTTTAACTCGGAAAAGATTCCTGCCACCAACACCACAATGAGTCCACCAATGAAGACAGCGAAGGCAGCGGTGGCGCCGGGTGCGTACGCAAGAATCGAGACAACACCCAAATAGTCAATGGCGGCGAAAGCAAGGCCGGCCGACGTCGCTGTCGCGGTCCATGTATTGACGGACCGACGAAGCACCGACGTTTGATTCGCTGAGTTGGCGTCGCTCATTAAGCGTCAGGCCAGATGACAAAACTAATGGCGTCTAGACGCATGACGTCTTCTTGAGAGCCCTTCACTTTGATCTCGCCACGCAGATATTTTTGTACGGGGTTGAGGTCGCCCCAGAACATGTCGCAAAACGTTTCGGACGTCGTGGTGACGACGATGTCTGGGGCGCCGGCGTGGCCCATCGCAGTAGAGATTATTTCACCATGATCGACATTCATCGTGAAAGTCACGTCGGAGTCGGAGCAAGCGAAGTGCAAAACTCGAGACCAGTCACGCTGCATCTTTCGCAGTCGTTCATTCGTGTTGCAATTCTTGGTGTAGTCCACCAACGCTTCGGCTATTTCATCCCAGTCAGCCATGTCGCACTACGAAGAACTCGCGGCGGTACGTACGGGTCGACGGCGCGTTGCCTTGGCATCTTCGCTCGGACCTCGGCCTTGTTGGAGATCAACAATGGCGCCATCGAGCGCGCTCAGAAGTAAATTAATTTCGGACTCTTCAACCACGAGTGACGGCATCAGTCGCATCACGGAAGGCTGGTTGCCGCTGTAGATCGCTAGGACACCGTGTTGGGACAAGTGATACGACATGCGTGGCCCCATGGAGTCGTCGGTGTACTGGACACCCGCCATTAAGCCCTTTCCACGAACCTCTTGAATCACGTCGGGATATTTCGCGGCGAGTTCATCAAGTCCCGAAAAGAGTGCCTGACCCATTTGGGCGGCGTGCGAAACGAGGTCGGTCTCTTCAATGACGTTCAGCACTTCGAGGGCTACGGCGCAGGCGAGATCTGATCCGCCAAACGTGGAGAGATGAATAAAGGGATTGGGTATAAGAAACTCACGCAGGTCTTCGGTAAAAAGAGTTGCCGAAATTGGAACGACGGAACCACCGAGGGATTTCGCTGTCGTCATGATGTCGGGCGTGACGCCGTAGTGTTCGCTGGCCCACCACCTTCCGGTGCGACCGAGTCCCGTTTGAATTTCGTCAAGTATCAAAAGAGCGCCAACTCGGTCGCAAGCGGAACGCACGTGGCCGAGGTATTCAGGCGGAGGAACGATGATGCCACCTTCTCCCTGGATGGGTTCTAGAAGAACGGCCGCGGTGTTCTCACTGATGGCCGCGTTTAAAGCGTCGATGTCGCCAAAGGGAACCTGTACAAACTCGGGCATCAAGGGTTCGAATGGTGTGCGAAATGAAGTGCGACCCGCTGCGGACAATGCAAATCCCGTGTGGCCGTGATAACCGTTGATGGTCGAAATAATTGTGGGACGTTGCGTGGCTCCTCGTGCGAGTTTGATGGCAAAGTCAATCGCCTCACCGCCACCAGTGCCAAACATGGTGCACGAAAGCTCACCGGGTGCGAGCGTGGCGAGTCGGTGAGCAAGGTCCGCCTTTTGTCGAGAGCAGAGAAGAAAATTTCCGTGGTCTAGCGAGTCGAGTGCTCGTTTCGCCGCTGCAATGATTCGAGGATGACGTCGGCCGACGTTGAATGATCCGGCTGAAGTGAAACAGTCAAGAAATTTTCGACCGTCGGCGTCCCACACCCAGGGTCCACTGCGTTGGGACTCAATAATGTCGAGTCCCGCGGCTCGCATAACGCGCACCTTTTGGGGATTGACGTAGGAGGCGAAGTCCTTTAAGGCTTGTTCTTTGCCCGCTGCGTCGAGTGCTGGTTGAAACTCACTTAGCCACTCGTTGGACGCCATTCATTGACGATACATCGGTCGTTTCATGGTGTTCGTCAACGTCGCAAGGAGCGACACGTGCACTTTCGCACCAAAAATGGCGTCCAAGTAGGATTGTCCGATGCCCGCTTCGAAACCCACACCCCGTCGTGCCCCGAGTGGCAAGGGTGCTTCTCGCACCGGAGTGTCCGGCACACCAGGAGCTCGCGGCGCACGAACTGGCTCGGGTGCGCCCACGGGCGCCAAGCGTCCGTCGTCGCGTGGGGGAGAGTCGAAGTACGCAAGTCGCGACGCACCGCGCCGCCGAGATGAGCGAACTTCTGATGCCCGCGCTCCTCGTGGAGCAGCTGGTTCCAAAGGGGCAGGTCGAAGTACGGGTCGCCCAAATCGTACGGGTGAGCGACGCGACGCGCTCGGCTATGAACGCGATCCTCGTGATCAGGACATACGCAAAACCACCGCCCGCCGAACGGGCGCGCCCTCAGTTTCTCGTAGTGCCGATTTTCGTGGGACGAAAGAGAGCTACCGACGCGATGACCGCCCTCGCTCATCGCGCGACGGATCGACGCCTTCACGTTCACGTCGCGACGAACGTCGTCCCGCTCGCGTCCTGACGCCCGAAGAGCAACAGCGAAAGAACGCCGCGATCTACGCCGAGTCCAAGGGTTGGGGAGGTGTTGCTCGAAAGGGCGCCATCAATATCCGATCCGAAGGCCAGGCCATGAAGAGCACGAAGGCATCTCCTGCCACTGCGCGTGCCACGGACGAATGGATTCGTGAGGAACAATCCGCGCGTGTCGTCGCCACCGCGCCAAAGAAGGCGCGGGCGCGATACTCACTTCCAACGGACATTGCCGCCGACGTACGTAAGGCCTTCGTTGGTACTGCGTACCAACGCGAAAAAATGGTGAGTTTTCTCTCCCGTGCGGCCGAGTCGTACGACCGCAAACGATTTGAAGAGGCGTTGCGTCTTTCACGCACGGTGTCCGACGCGGTGCCTGGCGTGGCACCTGTTCGTGAATTGACGGGACTCGCGGCGTATCGTTTGGAACGTTGGCCTATCGCGAAGTCGAACTTGCGCGCTTACTTCGATATCACTGGTGACCCCGAACATCTGCCACTCGTCATGGACTGTGAACGCGCCGGTCGTCGCTACCGAGCGGTTGAAAAAACCTTTGCGCAACTTGAAGAGAGTGAACCCAGCGCCGAAGTATTGGCAGAAGCACGGATTGTGCTCGCGGCGTCACTGGCCGATCAAAAGAAATTTGATGAGGCGATTTTGTTGCTGCAAAAAAGTGGCGCGGCCAAGGCCCTGCGCAATCCGTCGTATCGACACATTCGACTCTGGTACGCCCTTGCTGACGTCTACGACCGAGCGGGTGATCAAGGGGCGGCACGAGAGCTATTTGCTCGCGTGGTGACCGCTGATCCCGATGCGTATGATGCGGCACTTCGGCTCGAAGAATTGGGCGCCATCACGATTCGAAAGAATCGAAAGAAGCGCACCGTGCCGGTGTCGAAGAAAAAAGTCGATTAACTAGGACGTCATACCTTTGAGTCCTACGAGGGCCCTGGCGTGTTCGATTTCTCCCATGTGGCGAAGTCCGTGTTGGTAGATCCAACACTCGATGGCGTCGCTTCGTGAGATGCCAGTTTCGCCACCGACACGCGCCGAAAAAGTATTGGCCACAGTGGGACCGTAAGGGTAGGGGACAATGATGTCGTCGAGAGTCTTGGGATCGACGTAACTCAGGAATTCCTCGGTGGCGGCAAAGACCAGACTCTGCAACTCTAGGAAAGCTTCAAAGTCGCCAATACGTTGGTGCATCATTTCGTCAACAGATTTTTCCTTACCGTTGTCAGCGATGGCGAAACCAATGCGACTTTGCCACTCGTCATTGAACTGAGGAGGCGTGCCGCCGGCGAAGACGAGCACGCTGTCTTCCATAAGTAATTGGTGGACGAGGGAAAAGGCAATGGGCAAGACGCCTTCACGTTCGACGTGGTTTACCTGACTTAGTGTCATGGAACTACACGCGTCGTAGTACAGCGAGTGCATGGCTCGCATGCGTCGCTCGAGCGAAGAAAGGTGGACGGTGCTCATAGGTTCCTTTGACGAAGGGCAAATTTGACATCTTTGAAGGTATCTAAAACTCTAAAGGCAGGTTGGTAACCTGAGGTAATGGATATTGAAGCCCTATTGGGCGATGAAGCACCGTCACTTTTGAAACACGTCGCGACCGCTTTTCCAAAAGAACTGCTGATTGAGCCGGGTCCAAATTTCTTGGAGAATGTTTTTAGTTGGAGTGATCGTTCGCCTCAGGTTCTGGAAAACCTCGCAAAGATGTACGGCCACGGCCGACTCGCGAATACGGGTTACCTTTCCATTCTTCCGGTCGATCAGGGCATTGAGCATTCCGCCGCCGCGAGTTTCGCGAAAAACCCGATTTATTTTGATCCGGCCAAACTCTGCGACTTAGCCATCGCTGCCGACTGCAACGCGATTGCAACGACGCTCGGCACCTTGGGCGCCGTCTCGCGTCACTACGCAGACAAGATTCCCTTCGTCGTAAAAATCAACCACAACAATTTTTTGAACTACCCGAACACCTACGACCAGATTCTCTTTGCTTCGGCTCGTCAAGCCGCCGATCTTGGAGCGGTGGGTATCGGCGCCACTATTTACTTTGGATCGCCAGAATCGGGTCGACAAATTCAAGAAATCTCTGCGGCGTTTGCGGAAGCTCATCGACTGGGCCTCTTTACGATTCTTTGGTGCTACTTGCGAAATCCGGCGTTCAACACCAAGGAAGCCGATTTTCATTTGAGCGCCGATCTGACTGGGCAGGCTAACCACTTGGGGGTGACGATTGAAGCCGACATCATCAAGCAGAAGTTGCCAGAAAACAATGGCGGTTACAACGCCCTGTCCTTTGGCAAGACTGATCCCTTGGTCTACAGCGAACTCACCACTGATCACCCGATTGATCTAACGCGTTGGCAAGTTGCCAATTGCTATGCCGGTCGGATCGGACTCATTAATTCAGGTGGGGAATCGAAGGGCGATGGTGACTTGGCGCAAGTAGTGCGAACTGCGGTGATCAACAAGCGGGCCGGCGGTCAAGGTTTGATTGTGGGTCGAAAGGCATTTCAGCGCTCTATGGACGACGGTGCGGCTCTCGTACACGCGATTCAAGACGTATATCTTGATCCTTCAATCACACTGGCGTAACCATCGTGGTGCCACTCGAAGAAGACGCCGGTTGGTTGACTCTGCCGAACGCCATCACGCTCGTTCGGTTACTTTCACTGCCAGTTTTTGTCTGGCTCGCGGGATTTACGAACCACTGGGCAATGGCTGGCTGGCTTCTTGGAGTTATTGGCTCGACGGACTGGGTGGACGGTTACCTTGCTCGCCGACTCCACCAAGTGTCAAAAGTCGGAAAGATTATCGACCCCGCCGCCGATCGCATACTCGTTATGACGGGGCTGTTGACCGTGGCGGCCGTGGGAGCCGTGCCCTGGTGGTTCGCGATTGCCACGCTCGTGCGAGAAACATTGGTGTCGGGTATGACCCTCGGACTCGCTGCTTTGGGAGCTGCTCGCATTGACGTGTTGTGGTGGGGAAAGGTTGCATCCGCCGCCATGATGACTGCGTATCCGTGGTTCCTTATCACGAGTAATCCGCACCGAGCGCCACTTCTTACGTGGCAGCACGTCGTGCGTGACATTGACTGGGCGATTGGCCTGATGGGGCTCGCTCTCGCGTACGTGGTGCTCGTAGCGTACGTTCCTCCCGCGATGAATGCGCTTCGAACTGGACGCGCCGCACGCAAACTCTTGTAGATTTTGCTCATGCAAATTCCTGACGAGCTCAAGTTCTCTAAAGACCACGAATGGGCCAAGCGTACCGACGATGTCGTGCGAATTGGTATTACCGATTACGCCCAAGACGCCCTGGGCGACGTGGTGTTCGTTGATTTACCTAAAGTTGGAACGGCGATTGTTGCGGGTGCCTCGATTGGTGAAGTGGAGTCGACCAAATCCGTCTCCGAAATTTACTCACCAGTAAGCGGAACCATCGCCGCCGTCAACGAAACGCTAAGTAGTTCACCCGAATCAATTAACGCTGATCCATATGGTGCGGGTTGGATTTGTGACATCACCGTCAGTGGTGACGGAGAATTTTCATCTCTTCTTAATGCGGACGCGTATCGCTCGCTAACGAATAATTAGCCACGACGCGCGTGCGTTCGTGAATGTAACGTGACGATTATGACGTGTCGACGCTGTGGCGAAATCTTGAACGCGAACGCCAATTTTTGTTGGTCTTGCGGCGCCGCACAACACGTAGCGACCTCGCCCGATACCGTCGCGACACCAGTGATTGCGGCTCAAGAACAACTCCATCACGGCGCACTCAGCGCACCATCGTCGCTGGTCCACGATGTTTTAGTAAGTGCGACCGGACCTAACCCAGGTGTTCGATATGGGCTGCGAAATGAAACGACTACCGTTGGCCGTCACGAGGGGAGTGACGTGGTGTTAGACGATGTTTCTGTTTCGCGACATCACGGAATTTTTACAAAGACCTCCAGCGGTCGCGTAACATTGCGAGACCTCAATTCTTTGAATGGTACGTACGTGAATGGCTCCCGCGTTGAAGAGACGATTCTTCGTTCGGGCGATGAAGTGCAAATTGGGAAGTACAAATTGATTTTCTGGCAGGCGGGCTGATGAACCAAACAACACCGAGAATGAGGATCGGCCAAGTCCACGCACTCTTGCGTGAAGAATTCCCTGATATCGAACTCTCGAAAATCCGGTACTACGAAGACAAGGGTCTCGTATGTCCGGGTCGCTCGCGCAAGGGCTACCGCTTGTACTCAAACAAAGACGTCGCTTGTCTTCGAGAGGCCTTTCGCCTGGCGAGCGAAGAATTCGTTCCGCTGCGGATTATTCGTGAACGCTTGATGGCTCAAGGCTTGCTGCCTAATGAGACCATGGCGCCGGTGACGCCCATTGCCGCCAAGGAGTCAAACGCGAATGTTGTGAAGATGTCAGTGACGGAAGTGACTTCGGCGAAGCTTGACGTAGCGCCACTTACGTTGATGGAAACCGCAAATTCCGCTGCAGCGAACATGGTCCCTGTTTCGAGCGCCGGACCCTTTTCGGTGCAGGAGTTCATTGATGCATCGCGCATGTCGCTTCGCGAACTCGGTGATCTACGTGAGTTTGGATTCGTGGCCCCACGAAATGTCTCGGGCGAAGAGGTGTACAGCGCGCACGATCTCACGGTTGCTCGGGCGTTTAAAACTCTAAGTGATCAAGGCATCGAAGCGCGAAATCTCGGCGTCCTTCGTCGGACGGTGGATAGACAAGTTGATCTAGTGCGCGAACTCAGCGAACCTGTTCGCGCGGTTTCCAAGCGCCGAAGTTTGGCTGCGGCCAACGATGCCACGATGAAACTCGCGAGCGACCTTGATGCCATGCGAAACGCACTGCTTCGTCGCTCCCTGGAGGAGAACTTCCCTCACTAGCGCTGTCGAATCCTCGAAAGCGAGGTCTAGGCTTGGTGCATGGTTGAGGTTGTCCTTCGAGCAGTCCGTGTGGACGTCGGTTCGTCGACGCCTCTTCTCCTCCTTGAAGAAGTGAGTGGCAATCGGGTTCTGCCCATCTTTATTGGTGCGCCTGAAGCCACGGCGATTGCCTACGCACTTCAACAAATTGAAACACCCCGTCCGATGTCTCATGATTTATTGGGCAATGTTATTGAAGCTTTGGGCGGTCGATTATTTTCCGTCGAAGTGACGGGACTGGTGGACAACACGTACTTCGCATCGCTTCGAATTTTGAACGATGGTGTGGAGACATTGGTGTCGGCGCGTCCGAGTGACGCTATTGCGGTAGCGCTGCGCGTGGGTGCACCAATACTCGTCAATGACGAGCTCATGGCGAGTGAAGCGAAGATTTTTGATCTCGAAGATGACGATGATGAGGCCTACGTCGAGTTAGAAATTGACGATGACGACGAGGTGGAAGAAGCCGACCTCGTCGCTGAACTTCGTGAATTTCTCGACAATGTCAACCCGGAAGACTTCGGTTCTTGAAGCGTGGGCTTATATCTGCCGGGGCATTTTTAGCCCTGCTCGTCATTGTCGCAATTAGTCGCCACGCGATTAACAGTTCAACGACCACCACCACGACGACTGTTCCGATTTCGAACATACCGGCGGCGTGTGCCGCAAAGGACTTCACCGGTACGTGGGCTAATGGTGAGGGTGCGGCCGGCACCATTTACGCGAGTGTCACGTTCCAGTACAACGGCACCACGACCTGCTCGATTGACGGTACGCCGCAGATTGTTCTCTACGACGAAAATGGCGCGGCATTGCCTACGAACGTTGTTCCCGCAACCTCCACCAGTGCGAATTTTTCTGCTCCCGCAGCGAACGAGCCAGCGCGCACGTTGACCATCAAACCCGGCGACACGACCAACATGGCGTTTTGGTATTCCGATGTGCCCAGCGGCACCGAAACTTCGTGCCCCTCGGCCACGAGCATGAAGGTTGGTCTCCCTGCGGGTCCCGTCAGTATTATCGTGACCCCGCCCTACGCCCTGCAGCCCTGTGATGGCGGTCAGCTGACCGTGAGTCCGTTCTACTAAAGCATCGGATCAACGAGAATGCGACCTCGCGTGTTGCCCGCTCGAATATCGCGAAGCGCCACCGCAATCTGATCGAGTCCAATCGTTCGTTCAATCAGCGGTTCAACGTCAATGTGTTGGGCGGTGTCTGCGAGGGCTTTCCAAACGCCGTCGCGCGTTGGCGCTGACGCATCAACCGCGTCAATGCCTAGAAGCGCAACCGCTCTCGTTATGAACGGAAAAACGTTGGTGTGTACATCACTACCGCCGACGAGTCCACTCGCGGCGACTCCCGCTCCGTAGTGCAGCGTTCGAAGTATTTGTGCCAGTGTCTCGCCACCCACGCAGTCAATAGCCCCGGCCCAGCGCATGGAACCCAGAACACGACCTGGTTGATCACCAATGTCGTCTCGACCAATGATGCGCTTTGCGCCGCGCTCGGTGAGCCACGTTGCGTGTTCGGGAGTTCCCGTCGAAGCCACGACGTTGTAGCCCGCACTCGCGAGCAAAGTCACGGCAACGGAACCAACACCGCCAGTGGCCCCGGTGACCAGCACCTCACCGTCAGCCGGTTGCAGGCCGTGATGTTCCAGGGCGAGGAGACTCGCCATTGCGGTGTAGCCCGCCGTGCCAAAAACCATGGCGTCGTGAGCGCTGAGCGTTTCGGGTAGTACGGAAATGAAAGTTCGGTCAACGCTCACGAATTCGGCGAAGCCACCATTGCGTCCCGTGCCGAAATCGCGTCCGTGTACCGCGACGTGCGTACCGACCGGAATGTCCTCAAGACTCGAAGACGACACGACGCCCGCCGCATCGACACCACCGATTAAGCGCTTTGATCGACGAACGCGACTCGAAGGATCAACGACGAGGGCGTCTTTGTAATTGATGCCGCTCGCGGTAACACGAACGGTGACCTCTTGATTTCCAGGTTCGTCGACAAGTTCCACACCGGTGGCGAGTTCGTCGCCGTTCTCTGAAATAACGAAGGCTCGCACGCGAACAGATTACGTCGGACCTAGCATGAAGCGTGCCCGAGGTTGCTCCGTACGCGAAGTGGCGAAGTCCGTTAGAAAGCGCCCTCGAAGAATCGCTGCGACGACGCGATTACGTGGGAAACGTGGCGGGAAAACCCGCATGGATTGAGAACAGCGGCGATAACGGTGCCAACCAGTTATGGGTAGACGGTGTTGGCGTGACACCTCCAAACCGTGACATTCGCTCGTCGCTGCTTGGCTACAGTTCTCGTCCCTGGGTCGCGGTGAGCAACACGTGCGTCGCTTTGATTCTTGGCAACGATCGGTCGGTGGCCTTCATGGATCTCGTCACTGGCGAATGGAACGAGAAGGTCTTTGCTCCAGGTGCGGTGTTGGGATCCATCTGCGCTCTTAACGGAGACGCGGTCCTTGTGGCGGACTACGGACCCACGAGAGGACGTCACATCGTGCTGGTGTCGAGGTCGCACGACGCGTGGCAGGTGTTGACGCAGACGAGCAGTTTGGTGGCGGACCTCACGGCCTCGTTGACGACGAATCAGGTGGCCTGGCTCGACTGGCGAAATACTTCGATGCCCTGGGAGCAGGGTCAGATCGCGATCTTGAACTTGAATAAGACGTACGTTCGCGAAGAATTGGCACAAGAACACCGCGCCTACGCCCAACCATTATTTGACGGCGATGAACTTTTGTTTTCCAAAGAAATTGGCGAATGGTTCGTGCCTCAACGACGTGATGCCACGAACGAAACAGATTTTCCAATCGGTGAGTTTCGTCCCGATTGGATGCTTGGACGTCATTGGATGGCACCAATACGCGAAGGCGTGGTGTGTATCTACGTGCATGAGAGCGTGACGCGCCTCGGAATTTGGAGAACCGATGGCCGATTCGAGACGTTCGAAGGATGCCCAGTGGCGGTGCGCGATATCGCAACGGTGGGTGAGCGCGTCTTAGTCCTCGCCGATGAACAAAACGATCGCTTCACGCTTCACTGGTTTGATCCTTCAACGGGCGCCTGGGACAAACTTCCAGTTCCG
>Ga0181534_10001564_pt1 | contig 14781 bp, 7 predicted proteins | sample PEATcosm2014_Bin_37_FD_119758 | JGI IMG/M metagenome (GOLD analysis project Ga0181534, IMG submission 119758) | Peatland microbial communities from MTU Mesocosm Facility, Houghton, MI, USA - PEATcosm2014_Bin17_10_metaG | ecosystem: Environmental > Terrestrial > Soil > Wetlands > Peat | place... | reverse complement strand
CAGGATGGCGTGCGAGAGCGCGGGGGTGGGGGTGTAGCCGCCGGCGTTATCGATCATGGTGTCCACGCCGTTGGCGGCCAGCACTTCGAGGGCGGTGATCCAGGCGGGATCGGAGAGCGCGTGAGTATCCATGGCCAGAAAGAGCGGCCCGGTGATGCGCTCCTGCTTGCGGTACTGGCAAATGGCCTGGGTGATGGCCAGGATGTGGGCCTCATTGAAGGAGAGCGCGAAGGACGATCCGCGATGGCCGGACGTGCCGAAGGCCACGCGCTGCGCGCGCACGGCGGGATCGGGGCGCTCGGTGTAGTAGGCGGCGACGAGGCGGGGAACGTTGACCAGCATGGAGGGCTGCGCGGGTTTGCCGGCATTGGGATCGAGGGCCATGTTCTTTATTTTCGCTCCATCGGGTATGCTTTATCATTAGCATGCGCACGAACAATTCTTGTCCGGAAATCTGGCTGATTCGTCACGGAGAGACCGCGTGGAGCCTTTCGGGGCAGCATACGGGGCGCACGGATCTCCCGCTGACGAAGGTTGGGGAGCAGCAGGCCGAGGAACTGGGGCGGTACCTGGCGGGGCGGCCGTTCGCGCTGACGCTGACCAGTCCGCTGCAGCGGGCGCGGGAGACGTGCAAGCTGGCGGGCTATGGCGGCGTGGCGCAGATCGATCCGGATCTGTGCGAGTGGGACTACGGCGCTTACGAGGGGCGGACCAGCGCGCAGATCCAGGAGAGCGCGCCGGGCTGGACGATTTGGGAATCGCCGGTGCCGCAGGGCGAGACCATCGAGCAGGTGGCGGCGCGCGCCCGGCGGGCGATCGAGCGCGCGGCGAAGGCGGGCGGCGATGTGGCGTTGTTTGCGCACGGGCATCTGCTGCGCATCTTGGCCGCGTGCTGGCTGGGACTGGCGCCCGATGGCGGCAAGTACTTCGCGCTGGGCACGGCGTCGATCGGGGTGCTGGGTTACGAGCGCGAGACGCGGGTGCTCTCGCGATGGAACATTTCCGGGCAGAGTTAAGTTGGAGCGGGGCCGAGGGTCTGCCCCACGCTCGAGTTCAAGGGCCTGCGGATGGCGCCATTGCGTTCACAAGCGAATTGGCCGGTCAGGGCGCGCGCTGATATCGTTCTACCGGCTGCCAGGCGCCATGGCGGCCCCCGGAGCCGTTCGAACTGCTGAAAGTGCGGGGGCGCACCGAATTCGAGTACGGGCGGCAGCGGCGGCTGGTGGTGCGGGTCGGCGCGCATCCGGGCGTGCTTCCGGTGGATCGTAAACGAAACGCCTGTTGGAACTTCCACCGACGCCCGCACGCGCGCCAATGGCGCCCGGCACTTGGGAAATCATTGCCGATCGCCAGGATCGGGGCAGAGTCGCTTCTCCGATACGATTCGCCTGGCAGCCGACGTGGCTGCACGAAGAAGCGATTCTCGCGATGGCTCGCCAATTAGAATCGCCACCAGCGCCGATGTGTCAATGTCGGTAAGCGTGTGGCGCTTGCCACTCCTCTTTATTAGGGGGCAAGCCAGGAGGATATACCGAACCAATATGGGCACACCACCCCGGACAATGCGATCTGTTACTATTCTCCTTCCAATGTCTACCGTAACCTTCCCCAACCTGCGCCAAGCCGCGCTCACTGCCCTGCTCTCGGCCGTCCTCGCCGGTCCCGCCGGAGCCCAGTTCGGTCCGCCGCGGCCAAAGCCCACCGGCCCATGGATGAATAAAAGCCTGTCCGCCGATCAGCGCGCCGACCTGATTGCCGCGCAGATGACCCTCGACGAAAAAATCTCCCTGCTGCATGGCGGCGGCTGGCAAATGCTGTTCGGCGGCGCCGACGCGCCCCCTTCGAAATCGCTGGGCAACGCCGGCTACATTCCGGGCGTGGCGCGCCTGGGCATGCCCGACCTGCAGATGGCGGATGCCGCCGTGGGCGTCACGCACAGTTCCGTCTACGGCCGCTATTCCACGGCGCTGCCATCTGGCGTGGCTGCAGCCGCCAGTTGGGACCTGGACCTGGCGCGCGAATACGGCGCGCTGATCGGGATGGAGCTGCACGACCAGGGCTACACCATGTCCCTGGGCGGCGGCGTCAACCTGGCGCGCGAGCCGCGCAACGGCCGCATCTTCGAATACAAGGGCGAGGATCCGATCCTGGCCGGCAAGCTGGTGGGCGCTGAAATGAAGGCGCTGCAGGCGCAGGGCGTGGTCGGCGACATCAAACACTACGCGCTCAACGACCAGGAAAGCGGCCGTTCCTACATCAACGTCAAGGTCGACCAGCGCGCGATCCGCGAGAGCGATCTGCTGGCATTTGAGATCGGCGTCAAGGAGTCTGGCGCGGGAGCCGTAATGTGTTCCTACAACCTGCTGAATGGCGATTATGCCTGCGAGAACAGCTATCTGCTCACCGATGTTCTGAAAAAGGATTTCGGATTCCAGGGATTCGTGCTGTCCGATTGGGGCGGCACGCATTCGACCGCTAAAGCTGTCCTGGCGGGTCTGGATATGGAGATGCCCGGCAACACCTACCTGGCGGATCCGCTGAAGAAAGCGGTGGAGGACGGGCAGGTTCCCATGGCGCGCCTGGACAACATGGTCCACCGCATTCTGCGCAGCGAGTTCGCCGTGGGCCTTTTCGACAATTCGCCGGAACGCCAGGTGCCGGATGTATTTCACGGCATCGACGTGGCCGAGCGCGTGGCCGAACAGTCGATCGTCCTGCTGAAGAATGCGAATGGGCAGCTGCCCCTGGCGGCATCGCGCGTGAAGACCATCGCGGTCATCGGATCGCATGCGGATGTGGGCGTTCTGTCGGGCGGCGGATCGGCCCAGGTCGATCCGATGGGCGGCAATGCCGTGCCGCAACCGGCCGAGACGCCATTCTTCGAGCGCGTGGTATGGCACCGCTCCTCGCCGCTGAAGGCGATTCGCGCCAAGGCGCCGCATGCGGACGTGCAATATGATGGCGGAACCGATCCGGCCGCCGCGGCCCGCCTGGCGAAGGCGTCCGACGTGGCTATCGTGTTCGTCAACCAGCCTTCGAGCGAAGGCAGCGACCATCCGAACCTGTCGCTGCCCGGCAATCAGGATGCGCTGGTGAGCGCGGTGGCCGCGGCCAATCCGCACACCATCGTGGTGCTCGAAACCGGCGGCGCGGTGACCATGCCGTGGATCGGCCAAGTGAGCGCGGCGATGGAAGCCTGGTATCCGGGCGTGCGCGGCGCGGAAGCCATCGCCAACATTCTGTTCGGCGATGTGAATCCTTCGGCCAAGCTGCCCCTCACATTCGCGAAGTCGGAAGCCGACCTGCCGCACCCGAAGCCCACCACGCAACCGCCTCCGGCGAGCGACAAGGACATGGTCGAGATATTTCCGGGTTTCAAGGACAATGCCACACGGTTCGACGTATCGTACGACGAAGGACTGTTAGTGGGCTATAAGTGGTACGACGCCAAGGACAAGACCCCGCTATTCCCGTTCGGCTTCGGACTCTCCTATACCACTTACGAATATTCGAACCTGAAGGCATCCAAGAGCAGCGTGACCTTTCAGGTGAAGAACACCGGTGCGCGCGCCGGCGCGGAAATCGCCGAGGTCTACGCCACGCTGCCGCCGGCCTCTGGTGAGCAATTCAATCGTCTGGTCGCGTGGGAGAAGGTGCGGCTCGCGCCCGGCGAGTCGAAGTCGGTGACGTTGCGCCTTGAGCCGCTTTATCTCTCGATCTTCAACGTGGAAAAGGACGCCTGGGAGCTGGTCCCGGGCGACTATATCATCCAAGCCGGCGCCTCATCGCGCGAACTGGCCGTGCGCGGCTCTATTCACCTGGATTGACGGGGCGCAGATTCTTAGTATTGGGCAAAATGCTGGCTGGACTGCCCCACTCGATGCCTGCGCAAGTCGTAAATGTAGATGGAGTACCCAACCCGGGCCACGGGGCGAAGCGCGCGCAGCCAGGCGTGTTGCCGCGGATTCGAATACGCGTCGTACAGGATGTTGGTGCTGATCGCGCCCACGCAGTCGAGCGAGGCGCGGCGTTCGGTGTCCCATGTCGCAGGCAGGGACGGCCCACGGACGCCCAGGCGGCCCATGTCGGCAGCGCCCCAGTAGTCCAAACAGACCTGGGAGACGTGGTGAGCTTGCAGCCATGCCGCGAGATTCTTGGCGTCTTGCCCCCAGTCGATATTGGAGTCCGCCAGGATCGCGGGACCGTTGGCAGGACCGCCCGCCAGGAAGTTGAAGAACGCCAGGTAGTGCGGGCAGATGGATACAGACTCGGCCGCCAGGCCCGCGACAAGTAGAGCGATGATGGCTGTGCGGCCTGGGAAGCGCGCGCGAGTCACGGCAGCAGCCGCCAGGATGAAGATGAAAGGCCAGATTGGCAACAGGTGCCGGATGCCAATGTCCAGCCGACTGCGCATGCTGAAAGCGCAAAAAATAGCCACCGGCACGGATGCCACGAACCAGGGGAAGGCCACGGCGCGGATGCGCATGCGCCAAAGCTTTCCCAGGAGCAGCAGGCCCGCCAGGGCGAGAATCGCCAGCGTGGCCGCCGGGGTCTTCACCGCGAACGCCACTGGAAAGTAGTACCACCATCCCTGGGTTCCATGCATTCCCAGCAGATAGGAAGGATGCCCGACGGTGTTGTGGTCCACATAAACGAGCAGACCTTCGAGGAACGGGTGGGCGTGCGGCATGCCTCGCGACACCAATCGAGCCATGGCCCGGGCCGGATCGCGGTCCAGAAGATCGCGGCACACGCGGGCGTCGATGCCGCCCAAACGCGCCCCGTGGCTCCAGGCGGGCACAGCGTACACCAGCAGGACCACGCCGGCGGCGAGCAGTGCGGCAGCCAGCAGGGAGCCGATACCGTGCCGCAGGGACAGTCCCTTTTGTCCCTGCCACCAGCGGATGGCGTACAGGATGGCCAGCACGGGAAACAGGAAAAGAGCGGAGAATTTGGTGGCCACCGCCAAGCCCACGGCAGCACCGGCGAGGGCCAATCGCCGCAGTCCCGGGCGGGTCAAGAATGCGGACCACGCTATCACGGCCAGGAAGCAAAACAGCGTGGCTGGGAGGTCGTTCTTCACATAGTGGCCGTGCGCGGTGACCGTTGGATCGAAGGCATACAGCGCCAGCGCCAAGATGGCTGCGCCGGGACCGAAAGCGTTGCGCGCCCATAAAGCAATCGCAAGGCCGAGGCAGAGGGAGAGAAAAATCGGCACGATTCGTGCACTGAAAAGTATCCCGTCAATCGAATTGGTGTTCTGCTGCAAAAAGCGCGAGCCGAACCCGGCCTCATCCGCCTTGGTCCAGAAGACGGAGTCCAGCGGGAGCAATGGGTGCAGGGCCAGAACCGGGAGGGTCTCGATGATTTTGGCGAGCGGCGGGTGCTCGGGGTTCATACGGAAGTCGCCCGTCTTTAGATAGCTGTACCCGGCGGCAAGCTCGAGCGCCTCGTCGCCTGTGTTGGACTCGCGCCAGGCAGCGAAAACCTGCACGGCGCAGAGGTAGACGAGGAGCGTGATGCTTCCCATCCAGAAGAGGCGCCGGCTACCGTGCCACTCAGCCGCCATCTTATTTCCTATCGTCATCTGAATGCCGCGCGTTGCCCAGCGGCGTACAGGATGCCGTGCCGAGCGCTCAGCACTCCCGAAAACGGGTGCACGTCCGGCATGCCTGCGGCGCCGCGCCCAAAGGCGATTTCCTTTGGGGACGTCGGATAGAGCGCCGCGGGGCCGCCCCACGCGGGCAAGCCGTCCAGACTGACTGCGAGGCTTTGGGCAGTGCCGCTGTACCACACGTCCAGCAGGTATTCGCGCTCCGGCACGACGGTTACCCGCGGGCCAAATTGCACGCCAACAGCCGTCTTCTCGTGTCCGAAACGCAAGTGATTCCCGCCGGCGTATTCAACGACCAGACAGTCTTCCGCACCGGCCCGCCCGGTGGTGAGCAGTCCTTCCCGAACTGCGCCCGGTTGCGCCGGAAAGCGGACGCGGGTGGCAATCGTCAAGCCATCCACGGGTAACCGGATGCTCTCGGCGCTCTGGCCGGACCACCGCGCCAGCCTGCGAAACAAACGGGGGTTCCGGTCGCGGAGAACGTCGTTGAAGCCCAGGCTGAGTGCGGCCCCGATGGCCGTGCTGCAGAGGCTGCCGGCAACGATCACGGCGGCGACGCCGCGCCGTAACCAGGCCCGGGATTGCGTTGCCCACCAGAGCCAGGCAAGCATGGAGGTCACCAGCAGGGCGGGCGAGAAATCAAGCAGGTAGCGCCCCACGGTGAACCCGGTCAGGGAGATGAAAATCAGCATGGCGATCGCTCCGCCGTACAGCGCGGCCAGAATCAGGCGGCTGCGCCGGGTCCCCTTCAAGCGTCCGATCCAGAGCGGCAGCGCCAACCCCGCAACCGCCATCGGGCTGATGGCGATCAGTCCGACTGCGTTCTCGACGAACAGACGAGAATTCGGCGCCACGAATCTGGGCACCACGAAGGGGAACTGGTCCCATAAACGCGGCGGGAGCAGGAGTAAGTAGTAGAGTCCATCAGGCAGGTTTCTCAGGTGCAAAGAGACGCCTCGCGTGAAGACACTGGCGGTCAGTTGATAACTGGTTCCGAACTCCAGCGGATTTCCAAAGCGGGCGTAGTTATACCCCAACAGTAACAGGCTGCAAGCGGCAATCGGAGCGCCGAACCAAACCGCTTCGCGCCATGCTCCTCGCAAGTGCCAAATATAGACAACGCACAAGACCGCCGCCGCTAGCGCATAGTGCGGCCGGCACCCAGGCGCCAGACCAATCAAAACGCCCGCCGCAACGGCCAACCGGCAATGCGGGCCGCCGGCCAGCATCAGCCGCGCGAAGCAATACGTGCCGGCGGCGAAGAAGCAGTAACCCGCCGCGATGGCGACTCCGTACACGCCGGGGTCCCGCAACACCACGGCGCCGTATTGCCCCAAACCGAGCGCGGCGGCGGCGGCGGCGAGAAGTCCGCCGGGATGAATGCCGTTCGCGCGCAGAAGCAAGGACAGCAGAAGAAGCGAGAAGATGTACCCAACGGTTACATAGATCAATGCCGCACAGCCCTCCGGCAGGGCTTGGCGCGTCACCAAGCGCCAGGGCAAGAATAGGGTGAGAACCGGAACCGGGCCAAAATACATGTAGTACCTACCGCGAAACAGAGACATATCGTGCACTCTGTATCTGGCGTTTGCCACCGGGTCGAATGGGTCGGCCAACGCCAATAACTCGGGGACGGGCGCAACCGCGACATAGAGATGATGTCCCAGAAATCCGTCAGCGAGCAGATTGTAGTAGTCGGTTTTGGTTCCCGTCCATTGAAATGGGCTGCCGGCCGACGCGGCGGTCCAAACATAGAAGGCCACCACCGCCGCTGGCACAATAAGGGCGGCCAGGGGCGGGCACCGAACGACCCGCCGGAGAACAATAGTCAGTGTGGATGGAATACCGGGCAGGCGGGGCCGGGTCCAACCTACCCGAGCACGCGCGCCGGCCAGCCCCTTCCATGCCACTGAAGCGACGTACAGCATGCATGTATCCAGCAATAGATTGAAAAGGTACAAGTGCTTGACCACGTCGAATGCGTCGCCGTAGACCGCGCTGAACAACGCGGCCAGGCAGCAGATGGGCAGAAGCGCCAGCAGTTCGAGGCGGCGGCGCCGGACAATATCCCGGCTGCGAACCCATCGCCAGGCGGTGAACAGCGGCCAGCCGGCCAGGACGAAGACCATCCACTTACTTACGGACGGCAGGATGTGTTCGTGAAAACCGCCCCACAGGTTGAACGCGCGGCTCTGCGCGGCCGGCGGCAGCCCCGCGGATGGCTCGAAGTTTCCATACCCATACGAGCGCAGAAACGTGATCTTGGGCAGCAGCCCGTGCAAACGGCGCCACATCCGCGCGGGTCGCAGCAGATAGAACCGCAGCACGGTAAAGGTGTTCACGCGGTTCAGGACTCCGGAGGCGGCCACCTGCGGGAAATCGGTCCCGGCGCTCCACGCGCCGGTTCCCGCGTACCTGGCGAGTTGCGGATCGAGCCCCAGCGCGCGCAGGTCCGCCTCGGGGTTCTTCGAATCGCCGAGGATGCCCGAAAAGACCATGCCGTAGGTATTTGCCTGGCGCCCATAGCCGGGCATGGCGGTCACGTTGAACGCCGCGCAAGCAAACAGGGCGCATCCGCCGGCGGCCGCCGCCAACCGGGCTGGCTTCGACGGCGCCCAAAACGCCAGGCGGAGAGTGAAAAAGCCCAGAAGCAGCCCGATCGGCGCATTCTGAGGCTTCGCCAATACCCACAGGACGGACCATAACGACCAACGGAGGATGCCGGCCAGGTTGGTTTCGCCAGCTATGGCAATCTCGACGGCTTCGGCCAGCAGCAGCAAAAAGAAGATGCAGGAAGCCGGCTCGGCGTAGAACGAATTCCAATAGACGGCGTAGCCCGCATCCGTCAACGCCACCAGCGCGCCGATCCACAGAAGCGCGTGCGCCCGGTCGCGCCGCGTGACCCACAGCAGCCGTGCGAAAGCCGCCATGAAAGCCAGCGCGTGCACCAATCCGGCGACGGTGATATCCAAGGCGCCGTCTTTGGAGACCAGCTTGTTTAGCGCGAGCGCCGCTCCCACGAATAAATACTCGCTATTGGCCTGCTCCCAGTAAGGCGAACGATAGTGCGGGTCGGGGATGAACTTAGGCTCGACGTAGACGTACTCGAGGCTGCCGTGATGCTGCGGCCCATAGCCAAAGCGGCCGATGGTGCGGATGAAGTCGCCCTGGTCCGCGAGCCCTACGACTGGCGGGATGAAGAGTTGATAGGTGAGGATGGCGCCCGCGGCGGCCAGCACCGCGATGTACAGTTTTCCGCCGTTGGACATGCCTCAGGCAGAAGTATAGCAGGCCACTCTTGTGGGGCAGGCTCCCAGCCTGCGGCGGCCTCCCAGGCCGCGGGCCTGCCCCACAATTTGCTAGGCGGCGGCGTTCACCCGCCGCGCTACCACCAGCGTGATATCGTCGGCCTGCGGCGAGCCCGCCGCGAAATCGGTCAAAGCCTGCGTGACCGCGGCCACGATCTCGGCGGCGCTCTTGTGGCGGTTGGCCGCGAGCACCGCCGCAAACCGCTCGTCGCCAAACTCCTCCCCCGCAGAGTTATGAGCCCCGGTGACGCCGTCGCTGTGAATGGCCAATACGTCGCGCCGCTCCAGCTTCACGCGGTATTCGGCGTAGGTTGCCGCCGGCAGAATGCCCAGCACCGGGCCGCCTCCATCCAGGTATTCCGTTGCGCCGTCAGCGCGTACGATTACCGGCGGATTGTGGCCCGCATTGCAATAGGCGAGTTCGCCCGTGGCCGGGTCCAGCACGCAAAAGAAGAAGGTAATAAAGCGATTGCTCGGGGTATTCTGGCAGGTGATCTTGTTCAGCCGATTCATTACGCCCGCTAGGTTTTGTGGCTCTTCCGCGAGCACCTGGACCCGCGCTTGCAGGCCCGCCATCATCAGAGAGGCGGGCATGCCCCTGCCGGAAATGTCTCCCAACACCATGGCTACGCGCCCGTTCGGATAGGTGAAGAAATCGTAGTAATCGCCGCCAACGGTGAGGCACGTCGCGTTGTAACCGGCAAGGTCTGCGCCGGCCACTTGAGGGGCGCTGCCCGGGAGGAAGCTCCGCTTGATAGCGGCGGCCTGCTCCAAATCGTGGGCGATACTGCGCTCGATATCGGCCTGTTCGCGGCCGTCGCCTCGATGCTCCGTCGTGAGGGCGCGCATTAGTGTCTTAAGCCCAAGTGCATAGTCCGGCCTGAAATCGACGCGCTGCGGGCGCCGCAGCCGGAGCGGAATATTGCAGTCTTCGTGAATTATCGGGATAACGGTCTTACGCTCTTCCAACGCGAACGCCACCTCATCCATCACACCGCTTGAAACAACACTCGCAGGCGACAGAACTACGAGCATCTCGCTACAGGCCGCCAACGCCTGCTCAACCTCGCGGTCCCACAGTTGGCCGGGGCGAATGTCGAGTTGGTCCAACCAGACGTTGGCGCCCGCAGCCTTCAGATCCTCGGCCAGACGCAGAGCGAAAGCCGAGTCCTTGCGTGCATAGCTCAGAAACGCGGGAGGTTTCGTATCGAAAAGCGCCTGCATCGGGGGGAATTCGTCGGTTGCCCTAAACTCGCCGCGCAACCACCAGCGTGATATCGTCGGCCTGCGGCGACCCGGCCGCGAACTCGGTCAAGGCATGGGTGACCGCGGCTACTATCTGCGCCGCGCTCTTTTCGCGGTTGGCCGCCAGCACCGCCGCAAACCGCTCGTCGCCAAACTCCTCGTCTTTGGCGTTGGTGGCTTCCGTAACGCCATCGCTGTAAATGGCCAGCGCGTCGCCCGGTTCCAGCCTAGCGTGGTATTCGGAGTACTTCGCGATGGGCAGGATGCCCAGCACCGTACCGCCCCCATCCAGGTACTCCACGGCGCCGTTCGCGCGCACGATCAGCGGCGGGTTGTGACCCGCATTGCAATAAGCCAGCTCCCCCGTGGCGGGGTCCAGCACGCAGAAGAAAAAAGTAATGAACTTATTGCTCGGGCACTTCTGACACGTTTTCTTGTTCAGGCGGTCGATCACCGCGGCCAGGTCCTGCGGCTCATCCGCCAGCACTTGCACCTGCGCCTGCAGGCCCATCATCAGCAGAGAGGCGGACATGCCTTTGCCGGAAACGTCGCCCAGCACCATGGCCACGCGCCCGTTGGGATAGGTGAAAAAGTCGTAGTAATCGCCTCCCACCGTACGGCACGCGGCGTTGTATCCCGCCAGGTCGGCGCCGGGGACCAGAGGGGCGGAGCCGGGCAGAAAGCTCTTTTGGATTTCGGCCGCCTGCTCCAGGTCACGGGCCATGCGGCGCTCCATCGCTTCCACTTCCGACAGGCGGGCATGCTCGATGCGGATGGCCGCCACGTTGGCCATCACGGTGAGCAGGCTCAGGTCGTCCTTGGTAAAGGCGCGGAACATATTCGGCGAATCGACATAGATCAGGCCGATGATGCGCTGTTCGGTTTGCAAGGGCACGGCCATCATGGTGCGGACTTTTTGTTCCACAATGCTCATGCGTTCTTTAAAGGCCTCGTCCAATTGCGCGTCGCGCACCAGCATGGAGGCCTTCTCGTTGATCACCCGGTCGCGCACCGCCGAGCTGATGCGGAAGCCTTCGCCCTTGTTGGCCTTCACCTCCAGTTGATCGCCTTCGAGCGCCATCACCACCCCGCGCTGCGCTCCGACGCCTTCGATGGCCAGATCGAGGATGCGCGGGAAGAGGTCGGCCAGGGTGCCGCGGCCGGCCAGTTCCTGCCCCGCGCGAATGAGCGCCTCGACCTGTTTGGCGCCGTGCTGGCCGGGGCGGTCCACGATCGTCTGGCTGGAGAGCGCGCCTTCCAGGCTGGTGAAGATGGTGGAAGTGCTGGGCGGATCCGATTCGCCGGTTTCGAAGATCACCACGCCTTCGGCGGGCCGCGCGGCGGCATCCTTATCGTCGAAGACAATCGCCAGATGGCCGGCCGTGATGCGGTCGCCGGGCTTCAGCTTCAGTTTGGCGCGTAAGGGGATGTTGTTGACCAGCGTGCCGTTCTTGCTGCCGAGGTCCTGGACGGTCCAGTCCAGGCCGTCGCGTTCGAGGGCGATATGCTGGCGGGACAAACCGGCGTCGTCCGGAAAGCACAATTCGGAGGCGCTGGAGCGGCCAACCGTAAGCCGGTCGCCCTGCAGCGGGACAACTTTGATCTGCCCGTCCGGGCACTGAACCACGATCTCCCGGTTCTTGGAGGATTGGGGGTAGGCCACAGTTGAATTATAGCGGAGGAGGTGGCCAGGCTGTTTGTATAATGGAAGGCAATGGACGTCGAGAAAACCATGGAGTTCATCCTGGAGCAGCAAGCCCACATCTACGCCATGCAGATGAAAGCCGAGGAGCACTTCGCCAAGCATGACGGCGACATCGCTAAGATCAATGAAATCCTGCGGCGGGCTGTGCGATTGGCAGTGCAGGAAGCGCGCGCCGAACGAAAACGCCGGCGAGAGGCCGATGAACGCCTTGATCTAAAGATGGATCAGATCGCCTCAGCACACCTATTGAGTGAAGAAAAGCTACAGAGGCTTGAAGATAAGATCGACAAGTTCGTCGATGGCATCCGGCACCCTGGCGGCAACGGCCACCCGCAGTAACCTCCCCATCGGTGTAACATTAGCCTGATGGACCCGATGACAATCGTGCGCTACCTCTCCTTGAACTGCCTTGCGGCCGCGGTCTTGCTGGCACAGGCCGGAGCGGACGAGAAAGACAAAGACAAGAAGAAGGAAGAACAGGGGATGCAGTACCGCGCGATCGGCCCGTTTCGCGGCGGCCGGTCGTTGACGGCTGCGGGCGTGCCCGGCGATCCCACAACGTACTACTTCGGCTCGACCGGCGGCGGTATTTGGAAGTCCACGGACGGGGCAACGACCTGGAAGCCGGTCTTCGATCACGAGAAATCATCCTCCATCGGCAGTCTGGCGGTGGCGCCGTCCGATCCCAACATTGTCTACGCGGGCACGGGCGAGGGCTGCATTCGCGGCAACGCCACCACCGGCGACGGCATCTACAAATCCCTCGACGCGGGCAAGACCTGGAAGAACGTGGGCCTGCGGGATTCGCGCGCGGTGGGTAAGCTGATCGTCGATCCGCGCGATCCGGATACGGTGTTCGTGGCCGCGCTGGGCCATCCCTACGGGCCGAACCAGGAGCGCGGCATCTTTCGCACTACCGATGGCGGCAAGACCTGGACGAAAGTGCTGTTCGTGGACGAAAACACGGGCGGTATCGACGTAGCCTTCGATCCGCACAATTCGCACATCCTGTTCGCGGCCATGTGGCAGGTACGGCGGCAGCCCTGGACGCTCGAGAGCGGCGGGCCGGGCAGCGGTCTGTATCGCTCCGGGGATGGCGGAATCACTTGGAAGAAACTCGACGGCGAAGGACTGCCGGAGGGCCCCTATGGAAAAATCGGCGTGGCCGTGGCCGCCAATTCCGAACGCGTCTGGGCCCTGATTGAAGCGCGCAAGGGCGGCTTATACCGTTCCGACGATGGCGGCGATAAGTGGGAACTGGTGAATCCCGATCACCGCCTCACGCAGCGCGCCTGGTATTACATGCACGTGGTGGCCGACCCGAAAGACTTCAACACGGTCTACATCCTCAATGTCGAATTTCACCGCTCCATCGACGGCGGCCGCACATTCAACAAGATCAAAGTCCCGCACGGCGATAATCATGGGCTGTGGATCGATCCGCTGAACACCCGGCGGATGATCCAGTCCGACGATGGCGGCGCAACCGTGTCAGTCGATGGCGGCGCGCATTGGACCAATCAGGATAATCAACCGACCGCGCAGTTCTATCACGTGATGGCCGACAATCGTTTTCCGTATTACTTATACGGCGCGCAGCAGGATAATTCCAGCGTGGCCATCGCTACCCGCGGCAGCGAAGGCGGCGCCATCGAGCGGGAAGACTGGTACCCGGTCGGCGGCGGCGAGGCCGGATATATCGCGCCATACCTGCCCGATCCGGAGATCGTCTTCGCGGGCGACTACGAGGGCCAGTTGACCGTGTTCGACAAGCGCACGGGCCAGGCGAAGAGCATCGGCGTATCCGCGGTGCTGAGCGATGGCAAAGGCGCGGCGGGACTGGAGCACCGCTTCCAGTGGACCGCGCCGCTGCTGATTTCGCCGCACGATCCCAACGTGCTGTACCACGCGGGAGAGCGGCTGTTCCGCACCGCCGACGCGGGCATGCACTGGGAAGCCATCTCGGGCGACCTCACGCGCAACGACAAGAGCAAGCAGCAACCTTCGGGCGGCCCGATCACCATCGACGACACCGGCACGGAATATTACGACACCATCTTCGCCGTGGCCGAGTCGCCGCGCGCCAACGGGCTGATCTGGGCAGGCGCGGACGACGGGCTGGTGCACGTCACGCGCGATGGCGGCAAGAATTGGACGGATGTCACGCCGAAGGAGATGCCGGAGTGGAGCAAGATCAGCCAGATCGACGCCTCGCCGCACGATGCGGGCACGGCGTGGGTCGCGGTGGACAGGCACGCCAACGACGACCTGCGGCCGTATGTCTACGCCACCACGGATTACGGCAAGACTTGGAAGCTGCTGGTGCAGGGCATCCCGGAAGGGTCGTTCGTGCGCGCCGTGCGGGAAGATCCGAAGCGCAAGGGCTTGCTATTCGCCGGAACGGAAACCGGTATTTTTGTTTCGCACGACGCGGGCGCGAACTGGGAATCGCTGCAACTGAATCTGCCCACGACGCCCGTTCACGATCTGCTGATTCACGACAACGACCTGGTGCTGGCCACGCACGGGCGCGCGTTCTGGATTCTGGACGATATCTCGCCGCTGCGGCAGGCGAGCGACGCATCGCGCAAAGCCGCGCTGTGGTTGTACGATCCCGCGCCGGCCTGGCGGGTGCATGCCGCGCCCGCGCCTAAGGAAATGTCCACATCCGGCCAGAATCCGCCGGCTGGCGCGGTCATTTATTTCGACGTAAAAGAGAAGCCCAAGGCCGCCACTCTGGAGATTCTCGATGCATCCGGCAAGGTGGTGCGGCACTATTCTTCGACCGAGCTGGAGCCATTGGAAGAGCCGCTCGATCCGGACGATGAGAAGCCCAAGAACCAGCTCGAAATCAAGCCCGGAATGAACCGGTTCGTCTGGAATTTGCGCTACGAAGGCACGCCGCGCGT
>Ga0181534_10001563_pt1 | contig 14783 bp, 11 predicted proteins | sample PEATcosm2014_Bin_37_FD_119758 | JGI IMG/M metagenome (GOLD analysis project Ga0181534, IMG submission 119758) | Peatland microbial communities from MTU Mesocosm Facility, Houghton, MI, USA - PEATcosm2014_Bin17_10_metaG | ecosystem: Environmental > Terrestrial > Soil > Wetlands > Peat | place... | reverse complement strand
ATGTCGGCCAGCGACTTCAGCGGGCGCTTGTTGGTGCCCGTGATGGCGCGACCGCGGCGACCGTTGTCGAGCAACGCATCGACCGCTTCCTGAAGCATGCGCTTCTCGTTACGCACGATGATGTCGGGAGCGTTGAGCTCCAACAGCCGGCGCAAGCGGTTGTTGCGGTTGATGACGCGGCGATACAGGTCGTTGAGGTCGGAGGTAGCGAAACGGCCGCCATCCAGCGGTACCAACGGACGCAGGTCCGGCGGCAACACGGGCAGCACCGTCATCACCATCCACTCCGGCTTGTTGCCGGACTCGATGAACGACTCGACCAACTTCAGACGCTTGGACAGTCTCTTCAGCTTCGTCTCTGAAGAGGTCGAAGCCATCTCCTCGCGGATCTTGGTCATTTCCTGCGCCAGGTCGATGGTCTGCAGGAGGTGGAACACGGCCTCGGCACCCATGCGGGCGTCGAACTCATCCCCGTGCTCCTCGATCGCTTCGAGGTACATCTCGTCGGTCAGCAACTGACCGCGCTGCATCGGCGTCATACCCGGGTCGATGACGACGAAGGCTTCGAAGTAAAGCACGCGCTCGATCTCGCGCAGCGTCATGTCCAACATGAGGCCGATACGGGACGGCAGCGACTTCAGGAACCAAATGTGCGCTGTCGGGCTCGCGAGCTCGATGTGACCCATGCGCTCACGACGAACCTTCGACTGCGTGACTTCAACGCCGCACTTCTCGCAGACCACGCCGCGATGCTTGAGACGCTTGTACTTGCCGCACAGGCACTCGTAATCCTTTACGGGCCCGAAGATCTTCGCGCAGAAGAGTCCGTCACGCTCGGGCTTGAACGTACGGTAGTTGATGGTCTCCGGCTTCTTCACTTCGCCGTAGGACCACGCACGGATCATTTCCGGCGAGGCGAGACCGATCTTGATCGAGTCAAAGTGCTCGACCGGAGCATGCTGCTTAAAAAGCTTCAGTAGGTCTTTCATAGATTAATCCTGCTCCAGTTCCATATTGATACCGAGCGACCTGATTTCCTTCACGAGTACGTTGAAGGACTCCGGCATACCGGCATCCATCTGGTGATTGCCGTCCACGATGTTCTTGTACATCTTGGTGCGGCCGTTCACGTCGTCAGACTTGACCGTAAGCATCTCCTGCAGCGTGTACGCTGCTCCGTAAGCTTCCAAAGCCCAAACTTCCATCTCACCGAAGCGCTGACCACCGAACTGGGCCTTGCCGCCCAACGGCTGCTGCGTAACGAGGCTGTAAGGTCCGGTAGAGCGGGCGTGCATCTTGTCGTCAACCAGGTGGTTGAGCTTCAACATGTACATGTAGCCCACAGTCACCTGACGCTCGAAGCGCTCGCCAGTACGCCCGTCGAACAGATGCGTCTGGCCGTTCAACGGCAGATCCGCAAGGCTCAACAGCCGCTTGATCTCTTCTTCACTCGCACCATCGAATACCGGCGTGGCCATCGGCACACCGTTCGAAAGGTTCTTCGCGAGCTTGAGGAGATCGGCATCGCTCAGGTCATCGGTGTGTTCCTTCTGACCGCCAGTTTCGTTGTAGATCCTCTTGATGAAGGCGCGAACCTCGGCCACGGCCGCCTGCGCTTCCAACATCTTGCCGATCTTCAGACCGACGCCCTTCGCCGCCCAGCCCAGGTGCGTCTCCAACACCTGACCGACGTTCATACGCGAAGGCACGCCCAGCGGGTTCAACACGATGTCGACCGGAGTGCCATCTGCGTTGTATGGCATGTCCTCGACCGGAACGATCGTGGAGATAACACCCTTGTTACCGTGCCGACCGGCCATCTTGTCGCCAGGCTGCACGCGGCGCTTCACCGCCAGGTACACCTTGACCATCTTGAGAACGCCCGGAGCGAGATCGTCGCCCGCGGTGATCTTGGCCTTCTTGTCGTCCAGTCGCTTCTCGAACGCCTTCTTCTGCAGCTTCAGACGCTCGGAGGTCTGCTCCAGCTGCGAGTTGGCTTCCTCGTCCTCGAGGCGAATCTCGAACCATTCCTCACGGGGAACCTGGTCGAGGTATTCCTCGGTGACCTTGGTGCCGGCCTTCAGCTTGTGAGGACCGCCCGCAGCCGACTGACCGATGAGCATATCGCGAACGCGCAGATACAAGTCGTCTTCGAGAATGCGCTGCTGGTCCGCGAAGTCCTTACGGACGCGCTCGATTTCCGCCTTCTCGATTGAGAGAGCGCGGGAGTCCTTGTCCACACCGTCGCGGGTGAAGACTCGGACGTCGATGACCGTGCCGTCCATTCCAGGCGGAACACGCAGGCTGGTGTCCTTAACATCGGACGCCTTCTCACCGAAGATCGCGCGCAGCAACTTCTCTTCCGGTGTCAGCTGGGTCTCACCCTTCGGCGTGACCTTGCCCACCAGAATGTCGCCGGCCTTCACTTCAGCGCCGATGAACGCAATACCGGCCTCGTCGAGCTTGGCCAGCGCTGCATCACCGACGTTCGGAATGTCAGCCGTGATTTCCTCCGGTCCCAGCTTCGTATCGCGAGCGACGCAGGTCAGCTCTTCGATATGAATCGTGGTGAACCGATCCTCCTGCACGACCCGCTCGGAGATCATGATGGAGTCTTCGAAGTTGTAGCCGTTCCAGGGCATGAACGCGACGAGCAGGTTCTGGCCCAGGGCGAGCTCGCCCAGGTGAGTGGACGGACCGTCCGCCAACACGTCACCACGTGCCAACACGTCACCGGCATTGACCAGCGGACGCTGGTTGATACAGGTGTTCTGGTTGGAGCGCGTGTACTTCGTCAGGTTGTAAATGTCGACGCCTGGCTCACCAGCGGTCGTTTCGTCGTCGTTTACACGAATGACGATGCGCGATGCGTCAACCGAGTCGACAGTACCACCACGCTTGGCAACCACGGTCACACCGGAGTCAATCGCTACCGGCCGTTCCATGCCGGTGCCGACCAGCGGCACTTCCGAACGCAATGTCGGCACAGCCTGGCGTTGCATGTTGGAACCCATCAACGCGCGGTTTGCGTCGTCGTGCTCCAGGAACGGAATCAACGAGGCGGCAACCGAAACGATCTGCTTCGGGCTGACGTCCATGTAGTTGATCCGGTCGCGCGGCATCAGCGTGAACTCGTTCTGGAACCGGCAGGACACCAGCTCGTCGGACAGCTCACCGTTGGGGCCGAGCTGCGCATTCGCCTGCGCAACCGCGAACTCGCCTTCCTCGATGGCCGACAAGTAGTCGATGCGATCGGTCACGCGGCCGTTCTCGACGCGCCGATACGGCGTCTCGAGGAAGCCGTACTGGTTGGTACGGGCATAGACCGACAGCGAGTTGATCAGACCGATATTCGGACCTTCAGGCGTTTCAATCGGGCACACACGACCGTAGTGGGTCGGGTGCACGTCGCGCACTTCGAATCCAGCCCGCTCGCGGGTCAAACCGCCCGGGCCCAGTGCGGAGACGCGACGCTTGTGTGTGACTTCCGACAGCGGGTTGTTCTGGTCCATGAACTGCGAGAGCTGCGAGGATCCGAAGAACTCCTTGACCGCGGCGGCCACGGGCTTGGCGTTGATCATTTCCTGCGGCATCAGCGGCTCGGACTCTGCAATCGTCAGGCGCTCCTTGACGGCGCGCTCGACACGCACGAGACCCACGCGGAAGGCGTTCTCGGCCATCTCACCGACGCTACGAACACGACGGTTGCCCAAGTGGTCGATGTCGTCCACCTGACCGTTACCGTTGCGGATGTCGATCAGCACTTTCAGAACATCAATGATGTCCGAGGTGTCACCGTTCGCAGCGACGAGCTTCTTCGAATTTTCGTCCGAGCGGGTGGAGAAGTAGTGCTTGTCGTACAGAATACCGATGCCGGTGATTTCCTTACGACCGACGCGACGGTTGAACTTCATGCGGCCGACGGCCGAGAGGTCGTAGCGCTCTGCATTGAAGAACAGATTGCCGAACAGGTTCTCCGCAGCGTCCTTGGTCGGCGGCTCGCCGGGACGCATCATGCGATAGATCTCGACCAACGCCTCGAGGCGGGTCTTGGTCGGATCGATGCGCAGGGTGTCAGAGATGTACGGACCGCGGTCGAGATCGTTCGTGTAGAGCGTCTTGACATCGGTGATGTTGGCTTCAATCAGCTTCTCGACGGACGCGGCAGTCAGAACCTCGTTCGCCTTCGCAATGACTTCGCCGGTCTCGCCGTTCACAACATCGTGCGACAGCACCTTGCCGTAAACGTACTCACGCGGCACGCGCAGACGGGTGACCTTCGCGTCCTCGAGCTGACGGACGTGGCGGGCCGTAATACGACGCCCTTCTTCCACAACAACGGTGTCGCCGATACGGATTTCGAACGTGGCGGTCTCACCGCGCAGACGCTGAGGCACCAACTGCAGGGCCACTTCGTCACGGCTGATGAAGAACGTGTTGGTATCGAAGAACGTATCGAGAATCTCGGCTTCGTTCATGCCGAGGGCGCGCAGGATGATGGTGACCGGCAGCTTGCGGCGGCGGTCGATACGCGCGAACACGCAGTCCTTCGGGTCGAACTCAAAGTCCAACCAGGAACCACGGTAGGGAATGATGCGGGCAGAGAACAACAGCTTGCCCGAAGAGTGCGTCTTGCCGCGGTCGTGATCGAAGAACACGCCCGGGCTGCGATGCAACTGGGAAACGATGACGCGCTCGGTACCGTTGATGATGAACGTACCGTTGTCCGTCATCAGGGGCAGCTCGCCGAGGTAAACCTCCTGCTCGCGCACGTCCTTCACGGGCTTCTTGGCGCCCGAGGCTTCCTTATCCAGAACGATGAGGCGCACCTTGACGCGCAACGGCGCGGCGTACGTCAAACCACGCAGCTGACACTCTTTCACATCAAATACCGGCTCTCCGAGTCGGTAGCTGACGTATTCGAGCGAAGCATTACCGGAGTAGCTGGCAATCGGAAACACGCTCTTGAAGGCAGCGTGCAACCCGATATCGTCGCGGCCTTCCTCAGGCTTGTCGGCCTGCAGGAATGAGCGGTACGAATCGAGCTGGATGGCGAGCAGGTACGGCACCTCGAGAATGCTCGGCTGCTTGCCGAAATTCTTGCGGATACGCTTCTTCTCGGTGAAGGAATATGCCATCGGGTCACCTCAAAACAGAAAAGATGTACGGGGCCCGCCCTCTCGGACGAACCCCGTAGACAAATGCGCAATGCGCTCGCAGATTTACTTGACCTCGACCTTCGCGCCGGCGTCCTCGAGCTTCTTCTTGAAGCTGTCGGAATCGGCCTTGTTCACGCCTTCCTTTACAGTGGAAGGCACGCCTTCGACCAGATCCTTCGCTTCCTTCAGGCCCAGGCCCGTGATTTCGCGAATGACCTTAATCACCGTCACCTTCTTGTCGGCCGGGTACTCCTTCAGGAGGACGGTGAATTCCGTCTTCTCCTCAGCGGGAGCAGCGGCAGCCGCACCTGCGCCCGGCGCGGCAGCGACGGCTACAGGGGCAGCGGCGGTAACGCCGAACTTCTTCTCGAAGTCAGAGATGAGCTCTACGACCTCGACGAGCGTCAATTTGGAGATTGCATCGAGGATTTCGTCTTTGCTGACAGCCATGTTTGGGTCCTTAATAATTAATTCAAGACAAGTTTGTTACGCGGAGGCGGCAGCGCCGCCCTTCTGGTCCCGATAAGCGGCGAGCGTGCGGGCGAGCTTGGCCGGCGGCTCGTTGAGCAGACTGGCGAGCTTCTGCATGGGAGCCTTGAGGGCGCCCAGAAGCATCGACAGCGCCTGTTCGCGCGTCGGCAGGCTCGCGACCTGATCGAGAGCGGTGGCAGGAAGAACCTGTCCGCCGATCGATACGAGCGTCGCTACCAGCTTGTCGTTGGCCTTCGCAAAGTCCTTCACCACGCGCGCGGCCGCGCCCGGATCGTCCTTCGAGAAAGCGAGTACCAGGGGTCCCTTGAGCTTGGGCCCGACAGATTCGAACGACGTACCGGCGAGCGCCTTGCGAGCCAGCGTGTTTTTGACAACACGCATGTACACGCCTTGCGTACGCGCCTTGGTACGAAGATCGGTCATCTGACTGACCGTCAACCCACGGTATTCGGCGGCAACCACGGAGTGTGCTTTCGCAGCTACCTCGGCTACCTCCGCCACCAGCGTTTTCTTGTCTTCCAGGTTGAGTGCCATTCTTCAAAACTCCTTCAAGCCATAGAAGATCACTACTGAAGCCCTGCGCTTCCTTGCCGGACTTCGCCCTTGACGGCGACCTCTACGCCTCGAGGAGATCCTCGATGCGAAAAGCGGTTCACCATCTGCGCAGGTTTGCTCTCGATTAAGAGGAGCCGATCTCCTCACCTGCGGTCTTCGATGGAACCCACGCCGGCTACGCCGCCGCGGGTCCGCACGAAACTCAAAAACTATAAAGAAGCCTGATCGATCACCACGCCGGGTCCCATCGTCGATGAGATGGCGACGCGCTTCAGGTACTGACCCTTGGATGCGGAAGGCTTGGCCTTCTGCAGGTCGGCGATCAACGCCGCCAGGTTTTCCTTCAGCTGCTGAACCTCAAAGCTCGCCTTGCCGATGGTGCAATGGATGATCCCGGCCTTGTCGACACGGTAGGTCACCTGACCGGCCTTGGCGTTCTTCACAGCAGTCGCGACGTCCGGGGTCACGGTGCCGACCTTCGGGTTGGGCATCAAACCGCGCGGGCCCAGGATCTGACCGAGCTGACCCACGACGCGCATGGCATCGGGGCTGGCGATCACGCGATCGAAATTGATCTCGCCGGCCTTCACCTTGGCAGCCAGGTCTTCCAGGCCGACGATGTCGGCGCCGGCAGCCTTGGCCAATTCCTGGTTCTTGCCGGAAGTGAACACGGCCACACGAACCGTCTTACCGGTACCGTTCGGCATCACGGTCGAGCCACGGACCTGTTGGTCGGACTTGCTCGCGTCGATACCGAGGTTCACGGCCGCATCCACGGTCTCGTTGAACTTCGCAGTGGCGAACTCCTTGACGAGCTTCAGTGCTTCCTCGACCGCATACTGCTTGCCGGGAGTCAGCTTCGACTTCCAGGCCTTTTCTTTCTTCGTCTCGGCCATGATCAAACTCCTTCCACGTCGACGCCCATGCTGCGCGCTGTGCCCGAAATCGTGCGCACTGCGGCCTCGAGATCAGCGGCGGTCAGATCAGGAGTCTTCAACTTGGCAATGTCCTCGAGCTGCTTGCGCGAGATCTTCCCAACCTTGTTGGTGTTGGGTGTGCCACTGCCTTTCTCGATGCCGATCGCCTTCCGGATCAACACCGCAGCGGGCGGCGTCTTCATCACAAACGTGAAGCTGCGGTCGCTGTACACGGTGATGATTACCGGGATCGGCAGGCCCTTCTCCATCTTCTGAGTCTGCGCATTGAACTGCTTGCAGAACTCCATGATGTTCACGCCCTGCTGACCCAGTGCCGGGCCGATGGGCGGCGAAGGGTTCGCCGAGCCTGCAGGCACCTGCAGCTTGACGTACCCGTTTACTTTCTTTGCCATGTCTCAAATCTCCTGGGTCCAAACGCCCTCCCGTGAGAGCTCCCCGTCGGAAGTTGGTTACTTACGTTACGCCTTCTCAACCTGAGAAAAATCGAGCTCCACAGGCGTCGAGCGCCCGAGGATCTGCACCGCTACCTGGAGGCGGTTTTTCTCATAATTCACATTCTCCACAACACCATTAAAGTCATTGAAGGGGCCATCGACTACGCGCACCACCTCACCGGGCTCGAAAAGCACCTTGGGCCGCGGCTTGTCCACGCCTTCCTCAACACGACGCAGAATCTGCATCGCTTCCTTATCGGTGATGGGAGCCGGCTTCTCCGGTGTACCGCCGATGAATCCGAGAACCTTCGGAACATCGCGCACCAGGTGCCAGGTGTCTTCATCCATCTCCATCTGCACGAGCACGTAGCCCGGGTAGAACTTGCGCTCGCTCTTGCGCTTCACGCCGTCCCGCATCTCGACCACTTCTTCGGTCGGGACCAGAATTTCGCCGAACTTCGGCTCCAGGCCCGCACGGCGGATGCGCTCCTTGAGCGACTCCTGCACACGGTGCTCGAAGTTGGAGTAGGCATGAACCACGTACCATCTCAGCGCCACGCTCAACCCCCTTGTCCGGTCAGTGCCCGCGTTGCCCAGGCGAGTACGAGATCGACACCCCAGAAGAACAGGCCGGCGACCACGAGGAAGACCATGACCACTAGCGTGGTTACACCGGTTTCCTGACGGGTCGGCCAGACAATCTTGCGCAGCTCGACACGCGAGTCCGCCCAGAATTGTTTCAAAGCGGTGCCATAGCGTGAGAACGCGATGACCACGCCCGCCAAGACGAGACCGGCGGCGACCGCCAACCATCGCATCCAGACCGGCTGCGCGCCGAGGACGTAGTAACCCGCAACGCCGCCGATCACGAGCAGGATCGCGACTACGAGCTTGACCGTGTCCGCGCCACCCGCGTCCTGGACTTTTGTGTCGACTGAAGTTGTCATGGACTCTTGATCATGGCAGGCCAGGAGGGAATCGAACCCCCAACCTGCGGTTTTGGAGACCGCCGCTCTGCCAATTGAGCTACTGGCCTAGTCTATTTGGCGAAAACACGTTTTCGCGGCACCCAGCTCCGGCTTACGCCGGCAAAAAGCGTCGTTTTTGCCGGCTGCTCACTGCTTGTCGGCCCTTCGGGACCGACGGGGAAGGCCTTTAGCAGTGATCGTCGATTTTGGAGACCGACGCCCGGAAAAAACGTTCGATGGATAGCCGCAGTCACGGTGGGGTCGGACCTTTATGGGGCCGACCCCGGAAATTACCTCTTTACTTGATGATCTTGGCGACGACGCCGGCGCCGACGGTCTTACCACCCTCTCGGATGGCGAAGCGCAGGCCTTCTTCCATCGCGATCGGGCTGATCAGCTCTACGTTAATCTTGATGTTGTCACCAGGCATGATCATCTCAGTGCCCGCCGGCAACTCGATCGCTCCGGTCACATCCGTCGTGCGGAAGTAAAACTGCGGACGATACCCCTTGAAGAACGGCGTATGACGACCGCCCTCTTCCTTCGTCAGCACGTACACCTCGGCTTCGAAGTGCGTGTGCGGGGTGATCGAGCCGGGCTTCGCCAGCACCTGTCCACGCTCCACATCCTCACGCTTCGTTCCGCGCAGCAGCACGCCCACGTTGTCTCCCGCTCGCCCTTCGTCCAGCAGCTTGCGGAACATCTCCACGCCCGTGCAGATCGTCTTCACCGTGGCCTTCAACCCGATGATCTCGACTTCGTCGTTCACCTTGACGATGCCGCGCTCGATACGCCCGGTCACCACCGTGCCGCGACCCGAGATCGAGAACACATCTTCCACCGGCATCAGGAACGGCTTGTCGATTTCACGCTTCGGCACCGGAATGTAACGGTCCATCTCGGCCACCAGCTTCACCACCGCTGGAACACCAATGTCGCTCTTGTCCCCTTCCAGGGCCTTCAGCGCCGAACCAATCACGATCGGGGTGTCATCCCCAGGAAACTTGTAGACGGACAGCAGCTCGCGCACTTCCATCTCAACCAGCTCCAACAGCTCCTTGTCATCCACCATGTCCGCCTTGTTCATGAACACGACGATGTACGGCACGCCCACCTGGCGCGCCAGCAGAATGTGCTCGCGCGTCTGCGGCATCGGGCCATCGGCCGCCGACACCACCAGAATCGCACCGTCCATCTGCGCCGCACCCGTGATCATGTTCTTCACATAGTCCGCGTGCCCGGGGCAGTCCACGTGCGCGTAGTGACGCTCCGCGCTGTTGTATTCCACATGTGCCGTGGAAATCGTAATTCCGCGCGCCTTCTCTTCCGGCGCCTTGTCAATCTGGTCGTACGCCATGAATTGACCGCCGTTCGTCTCGGCCATCACCTTCGTCAGCGCCGCTGTCAGCGTCGTCTTGCCGTGGTCAACGTGCCCTATCGTCCCCACGTTCACGTGCGGCTTGCTGCGTTCGAATTTCTCTTTCGACATGACCAGGTATCCTCGGAAAATTGTCTGTAAAAGCTTTGACTATTGTCTGATGATTGTTTCAGCGATGTTGGGCGGCACTTCCAGGTACTTCTCAAATTCCATGGTGAAGGTCGCCCGACCCTGACTCATGGACCGTACGGTAGTGGCATAACCAAACATCTGGGACAGGGGCACTTCGCCGGAAATCACTTTTCCCGACACACCCTCGTCCATGCCCGTGATCTGCCCGCGGCGCCGGTTCAGGTCGCCGATGACATCTCCCGAATACTCTTCCGGCGTCACGACCTCGATCTTCATGATGGGCTCGAGCAGAATCGGTGAGGCCTTGCGGAACCCATCCTTGAAGCCCATCGAGCCGGCGATCTTGAACGCCATCTCGTTGGAATCGACGTCGTGATAGGAGCCGTCGAACGCGGTGACCTTCACGTCCACCACCGGATAACCGGCAATCACGCCCGTATCGACCGCTTCCTTGATTCCCTTGTCCACGGCAGGAATGAACTCACGGGGCACAGCGCCGCCGACGATGCCATTCACGAACTCGTAACCCTTGCCGGGATTCGGCTCGATCTTCAGCCAGATGTGACCATACTGGCCGCGGCCACCGGACTGACGGACGAACTTGCCTTCCGACTCGACCGTGCCGCGAATGGTTTCGCGATAGGCAACCTGCGGCTTGCCGACGTTGGCTTCCACCTTGAACTCGCGCCGCATGCGGTCGACGATGATGTCCAGGTGCAACTCGCCCATGCCGGAAATGATGGTCTGGCCCGACTCCTGGTCGGTGCTCATGCGGAAGGAAGGATCTTCCTTCGCCAGCCGCTGCAGCGCCAATCCCATCTTCTCTTGGTCGGCTTTGGTCTTCGGCTCCACGGCCACTGAGATGACCGGAACCGGAAAAACCATTTTCTCCAGCGTAATGTGCTTCTCGATATCGCACAGCGTGTCGCCGGTGATTACGTCCTTCAGACCAACAGCCGCAGCGATGTCACCCGCGCGGACCTCCTTGATCTCGGTACGCTCACTGGCATGCATCTGCAGAAGGCGGCCGATGCGCTCCTTCTTGTCCTTCGTCGGCACATACACCGTGTCACCCGAGCTCATCACGCCCGAGTACACACGGAAGAACGTCAGGTTGCCGACAAAGGGGTCGTTCAGAATCTTGAACGCCAACGCCGCGAACGGCTGGTCATCGCTCGCCTTGCGGGTCGCGGGGGCGCCATTGTCGCTCGTCCCCTTGATGTCCGGCATTTCGGGAGGCGACGGCATGAACTCGATGACGGCATCGAGCAGCGCCTGCACACCCTTGTTCTTGAATGCGGTGCCGCACATGACCAGAACGACGTCGTTTCTGATCGCACGCTCACGCAAGCCCGCGCGAATTTCCGCCTCGCTCAGCTCGGCGCCTTCCAGGTACTTGTTGGAAAGCTCGTCGTTGGCCTCCGCGGCCGCTTCGATCATCTTTCCGCGATACTCTTCGGCCTGCGCCTGAAGGTTCGCCGGGATGTCGCGATACTCGAACTTCATCCCCTGGGTTTCCATGTCCCAGTAGATGGCTTTCATACGGATGAGATCGACAACACCTTCGAAGGCGTCTTCCGCGCCGATCGGAATCTGGATCGGAATCGGGTTGCCGCGCAGGCGGGTCTTGATCTGGTCGATACAGCGGAAGAAATCCGCACCGGCGCGATCCATCTTGTTCACAAACGCGATGCGGGGCACCGCGTAGCGATTCATCTGCCGCCAGACTGTCTCCGACTGGGGCTGAACGCCGGAAACGGCGCAGAAAAGCGCCACGGCGCTGTCGAGAACGCGCAGGGACCGCTCGACTTCAATGGTGAAGTCCACGTGGCCCGGCGTGTCGATGATGTTGATCCGGTGCTCGGGGAAGCTGTTGTCCATCCCCTTCCAGAAACAGGTGGTGGCGGCGGCGGTAATGGTGATACCGCGCTCCTGCTCCTGCTCCATGTAGTCCATGACAGCAGCGCCGTCATGAACCTCACCGATCTTGTGCGACACCCCTGTGTAAAACAGGATGCGTTCGGTCGTCGTCGTCTTACCCGCGTCGATATGCGCGGAGATTCCGATATTCCGATACCGCTCGATTGGCGTCGCACGTGCCACAGTAGTAACTAAACGATCCTTTGGTAAAGGCTGGCAGAAACGCTTACCAGCGATAGTGAGCGAAGGCCTTGTTGGCCTCAGCCATACGGTGCGTGTCTTCGCGCTTGCGGACGGCGGCACCGCGATTCTCCGCGGCATCCATCAGCTCGTGAGCAAGGCGGAACGCCATCGACTTTTCGCTGCGGTCACGGGCAGCCTCGATGACCCAGCGCATAGCCAGTGTTTGGCGACGAGTGGAGCGAACTTCAACGGGCACCTGGTAGGTGGCACCGCCGACCCGGCGCGACTTCACTTCGACGACCGGCTTTACGTTCTCCAAAGCGGTCGACAGCACCTCGATGGAGTCGCCACCCTTCTTACCGGTTTTTTCACCGATACGATCGAGTGCGCCGTAAATGATGCGCTCGGCAGCCGACTTCTTGCCGCTCTTCATGATGACGTTCATGAACTTGGCGAGCATGTCGTTGTTGAACTTCGGGTCCGGCAGAATGGTGCGGACGGGGGCAGCGGAACGACGAGACATTTCTTAAATCCCCTTACTTCTTCGGCCGCTTCGCGCCGTACTTCGAACGCGATTGCTTACGGTCGTTGACCCCAGCGGCATCCAAAGTGCCGCGAACCGTGTGGTAGCGAACACCAGGGAGGTCCTTCACGCGGCCGCCGCGGATCAGAACAACCGAGTGCTCCTGGAGGTTGTGGCCTTCACCGCCGATGTAGCTGGTGACTTCGTAACCGTTGGTCAGACGGACACGGCAGACCTTCCGGAGAGCCGAATTAGGCTTCTTCGGGGTCGTCGTGTACACGCGGGTACAAACGCCGCGCTTTTGCGGGGATGCGCCGAGAGCCGGAACCTTTGTTTTTTCCGACGGTGTCCGGCGCGGGTTCCGGATAAGCTGACCAGTGGTCGCCATACTGAGATTCTCTCCAAGATCCTGCGTCGAGCTTTTCGCTCGTTAGACGACCGGGCCGCCTATAGAGGCGGCCCGGTGTGAAAGTCGCTGCTTTCGACCCAGCGTGCAGTACGGGCCGGATCGATAAAGGCCGGCGATTCTAGGTACGAGGCGCTGGAGTGTCAACCGCCTGACGGGGTTGGGGCATAGAATCTCGGCCGTATCGGCCGGGATCAGGGGACGTTCAATTGAAGTTCAGCTCCGCGCTAGTCGCTGCAGTGCTCTCCGTGGGGTCAGCGGGCAGCCAGTCGCCAGACCCTAGGGCCACGCTCGTTTACACCTATGTGCACCATCCCGTCTCTACGGACAATCCCGCCGCCCAGTTTGCCTTCGACCGTGGGCTGACGATGTTTTTCGCCTACCAGCCCGAGGAGGCTGAAGTGGCGTTCCGCGAGGCCGCACGCCTGGATCCCAGCTTGGCCATGGCGTGGTGGGGCGTCGGGCTGGCCATAGGGCCGAATATTAATGAACAGCCTACCCCCGAGAAGACGGTCAAGGCTGCCGATGCCCTCACCCGGGCCAGTTTGCTCGCCAAGATCCGGGCGACCCCGGCTGAACTGGACTATGTTAACGCGCTGAGCCTCCGCTACACGTTGGCCTCGGGGCCAGATTTCGACCAGCTAGCCACCACGTACCGCGACGCCATGCGTGCGGTGGTGAAGAAGTACCCATCCGATGCGGATGCCCGTGCCCTCTTCGCTGAGGCCATCATGGACCTCCATCCTTGGCGCCTATGGCATTCATCGGGTGGTCCAGAAGTGGGGACTGAGGAGCTCGTAGACACGCTGGAGCAGGGTCTCAAAGCTGAGCCCAATCACATTGGACTGCTCCACTTCTATATCCATGCGGTGGAGGCCAGCAGCAACCCGGGGCGAGCCCTCCAGGTCGCTCACCGGCTGACGGCTCTCCCCATGGAGCCGGCAGCGGCCCATCTGGTCCACATGCCCGCTCACATATATATGCGAGTCGGCGACTGGGAAGCCGCCGTCGAATCCAACGAGCACGCCACGCATCACGCGCTCGACTATCGGCTCAGCAACAACCCCAAGACCCAACGCGCCTGCGGACACTGCGCCGACTTTCTCTCGTATGCCTACATGATGCAGGGCAACCTGGCCCACGCACGCCAGGCGTCGGAAAACTACGAGAACATGACGGAGGACCCTTCCAACACCATTGCCGTGCTGACGCGGTTTGGAAGATGGGACGAGGTGATCGCGTTCCCGGAACCTTCCGAAGACGCTAAGAACGACGTACACAACGCGCATGCTGTGCGGGGTCTCTGGCATTTCGCGCGGGGCCTGGCTTTCGCCGGGAAACACCAGTTGAACCCAGCGCAGGAGGAGTTGACGAGCCTGCAGGCTGAAACCGCGTTGGCCCCTCCGGAAGCGAGCTTTGGCGAGGCGCCGGATGTCCGGCACGTGCTCGACAAGATCGGGCAGACGGGGGATGCCGTGAATCTGAAAATCGCCGCGGCGATTCTCGGCTCCCGAGTGGCTGAAGCGCGGGGACACATTCCGGAGTCAGTGGCCCTTATGCGCACGGCAGTCAAACTCCAGGATGAAGCACCCTACGGGGAGCCACCGCCATGGTTCTATCCAGTGCGTGAAAGCCTGGGAGCGCTTTTGTTGCGCCACGGGTCGGCGGCTGAGTCGGTAACGGTGTTCCGGGAGT
>Ga0181534_10001562_pt1 | contig 14803 bp, 29 predicted proteins | sample PEATcosm2014_Bin_37_FD_119758 | JGI IMG/M metagenome (GOLD analysis project Ga0181534, IMG submission 119758) | Peatland microbial communities from MTU Mesocosm Facility, Houghton, MI, USA - PEATcosm2014_Bin17_10_metaG | ecosystem: Environmental > Terrestrial > Soil > Wetlands > Peat | place... | reverse complement strand
TATGGAAGAGTTCTGTCCCAAAGGCCACCCGCTCAGCAAGCCTATCCCGTCGAACGTTATTGATCAACGCCGCCGTTTTTGCCATGTTTGCATGAGGGAGTATTCGCCCGAGCCATTCGACGCCAAGGCCGAAATCAACCAGCTCCGAATCCTTGTCGTCGAGCTCACGCAGCGCGTCACCATCATCGAACGCGCCCGGTGTGTGCTGAATCATGCTGCTGATCACGATGACCCCCACAGCGATTCTGCGCGCATCGCCTGGCTGGAAATGGTGCTCAAGGATCTTCACAAGCATGTGGGCGAGGTGAAGAGCCGCGTGAGAGCGCATAAATGCATGATTCAGCACACCGATGAGGAACTGGCGGAACTCAAGCACCGCGTCTGGGAGATCGAGCAAGCCCGGAAGTACGAGGCGCGGCGATGAACTACACGCCCCGCCACATGACCGGCGCCGAGATCCGCGCCTGGCGCCTGGAGAATGGCTACACCCAACCCGTGCTCGCCGAGCGGCTGCATACCGCGGCGAATACCGTGGCCCGCTGGGAACAAGATCGCATGGTCCCACCCGAGGGGTTGCCGCTCATGCTCAAGGCGCTCAGGTTCACCCATGGCAACCTCTGCCCCTGCTGCCAGTGCCATAGACGCTACCGCAAGGAGGCGTGATGCTGCATTTCATCGGGTTGCTGATCATCCTCTGGCTCGTGCTCGTCTGGCTTGCCTGGCAGTTTAGCCGCGGCCACCGTCTGGAGCTGCTGCTTGCCCTGCTCGCGTTCCTCTACCTGCGCCGCAAACGCTAGCAACATATTCCTCTGGAGAATAAGATGCCCCCGTGCCAGCCACACGGGGGCATTGCCTTGCCAGGGATACGAGCGCCCGGCAAGCTCACGCCGGGATTAGATTATCCGTCAGCAGCCAGCCAGTCACTGCGCCGATCTGCACCTCGGTCCAGTGCGGCGTAGTCTGCCCTGTGCCGGTTACGGTGGTGCCGGCTGCGAGCTGCGCCACCACATGCGGGCCGTGGTCCGGCAGCGCCTTGAGCGCGGCTGCTGTGTGTAGGTTCCAGTGCCAGCCGATGGGATGCAGCCAGCCGAGCACATACGAATAGTCGTGCTCCTGAAAGTGACAGGGCGAGCCCTCGGGCCAGTTCTGATCAAAGCTCATGAAGTCGAGGGCATCACCCCTGGAAAAGATAGCGATATGGCCATATCCACCGTTGAGTGCCCCGCTCCATATGAGCACGTCGCCGAGGATCGGCACGTTCGTGGGTGTGTTTGTGACCTCGGTGTAGTAGCTCTGCGGGTAGGTGGTCCAGATGTCGCAGGCGTTGCCGGTGAAGGGTGGTCCCCCGATCACGTCGCGTTCGTAGAACTGCGCCAGGTCCACGCATTGATCGCCATAGTAGCCGTCGAAGTCCACGCCCTTACCGTCATAGGCAGCGAAGAACTCGGTTGCGTTCATCTAATCACGGGGTTCGAGGCTAAGCATCACATTGAGGCATGAGGCAGTATAGGTAGGCGTACCCTGGCAAATGGCCACCACATAGATCGTCTGCCCCCCCACGGTCTGGAATCCGATGCCCAGCCCGTTCGCATTACCCAGCGCTGCCGTGCCATAGCTTGCGTATGCGGCAGCCAGGAGCGAATAGCGCCCGATCTGTTTCCCGAAATCGGTCGCGGTGAGTGTCCATGCGCTATGGTCAACCGGTGTGTTTGTCGGTGCAGCATTCAGGAAGATGAAATCGATCGCGGCTTTCTGATTTGAGCTATCGATGATCGCCAAGCTCTGGATGATGCCCGTTCCGTTGGCGATGCGGGCTGCTGTGGCGAGCGTGGTCAAGCCGCCTATCGCAGTGCCGGCCGAATAGGTTGCCGCCGATGATCCGAGCGTAAAGGCGATTTGTGCCCCAGCGGGGTTCGCTGCCGGCGTGCCGAGAGCCGTCGGGCCATAGTCGATATAGAGCGGCATTCTAGCGCTCCCCTCTGAGCACCAGGCAGGCGCCCTCGGTATAGTTCACATTGATTGCCGTGAGGCACATCAGATGCATCGTGTGGATGTGCATATCGGCGCGCAGGATCGCGCCCGGTGCAAGCTGCAAGCTGCCCGGCTTCACGGGCATATCAAACTCGAAATAGACGGAGTAGTTGGTATTGTTCTGCATCAGGATATGGCGTACGGGCATCACGAAGTCATAGGCCACATCGATGCCGGGATAGAGCGCCGCGGGTCCGTTTTGCAACGGCACAAAGATCCCCTCGGACGAGATGTCCATTTGCTTGGGGCGCCCGAGCACGCCGAGCACTGCGTCAACGGTCAGCGCTTTATCGCGGATCACCTCATTGGAGAGGTTGCTTTCGCTATTGCGGTGCTCGATCTGCGCGGCTGGGTTCTTGGTCGAGTCGATTGGCATGGGCGCCTCCTATTGCATTTGTATGGCCGTCTGGAAGTTCACAAATGACGCGGCATTGGCTATAAGCGTACCCGTGGAGGTAATGGGCACTCCCCCTCCCGCGTAGGAATGAAAGAGATTTGAGCCCGTGACGGCTGCGCCGAGCTCCACTACGAGCCTGTCACCAGCGGTTACGGCCTGACTCGTAAGGGAAAGCCCTATTTGCCAATAGGTATATTCGCTTCCGCTAACTGCCCCACCATAAATACTATTTCCCGCCGATACGGCGAGCAACGTTGATCGCAACGCTCCCGCATTCGTGAGGAGGCCCACGCCAACTAGTGCGTTAGCGATGGTATTAGTGTTCATCGCCACGCCAATGTCTATGAGGCCGCTAATCGTCTGCGCCTTGAGCGGGTAGGAGATGAATTGCATCACCCCCGCAGGAGAAGACGTTGTTGCATTCCCCTGGGCGCTGGCCACCTGGGAAGACCCAATGGCCACTCCCATGCCACCCGCACCGGCACCATTCTGCGTGCCGGCTGTAAAAGACCATCCGAGGAGAAAGCCGGCAGGAAGGGTGCCCGCTCCAGGGGCAAAGGAGGGCAATAAATAGAAATAGTTGACGTTCGTGCCCGCCCCGCCGCCGCCGCCGCCGCCGCCGCCGCCGCTTGAGGGTAGTGTGATGATATTGCTCACCGCGTAATATCTCATGATTGCCCTCTCACCCGCAGGAACACTATCGGCTGGCCCGGCGTCACGCTCGGCACACTCGACACAGCGAAACCATAGAGCTCCACGTCATCGCCCATAACCGTATTCGGTGGGCAGGGGATCACCTGAAGAGTCGAAATGCTATCAGCGGCACTCCCGAGCAGTTGAAACAATACCGTGGCACTGCTCTGGTTGTAGAGGTCATAGCCGGTGATCAGAAAAGGGCCCGCGTGTCCTGGGAGCGCTCTCGCCACCTGGGCCAGCGTGATCACCTGACCATTCGTGAGCGCATAGGCCAGATGTGTGGTGAAGGGCGCCTGTTGCGGCGGCGGGATGTTCGATTGGAGATAGCCGGGGAAGCTCATACCGGCACCGGCTGGGGCGCGTGGCCCGTGACGAGTTGGTCAAGCACGAAGAGAAAGGCTAGGCCGATGATCGCCAGCACTAGCCACTTGCCCACCTGCTTGCCCCAGTCCTGCGCAAGATTGGCAAGCCCAGACAGGCCCGTGGTCACTGCTGAGGTAGCCGGCGAAACGGCTTCCCCCGCCATGCCTGCGAGAAAGGTTTTAAGATTCTGATCGGCGCTGCTTACTGCGCCGCCGAGATCCCCTGGGAGGGACAGGAGGCTCGCCTGGTTGCCCGTGCCCGTGGGCTGCGTGTAGCCCTGCTCGGCTGGGGGCGTGGTAGCGATCGAGGACGTGGGCCAGGAGCTCCCGAATACGCCTTTACTTACATATTCCTTATAGAGCGCTAAAACGCTACTCCCATAGTTGCCGTTCGTCGTCACCATATCGGGATTCTCGCCGGCTGCGAGCGCGCCCTTGACCGCCCCCTCCCCAGCGTTATAGGCATCAAGCGCCGCTCTCAGCGCTGCCTGGCTTGCGGCCGAAGACGGGGAGGAAAAGTTAAAGCCGAAATCGATAAGGTTTTGCTTGAGCACTTCGGCGCCCACCGTCAGGTTGCTGATAGGATCATAGGCATTCGCCACGCCGGTTGTTTGCTTGGCAAGTGCGGCAGCTTGCTGCACATAGGAGGGCGTGGTGAGCTGCGTCAATCCCACGCCACCATCGGCACTACTCGCCGCAGGATTGCCGCCGCTCTCCTGGGTAACGAGGGCAGCAAGGAGCGCCGGATCAATGCCGACCATTTGCGCTACCTGGCTCACCTGACCCGTGAGGGTACTCGGCGTGCCCCCGCCACTCGTTTGCTGCAACGTCACGATGCTTTTCCTATTAATGGATTCGCCGCCGTAGAGCCGGGGAGGACCACATAGCCCGAGCCGGCCGGGGGGCCAGTGAATTGGAATGTCGGCGAGCTCGCCCAGGATGGCAGCTCCGAAAGCGGAATGGGCTGGAGCTGCACGATCGGCACCCCTGCCGGTGGGGATGCCGTGGGTTGCGGCCAACTCGTGGGCAATACGAAGGGCGCGCCGCTGCTGGTCTGAATGGGCTGGTTGCTGTTTGGATCGATCACCTGCTGCCACCCGCTGGGAATCGTCGGGTTGCTCTGCGTCGGTAGTGATGCGGGTGGGCTGGCCGTGGGCGTGGTAGTCACTGGATTCACGCCATTGCCGTTGAGGTTTACCCCGTTCTGGAGCGCCGAGAGGATCTGTTGATCGAGGGTGGACAGACTATCGAGCGCGCTCGTGGTGCTATAGTCGGTGCTCCCTGCAACGGGCGTGCCGATGTTGCCCGTAGTCGCCGCCCCTGGGGCGACGGATGCGCCGCTGCTCGACAAGCTGCCGCTGCTCGTGGCCTTGTGCAATACATAGACCAGGCCCCCCGCCGCCGCGGTGCCGAACCAGACCCAGGAGGGAACCTTGCTCAGGTCATCCTTGAGCCCCTCCATTGCTGCGCTCATCGTTCACCTCAGGAGGGAGCTTGTACGGTCACGGGCGCCGACGCTTCGAGCGCTTCGACTTCCTGAGCGTAGCCGAAGACCGCGCCCCCGCCCCTGCCGTCCTCGGGATACAGGAAGAACACCACGTCAGCGTGCGTATCGTCAACGCCGGCTACTACGAGCACTGGCCGCTTTTGCCCATTCTCCCATGTCGCCTGCACGATGCTGCCAATAATCTGCGCCATTTATGGCCTCCCCGGAAGCTTATTTTGATTGGCAAGTAGTTGCTGCACGAGCCAGCCCTGCACGGTGCTGCCGCGGATCTGCGCGGGAATCGGCAGCACAAGATTCGTTTGCGGCAGCGTGCCGAATGCCGTGCCGCTGAGTACCTGGAACACACCACGCGTAGTCGGGTACTGCACCACGAGGTTACGCGGCTGGTTCATCACCACGTCAGAGAGCGCGGTGCTTTGCTGAAACGGAAAGGCACGCCAGGCGAGCGTCCCCGCGTCGTTTTCAATCGGCGGGGGGGCGCCGAACATCGTATTCATTGGCATTCGTTTATCCATTGACCGGCTGGCCTTCGAGGCTGGCAGTCACGCCGCTGATCGTGGTGGCGCCGGCCGCGAGCAGGGCGACGCTTTGGGCGGGACTGCCGACGATCATCCGCAAAATGCCGATGGTCGCGGCGAGTAGCAAAAGACTGGTAACGATTTTAACCGTGTCCCCATACATATCAACCTCCGGTCGGCGACTTGCTAAATGCGTTCGTGATGTTGTCGAAAGAGCCCACGCCTGCACTGGCAATGGTGCTCACCTGCGAGGAATGCTGGAGCAACACAAACGTGATGGTCACGATCGTGATCGCCCCGATGACGGTAGCTGCAAACGAATACATGGTCCCTCCTCAGAGCACGTTATGATAGACCCACAAAATGGCCGTGACGGCCCCGAGAATGACCAGCCCGAGTACGATCAAGTCTTTCATGTTTTCGCTCCGAGCATCATGTTGATGAAATCGGTGATCTCGGTGAGCACCGATTCGTTATTGACGAACACCCAGATGAGGGCCACCAGCACCATCGCATAGGCGACGGGGTAGAGCGGCGTGCCGGCGATGCCCACGATGATGCCAATCGCAAGTCCCCCCGCGATCAGCAGCAATATGGTTTGTTCAACGCCGGTGAAATCCAGATTCATGCCACAGCCGTTGAGGGCGTGATCGGCGTCCCGCTCGTATCCGGTCCCCGTGTGCCGCTTTCTGTAGACGTGTTCGCCGATTGCTCTGGGGTACTACTGGCCGGCGCGCCGAACACCGCTGCCCAGACGGCCTGCAAGCGTTGGGTGGCGATCAGCCGGACGGCGAGCGCCAGGAGGGCCAGCGTCAGCACAGTGTGCTGGTGCGTGTTCACGATGTCCCTCCTATCGCTTTCACTACGTCAGGAAAGGTGCCGCGGTAGACTGCTATCCACGCCAGAAGGAGTGCTAGGAGTAGCCCCCCCAGTGCTACTACTCTCATGGAGTACGCTCCGCATCGCCGCTTTCATCGGCTCCGATAAGCCGCCATTGGTCAACGTCTGCTGCACTTTGTCTGTCTTGACGCCGTTCTGGTGCAGCAATTCCTGGAGTTGCTGGAATTGCGTGACCACGCTTCGGAACACCAGGAACACAGAGGGCACCAAGACGATCATGACGCCAAGCCAGGCAAGGGCAAGTGTTTGAAAGTCACTTGGATTCATGCTATCTGAATATGCGCCACGTGCGCGAGCATGATCGTGCTGAGTGCCAGCGCGACGATCGCCAGGAATGCCGGGTTGCTCCAGACCGATCCGGTTGCCTTTGCCACGCCCCACCTCACGACATTGCCGACCGAGCCGGTGCCCGGGACCGCGGTGGTCACGTTCTGCGGAACGCCGGCCGTGCTACTCGGCTGTTGCGTTGCAATCAGATTCGATGGCCCGCCAAACCAGCTAGTCGCCGGCATGACCGCGGCGGGCGCCGGGGCGGTTGCCAGATTCATCAGCCCGCTAAACGGGCCGTATGCGGATGTGCCTGCTGCCATTGCTCACCTCCTTATTGATTGGTCGTGACCTGGACCGGCACGAGCCGTTCCTCAATCACATGCATGCGAGTAATGGCGCTCGGCAGGCCGCGGAAACTGGTGCGCAGCGCGGTGGTCTGCGGCGTGGAAATGCACTGTGTCAGGCTCCCGAAACCTTCTGCCAGGAGGTCATGGATCAGGACGCCCGGCGGAGGCTGGTCGTAGCGCTGCCAGCAACGCCAGATATTATCGGCCGCGGTTTCGTTGATATACTGGGTGCTCTGACCGTCCTGCAAAATGACCGTGATCTTATCAGGGGTCTGCGTGGCGTCAGCGCTGATGTCCACGGTCGTGCCGTAGTTCGTCGTGTCGTTGTAGAAGACGTAGATGGACCGCAGGAGCAGGCCACCGCGCAGATAATAGTAGTCGGCGGTGCCGGAGGTCACGGGCATATCACGCGCCACGCGGGTCACGGCCATGCCGGTTTGCAGGATGTTCGGCATATCCGCGGCGTTGCCCGGCAGATCGTAGTAGTCATGTTCCAGGTTGACCGTGAGGCTGGCGGTCAGCAGGTCATAGCCCGTGGTGCCTGGGAGGAAGACGCTATTGAAATCAGCGCCCTGGGTCGCGGCGAGCACCGCGTTGATGCTCACAGACTGCGCCGCGCTCTGCATCACCATCAGGCCGACTTCGAGCTCAGTATCCCCCATGACCTGGGCGATGTTGCCATTGGCGTCAATGCCGGCCGTGCCGGGGATCGTGATAAACTCAGTCAGCGGTAGATGCAGGTCGCTGGACACGGTGAAGAGTGGGCCAGCATGGTTATATTCGATCAGCGGGATGACCTTTTTGCCGGACATCGACGTGGGCGCGATCGAAGTCGGGAAGGAATAGAAGGTGGGCGTGTTGGCGGCCACATCGTAGTAGCCCAACTGCGCCCAGTTGTTCGGGCGATCCGACATGTTAAAACCGCTGCCGACATACATCAGGTAGCCGAGATCGCGTCCGGTGATGTCGTAGCACGCGGTCATGCCTGCCATCTGCACCTGGATGCGGTTCCACATATTGAGTTGCGGCATGTTCGCCACAACCTGGGCCGTGAGGGCAGAGGCGCCAGCCGAGTTCGTACCCACCGTATAGGGCACGCGAATACGCAGGGCGCGCAGGATACCGATGTTGGTCAGCGGGTTAAACGGGACACGCTGCTGGGAGGCGCCCCAGCTCACCGCGGGACTCTGGAAGGTATTTTTCCGGCGAATCGTGACGCCAGGTGTTCCCCAAGCCATGTGGACTCTCCTTTTCTACGCCGCGGCGAACAACTCGGCCGGGCCGTCGATCGGCAGTTTGGATAGTGCGATCTTCCCGAGCGTGATAAACGCCACCACGAAAAGGCTCATTGCCGTGGCGAGGAACAGGTAATGCGTCATCTCGAACCAGAACTCTTTTTCCTTATTCATCTATCGCCCCAAGCGTGAATCTGCGCGAGTTTGCCGGATCTTTCTGGTCAACCATCCAGAACACGTGTGCGGGCATCGGCTCCAGCAATCGTTTTGCATCGGCGATTGCAACGGTTTCGTACAACGCCCTCCGATCATTGATATTGTGCAGGGTGCCGATATAAATACGTTCAGACTCCGAGATAAGCGTGACATCGATGCGTTTGGGCCGCTGGTTGATGGTGATATGCCCAAGGCCCTTTTCGCGTCCCATTTGCACGATCCGTTTAAACCGATAATCGACCATCCCGTTTCGGTGGAGGTCCATCGATTCATCGTTATAAAAGAGCACCGGCTTGCGCACGTCGGCGTGTTCAAAGGCGTAGTCAAACAGTTCTAGGGCTGTCCCGAGGTCGTGTATAAGGACGCAACCTTCGAGCTTTCCTCTGCGAGGCACCACAGAGAGTAGTCGAGCCGAAGTAGCGACGCCCTCAATCCTGCCATGATTGCGAGAGCCATAGCCCTCAGGAAAGAGAGCGCTATTCGTAGGAGCCACAGGCACGAATCGGTGCTTAGGGTCAACAATAACAACAGCGTGTGATGGATAGTCTGAGTGATAACCATCCAGCAATGCACAACCCAGGGTGCTCTTGCCACTTCCCACGCTCCCCACAATCAGGTTTCGAGATTTAGGTTTTGGGACTAGCTGTTTCCAATTCGACGCCAAGCTCTTCACTTATTTCTCGTAGCTCCCTTGCCAGCCAACTAATCATTGCCTGGACCTGGGTCGGCTGTACGTGCGAGAATTGAGCTATAAAGAGAGGTAATGTGGTCGCTATTGCCGGGTGTTTGGCCTGGGCTCGCAGGTGTTCTAATCTGCGAATGACCGTTTGCTGAAGCAAGACCGCCTGCTCGGCTGCGCTCGATGGCGCGTTTGCCTGCGGCGACGCCGACAAGGCGGGTGACATACCCAATCACTCCGATCATGGCTAGCGCTGCGTCCTCCGCGTCCGGCCCGAGCTTCGAGAGCACGCTGACGCGGCGATTGAGGATGCGCAGCAAGGGCGTGAGGATCGCGTCGATCTCCTGGTGCGTCGGGGCATAGTCGGTATCGATGCCGCCCATGAAGCAAATAAGGCCGGTCATGGCCGCGGCCGAGTCGATAATAAAGGCGAAATCGGGCCCCCGGCTGGACGTGGAGGAAGGCGCGGCGTCGGCCGGGGGCGGGGCTATGCGGATGGTGGCATCCGCTGCCGGTGCGCTGCTCACGCGCGCGGGTGCGCTTCGCGTGCGTGTGCGCGATCTACTTTTCGATTTTGGCGGCAGCGGCGGCAGGCCTTGCGCCTTGCGTTCCCGGTTGAGTGCCGCGGCAGCGCGCGCCGCTTCCCATCCCACCTAGAAGGCCCTCCGCTTCTTTTTCTTTTCTAGCCGGTGCCGCGTGATCTCGGGCCAAACCACTTCCAAGTCCTCGGCCGGCGCATCATTGGTCAACCCTGCCTCAACGCCCTCCACGGCGTTTTCGGGTTGCTCGGCGACTTCGGCCGGCGCTTCGAGCGCGGCGCTCTCTAGCCGCGCCAGGCGCGCCTCAAGCGCCGCGACGGTTTCGTGGCGCGCATAGGCGTCGTGCTCGTGCTCGCGTGCCGCATAGGCGTCGTGCTCGTGATAGGCGGGGGTGCTTTCGGCGAGAAGTGGCATTTCCCGCGCGGGCTCTGCCGGCAGGCTCAACACCACGGCAACTGGATCGGACTCAACCATCACACAGCCCTTGCGAATAGTCGAACATCTGTGCTACTATCGCCGCTAATGGTACGCTTTTCCCCTCACGATTACAATCGCACAATGTTCAGTGTTCGATATGTCGAACGGGGGTGATGATGCAGCCGACGCTTACCGATCTGAGAAAACGCCGGGGGTTGACCTATCGTGCCCTTGCAGCCGAGGCGGGTATCCCGCTCACGGCCGTCTACGAAGCGGAGAACTCGGGGCGCGTGCCCAACTTACGCTATGCCCGCGCCATCTGCCGAGCATTGCAAGTCGGCGTTGATTCCGTGACCTGGGGCTATGAACGCGAGAGCCGGCGAATCGGATGATTCGCCGGCTCAATCGAGGGGGTGCGCTCAATCGACGCCCGGTACAGGTGCCACCCAATCCGAATAGAAGAGGGAGCGCGGGTATCCCGTCCTTAGAATACAAGATCGGTGGCGCAAAGGCACTCCCATAGTTGCGCTGCGGGGTGCCCCCGATATATATTGATCGTGCCACCCAATTTGTAGAAGAGAATCGAGGTTTTTGTGTCCACCTTACGCTAATTGGCTACACGTGCGCTCATTTCGCGTCGTGTGGCTCGCGGCGCACGTGTTCACTCCCTGTGAGGATCACCGTGTTTACTGGGTATCCGAAACACGCCGTCCTGGACGGCACCGCGGAGATAGACTATACGAACTACGCAATCGCTCAACTTGAGCACGCACCCGCCACCATCGGCGAACTCGCCGATCTGGCATTCGCCAAAGGACTGCGCCACGTCTGGCTTGCGCCCTCTGCCGGCTGGCAGGCATTCCAGGCGCCCGAGTTCTGGACGCAGACCGAGAATGCGAATGGGATCAAAGTCAAGGTTTCCGGGTATGAGGACGGAACGGCCGCACTCCTATCCCACGAGGGCAAGATATTCTGCCGCGTGATGCGTACCGACGATCCCCGCTGGGGACTGGTGGGGAATTGCGCCGCCTACATCGCGCTTTCGCTCGGCGAAGTGCGCGCCGCGCTCGACTCGCATCCCGTGATCTCGCCCGCCACCACTGGGCTGAATGCGCTGAAAAGCCTTCTGACCAGGCTCCAGTGGTTGCCCGAGGCGGTTTCCTGGCATCAGGACGATTTCGCTACCCGTGACGTGCGCTTTCTGCGGCGGGATCTCAATCCCGATCGCTACACCTACCTCCACCAAGTCGATCGCAACGGCGCCTATCTCAACGCCGCACGTGCTGCCGACTTCGGCACCTCGGGCGCTACCCGTGAAACCGCCTATGCCGGGATGTGGGACGCCCTCCACGACGCCGGCGGCTATGGGATCGCCGAGGTGATCGTGCGCGGCATGAGTCCGCGCGCCGAGGAGCTCCTGCCGGTCAGCGTTTCCGCGAAAGAGCAGGTGATCGCCTTTCCGGTGCTCCAGATGCTCCATGACGTGGGCGCCGACTATACGCTCCTGGCCGTGACGCGCTACAAGCAAGTCCACCGGGTTTTTCGCCGCTGGGCCGAACCGCTCGCGGCGCTGCGGAGTGCCGAAACGCTCGGGGCGCGTCACGTCGGCAAGGCGATCGCCACGCAGACGATCGGGATGTTCGGCCACGAACGCACCGAAGGTCCCCAGGCGTGGCATTACCGGCCGGACTGGCGGGCGCATATCGTGGCGACCAATGCGCTCACCTTCGCCCGCATGATCCGGCGCCTGGATCTCGACAACCTGCCGGTGATTGCGGCCTATACCGATAGTATAGCTTTCCTGAGTACGGAGCCCGATCCGCCCGAGTATCTGACCGAGCATTCCGCGAGCCTGGGCGGGTATAAGCGCGTGCAGACATTGGGGCTCTACGAAATGCGAGCGCTCGTGCGCATGGCCCAAAATCCCGATCTGAACGTCGTGGGATGGCTCAAGGCGGCAAAAGATGTCTAAGAAGTTCTCTGTCATCAGGTGTGCGACCTGCGGGGGAAAGGTGCGTTTTGACGCTGGCTGGATCGTGCTGGGATGGAAGGGCAAACGCTTGCAGGTGTGCGAAGCGTGCGCCAGGTGGTTCGAAAAGAACGAAAGGCAAGGACAAGTGAATCAACAGATCCCCGGCGCGGCCCTCCCGATCATCGCCCGGCGCCTCTTCGAGGTCAGTTTCGGCGACGGCGCAAGGGAGTGCATCGAAGCCCAACACATGGAAGTCAGCCCGGCCGGCGCCCTCGTGTTCCTCAACTTCGCCCGCATCGGCGAGCAGATGATGCCGCAGCAGCACACAGCCTTCGCGGCCGGCGCCTGGAGCTCGTGCCGGGCCAGCCAGAGCGTGCCAACGCCGAATCCTGAGAAAAAGTGATGGGCGCCATCGAGGTCATGCTTATCGCGGGCGCCGCGTTCGCCCTGGTGTATCTGCTTGACGCGCTGGTGAAATAATGGCCGGTTTGTCGCGTGCCGAGTCGGCGTCGATCGTCGGCGAGCTGCGCGGCCAATACGGGAGCAATGCCGGGATCGTGCGGAACCTCCTCCGGTTCACCGATCCCGGCTCCCGTGAGTACAAGGCGGCTATACGTAACGTAGAGCGCTACGCGAAAGGGGAGCGCGCTATCGGGGGAACGTACCGCGAAGCGCTGATTAAATCGCAGGCACCCTCCCCGGTGAAAACGCGCCTGGAGGAGGCGCGCTCCTCCCGGCAGACGGTCAAGACGACGCCGGGCCGTCGCGTGCCCAAAGCGGCCGAGCCGCGTCAGACGATCGAGGAGCGCGTGCGGCGGGCCGAGCAGGGCAAGCACACAAAACGCACGGCGAAAATGCCGCTGGTCACGGTTGGCGAAGAGTCGAAAGACAACAGGCAACTGATCAACCTGCGGAACGCGCTTCAGGAAGCACGGGTCAACCGCGCCACGCTTTCCTTTTTCGGCTGGGTAGTCGTGTCTGGAGACAAGCGCAAACGCAAGTTGCGCCCCATGACCGTGGACGTGGATGACGAAGAGTTCTGGATGGACCCTGCCAGTGCATTCGAGGACTACACCACAAATAATCTCGCCGAGTTTGACGGCGAGCTCACCATAACCTGGCAGTGATCGGAGCGAGTTTGTGAGTATTCGGCGACACGAGGGGCCGTGGGGACCGCAGGACCGATCCATCACCCTCTACAAATTGGCGATTACCTTCTTCGGAGCGCCCGCGCCGCGGCCGAAGTGCCACCCGGCCGATGCTGAGGGCCACACCTGGACATGGCCGCTCCAGGCCGGCGACTTTCCTGAGAGCTGGGTGTGCTCAGTGTGCGGCGCGGTGCGGTACGTGAAAGATGACTGAGCAGGAGGTATGCCCGATCTGCGGCGTCGTGCGCGACGGTCACGATGTTTTCGTGATGGACGCCTCTGGCGATGTGGTGGCCTGCCTGGAGTGCTATTGCACATACCCGGTGCTCGTCGCCTATCGCACTGGTCATTATCAGCAGCGCACCGCTTCTTGGACCTATGAGGACTGGCTGCGAGCTCAGGTGATGAAACAACAGGGAGCATAAAGCGAAGCCCGGCGCGCTGGCAACGCGCCGGGCTTCTGTCATCCGCGGAGAGATCCAGGACCATAGCATGAGAGATCCGTCCATTGAGTACGAATTGACACTAGCACAGCGAGCAGTTGCCCGACAACTCGCCGAGCTCGCGGCTAAGAAGCTCGGCCGCGGCCAGGCCGAGGGGCCACCGACGCTCGAAAATGACGGCTACGCGGTGTTCGATAGCGAGCCGGCCGAGCCTGAGCCCGTTTTCAGCCCGAATGGGCACCGTGTCGACGTGCCAGAATCGCCCGGGAACGGCGTTTCGGCGGGGGTTGCCCCTACGCCCGCAAAAATAGCCAAGGTGGGCACTGCGTCCACCACGGCAACGCACACGGCGAAAAAGGGCAAGGCCAAGGCATCGCCTGAGTTGCTTACGCTGCGCATGGGGCAGAGAAGTCAGTGGATCGCCGATCATCTCTGCCAATTGGGGCTTGTGGAGCTCCGCGCAGCCTGCTACTTGATGCGCTACCACAACGTTGCTTGCTATCAACAGCCGGCTACGACGCTGGCAGGGATCATCGGCTGCGAGCGGCACGCCGCAATGCGCGCACTGGCGCGGCTCTGCGAGCTGGGCTACCTCAAGGAAGGCAAGTCAAAACGGTATCGGGTGCGGATCTGGTGGTTCAGTTGCAAGCGGAAAAAGTCCTAACGTCGTTTATGACGTGTGAAGGATAACAAACAATGGATAGGGAAATTGTCAAGTTGGACATGGGGAGCGAGCAGGGTGAATCGCCACTGACTGAGGAGGAACTTGTTTCCCTTTTGGATTTGGTCAACCGGGGCGGCATGCTCAAGGACTTGATCGACCGTGCTGAACAGGACGTTCCCCGGCTAATCACCGAGGTGCGTCGATGGCGTGCTGGTGTGCAGATGACCCTTGACTTGACCACACCTCGGGGGCGTCCAGAGAACACAATGCGTATCTACCACTTCGGAGCGTCGTAAGTCCATTTATGTCTACTGGAGGGGCGATGGGATACGAGAGGCATCACACAATCATTGTTACTACGTTTGATCTGAAGCGCGCCATGGATGCACGAGATAAGGCGTTTTCGTATTTCGGGGACAACGGACAACTCACCACGGTCTATAAGTCTCCGGTGAACTTGTT
>Ga0181534_10001561_pt1 | contig 14808 bp, 11 predicted proteins | sample PEATcosm2014_Bin_37_FD_119758 | JGI IMG/M metagenome (GOLD analysis project Ga0181534, IMG submission 119758) | Peatland microbial communities from MTU Mesocosm Facility, Houghton, MI, USA - PEATcosm2014_Bin17_10_metaG | ecosystem: Environmental > Terrestrial > Soil > Wetlands > Peat | place... | reverse complement strand
TCCCCTCGGTCGTCCGCCACGGGATCGTGGAGACGGCAGCGAACATCGACAAGTCCTGGATCGGGACGGCCGCGGAGGACCTGTTCTCCGCGGCGACCGGGCGCAGCGTGGGCGTCGTGAACGACGCGGACGCTGCGGGCATCGCGGAGATGAAGTTCGGGGCGGGCAGGGGTCACGGTGGCGTCGTGCTGATGGTCACGCTCGGGACCGGGATCGGCAGCGGCCTCTTCGTGGACGGCGTCCTGGTCCCCAACTCGGAGCTGGGCCACCTGCCGCTGCACCAGAAGGACGCGGAGCACTATGCAGCCGAGTCGGCTCGCGAGCGCGACGACCTCTCCTGGAAGGAGTGGGCTCAGCGCCTCCAGGAGTACCTGGACCTCCTCGAGAGCCTGCTGTGGCCCGAGCTCTTCATCATCGGCGGCGGCGTGAGCCGCCAGTCCGACCGGTACCTTCCTCTCATACAGACGCGCACGCCCATCGTCCCCGCACAGCTCCACAATGACGCCGGGATTGTCGGCGCCGCACTGTTCGCCCCCACCGAGTAGAGGACCTGCCATGACAGACTTCGATCCGGACCAGCTCTGCATCGGCACGATCCGGGGCCTGTGCATGGACATGGTCCAGCGTGCCGATTCCGGGCACCCGGGCACCCCGATCAGCATGGCGCCGGTCGCCTACACCCTCTGGCAGGAGTTCCTGCGCTACGACCCCGCCGATGCCGCCTGGCCGAACCGGGATCGGTTCGTCCTGTCGGCAGGGCACGCGTCGGCGCTCCTGTGGTCGCTGCTGCACCTCGCGGGCGTGCGGTCCACCGGCGAGGATGGCAGGACCCCCGGCGACGAGGCGGTGACGCTCGACGACATCAAGGGCTTCCGCCAGCTGGGCTCCAAGTGCCCCGGTCACCCCGAGTACCGGTGGACGAGCGGTGTCGAGGCGACGACCGGACCGCTCGGCCAGGGTGCCGCGATGTCGGTCGGCATGGCCGTGGCGCGCGACTGGCTCGCCGCGACCTACAACCGACCGGGCCACACGCTCTTCGACTTCGACGTCTACGCGCTGGCCGGGGACGGCTGCATGATGGAGGGCATCTCGGCGGAGGCCGCCTCCTTCGCCGGCCACCAGCGGCTCTCCAACCTCTGCTGGATCTACGACTCGAACCGGATCACGATCGAAGGCCACACCGAGATCACGTTCACCGAGGACGTCGCCGCGAGGTTCATCGGATACGGGTGGAACGTCACATCGGTGGCCGATGCCAACGACACCCGGGAGGTCGCCCGCGCGCTGCACGCTTTCAAGGCGGAGGACGAGCGGCCCACGCTCATCATCGTGCACAGCCACATCGGCTACGGATCACCCGTCGAGGACATGGCCAAGGCCCATGGCGAGCCGCTCGGCGTCGAGGGCGTGAAGTCGACCAAGGCGTTCCTCGGGCTTCGAGATGAGGACTTCTTCGTGCCCGATGGCGTGCAGGCGCGCTTCGCCGAGGGTGTTGGCGCGCGCGGTGCCGATGCCCGCGCGGCGTGGCAGGAGACCTTCGCCTCCTACCGTTCGGCCCACCCCGACTTCGCCCACGAGCTCGACATGATGCAGCGCGGACACATGCCCGTCGGCTGGCAGTCACGATTGGCCGACTTCCCTGCCGATGCCAAGGGGCTCGCGACCCGCGAGTCATCCGGGCGCGTGCTCAACGAGGTCGCCCGCCAGGTGCCCTGGATCATCGGCGGGGCCGCCGACCTCGCGCCGTCCACCAAGACGACCATGACGTTCGACGGGGCGGGCGTTTTCAGTCCCGAGGACCGGGCAGGTCGGAACTTCCACTTCGGCGTGCGCGAGCACGCGACGGCCGCCATCGTGAACGGCATGGCCCTCACCAAGGTCCGGCCGTTCTGGGCGAGCTTCTTCGTCTTCTCCGACTACGCGCGCACGTCGATCCGGCTGTCGGCGCTGATGGAGATCCCGGTCGTCCACATCTTCACCCACGACTCGATCGGGGTCGGCGAGGACGGCCCGACCCACCAGCCGATCGAGCAGCTCGCATCGCTGCGCGCGATGCCGGGGATCCTCGTGTTCCGCCCGGCGGACGCCAACGAGGTCGCCGAGACGTGGAAGGTCGTCGCCGAGCTCACGAACGAGCCGGCGATCCTCGTGCTGACGCGCCAGGCCCTTCCCACGCTCGACCGATCGGTCATGGGCGCCGCATCCGGGGTGTCGAAGGGCGCCTACGTCGTCGCCGACGCCGACGGCGGGGATCCCGACGTGCTGCTCATCGCCACGGGGTCCGAGGTCCAGCTCGCGCTCTCTGCACGCGAGGAGCTGGCGGGGACCGGCATCCGCGCGCGCGTCGTCAGCATGCCGTGCTGGGAGCTGTTCGATCGCCAGCCGAAGGCGTACCGCGACGAGGTGCTGCCGCCGGGAGTGCGACCGAGGGTCGCGGTCGAGCTGGGCACGCCATTCGGGTGGGAGCGCTATGTCGGCGACGACGGGGCGGTCGTCGGCATGACGACGTTCGGGTCGTCGGCGCCGTTGAAGGACCTGCTGGCCCACTTCGGGTTCACAGCGGCGAGGGTGGCAGAGGTGGCCCGCGAGCGCGTGGCCGCAGAGAGGAGTGCCCAATGAAGCCGACCGAGGCACTGCACGAGCTGGGCCAGAGCCTGTGGCTCGACAACATCACGCGGGGCATGCTCGATGCCGGGACGATCCAGCGGTACATCGATGACTACTCGGTGACCGGGCTGACCTCGAACCCGTCGATCTTCGACCACGCGATCTCCACGGGCGGCTACGACGAGGCGATCCGCGGCGCCTCGCGCGACGGGCTGTCGAGCGAGGACCTGTTCTTCGAGCTCGCCATCGACGACCTGCGCCGCGCCGCGGACCTCTTCCTCCCGGTGCACGAGCGGACCGACGGGGTGGACGGCTGGGTCTCCCTGGAGGTCTCCCCGCTCCTCGCGTACGACACGGACCGGACGGTCGCCGCCGCGAAGGAGCTGCACGCGAGGGCGGGACGGCGCAACCTCTTCATCAAGATCCCCGGCACCGCCGAGGGCCTTCCGGCCATCGAGGAGGCGATCGCCGCGGGCATCCCGGTCAACGTGACGCTCCTCTTCTCGGCCGACCAGTACGTCGCGGCGGCCGACGCCTACCTCCGCGGCATCGAGCGGAGGCTGGAAGCAGGCCTCGACCCGGTGGTCGGATCCGTCGCGTCTGTCTTCATGTCCCGATGGGATGTCGCCGTGAAGGATGCGGTCCCCGCCGAGCTTCGCAACGGACTGGGGCTGGCGGTCGGCCTCGACGTCTACCGCGCCTATCGGAGCCTGCTGGAATCGGACCGGTTCGAGGCGCTCGCCAATGCCGGAGCACGGGCGCAGCGGCTCCTGTGGGCCAGCACGAAGACGAAGGACGCCACCGCCGACGACACCCTCTACGTGCATGGCCTCGCGGCGCCCTTCACGGTGAACACGATGCCGGACGACACGCTCGAGGCCTTCTTCGACCACGGCACGATCGGGGATCCGCTGCCGCACGACGGCGCTGCCGCGGCCGAGCGGCTCGCCGCCTACAACGCCGCGGGCGTCGACACGGCCGGCCTGGCTGCGAAGCTCCAGGGCGAGGGGGCGACGGCGTTCGTCAATTCGTGGAACGACCTGATCGCCAAGATCGACGCCCAGCGCGCGACGCTCACCTGAGGCGATGGCAGTGGCACCACTCCGCGAGCGCGGCGCCTTCACGGCGCTGGAGCGTCACCACGCCGACATCGAGGGTGTCCACCTGCGCGAGCTCTTCGCGGCCGATCCGAGCCGCGGCACGCGCCTCGCGGCCGAGGGCGCCGGCCTCTACCTCGACTACTCGAAGAACCGGATCACGGACGAGACCCTCTCGCTCCTGGTGGCCCTCGCCGAGGAGTCCGGGCTCGCCGAGCGCCGCGACGCGATGTTCCGCGGCGAGCACATCAACGTCTCGGAGGACCGCGCGGTGCTGCACGTCGCGCTGCGCATGCCGGCCGGGACGTCGCTCGTGGTCGACGGGGTCGACGTCGTCGCCGAGGTCCATGAGGTCCTCGGGCGGATGGCGACCTTCTGCGATCGGGTCCGATCCGGCGCGTGGAAGGGCCACACCGGAAAGCCGATCCGCAACGTCGTCAACATCGGGATCGGGGGCTCCGACCTCGGCCCGGTGATGGCCTACGAGGCGCTGCGCCACTACTCGAGCCGGGACCTGACCTTCCGCTTCGTCTCGAACGTCGACTCGACCGACTTCGTCGAGGCGGTGCGGGACCTGTCCGCGGACGAGACCCTGTTCATCGTCTCGTCGAAGACCTTCGGGACGCTCGAGACGCTGACAAACGCGCAGTCGGCCAGGGACTGGATCGTCGCCGCGCTCGGGGACGAGGCCGCCGTCGCGCGCCACTTCGTGGCGGTGTCGACGAACGCTGCGCGGGTCGCCGCATTCGGGATCGACACGGACAACATGTTCGGCTTCTGGGACTGGGTGGGCGGGCGCTACTCGATGGACTCGGCGATCGGCCTGTCTACGATGCTCGCGATCGGTCCCGACGGATTCGCCGAGCTGCTCGCCGGGTTCCACGACATGGACGAGCACTTCGCGCACACGCCGCTGGACCGCAACCTGCCGGTGATCCTCGGGATGCTCGGGGTCTGGTACACCGACTTCTTTGGCGCCCAGACGGCCGCCGTGCTGCCCTACGAGCAGTACCTGAAGCGATTCCCCGCATACCTCCAGCAGCTGACGATGGAGTCCAACGGCAAGCACGTGACGGTGTCGGGCGATCGGGTCGACTACGAGACGGGCGCCGTCTACTGGGGCGAGCCCGGGACGAACGGGCAGCACAGCTTCTACCAGCTGATCCACCAGGGCACGAAGCTGATCCCCTGCGACCTCATCGGCTTCGCGAGGAGCCTGAACCCGCTTCGCGACCACCATGACATCCTCTCGTCGAACGTCTTTGCCCAGGCCCAGGCGCTCGCCTTCGGCAAGACCGAGGCGGAGGTGCGGGCGGAGGGAACTCCCGAGCACGTCGTGGCGCACCGGGTGATGGAGGGCAACCGGCCGACGAACGTCCTGCTCGCCGAGGTGCTCACACCGAGGCTCCTCGGGTCGCTCGTCGCGCTCTACGAGCACTCGGTCTTCACCCAGGGGACCGTGTGGGGGATCGACTCGTTCGACCAGTGGGGCGTCGAGCTCGGCAAGGTGCTCGCCGTCAAGATCATCCCCGAGCTCGAGGGCGACGGCGATCCCGCCGCGAGCTTCGACTCGTCGACGAGCGAGCTCATCAGGCGCTACCGCGCGCTGAAGGACTAGGAGGCACGAATGGCAACCGACAAGCCGACGCAGCTGGCCATGATCGGCCTCGGCCGGATGGGGGCCAACCTCGTGCGGCGCCTCATGCGCGACGGGCACCCCTGCGTCGTCTACGACGTGAACGCCGAAGCCGTGCAGGCGCTCGAGGCCGAGGGCGCGGTCGGCGCGAGCTCGCTCGGCGACCTCGTCTCCAAGCTCGAGGTCCCCCGCGCCGTGTGGATGATGCTGCCCGCGGCGATCACGCAGGCGACCCTCGACGAGCTGGCCGACCTCCTCGATCGCGACGACGTCGTGATCGACGGCGGCAACTCCTACTACCGAGACGACATCGTCCGCGCAAAGCAGCTCGCGCCGAAGGGGATCCACTACGTCGACTGCGGCACGAGCGGGGGCGTCTGGGGCCTCGAGCGCGGCTACTGCCTCATGATCGGCGGGGAGGACGTCGCCGTCGAGCGCCTCGACCCGATCTTCAAGACGATCGCCCCGGGCATCGGCGACGTCGAGGCGACGCCAGGGCGGACCAGGACCGACGGGACCGCGCAGGAGGGCTACCTGCACTGCGGCCCCAACGGCGCCGGGCACTTCGTGAAGATGGTCCACAACGGGATCGAGTACGGGATGATGGCGGCGATCGCCGAGGGCCTCAGCATCATCAAGCACGCCAACGTGGGCGAGCTCGACCAGGAGGCCGACGCCGAGACGACGCCCCTGCGCGACCCCGAGGCCTACCAGTACACGATCGACGTGGCGGAGGTTGCCGAGCTGTGGCGGCGCGGGTCGGTCGTGGGCTCGTGGCTCGTGGACCTGACCGCGTCCGCACTCGCGCGCTCGCCCGAGCTGGAGGAGTTCAGCGGCAGGGTGTCGGACTCCGGCGAGGGCCGCTGGACCGTGCTCGCCGCGATCGACGAGACGGTCCCGGCACCGGTGATCACGGCGTCGCTCTACCAGCGCTTCGAGTCCCGGGGAGCCGGGCAGTTCACGGCGAAGGTCCTGTCCGCCATGCGCTCGGAGTTCGGCGGGCACGCGGAGAAGAGCTCGTAGCGTGCGCCACGAGCTCCGCGAGATCTTCGATCCAGACGAGGTCGCACCGGCGGCCGCCGACTACGTCGCCCAGCTCGCGCGCGACGCGGTTGCGGCCCGCGGGACGTTCACCTTCGCGGTAAGCGGCGGGCGCACGCCCTGGGCGATGTTCGCCGAGCTCGTGGAGCGCGACGTCCCGTGGGCGCACGTGGTGCTCTTCCAGGTCGACGAGCGCGTCGCGCCCGACGGCGATCCCGACCGGAACCTCACCCACCTTCGGGCGTGCATCGGCGAAGGCCCGGCACGCGTCGTGCCCATGGGTGTCACCGACGACGATCTCGATGCCGCCGCAGACCGCTACGCGCTTGCGCTGCCCGACCGCTTCGACCTCGTGCACCTCGGGCTCGGGCCCGACGGCCACACGGCCTCGCTCGTCCCGGGCGATCCCGTCCTCGAGCTGGAAGACGAGCTCGTCGGGGTCACGGGCCCCTATCAGGGGCACCGACGCATGACGCTCACCTACCCCGCGCTGGCACGCGCCGACCAGCTGCTGTGGCTGGTCACCGGGGCGGACAAGCGCGAGGCCCTGGAGCGCCTGCTCGACGGGGACCGGTCGATCCCCGCCGGCCGGGTGGCGGCGCGCAGCTCGCTCGTCCTCGCGGATGCGGCGGCCGCGTGACCATGGACCTCGAGAGGGAGAAGCAGCGTGCCGCGCAGGCGGCGGCGCAGCTGGTCGACGACGGCATGACCGTCGGGCTCGGCACGGGCTCGACCGTGGCCCACCTGCTCCCCGCCCTTGCGGCACGGAGGATCGAGGTCACGTGCGTCGCGACGTCGCCGCGCACCGAGGCCGCGGCCCGCGAGCTCGGCATCAGGGTCGAGCCCTTCGACTCGCTCGACCGGCTGGACATCGCCATCGACGGGGCCGATCAGATCTCCCCGGACGGCTGGCTCGTGAAGGGCGGCGGTGCCGCGCTCACGAGGGAGAAGATCGTTGCCTGCGCCGCGGACCTGTTCGTCGTGATCGCGGACTCCTCGAAGCCGGTGCCCGCCCTACGGTCCCCGATCCCGCTCGAACTGCTCGGGTTCGGGCTCCCCGTCACGCTGCGCCAGCTCGCCGATGCCACGCTCCGCGACGTCCCGCCGAGCCCCGACGGCGGGGTGATCGCCGATTACCTCGGCGACGTGTCGGATCCCGCCGCCCTCGCGGCGTGGCTCGACTCGATCCCCGGCGTCGTCGACCACGGCCTCTTCGCGCCGAGGATCGTCGGTAAGGTGCTCGTCGGACGCGGGGACACGGTGGAACTGTCGGCCCCCGGAGGTGACGGCTGATGGCTCGTGCGACGACGCATGGCGTCGAGAGGCCCGAGAACCACGTCATCGTCCTGTTCGGCGCCACCGGCGACCTCGCCAAGCGCAAGCTGATCCCGGGATTGTTCCACCTCAGCATGGCCGGGCTCCTGCCAGTCGGGTGCAGGATCGTGGGATCCGCGCCCGAGCAGTTCGCGATGACGACGGACGCGTTCCGGACCCACGCGCGCGTCGCCGTCGCCGAGTTCGGGCGCTTCAAGCCCGAGGGGAGCGACTGGGACAGCTTCGAGGCGATGCTCTCGTTCGGGATCGCCGAGCCTGACGACGCCTCGCGGCTCGTGAAGGCGGTCGAAGCCGCGAAGGGCGAGATCGGCGGCGACGCCCACCTCCTGCACCACCTCGCCGTGCCCCCGACGGCCTTCCCCTCGATGGTCGAGATGCTCGGGGCGAGCGGCCTGAACGAGGACGCCAAGGTCATCTGCGAGAAGCCGTTCGGCCGCGACCTCGCGTCCGCCCGCGCGCTCAACGAGACCATCCGCGCGAGCTTCGACGAGTCCCAGATCTTCCGGATCGACCACTTCCTGGGAAAGGAGTCGGTCGACAACATCCTCGCGCTGCGGTTCGCGAACGGGCTCTTCGAGCCCATCTGGAACCGCGACCACGTCGCCTACGTGCAGATCGACGTCCCCGAGACCCTCTCGATCGAGGGCCGCGCCGCGTTCTTCGAGCAGACCGGGGCGTTCCGGGACATGGTCGTGACCCACCTCTTCCAGCTGATGGGCGTCGTGGCGATGGAGCCGCCGACCTCGCTGGGCGCGAAGTCGCTGCGCGACGAGATGGTCAAGGTCTTCGAGTCCATGGTCCCGATCGACGTCCAGCACGTGGTGCGCGGCCAGTACGAGGGTTACCGCGCCGAGCCGGGCGTCGCGCCGGACTCGCAGGCCGAGACGTTCGTCGCGCTGCGCTGCGAGATCGACAACTGGCGCTGGAAGGGCGTGCCGTTCCTGCTTCGCACCGGCAAGAGCCTCGCCCAGAGCCGCCAGGTGGTCACGGTCGGCTACCGCGAGCCCGCGCTGCGGATCTTCGCGCTCGACGCCCAGGCGCGCTCGCAGCGCGGGAACCGGCTCGTGATCGACTTCGCCGACCCCGGCTCCATCCACGCCAACTTCCTCGCCAAGCTGCCCGGCCCCCAGATGCGGCTCGGTGACGCGGAGATGACCTTCCGCTACTCGGACTCCTTCCTCGCGGTGCACAACCTCGAGGCGTACGAGCACCTGATCCTCGAGGCGATGCTCGGCAACCAGTCGCTGTTCACGCGCTCCGACGGGATCGAGCGGCTCTGGGAGGTCTCGGCGCCGCTGCTCGAGAACCCCCCGCTCGTCGAGCCCTACGAGGTCGGCTCCTGGGGTCCGCCGTCCGTCGACCGGCTGGCCGAGCCCTGCCACTGGAACCTGTCGCAGTGAGGACGCCCCGGGTGAAGCTGCTGCTCTCGGACGTCGACGGGACGCTCGTGACCTCGGAGAAGATCCTCACGAACCGCTCGATCGAGGCGGTCGACCAGCTCCACCGCGCCGGCGTGCTGTTCGCCGTGACGAGCGGGCGCCCCCCGCGGGGCATGGCGATGCTCATCGACCCGCTGTCGATCACGACCCCGCTGGCCGGATTCAACGGGGGGCTCGTGGTGGACGCGCAGATGGAGGTGCTCGAGGAGCGGACCATCCCCGAGGAGCTGGTCGCCCCGATCGTCACGCTGCTCGAGTCGTTCCGGCTCAGCGTCTGGGTCTACCAGGGCTCGGACTGGCTCGTCCTGGACCGCGACGGCCCCCACGTGCGCCACGAGGCGTGGACGTGCGGGTTCGATCCGACCGTCGTGGCGACCTTCGACGGTGTGACCGGGAACGTCGCGAAGATCGTGGGCGTGAGCGACGACCACGAGCACGTCCAGGACGCGTCGGCCGCCGCCAAGGAGCAGTTCGGCAAGGAGGTCTCAGCGGCGCGCTCGCAGCTGTACTACCTCGATGTCACCCATCCGAGGGCGAACAAGGGGAGCGTCGTGCGCTACCTCGCGAGAACCTACGACGTCCACGAGGACGAGATCGCGACCATCGGCGACATGCCGAACGACGTGCTGATGTTCGCGCACTCCGGCGTCAGCATCGCGATGGGCAACGCCGACGTCCAGGTCCACCGCGCGGCTCGCCACGTGACCACGTCCAACGACGATGAGGGGTTCGCGATCGCCGTCGAGCGCTTCATCCTCGGGATCTGAAGGCCCCCGGCCGACCTACAGGGGTGTCACGTAGGCGCCCTGGATCCCGCCGTCGACGAGGAACGTCGATGCCGTGATGAAGGAGGCGTCGTCGCTGGCGAGGAAGAGCGCCGCGCTCGCGATCTCCTCGGGCTCCGCGAACCGCCCGAGCGGGACGTGCACGAGCCTGCGCGCCGCTCGCTCGGGGTCCTTGGCGAAGAGCTCGCGGAGGAGGGGCGTGTTGACCGGGCCCGGGCACAGCGCGTTGACCCTGATGCCCTCGCGGGCGAACTGCACCCCGAGCTCGCGGCTCATCGAGAGCACGCCGCCCTTCGACGCGGTGTAGGAGATCTGCGACGTCGCCGACCCCAGCACCGCGACGAACGACGCGGTGTTGATGATCGACCCGCCGCCGCGCCGCTGGAGGTGCGGGATGCCGTAGCGGCAGCAGAGGTAGACCGAGGTCAGGTTGACCTCCTGCACGCGCCGCCAGGCGTCGATCTCCGTCGTCAGGATCGAGTCGTCCTCGGGGGGCGAGATCCCCGCGTTGTTGAAGAGGATGTCGATGCCGCCGTAGGTGGCCGCCGTCGTCTCGTAGAGCGCCTCGACACTCGCCTCGTCGGCGACATCCACGCTCACGTAGGTGCCGTCGATCTCGCCCGCGAGCTGGGTGCCCTCGCGCTCGGCGAGGTCCGCGACGACCACCTTCGCCCCCTCCGCGGCGAAGCGGATCGCGCTGGCGCGCCCGATCCCGCTCGCAGCGCCGGTGATCACGGCGACCTTGCTGTCCAGGCGTCCCATCAGTCCTCCGTCGCTATGAAGACGTTCTTCTCTTCGCTGAAGCTGCGCAGCGCGTCGGGCCCGAGCTCGCGGCCGATGCCGGACTGCTTGTACCCCCCGAACGGTGTCGAGTACCGCACCGACGAGTTCGAGTTGACCGAGAGCGCGCCGGTCTCCACGGCCCGAGCCACGCGCAGCGCCCTGCCGACGTCGCGCGTCCAGATCGATCCCGAGAGGCCGAACTCCGTGTCGTTCGCGACCGCGATGGCCGCTGCCTCGTCCTCGAAGCGGACCACTGAGACGACCGGGCCGAAGATCTCCTCGCGCAGCGCCCGGTCGTCACGGCTCGTGGGCTCGAGCACCGTGGGCGCGAACCAGTACCCCGGTCCTTCGGGGGCACTGCCTCGGAACGCGACGGTGGCCTCGTCGACGTAGGACGCGACGCTCTCGCGCTGGGCCGCGGTGATCAGGGGCCCCATCTCGCTCGACTCGTCGGCTGGGTCGAGGACCCGGAAGCCCTTGACCGCGGGCTCGAGCAGCTCCATGAATCGGTCGTAGGCGGACGCCTCGACCAGGAGCCGCGAACGCGCGCAGCAGTCCTGCCCCGCGTTGTCGAAGACGGCCGACGGCGCCATCGCCGCGGCGCGCTCCAGGTCCGCGTCGGCGAAGACGATGTTCGCGCTCTTGCCGCCGAGCTCCAGGGTGACCCGCTTGACCTGCTCGGCGCAGCCGGCCATGACCTGCTTGCCAGCGGAGGTCGATCCGGTGAAGCACACCTTGCGGACCGCCGGGTTCGTGACGAACCGGTAGCCGACGGTCGACCCCTCGCCGGGCAGGACCTGGAACACGCCCTCGGGGAGCCCGGCGTCGAGCCCCAGCTCGGCGAGCCGCAGCGCGGTGAGCGGTGTCAGCGTCGCCGGCTTCAGCACGACCGTGTTGCCGGCCGCCAGTGCGGGTCCGAGCCCCCACGCCGCGATCGGCATCGGGAAGTTCCACGGGACGATGATCCCGACAACGCCGAGCGGCTCGAAGAACGTCAGGTCGACGCCGCCCGCGACGGGGATCTGCCGGCCGGCGTGGCGCTCGGGCGCACCTGCGTAGTAGGCGAGGACGTCGCGGACGTTGCCCGCCTCCCACCTCGCGTTGCCGATCGTGTGCCCGGCGTTAGCGACCTCCAGCAGCGCGAGCTCCTCGTTGTGACTGTCGACGACCTCGGCGAACCTGCGCAGCAGGCGGGCCCGGTCTGCGGGGGTGACGGCCCGCCAGGCGGGTGCGGCGGCCGCCGCGCGGGCGATCGCGCGATCGGCCTCGTCGAGGTCGAGCAGCTCCACCGACGCGATCTCGAGCTCGGTCGACGGGTTGATGATGGGCAGGATCGCGGTCACAGGCGCTCGAACCCCCGGAACCGCTCCCAGTCGGTGACGGCGGCGCCGAACGTGTCGACCTCGATGCGCGCGGCGTGGACGTAGTGGTCGACGACCTCGTCGGAGAAGGCGTCGCGGGCCATCTGGCTGTTGTTGAACAGGTCGATCGCCTCTGCGAGGGTGGCCGGCACGCGCGCGGCCGGCGCGTCGTAGGCGTTGCCCTCGAACGCCGGCGGGAGGACGAGCTCCTCTGCGACGCCGCGCTCGCCCGCGGCGACGAGCGCGGCGATCGCGAGGTAGGGGTTGACGTCCCCGCCCGGGATCCGGCACTCGAAGCGCAGCGACGGGCCGTGCCCCACGACCCGGTAGGCGCAGGTGCGGTTGTCGAGGCCCCACAGCATCGCCGTCGGGGCGAAGGAGCCCTGGACGAACCGCTTGTAGCTGTTGATGTTGGGGGCGAGGAACACGGAGAGCTCCCGCGAGTACGCCAGCAGCCCGGCGAGGAAGTGCTGGAACTCCGTCGAGAACCCGTGGGGCTCGGTCCCGGCGAACACGGGCCGGTCATCGGCGTCGCGCAGCGAGAGGTGGATGTGGCATGAATTGCCCTCGCGCTCGTCGTACTTCGCCATGAACGTGAGGCTGCAGCCCTCCTGGTCGGCGATCTCCTTGGCGCCGAGCTTGAAGAGGCTGTGCTCGTCCGCCTTGTCGACGAGGCCGGCGTACTTGAAGGCGATCTCGTGCTGGCCGAGGTTGCACTCGCCCTTCGCGGACTCGACCACCATCCCCGCGGCGCGCATCGAGCGGCGCATCCGACCGAGCAGCGGCTCGATCCGGGCCGTGCCCTGGAGCGAGTAGTCGACGTTGTAGAGGTTGACGGGGGAGAGCGACCGGTAGCCCGAGTTCCAGGCCTCGTCGTAGGTGGCGGTGAACACGATGAACTCCAGCTCGGTGCCGGTGATCCCCACCCGTCCGCGGGCCGCCAGCTTGTCCACCTGCGCGAGGAGCACCTGGCGCGGCGAGGGGAGGACGGGCTCGCCCGTGACGGTCTCGACGTCCGCGAAGACGATCGCCGTCTTCTCGTGCCACGGGACCCGGCGGATCGTGGAGAAGTCGGCCTTGAACGCGAGGTCGCCGTAGCCGCGCTCCCAGGACGTCATCGCGAAGCCGTCGACGGTCCGCATGTCGACGTCGGATGCCAGCAGGTAGCTGCATCCCTCGACGGGGCCGTCGACGATCTCGTCGACGAAGTAGGTGGCGTCCATGCGCTTGCCCTGGAGCCGGCCCTGCATGTCGGCGATGGCGACCAGCACGGTGTCGATCTCCCCCATCCGGGTGAGCTCGATCAGGTGCTCGCGCGTGAGGCGACCTGGGATGGGTGTCGACAATCCAACTCCTCGACGGTGCGGGTGACTGCGCAGGGTGCCGCAACTATGGCATCGAGGACGCAGGGCTGCACAATTCGACCGCCGCGAGCGCCCCGCCGGAGATCCTTGACTTCGAAGTGACTGAGACCTAAGCCTTCACTTCAAATCGGGGATGGTCCCGGGCAATGCGAGAGGAGTCCGCGTGAGCGACGACCTAGGTGCTGGCAGTGCCGCTGGAGGGGTGGCCGCGCCGTCTGGCGCGACCACCTATCCCGAGGGGATGGATGAGGACACCCGCCGACTCCACCAGCTCGGGTACGCCCAGGAGCTCAACCGGGGGATGGGCTCGTTCTCGAACTTCGCGGTCTCGTTCTCCATCATCTCGATCCTGACTGGCGGCATCACCACCTACTACCTCGGCATGGATGCCGGCGGACCCTTCGTGATCACGATCGGGTGGTTCATCGTCGGCGCCTTCACCCTCTGCGTGGGCATGGGGATGGCGGAGATCTGCTCGGCGTATCCGACCGCCGGCGGCCTGTACTACTGGTCCGCGCAGCTCGCGACCAAGAACAAGGCGGCGTGGTCGTGGGCGTGCGGGTGGTTCAATCTGGTCGGCCAGGTCGCGATCACCGCGTCGATTGACTACGGGCTCGCGACCTACGTCGCCTTCCTCATCTCGCTGTACGTGTCCAGCTTCCACACGACAGTGCTGTGGATCCTCGCGTTCTACGGGATCCTGCTGCTGCTTCACGCGCTCTTCAACACCTTCCGCGTGAAGCTCGTGGCGCTGCTCGCCAACGTGAGCGCGTACTGGCACCTGATCGGGACGGCCGTCATCGTGATCGCGCTGCTCGCGATCCCCGAGCACCACCAGAGCGTGAGCTTCCTCTTCCACCACGAGAACCTGACGGGGTGGACCGGGCCGTTCGCCGGGGTCTACGCCTTCGCCATCGGCCTGCTCCTCGCGCAGTACACGCTGACCGGCTACGACGCCTCGGCCCACATGACCGAGGAGACCCACGGCGCCTCCACCGGTGGCCCGAACGGGATCGTCCGGGCGATCTACGTGTCGATCATCGCGGGATTCATCTTGAACCTGGCGATGACCCTCTCGATCCAGGGCGGCCAGACCCAGTACGCGGCACTCGCCCTCAATGGGCCCACGGCGGGCGGCCAGCTGTTCGTCGACGCCATCACCGGGACCGGGGGCAAGCTGCTTGTGATCATCTCGATGGTGGCGATGTTCTTCTGCGGCCTTGCGTCGGTGACTGCAAACTCGAGGATGCTCTACGCCTTCTCCCGCGACGGTGCCGTCCCCGGCCACAGGTTGTGGCACCGGCTGCACCCCGACACGAGGACGCCCGTCAACGCCGTGTGGCTCTGCTGCGTCGTCGCG
>Ga0181534_10001560_pt1 | contig 14809 bp, 18 predicted proteins | sample PEATcosm2014_Bin_37_FD_119758 | JGI IMG/M metagenome (GOLD analysis project Ga0181534, IMG submission 119758) | Peatland microbial communities from MTU Mesocosm Facility, Houghton, MI, USA - PEATcosm2014_Bin17_10_metaG | ecosystem: Environmental > Terrestrial > Soil > Wetlands > Peat | place... | reverse complement strand
GATGAACAGCATCGGCTTCGCCAATGTCCTGCCCGTGGGTCTGGCGCTGTTCGCACGCGCCTCTCCCAAATCAATCGCGGGGTTGATGGTCGGCGTGTATTTCCTGCACCTGTTTGCCACCAATAACCTGGTCGGCTGGCTTGGCGGCCTGGTCGAGCGCCTGCCGGGCACCGAGTTCTGGGGATTGCACGCAGCGCTGGCGGCGGCCGCCGCCGCGCTGACCTTCACCGCGGCGCGACTGTTCCGTTCCCTGCTGACGCCCGAAGACACCGCGCGTCCAGGCACGCCAGCCTAGACGCGTCAGTCTAGTCGCGCAGAAACTTGTAGAAGATTTTCGTGGCGCAGGGGCCGCCGCCAGGCCACAGCGCGTAATCGGGAATCTCGCCACTGTACTGCCAGCCCTCGCGCGCGTAGAGACGTTCCGCATCGCCGCTGGCCGTATCCAGCACCAGCAATGTCTTGCCCAGCGAATACGCGAGCCGCTCAGCCTCCCGGAGCAGGGCGGCACCTGCGCCCTGGCGCCGCGCGCGCCGATGCACCAGCATTTTGGCGATCGCGCCCCGATGCGGCTGATTCTCCGGCTGGTCGAGCAGCACCTGCACGGTTCCGACGATGGTGCCGGCGGCGTCGATGGCCACCAGCACGCGCAGCTCCCCGCGCGCCAGGCTCTCGGCCGTGCGCTGCCAGAACGCCGTAGCCTTGGCGCGGGTCATCGGCAGCATGAAACTGACCGAAGCGCCGCCTTCGACGCAATCGATCAGCACCTCGCTGAGCGCCGCGATCTGCGCTTGCCCCAGCGACTCCAGGCTTTCGATCCGAACGATGTCGGTCATGGTCGTATCGGTCATGGCGGGCTCGCCAGCACGACGATATAGCGCACGGGCTTGCGCGTGCGATTGCGGAAAATGGTTGGCTCATTGAGCTGCATGGCCAGGCAGTCGCCCTCGCCGAGGCGCCAGGTGCGTCGGCCGAGCGTCAGCTCGAGGCTGCCCTGGCGAACCCAGACCTGCTGATGAATCCCGACCTGGCGTGCGCCGGTCTCGTAGGCCACGCGGGCGCCCGCGGGCAGTTCCACCTCGACGATCTGCAGCGGTGAGGGAAAGTTTGAGGGCGAGATATTGCGTCGCAGGTATCCGGATTGCGGGTCGCGCCACGACACGCGGTCGGCCGCGCGCGCCACCGGATCGACGGGCGCGGCCGGATCCGCGAACAGTGCGGCCAGCGGCAGCCCGAGACCGGTGGCGATTTTCTCCAGCACCACGGCCGTGGGGCTGCTCTCGCCGCGTTCGATCAGCGAAATCATCGAGCGGCTGACGCTGCAGTTGGCGGCGAGCGCATCGAGCGAGAGCCCGAGCGCTGTGCGCCGCATCCGCACCTGCCGCGCGATGCGTGCGTTGATGTCCCCAGCGATGTGCGGCGACGCGGCGGTCGCAGCCGACTCTCTCATGGTGGAAATACTTTCCAATAAATTGGAGACAGCGTCAATTCCACGGGATAATTGACACTGGGTAAGTACCGGCTTACCGTAAGTCATGACTTACGCACTGGCACTGACCGCGCTCGCCGATCCCACGCGCCGCGCCGTGTTCGAGCGGCTGCGCCGAGCTCCCGCATCGGTCGGCGAACTCGCGGCCGGCCTTCCGGTCAGCCGTCCGGCGGTATCGCAGCACCTCAAGGCGCTGCGGCTGGCCGGTCTCGTCACCGATCGCTCCGAAGGCGCACGGCGCGTCTACTACATCGATCCTGACGGTCTCGGCGAACTGCGCCGCTGGCTCGACCGCTTCTGGGACGACGCGCTCGAAGCGTTCAAACGGGAAGTTGAGGCTGCTCCATCTCCACCGATTCGCCCAAGGAAGAAAACATGAATCGCAAGATCAGCATTGCGCCGGTACGCAAAACCGTCACCGTGCAGGCATCCCCTGCCAGAGCCTTCGAGGTCTTCACGCTGGGCATCGACCGCTGGTGGCCGAAGAACCACAGTACCGGCAGCGCACCGATCCGCACCTCCATCATCGAGCCCTTTGTTGGCGGCCGCTGGTATGCCATCGGTGAGGACGGCGCCGAGGGGGTCGTAGGGCATGTGCGCGTCTGGCAGCCCGCCGAGCGCTTCGTGGTCAGTTGGGAAATCAACGCTTCCTGGGCCTCGGACGCGCGCGCCGAATTTGCCTCCGAGGTCGAGGTGCGCTTCATCGCCGAAAGCGGCGGCAGCACGCGCGTCGAACTCGAGCACCGCGATTTCGAGCGCATGGCCGAAGGCGGCGAGAAAATGCGAGACCAGGTCGATGGCGGCTGGCCGGCCCTGCTCGATCTGTTCGTGCAGGAACTGGCGCGCTCAGCTGAACAGGTGCCGGTAAACCAGGAAGCCTGACTTCTCCGCGATGCGGTCGTAGAGGCGCATCGCCGTTTTATTGGTCTCGTGCGTCTGCCAATAGACCCGTGAGGAGCCGGCGGCCAGGGCGCGTTCGTAAACCGCCTCGATCAGCGCGCGCCCCACACCGCGACCGCGCGCGGCCTCGACCGTGAACAGATCCTGCAGATAGCACACCGGTCCCAAAGCGATCGTGCTGCGATGGTAGAGAAAGTGCGTCAGCCCCAACAGACCCCCGCCAGATTCTGCCACCAGCGCATGCATGGGCTCATAGACATCGAAAAACCTTGACCAGGTCGTCTGCGTGACCTCGGCCGGCAGTGCCGTGGGCCCGGAGCGCCCGTAGAAGGCGTTATAGCCGTCCCAGAGCTGCTGCCACTCTGCGAAGTCTTCGCGCCGTACCGTTCTTATCGTCATGTCCGCACTTATCGTCTTGCATCCTCAGGCGGCCAACAGCTGTCGAAGCGGCTCCCAGTAGTGACTTTGCCAGCCCTTGGCTAGCGACTCGGCCTCGTCGCCGGGGATCCCCGTGTGATCGAACACGATTCTGCAACTCGCGTCGTGCGCCTGCAGCTCGAACCGCGCCACCGAATGGATCCCTTCGGGCCAGCTTGCCGCACGCCATGCCTGCACGATCCGCCGGTTGCGTACCAGTTCCAACTGTCGGCCGGTAATGTAGCCGCCGAAGAGCGCAAACGCGCCACCGACGCGCGGATCGATGCGGCTCGAGGCGCTCTGCAGATGCATGGCTTGCATGACACCGCTGAGTGCCACGATGCGGTCGAATTGGCGCGGATCGAGCAACGCAGCGTATATGCGCGCAGCCGAAGCTGCAAAATCGGGCTCCTGATGGATGGCGTAGGCGGTGTGCGAGATGCCGCTCGCGTTCGCACCCGTCGTGTCAGCCTGCGCGAGCCGCAGTGCGAGTGCGCCTGACACCGCGACGCCGACCGTCAGTAGCTTGCGTCGAGACGTGAGCATAGAAACGTATTGATGTTGCATTCGATCGCTCCCCCTATCTGCGTCGTTGTCAGGCACTTGCAATATGATACCAAATGGTTTCCTATTGCAAGAGCATCCGCTGAAGCAAGCGGGGAGGTTTCGTGGCCGACGAGAGGCGCCTGGATCGGATCCTGCATGCGCTATCGCACCGGACGCGCCGGAGGCTGCTGGCTCGATTGTCATCAGGTCCTGCGATGGTCGGGGATCTGGCTAAACCCTTCGACATGACGCGCGTCGCGGTCTCAAAGCATCTGCGCGTGCTCGAAAAGGCGCGACTGATCTCGCGGACCATCGACGGCCGCGTCCATCGTTGCGCGCTCCGGCCCGAGCCGTTACGCGAAGTCGAACAATGGCTTGTCGAGCAACGGGTGTTCTGGACCCAGACGCTCGACGCACTGGCACGGCACGCCGAATCGGAGGGAACACCATGAGCGATAGCTCCAAAGACTCTTATACCGCCGCGCTTGTCGTCCGAAGAACCATTCGCGCGCGGCCCGAGGCGCTATTCGCGGCTTGGACAGACCCGCAACAGCTACAGCGCTGGTGGGGACCTGCGGGCGTGACCTGCACGGCCGCAGAAATCGATCTGCGCGTGGGAGGAAGCTACCGCATTGCCAATCGCATGCCGGATGGTTCCACGCTGTGGATCGCCGGCGAATTTGAAGTGATCGAGCCACCGAGCAGGCTGATCTATACCTGGCACCTCGAAATCCCGGAAGCCGGCATCGAGCGGGTCAGCGTCACCTTCATACCGCGCGATTCCGCCACCGAGGTCATCGTGACGCATGAGCGCATCGCCAACCCGGCGGCGCGGACGCGACACGAGTGCGGCTGGATCGACTGCCTCGCGGGACTAGCGCGCTTTCTGGAAGCTCTTTGAATCAAGCGCCGCCCGCGCACTGACCAGCACCGCCTGGGTGAGCTGCCGGAGTATCGGCACGGCCAGACGTGAGACCTGCCAATACAGTGGCACGGCCAGCTCGCGCCCCGGCACGAGTTCCACGAGCGTGCCGGCGCGCAGATGCTCCTGCACCAGCGAACGCGGATTCATGGCCCACCCGATGCCGGCAAGTGCGGCATCGACGAAGGCCTGTGTCGATGGGAACCAGTGAGTCGGCACATCGAACGCGCGCCGACACAGCTGGCGGATCCATTGTGCCTGCAGCCCGTCCTTGCGGTTGAATCGCAGAATCGGCGCCGAGGCCAATGAGCGGGCATCGACACCCTTCGGGAAATACCGCCGCATATAGCCGGGAGTCGCGACGGCAAGGTAGTTCAACCGTCCCAGCGGCACGCTGTTGCAACCCTGCACGGCCCTGGCGTTGGCGCTGACGGCGGCAAGCACGGTACCCGAGCGTAGCCACTCAACGGTGTGCTCCTCATCATCGAGGACCACATCCAGCAGTGCAGGCGCCGTGCGCAGAAATTCGTCCATCGCACTGATGAACCAGGTACCGAGACTGTCGGCATTGACCGCAATGCGCAGCCTGGCACGCGAGTCCGCTGCGTTCGGCGCGCCCGTCTGCGATAACTTCGGCAACGCGTCGCGCAGGTCCGCCTCGAGCAGTCCTACCTGCTCGACGTGCCGGCAGAGCAGGCGCCCGCTGGCCGTGGCCGTGCAGGGCTGACCGCGGACGATCAGGACGCTGCCGAGTCGCTCCTCCAGCCCCTTCACTCGCTGCGAGATCGCCGAGGGCGTCACCTTCAGGGCACGCGCCGCCCGCTCGAAGGAGCCCTCGCGAACCACGGCGGCGATGGCACTCAGGCCCGCATAGTCCAGCATGATGGCGTTCCTCCTGCTTAAGGCACGCTAAACAACGCACAGGAAGTTTAACTTCATTAAAGGCGCTCCGGCCATCACAGTGTGTCAATGCCAGGTTCCGCCTTCATCACCGGCCTTCTGCTGAGCGCCACTCTCATTGTTGCGATTGGGGCGCAAAATGCGTTTGTGCTGCGCCAAGGCATCCGCCGCCAGCATGTCGGTGCCATCGTCAGCTTCTGCGCGCTGGCGGACCTGCTTCTGATCGCCGCCGGTGTGATCGGGCTCGGGGCGGTTGTGGGCAGCGCGCCGAGATTGACGTCGCTGCTGACCATGCTCGGCACTGCGTTCCTGCTCTGGTATGGCCTCTTGGCGCTAATCCGCGCGCTGCACCCGCAGACGCTGTACGCCGGCGCCGACGGGCAACCGTTGTCGCTACGTCTCGCCATGGCGCAAGCCGCCGGCTTCACCCTGCTCAATCCCCATGTCTACCTGGACACCGTGTTGCTCATGGGCACGATCGGCGCCCGCCAGCCGGCCGATGCTCGCGCCTGGTTTGTAGGCGGAGCCGCCGCCGCGAGCGGCGTATGGTTCACTTCGCTGGGTTACGGCGCACGGCTGCTCGCACCGTTGTTCGCCCGTCCGCGTGCCTGGCGCATTCTCGATTCGCTGGTGGGCCTGACCATGCTGACACTCGCCGCGCTGCTCGTGCGACAGGCCCTGGCGGTGATACGGTAATCGCATAACTCGACGAGGGCGATCCCGTGCCGAAAGTGACCGCCGTCCTGATCGCGACGACAGCCCTGATTGCCTGCGCACTATCGACCGTCAGCAGCGCCGCTACCTGGACGGACACACCGATGGCTCGACTGGAAGCGCTGGCGCTCATTGAGTCGCTCAATGCCGAGATTCTGTCGAGCTCGAGCGCGACGCTCACACTTGAACACTGGTGTCGCGAGCATGAGCTGGCCGATCCACCACAGATTGTGGCCCATCGGATCGATGCGGTCGCGGCACCGGCGAGTGCCGAAGTGCGATCGGATCTGCAGGTATCCCCTGCGGATCCCGTGCGTTATCGGCGCGTCGAGCTTACCTGCGGCGCTCACGTGTTGTCGGTGGCCGAGAACTGGTATGTGCCGTCCCGATTGACGCCCGAAATGAATCGGCTGCTCGATGAGACGCAGACCCCCTTCGGTAAAGTCGTGCTCCCGCTCAAGCCTCACCGCGAGACGTTGGCCGTGCAACACCTGTGGTCACCACTACCGGAAGGGTGGGAGAGGCTGCCGAACTCTTCCTCGAGCGGTGCACCGGTGGCCAAGGCCGTAGCGGTGCCGCTGAATATCCCACCGGCGCTGTTCGAGCACCGCGCCCTGCTGTACACGGAGGCGCGCGTGGCCATCGCCGAAGTACGCGAGGTTTATCAGCGTGGCCTGCTGGACTTTCCGGAGCCGCAGGTTGCCAGCGATCCGCGCCCCGACCCCTGAGGGCTGCAGCCTCACTAATTTGGAGAAAGACCCGCCTTAGCAGCCTGTGCAACGAGGTGCTCTGTTGAAAATATGGTTGCCATGACGACGAACACTTCGGAGCTCCGCCATGCAACGCCCGCCCCACCCGATCAGCCCCGTCGAGTTACACCTGACCTATTGGTTGCATTACGTCGGCTGGCGGGTATTCCACGAGCTTCGCCTCCGGACGCGGGACGTCGGCGTCACGGCTGCCGAATCGGTGGTGCTGCGTAAGCTGCATGAGCACGTGAATGGTGCGATGCCGAGCCGTCTGGCCCTGCGGCTGGGCTTGAGCCGCGGCTATGTCTCGAGGCTGGCGGTGAGGCTTGAAGCTAAGGGGTTAATCCGTCGCGAAAAATCCCTCTCGGATCGCCGGACCTTGACGTTGAGGCTGACGGACCTGGGGCGCGCGCTCCTGCCCACACTGGCGGGGCTGGCGGACAAGATCAATGCGCGCCATTTCGCCGGGGCGGGCGAGGCGGCGCACGAGACCATCGAGAAAGTGATGAAGGGGATCGTCTATCGTCGTCGATTCAGATTCGTGCCGCCGGATCCGTGCCGCGTCCGCGAATATCGCTACCTGCACTTGGGCATAGATTGGGACTTGGACGGAGACGCGGACGGATTTGACCAGGGACACGGGCCTCCGGTGACGTGACGGCTCGTCAGGTATGGCGGGATTCGAGTGCCAGTCCGATCCCGAAGGCCAGGAATAGTCCGCCGGTCGCGCGGTCGAGCCACGTCACGACACCAGGGCGCTGCAGCCAGCGTGAGAGCGAGTGAGTAGCCATGATGAGGCAGGTGAACCAGAGCAGGCCCTGTAGTGCGTGGATGAGGCCGAGCATCATGACGTACGGCCCAACCGGGGCGCCCGCGGGCACGAACTGCGGCAGGAAGGAGACGTAAAACACCCCAACCTTGGGATTTAGAAGATTGGTGAGCGCGCCGCGTGCGAAAGCACTCTGGCCGGTGCGCGCGGACGGAGGCCCTGGCCGAAGAGTGCGCCGCGGATGTCGCAGAAGATTGAAGGCCATCCAGAGCAGGTACGCCGCGCCCGCCAGCCGCAGGACGTCATAAGCCAATTTCGAGGCGATCAGCAGCGCTCCGAGCCCGGCAGCGACCAGCGTGGCCCAGGCCAAGCATCCCAACGCTATGCCAAGGCCAGCGAACGCCGCTTGGCGCGATCCTTCGCTGGCCGCCGTCCGCAATACCAATGCGGTGTCCAGTCCCGGCGAAATGGTCACAACACCTGCGGTAATGAGAAACGCAATCAGCGTGGGCGTGATCAGGTGCATGGGGAAAGGTCAGCGGGCTGGCGAGCCGAGCTGGAACTGATAAGCCACCTCGCCGCCAGGCGATCCATCGGGACGCCAGGTCCATTCGCGAAAACTCGCGCTGCCGTCGGCGGCGATCCGGATCACGGTGGAGCTGCGAGTCCCGTAGTCGGCGGTCGCGATGAAGGCGCTCGACAGCAGCCGCTCCCATTCGAGGCTCACGCCCGTGCGCGGCAGTTCGTCATCGTCGGGCGTGCTGTCATCGCGCAGCAACTCGAGCAGTGCGGCCTCATCGGGCAGATTGTCGATCGCCTGTGCGAGCTGCGACTTGGCACGCTGAACCTTGGGCCAAGGGGTATCGAGCAGATGATTGGACAGACCGTAGATGCCCGGCGCGAGCAGGCGCCCGGAGTCGGCCACGCTTTCATACACACCCAACTCACGACCGTCCGTGCACAGCAGGTTAAACCCGGAATATTGCGCGCCCACCGCATGCAGCTGCGACAGACGATCGGCGATGCTGGCCTGTGATTCGAGTACCTGCGGCACCAGGCCTCCGCGGCTGGGGGCGTGAGATTTTATCTGCTGCGGATCGCGATAGTTGGTGAGTGCGGCCAGCTGTCCATCCGCGGTGATCCCGAGCCAGGTGCCGCCGGCTTCAAGATCACGGCCGGCCAGCAACCGGGGACGATCCGGCCACCATTCCGCGACAGCGGTCGGACGTCGATGAAATTCGTCCCGATTAGCAGCGATCACGATGGGGTATTTGGCGTGGACTCGCCAGGCCATGAGAATCAGGCACATCGCTGGAGCTCCTCCCGGAGGGCGCGGATGTCCGCCGGCCTGGTGCGGCAGCATCCTCCGATCAGGCGAGCGCCGGCGCCATACCACTCGAGCGCCCGCGCGGCGAACGGCATGGTCCCAGCTTGGCCATGCCAGGTTTTGGTCGCGGCATCGTAGCCTTCGCCCGAGTTGGGGTAGGCGAGCAATGGCTTCGCGGTCTGTGCGCGCATGCGGTGCAGCAGCGAGGCGATGAGATCCGGCCGAGTGCAGTTGACGCCGATGCTGACAATCTGCGGGAAGGCGTCGAGTGCGCGTGCGCAGTCCTCGATTGCCTGGCCTTCGCAGGTATGAGCTCCGTCACGACACGAGAAACTGATCCATGCGCAGCATTGGGAAAATTCCTCGAGCAGGCGCGCCAGCAGCAGGGCCTCGCGCAGGCTGGGCAGAGTTTCGCAGGCTAGCAGGTCCGCACCTGCCCCCGTCAGCACTGCCAGGCGCGGTCGATGGAAAGCCATCAGCGCATCATCACTCACTGCATAGCCTCCGCGGTACTCCGAGCCATCTGCGAGCGCCGCGCCATACGGCCCCACGGACGCGGCTATGAGCGGGCGCGGCCGCGGCGGCAGTTGCGGCGCGCCTGTCCGCTGCTCCGATTGGCGCAGGTAGTCGTCGCGCGCTTCCGCAGCCAGCAGCACTGAAGTGCGCAGCAGCTGCTCGGTTTGCGAAGTGGTCAGGCCACGTCGGGCAAAGCCCTGGAAGGTGGCCTGGTAGCTCGCAGTGATCGCAATGTCGGCACCGGCCTCAAAGTAATCACGATGCACGGCGCGGATCAATTGCGGTTGTTCCAGCAATACTTTTGCCGACCAAAGCGGATCATCGAGATTCGCGCCGCGTTGTTCGAGCTCCGTTGCGAGTGCGCCATCCAGGATGATGACCGGCACCTGCCGGAGGAACTCTGCGATGGGATCGTGAATCGTAGGCACAGCCGCACATCCACCGGATCAGACACACATCACTATATCGCAGGGTGCCAGTGCGGTCGGGAATAAACCGGAGTCATCGCGAGTCTTAAAAGGCAACTGCATAGGAGATGTTGTGATGAGACCGAGCAACATAATTACCAAGAGCGTGCGTGTGGCACTGGTAGCGGCGATTGCCGCTGGTGTTCTGGGAGCGCCGACGGTGTTTGCCAAGCCGGCCGATCGACTGGTGCTGGTCGCGCCGGCGAGTCTTCCGGCCGTGGCACGGCAAGGCGGCGATGGCATGTTCCTGCATGCCGGCGATGACGGCCGTATGTTCCTCTATATACAGCGCCGGCAGGGAATGGAGCTCGCAATGCTGGATGTGACAGATCCCGCCCACATCACCAGTGCTGTGACCCCTCCACACGCCGCGCCCGGGCCGTTGGATGTGATGTCATCGGCGCCCAGTGTCGATGACATGCCGGTCAGGGATATGCTGCTCAGGAACGTGCGGGCGCGACTCACCGACGCGGAGACAGGTTCGACTTTTCTGCTGACGGATGAAGGTCTCTACGTCGTGCGGCGTCCGGACGACGAATGGATCAAGCGGTTCCGCGACCAGGCCTACGAGAACTGAGCGTAGTTAGACGTTCGCCGCGGCGTGGCCCTAACCGGCCTGGCGCTCGCCGCGGCCTAGCTCTCGCCGCGGCCTATGAGCCGGCGGACGCGCTGTGTGGGACTGCCTTCGAACTTCTCGGTAGCGCGCTGAAGGAGTAGCCGCGCCTCCCCGGCAGGCAGCGCGCGGCTGAGCAGGAAACCCTGCGATTGTGCGCACTGATGTTCCTGCAGAAAGCGGAATTGGGCGAAGGACTCGACCCCTTCGGCGACGACCTCGACCTTGAGTGCCTTGGCCATCGAGATGATGGCGGCGGCGATGGCGCGATCATCCGTGTCGTCGCCGAGGTCGCGCACGAAGGAGCGATCCATCTTGAGCCGATCGATGGCCAGATGATGCAGCCGCTGAAAGTTCGAGTAGCCGGTGCCGAAGTCATCAATCGCAATCGAGACCCCGATGGCGTGCAGTTCCTCGAGCACGCGCGAGGCGCGCATCTCGTCCATCATGACCATGGACTCGGTGATTTCCAGCTCGAGCATGCCGGATGGCAGGCCGGTGTCCGCGAGGACCTGCGCGACCAGCGAGGAGAAGTGATGCATGCCGAACTGCTGGTTTGCGACGTTGACGGCGATGCGCCGTACGGCGAGTCCTTCATCGTGCCATTTCTTTGCCTGCGCGCAGGCAGTGCGAAGCACCCACTCGCCGATCGAGATGATCAGGCCGGTGTCCTCGGCCACCGGGATGAAATCCCCGGGTGGAACCACGCCCAGCTCGGGATTGGTCCAGCGCAGCAGCGCCTCCATACCGGTGACATCGCCAGTCGTCATGTCGATCTGCGGCTGATAGTGGAGCGAGAGCTCACCGCGTTCGAGTGCGCCACGCAGCTTGCCTTCGATGGTGAAGCGCTGCAGCGCGCCTTCGTTCATGGAGACATCGAAAAAGGCGAAGGAGCCCGGTGAGCGGCGCTTGGCAAAGTACATGGCCAGGTCGCCATGCCGCAGCAAAGTCTCCGCGTCGTTGCCATCGGTGGGCGACATTGCGATGCCGACACTGGGTGTGATCACCACCGTATGCTTGGAGAGCGTCATCGGCTCCTGCAGTGCCGAGATCAGCCGTTCGGCCACCAGCGCGGCGTTCTCGCTGCTGCCAATATCGGGCAGCACCACCATGAATTCATCCCCGCCCAGCCGGCCGACGTCGCCCGGACGCTCCACCGAGACCTCGTCGGCGGCGCGATTCGAGCCGGTTCGCACTGCCTGGCGCAGCCGATCGGCCGCGCAGATGAGCACCTCGTCGCCGATGGCATGGCCGAGCGTGTCGTTGATGCGTTTGAAATTGTCCAGATCTACGTACATCACCGCCAGCATGCGTTGCTGCTGCTGGGCCGAGCTGACCGCGGCACGCAGCCGCTGGTGTGCCTGTTGGCGATTGGGCAGACCGGTGAGGGAGTCGAAATAGGCGAGTTTTGCGATACGCCGCTCCGCACGCCACTTGCTGGCGAGCGCGATCGCCATCTGCCGAATTTCGTGCGGATGGAACGGCTTCTGCAGGTAAGAGAGCTTGTCTTCGGGCGGCACGCGGCCGCCGATGTCGATCGGATCGATGTCCGAGTAGGCGGTGCAGATCGCGATCTCGATCGCCGGATCGATTTCGCGGATGTGCGCGGCGGCCCAGATGCCATCGGGTCCCGGCGACATGCGCATATCCAGAAATGCGACCGCGAAGGGTTTGTCGGCGCTCAAGGCCTCGCGCACGGCCGCCACCGCGGCCTCGGCTCCCTGGCAGTAGGCCGCTTCGAAAGTCAGCGCGTTGCTGGGCAGTCGCAGCCGCGTGACCGACGCTGCGGCGCCGAATAGTTTCGCACCCAGGTTGCGGCGGGCCGCCGCGGCGTCCTCCGACGGGCCGCTGAATATCTGTCGATAGGCATCGACGATGGCCGGCTCGTCATCGACGACCAGCACGCGAATCGGGGGATTGCCATTCTCATTCATGATGAACCTCAAGCCGCTTTCGAGCCGGCGGCTTCCGCCGGCGGCGTAACAGGGATGACGATGTGAAACTTAGCGCCGTGGCCCGGACCTTCGCTGCTGGCCCAGATGCGGCCGCCCAGGGCATTGATCGCCGTCGCGCACCAGTGCAGGCCGATGCCGCTGTTGCCCTTGCCAAGCTTGGTGGAGAAGCCACGCTCGAAGATGCGCTGGATGTTCTGCGGCTCGATGCCCGTGCCGCTGTCCTCGCACTCGAGCAGCAGCTTGTCTCGTCCGCCCTCGGACTGGATGGCGGCCGTGAAGCGGACGATACCGCGTGCCTTGCCGGCGGCACGTATGGCCTCCGCAGCGTTGATGATCAGGTTCTGAATCACCAGCCGCAGCACCGTGCGGGCGGCCCAGACGGGACTGACCACTTGCAATGAGCGGTCGATCTCGATATCGACCTGGTCACGGCAGGAGTCCGGTACGATCTCGAGACTCTGATGAATGATGGCCGGTAGTTCCACGGCCTCGATAACGGTGCGCGCATTCGGCGAGGGCAGGCGCTCGGACAACGCATTCTGAACCATGGTGGCCTGGCGCATCATCATGCCCACATCGGCCTCCGCCGCCTTGACGAGGCCTGCCATCTCACCGCTGGCAAGTCGCAGGAATTCGTCGAGGTCGGCGCGCCGATCCGGGGGCGTATTGTCCTGTCCACACTCGGACAGCGCGCGTTCGATATCTTCGACCGGCGCCGTACGCAATTGCTGATGAAGTTTGGCCACTCGCACCGACAGCGGTGTCATGGCATTGCCGATGTTGTGCAGCACGCCGCGCGAGAATTCCGCCATGCCGGCCTGAAAACTGTTATCGATGAGCTGTCGGCGGGATTCCGAGAGCTGCGCGACCATACGATCGAACTCGCTGGCCAGCGTGCCGATCTCATCGCGGCGCTCGAGATTCAGGCGCGTGGTGAGATCATCGCCTGCACCGATGGCAATCGCATGCCGTGTGACCTTTGCCAGCGGTGCAAACAAGGTGCGGTCCAGTACCAGCAGCAAGAAGACGAGCACAACCACGAAGGCGCCAATCGTGAAGCCCATGGCCGAGGTGACGGTGGCGCGTGCGTGCGCCATGACCGTGCGCGGCTCATCGACCCGCAGCGTCATGACAGGCTGGCCGAAAATGTCCCTGAAAACCCGATAAACCTGCTTGGCATCGGCGGTGGCCGCCATCTGCGTGCTGCGATCGACGCTGGTCGCGTCGGGCAGAAACTTGGGGATCTGGCGACCGACGATATGCATGGCTGTCAGCGTCACGCTGGTCTGGGCCTTGGCGCCGATCATTTTGACCTCGGCGGTGGTCAATAGCCGGCCCATTACCACCAGCCCGCGCGAGGGTCCGTGACCGTAGCCGTCGAGGATCGGGGCCACCGCGGCCAGCAGCACACCGTGATTGGTCGCGATCAGGCTGTGTCGTGGCGTGGCGTCGCGCAGATTGTCTGTCCATGGAAAGTCGGCCGGCAGCGAGTCGACTGCAAACAGGTCGAGCGGCAGCGGCGTCGATGTCACAGGGTCCTGCGACAGCGACCAGATGATCTTGCCGTCCAGGTCGATGAAGGCCAGCGCGGAGATGTGCAGCTGCTTCATCGCGATGGGATTGAGATTTTCCTGACTGAAGTCCTTGTTGTGGTCCTCCATGAACCGATAGGTGTCGGCCCAGTTGCCCCAGTCGGTAGCCGATACCTGCAGGCCATCGAGCGCCTGCGAGACCCCGGCGTCGATGCGCTTCATGGCGGTGAGAGCGTTCTCGTTTTCGATCTGCTCAAATCGCGGCAGCAGCAGCATCTCTCCCACGCCCCACTCGATCAGAGCGAAGAGCAGAAAGACGCCAGTCAGCAGCACTACCACTTTTGTGCGGATCTTCAGATTCCACTCCCAAAGTTCGACACCAGCACCAAAATATGACGCATGCCCCCCCCGGAGCACTGTGACGTATCCGTAATACGGCAGGGCCTGGGGACAAGGATCGCGAAGCGGTGACGGCCGTCACGTTTCTCGGCTATGCTCTGCCGCCAACCGCGGAGGCACCGTGCGCTACAACTTACTGGGTCAAACCGGGCTGTACGTCTCAGAACTGTGCCTGGGCACCATGACCTTCGGCGGAGGCACCGGTTTCTGGCAGACCATCGGCACCGTGCAGATCGATGAGGTGTGCACGCAGGTCAAGAAATCCTTCGACGCCGGCATCAACTTCTTCGACACGGCCAATGTCTACTCGCAGGGCCAGTCCGAACGGCTGACGGGCGAGGCCCTCGCCAAGCTGGGGCTGCCGCGTGACGAGGTCATCATCGCCACCAAGGCAACCGGCAGCATGAGCGAGGCGCCCAATGGGCGCGGGCAGTCGCGCCTGCACCTGATGAGCGCCCTCGATGCCAGTCTGCAACGGCTGCACCTCGATCACATCGATCTCTATCAATTGCACGGCTACGATCCGCTGACGCCGCCCGAGGAGTATCTGGCGACCCTCAACGACATGGTGCGCTCCGGCAAGGTGCGCTACATCGG
>Ga0181534_10001559_pt1 | contig 14811 bp, 13 predicted proteins | sample PEATcosm2014_Bin_37_FD_119758 | JGI IMG/M metagenome (GOLD analysis project Ga0181534, IMG submission 119758) | Peatland microbial communities from MTU Mesocosm Facility, Houghton, MI, USA - PEATcosm2014_Bin17_10_metaG | ecosystem: Environmental > Terrestrial > Soil > Wetlands > Peat | place... | reverse complement strand
CGCAATTTTTCCACGTCCTCGCGCGATTCGCACGCGGCGAGCGACGCCGTGATTTCGCGCGGCACGACTTTGTTCCAATGCAATGCCAGCGCGCGTTCGACGATGAAGGCCAGTCCGACAACCGAGGTCAATCCCAGCAAAGCATAAATGAGCGTGTCCATAGAAAAATTTTAGAGCGGCGCAATTTTAATTTGTTCAATAATAGTAAAATGTGAACTGGATGTCGCTCGAATCCCCGAGCTTGAACCTCATTTCGCTGGGCCATTTTTCGAATGGCGCGGGATCGGTGACCGCCTTCTGGCAGACGTAGCCGAGCAATTCGCCGACGTCATTCTCCACGACCTTCATGTCGGAGATGGTGCCATCGTAGTTCAGGCGGAAATGCAGCACGACCTTGCCGGTGCGGTCGAGCGCAAACTGCTGGCTGTCGAGCAGATTCCACCAGCGTTGAGTGATGGCTGCGACGAGCTTTTCATCATACTCGCCGAAGCCTGTCAGCTTCACGTTGTTTTTCGGCACACTTGCGTGCTCCCGCACGCCGCCGTCCTGCTTCATCGGAACACCGGGTGTTTGATTTTGCTGCGCGAGCGCCTCCTTGATGGTGCGCGGACGTTCCGGCTGCTGAAGGGTCTGTGGCTTCGCTAGCAAGTTTTTCACCTTGGCCACCAGTGTTAAATCGCCCGGCTGGATCGCCGGAGCCTGCTGCTGCGGCTGCGAAGCATTGGCCTGCTGTGCGGGCGGCGATGGCTGAACCTTGGCAACCTGCATGCGCGGCGCGTCCTCGATTGTTGGAACATCGGTCTGGCGCCCGTTGATCTGCGGAACGTCCGAGTTGCGGCGCGCGTCGGGATTTGCCGCCTTGGAGTTTTTATCGGAAAAATACTTCGCTTTCTGCGGCGCCTCGGTCGAGGGCTGGTCAACGGTCACGAACGTCACCGGCTCCTCGGCAATTTGCACCGGCGGCGGAATCATTTTTGCCGCGCGGTGAGCCAGGTTCAACCGCTGCCAGAAATTAAATTCCCGCCCGATTTCATAACCGCCCCACGCCAGCAGGTGCGCAGCGAGCGAAATCGTCAGCGCGAGAATCAGCCGCTCGTTTTCAAAGCGGTTGAGTCGCAGCGAATCAAAATTTTTGCCGATTCCGGCCATGCGCCATAGTTTGCCGCAGTAAAACGCGGCGGGCAACTTTCTTTCCGACAAAGCAGTTTTTGCTTGAAAGAAATCGCGGGCTTGATAAATTGAAGTCACAGCCTATGACCCATCCAGCAGACTACCTTGTCGTCATCAGCCCCGATGATGATTATTTGAACGGATACCACCACTTCGCCGAAAAAGTAAACCGCCGGCTTCGCGCCGGTTACCAATTGCACGGACAGCCGTTCAATATTGAACGTGTTGTTTGCCAGGCAATGGTCAAACAGGCGGAGGCACCCACCGCAAACGGCCAAACCGGCCATGCTTTCTCCGAAACTTCCACTGACACCACGTCATTTTATCAGCACCCCGCCCACGCACATTAACTCGCGCTCAAACCTCCAGTTTCGCGTCCAGGGAAATTTTAGCATTGAGCAGACGTGAAATCGGGCAGCCCGCCTTTGCGCCGTTCGCGATGGCGAAAAATTTCCCCGCATCAATGCCCGGAATTTTCGCCGTCATGTCCAGATGCGATTCCGTGACGGTGAAACCCGCGTCGGTTTTCTCCATGGTGATCGTCGCGGTCGTATTGATGGACGTGGGCGTGAAGCCGGCCTTGCCCAGCTCCGCCGAGAACGCCATCGAGAAGCAGCCCGCGTGCGCCGCCGCGATGAGTTCCTCCGGGTTCGTGCCGACGCCGTTCTCGAAGCGCGTGCTGAAAGAGTATTGCGTCTCCTTGAGCGTGCCGCTCTCGGTGGAGATGCCGCCCTTGCCGCTTTTCAAATCGCCTTGCCAGACCGCCGATGCTTTGCGCTTCATAAATTTCCTTTCAATTGCAGAACGTGAATTCATCCCAACGGCTGAAAGCTAGCACGGTTCGCGACAATCTCAAGCACGGAACCATCACGAGCAGGCCGCCGATGAACTCGAATAATTTCACGAACGTCCTCCGGTAATGATTGATGCGTTACGATTGCCAGCGTTGTTCCTGACACTTCATGCCCGTTCCAATGTTTTGATGTCAAGCTCGTGCAAGGTCATAAAATCAGGGTTTTGCGACTGCGGCACGGAACGGCAAGCCGGACTGATACAATTTGAGTTGCGCCTGAAAATCGGCGGTCATGGCGGCGTTGGTTTGGCTGCCGGCCAGTTGCACGGCGCGTTCGGCGGCGGTGACGGCTTCGGGAAACCGGCCCGCATCAGCGTAAGCCGCCGCCAGCGTGGCGGCCATCATCGGATTTTTGCCGCCGGAAAGCTGGTCGGTTTGCCGGGCCAGTTCGAGCGCTTTGGTTTCGTTGCGAACGGAAATGTTCGGCCAGGTTGCCTGTATCCAGGCGATTTGGGCCAGGTCGTTTTGGGCTTCCACAAGACCGGGCTGGATCGCCAGCGCCTGTTGGAGCTGTAGAACCCCTTCGTCCACCAGTCCTTTTTGGACAAGGGCGACGCCTAAATTTCTGCGGGCTTCGGCAAAGTCAGGCCGGATTTTCAACGCTTCTTGGGCTTGCGTTATGGCTGCATCCAACTCCCGTTTTTGAATAAGCGCATGACTCAAATTATCAAGAGCGTCGGCATAGTCTGGCTTGATTTTAATGGCCGTTTGATATTGGGCAATCGCCTCGTCTAATTGTCCTTTTTTGAAAAGGGCATTGCCCAGATTATTGTAAGGGTCGGGAAAATCGGGTTCGATGCTTATCGCCGTTTGATATTGGATGATCGCCTCGTCCAAATGTCCCTTTAAGGATAGTGCAACGCCCAGATTGTGGCGGGCCTGGGCATTGTCCGGCTGGATTGACAGCGCCTGTTGCAGATGCAACATCGCCTCGGTCACTTTTCCGTTTTGGATCAGTGCGGCGCCAAGATTGTCCTCGGCAACATCATTGTTGACAGTGCAGGCGAGCGTGTGAAGCCAAAGGGTTTCACTGTCTTTCCAATAGGAAGTTTGGGCGCGGGCACAGAAAATTAACGCGACCAGCACCATCACGGACACGCCGGTCAAATAAAAAAACCGATGACGCAGACGGACTGACAGGTCTGCAATCAACCAGGTCAGCATCAAATATATGCCGATTTGCGGCAGATAGGTATAATGATCAGCGTGCGCCTCTTCTCCCACTTGCAACAACCCAATGACTGGCACGAGCATTCCCAGATACCACAGCCACCCGACCATCAAATACGGGTGTTTTCGCCGCGCAATCCATGCGGTCGCGGAAATGACAGCCAGCACCAGTGCCGCCGCTGCCATTTCGCCCAACGGCCGGTCAGAATTCGGATAAGGATAAGGAAAGGCCAGCTCGGCCGGCCAAAACATTTGTCCGAGGTAGATGGCATACGATGCAGCGGCATTCGTCAGGCATTGCGACAGCGACACATATTTATTGAGCGCGCCGTTCTGGGTGAGGATTGTTATGACACAAAAAATCACGGTCAACACCAACAGGGGAATTTTTTCGCGTATCAAGCCCCATGGAATAGAGAAGCGCCCGGGCGCAAAACGCCGCAACGGCCAGTAGTCCAATAGCAACAGCACAAACGGCAACGTGACCAGCATTGATTTGGACATCAGTCCCAAGGCGAAGGCCAGCCAAACAACCAGATGACGCTGCCACGACGGTTGGCGGACGTAGCGGAGATACGCCATGATTGTCAACATGAAGAACACGCCGCTCAAAACGTCCTTGCGTTCCGCCACCCACGCCACCGATTCCACATGCAACGGATGCACCGCAAACACCGCCGCCACGAAGGCGCTGCGCCACAGCGCACCGGTCATGTCCCGCAAAACCAGAAACAGGAGAATGGCCGAGACGGTGTGAAGCAGCACATTGCTCAAATGATGCCCGCCGGCGTTGAGTCCATACAACTGGCAGTCCAGCATATGCGACAACATCGTCAGTGGATGCCAGTTCAACGAAACTGTGTGGGTAAAAATCCAGGCGACAGCCCTCCAGCTAAACCCATGAACGATCTCGTCATTTTTGACCACATAGGATTGCTCATCAGAATTGATGAATCCAAAATGCAAAGTCTGCCCGAACACAATCCACACCGTCGCTGCAAGAAGAACGCAGACGCAAAGAATCGTCCAGCAACTGTCCGCACCCGCCGGCGGTTTGGGTGAAGCCGCGCCGGCAAATTGAGGCAAATTTGTTTCTGGCCGGGCGACGGCATCTTCTCGCGAAGGCCCGTCTTTCTTTCGCCGTTTGCTCATTTGATCGCAAACATTATCAATAATTCATCCACCTTCACGGCTGCATCCATCTTGATCAGCGGCGGCCAGTTGCTCCAGCAGGTCCAATCTCAATTTCATCGCCTAGAATCTAAACCCGGTTCCTGATTTCGCGCAAGTGATGTTATCAAATGCGCCGCTATTTGAACAGGGATTGCATCGTCCTCGATTTAACGATTGAACGACTCACGAATTAACGACTAGACTTTGGCGGCGGGCGGTTGGCGCAGCGGTAGCGCAGCTCCTTTACACGGAGACGGTCGGGGGTTCGAATCCCTCATCGCCCACCATCTTCCAAAGTCCCGTCGGGCCGCAGCTTCATTTTCCGTCCGCGCCATTCGACGGTATTGCCGGCGAATGCGCAAAGCCAGAGCGCCGCCTGCAGCAAATCCTTCACCGGCACGAGCCAGAACGGGGAAACCAATTCGCGTTCCGGCGTGAAACGGCGCTGTAGATTTTGAGCAAGGGCGATCCGCAAAAATAGAAATGCAATCGCCGTCAGCGGCGCGCAAAGAGTTTGAGTTTCGACGAGTGAAGCCGCCAGCCACAAAACCGGCCAAAATGTCGCGTTGGATAAAATGCTGAAAAAATACGGCAGCGGCTGGCAGACGCGGATGGTTCGCGCCCAGCGAAGCTGATGTTTCCAGACGGCACGCCAGTTCATCGGCGCGTCCCAACATTCCACGACGACGGGGCAGAGCGCGATGCGCCGGCCAGTTTTGAAAATGCGGTTGCCAAGCTGGTAATCGTCGGCGAGGCAGCCGGCCAGCGACTTGAAGCCGCCGATTTCCGCGAGCGCAGTTCGCCGCACTAAAATCGCCGCGCCGAGGGCGAAATCCAGCGGCTTCAAGGTTTGCGACTGCAAAACCTGGCTCCAAAAATCGGCGTTGATGGCGACGGCCTCCCATTGCATCGCGGTCGTGGACGGATTGGCGAGGCGGTAAAAACAATTCACCAGCCCGGCTTTTTCATCGCGCAGTGGCGCGACGAAATTGGCGAGGAAATCCGGCGGCACGCGCACGTCGGCATCGCAAATTAAAATCAAATCATATATGGCGTGCGGTTCAAGCTGGGCGAGTTTTGAAACTTTGGCGTTCGCGCCGAGCGGTTCGCCGCAGATGATGAGTTGCGCGTCGTGCGCGGGATTTTTCTGAAGAAGTTCTTGGACGATTTTGCAGACGGGGTCGTTTGCATCGGCGACGCCGAAGAGGATTTGGGTCTGGCCGGAATAATTTTGATTGAGCCAGCTTTGGAGCGATCCGGCGGTGGTGTCGTCGCAGCTTTTGAGCGGTTTGAGGATGGAAATGGCGGGCGCAAAATCTGTTGCGGCAATCCGTTGATGCAGCGGGAATTTTCGCGCGGCGAAAAACTGCCAGAGGAGCAGCGCGAAACTTAAAATGGCGGGCGCGGCAAAAGTTGCATTGAGAAAATTCACTGACGCAAAGGAAACGAAAAATCAGCGGGCGATGCCAGTGATTTTCACAGGCTAACGTATTAAACTGAACCATGCCAACTCGCGACGTGAACCGCGACAGCAAAACAGCCAGCGCAAGGCATTGGCTCCGGCGAATTTTTAGACCACAGGTTAAGGGACGATGGGATGCTTCTTTGTGATGCGTGAAATGGTGGTTTTGGGATCGTAGATTAACTGGAGCCCGAAAACGTCAAGAAAACAAACAAGCGCCTGCCGGGCGGTGACATTGCTGACTCCGGGCCAAAGAATCTTTTCGGGGGTGTCGGATTTGAATTGCATGACTTTTGGGTCGAACACACAATTAACCTCTGCAAGGTGCGCCAGACTTACAATGTCCGTGCTAATTGTAACACCTTCAAACAGGATTACGGGCTTGGTGACATCGTTGGTTGAAACCGGCAAAGAAACGCTTTGGACAACCACATTTTCAGTAGCTGGAGGTTTTTCTGTGATGAGTGCCGCCCCGGTCGGCGGATTCTCGACCAATTGAAGCCCGAAATTGTCAAGCACAGCCACAAGCGTCTGCCGTGCTGTGACATTTTTACAATAAACCGTTATGCCGGGTTCGGATTTGATTTGTCCGTTTTTATCCGGCTGACCGTAACCGACTTTTGGGTCGAGGGCATAATCAATATCTGCCTGGCGTGCCAGAGATTCAATGGCCCTGGTAATCGGAACATCTTCCATCACAATTAACATTGTATTGGTCGAGTCTGTATTGGAGGGTGCGTTAGTCGTTTGTGCGCTGACAGTGCAGTAGCCAGCCAGCACTAATAACGGAATGAGGTGTTTAATTTTCATAGTATTGTTGAACGCCGCCTAAAAATGAGCCGACCGCACCTGTGCGGTTAATCTCGGTTTCATATTTCTGGTTTCTTTAATCGCTTCCATTTAGCCGACAACATTTTGGCTGGAGAGTTAAAAACCAACTCTGCAAATCCCGCTAGACGCCCGCGCCGGTTTCAACTTTCGGTTCAGGATGTTCATCCAAGACGAGGACGCCGTAGGGCGGCAGGTCGTAGTTGCCGGAGAAGTTGTTGCCGGTGAGAAAATCGTGCATGGGCTTGTAGAACTGGATCCGCACGGGCGAGTTCTGGTGGTTGAGCAGGAAATAGACGCGCGTGCCGGCCTTTTCCCTCATGCTGACCTCGACGTTTTCGGGGACCTTGAGCAGCGGATGCAGCGCGCACATCTGGCGCAGCCAGGTGACGAGGTCGTTGTAAAAATGCTGGTGGCTCATCGTGCCGATGTAAATGGCCTTGCCGAGGCCGAAGGTGTTCATCGTCATGGCGGGGCGTCCGGCGTAAAAATCCTTCACATAGGTCGCGAGCACCTGGCAGCCCTTCGGCTCGATGATGTCGCACCAGAGTTTTGCCGGGTGCATGTGGCTGGTCGGGAAAATGCCCTTGAAGGCGAGGTGATTTTCCTCGCCGGGCGGCAGCGGGTCAAATTCCAAAACTTCCATGCCGAACAGATCCGTGAGTTCGTTCGGGCAGCCGGTGTCGGGCGCGATGTGGTGTTCGTTGACGAGGCCGGTGTTGAACGTGCCGACGAGCGTGCCGCCGTTCTGGACGTAAAGTTTCAGGCAGTCGGCCTCGCCTGCGGAAAGCACATGGAGCGACGGCGCGATTACGATTTTGTATTTCGACAAATTCGCGGTCGGCTTCGCGAAGTCCACGGGGATGTTGCGGTCGTGAAGCGCATTGTAAATGAGCTGGATGTGTTCGCGCAGGCTGAAAAATTTGTTCGGCTGGTTTGGCTGCTGCAACGCCCAGTCGTTCTCGTGGCTGTAGATGATGCAGACTTCGGCGACGACTTTTGTGTCCTGAATCACGGGCGCGAGCATTTTCAATTCGTCGCCGATCTGGCAGATTTCGCGGAAAACCCGGCTGCTGCCCGCGGCATGGTGCGGCAGGACCGCGCCATAAAATTTCTCGCAGCCGATGCGCGGCTGGCGCCAGCGGAAAAAGAGAATGCCGCTCGCTCCGCGTGAAACGAGCTGGTAGGCGAAGAGCCGGATGAGTCCGGGGCGCACCAGCGCGTTCACGTCCTGCCAGTTGACCTGACCGACTTTTTGTTCCATCGCCCAGAAACCGCAGTCGCCGTCCGGCGTTTTAATGTCGGACTTTTTCAGCGAGCGCAGCAGGTCAATGTCGCAGGCGAGTTCGGAGGTTTTCGCCTTCACGACGACGTTGCTTTCGATGGAGACAAAATCCACGGCGTCGGCCATGTCGAAGTGATCGAACTTTCGGAGAAACGCGCGCATCGTGACGGTCACGCGATGTGCCGGACAGCGTTCGCGCAAAATGTCCGCCTGCATCTTGACAAACTGCACCATCGTGTCGCTGCTGAAACGGTTCCAGTCGAGCAGCAGGGCCGGGTTGTGCGGTGCGGGCGAGCGCATGGGCATCGGCACTTGATCCCACGCGGTGACGGTTTGTCCCCAGAAGCGCAGGCCGAGAAGTTCGTTGAGCCGCTCGATGGTTTCGTATTTGGCCTCCAGCCAGAGATGCCATTCCTTGCGCGTGGCCTCGTTGAAGGAAAATTCGGAATCGTTTCCGCCCATGCAATTGTCAATCTGCCACGCGATGAGCTGCGGATGGTCGCCCAGCGCCTCGACCATCGCGTGAACGATTTTTTTCGAGTAGTCCCAGTAAATGTCGCTCGAAAGACAAATCGCGCGGCGCGTGCCTTCGTGTTTGACGACGCCGTTTTCATCGAGCGGCAGGATTTCCGGGTGTTTTTTTGCGAGCCAGATGGGCGGCGCGGCGGTGGGCGTGCCAAGAATTACTTTGATGCCGTGATGCGCCATGATGTCCATGACGCGGCGCAGCCAGAGAAAATCGTGCTTGCCCTCCTCGGGTTCGCAGATGCCCCAGGAAAATTCGCCGATGCGGACGATGTTGACGCCCGCCTTGGCCATCAGCACGGCATCCTGCTCCCAGACAGCCTCGGGATTTTCGACGGTGCCGCCGTAGGGGAAAACCCATTGCTCGGGATAATAATCAACGCCAAAATACATAACCTTAAGTCTAGGGCTTCAACCAGACTCTAAAAGCAAACTGTCTCGCTTGCAAACCAAATTCGCCGACGCGGCGGATCAAACCCGTGAAATCTATTTTTCAAACAAACCCCTCCGGGCAGGAAGCGCGCGCTTAAAATCAGTGGCGATGTGGCCGGCGTCGCCTTTCTCCAAATTGGTGAGGTGAATCAACGGCTCAAACCATGGCTGGACGGTAACAGGGGCTTCTCCGACTTGCCGGCGGCGGCAATGTGTCCGTCACACACATCCAGCCTTGTGCGGTCGCCTTTCATATCCATGCAAGGCTGTTCAAGAACTTTTGCAAAAAATTCCGGCCTGACAAATCAATACAAGTTCCTATGGTTTATAGATTGGCGATTGAGATTTTGCGAACACCGTCGGTTTGGGAGCTGCCGCACCGACGGCGTTGATCAGCAGGTTGTCGAAGCAGGCGGTGTTTCTGGTTCGATTGTCACCGGTAACAAGTCCAGCCATGCCGCGTGAATAAAGATTGTTTGTCACAGACAAAACCTGCGCGCCGTCAACGAAGCCGGTGATGGTGAAGCCGGCGAATTGCAGCTTCACATTGTGCCATTGATTGCCCGCCACGTTGGCGGCTGTGCCGGCGGCAAGCTGCCGGCCATCGGTTTCATTTCTGGCCTGGGTCGTGGCATATAAGGCGCAACTTCCATTCACCGCGAGCCTCAGATAATATCCCTTGGGCACGCAGCCGTAGCCGGTGCCGACGTTATTCACACGACCCATGACGCCAGCCCAGCCGCCGTCGTCGAGATAGATGTCCGCACTGACTTCATAATCCTGCCAATGTTCGTCACCAATGATCGTGTAAGGCATCCATTCAGGTGCCCAGCTTTGCGGCTTTGTGCTTGTGACCTGGCGGAGGCATTTTCCGGTTTTGTCAGGCCGCTCGGCGATTTCAAAGATGCCGGCGATGTCCGCCGTGTAATGCGGCAGATAACCGAACTGTTTGGGCGCGGTGTATTCGTCAAAGGTTTCAAAATACGGGAACGGAAATTTCTGGTCGGCGGGGATTTTGTCGAACGAACCCTTCTGCTGCCCGGTGGTCGTGGAAATAGAATAGACGGCGTTCGTTTCCAGCGCGATGGTGAAGGAATTGTTTTTCAGTTTGATGCCATCCAGCTGGACAAATTGTTCCGTCGCGTCACTGCGCCAGACGCAGAGTTTGCCGGTGGACAGGCCATCGCTGACGTTGAAGGTGACGTTTTGAACAGCCTTGGCGCCTTTGGTTTCGAGAATCACGCTGTAATCCTTGCCCGGCGATTTCAAGGTGACGAACGTGCCGCCGCCGTCCAGATTGCCGCACGCGCCATTGAGATAGGTCCAGCCGATTTTTGAAAATTGTCCGTAGTGCGCATAACCCCACAAAACTTCGCGGGTGTGATAGTTTCCGCTCCAGGGCGAATTTGCAATCATGGCGGGCGGATCTTCGGAATAAGATTCCATCGGATAGACGGAACCCACCAGATACCAGTTCACAATTTTCGTCACGCCGCTGTTGATGAAGTTTTGATTGAAGGCCTGCACGAGGCTGATTTCACAGTCGAAACCTTTTTTATAGACGTGCTCTTCGGTATTCCAGATCGGTTTGTTCCATTCATCGGCGAGCTGTTTCACGTCCATGGGCGTCGGCATCGTGGCCATGGTGTGATTGCTCAAAATGGCCACGGCATTGCGCAGTTGCAGGTCATTGGTCATGTCCCTTACCCAGTTGAATTTGGTTTTGTCCCAGTTGTCAAAGCCGTGGATTGCCACTTTTTGCAGGCCGTTGGCATCAAGGGTGGCGCGGAATTTTTTGGCAAAATTTTCGCTGACTCCCTTTTCATTGCGGCAGCCGATGGCGGTCAAGTCCAGGCCATAGACGGACTTCAAACCTTGAATCCATTTGACGTAATAGTCGCACATATCCTGCGACCAGAAATTGCCGTTGCCCACCCAGCCGGGACAACCCCAGGCGCACGCGTCGAGTGTGAGATCGGGATTGCGTTTCCTGGCTTCGCTCATCAGCCACCATTCGTAGCCGCGACTGTAATTGAGGTCGTCCTTGGAATGCATATGGCTTGGCTCCGCGCCTTGTGTGGCGTTGCTATCACCCGGCACCTCGACCAGCAGCGCGCTCATGGACGCGCCGAACTTGGGCTTGAAGAGCAGGTCTAGAACCTGGCTGCGCTGCGGTTCGGGATAATCTTTGAACAAGACCGACGTCGCCCCGCCGCCGCTCACCGCGCCGATGCCGTCGTAGCGTTTGCCGCCAGCGTCGCCTTTGAGATCAACGGTTTGATCCGCAGATGCCGGTAAAACTGAACTGCCCGCCATCAGATGGCAAAATAGAACAACCGTCATGGCCAAGCAGGATTTGCCGGGCCGAAAAACCTCAAATTGCCGGACATCAGATTGATTCATATGCGTTTTTATACTGGCCATGCCTCGGTTTGAACATACATTTTTGGAAATTTCCTCACAATAATTCCAGCACGCGCTGCAATTCCGCGTCCGTGTTGTAGAAATGCGGCGAAAGACGAATGTAATTTTGTCCTTTGCGGTCGGTTCGCAGCGAGGCGGCAACTCCGGCTCCGGCTAATTTTTGATTCAACGCCGCCAAATCTTTTCCGGCTTGATGAAATGAAACAATGCCGCCAGCATTTTCAGGTTTTACATCCGCGTTCAAAACCGTAAATCCCTTTTCCTGCAAAGCCGGAACGATCCAGGCGCGTTTGCGGAGCAATTCCGCCGCGATGTTTTCCACGCCGATTTCCAAAGCCAGCTCCATCGCCGCGATCAAACCGACCAGGCCGACCAGGTTTTGCGTTCCCGCCTCGTATTTCACCGCGCCACTGCGAAAAACAATTTGTTCCTGCGCGACAAAATTTGGATTCTTTACATTATGCCAGCCGTAAATCGGCGGATTCAATTTTTCCTGCAAGTCGCGCCGGACGTAAAAAATTCCCGCGCCGCACGGTCCGAGCAGCCATTTGTGCGCGTCGGCGGCCAGAAAATCAACGTGCTCAACCGTCGTCGGAAACGCGCCGAGCGTCTGAATGGCATCGAGGCAGAATAAAATTCCGCGTTCGCGCAAAAATTTTCCGATCGCGTCAATTTCAATCCGAAAACCGCTGATGAAATGGCAGGACGCGAGCGCGACGAGTTTTGTGTTTTCGTCCACCTGTCCCATCACATCAATCGGGCGGACTGCGCCGAGTTTTTTTATGTTGAGCAGCCGGACTTCGACGCCGCGCGCGGCCAGCGCCATCCACGGATAGACGTTCGACGGATAGTCGTCGTGATAAATCAAAAGGTTGTCGCCTTTGCGGAATTTCAAGCCGGCGGCGACGAAGCTCAACGCGAGCGAGGTCGGCCCGACGAGCGCGATTTCGTCCGGCTGGCAATTTATCAATTGCGCCGCAAGTTTTCGCGCCTCATCCAGACGATGCAACATGAACGCTTCCTGATCACCGAGCGTTCCCTGCCTGGCACATTCGGAAATCGCGTCGGCGATCCGGCGCGGCAACGGACACACGCCCGCGTGTGCGAGGAAAATTTTTCCGCACGCGACGGGAAATTCGCGCCGGCGCAATTCTTCGTCACGCAAAATTTCAGTCAGAGTCATGCGAAGAAGTTAGTTCTCAAAGGCGCACGCGCAAAGCGGAATTAATTTCCGTTCAAAATGTTGGATAGTTCGCTGTGTGGACCGTAGAGTCCCATCCAGGCTTGGATGATTTTGCAAGCGATGATTCCGGCGACCAGGAGATAAACCAGGCGCGGCGTCCATTGCGCGAAGGCGTAAAGCTTGCGCGTGCCTACTTCGTTGTAATGGGAATAGAGCCGGCGGAGCGAGTCGTCAAGTTTCCCGCTGACTTCGCCGGTGGAATAAAGGTTGGCGAACATTTCCGGGAATTTCGGGCATTGACTCAAAACTTCGGCGGGCGTGCGACCGGCGACAACTTGTGGTTTCCAATTTTCCACGGCACGTCGCAGCGCGGGCGAACCGCTCGCGGTCGCAGCCAAATCCCACGCTTCGATGATGTTGACGCCCGCACTGATGAGCGCTTCCAAGGCGGCGGCGAGCCGCGCCAGCGCGAGAAAACGCCGTGCGGTTCCTAAAATCGGAATCGGACTGGAAAATGATTCGATTCGTGAGCGCCATTTTTCGCCGTGTTTGTTCTGCGTGGCGTAAATCAAAAAGATCGTGAACAGGTAAATCGGCGCGAGCGCAAGCCCGGCTTCGGTGAAAAGCAGAATCAAGCTGGCGTTGAATTCCGAGTGCGCATAGGGAAGCACGATCATGAAAATGAACACCGCGAAGTGAATGAGTCCGACGGGATAAATGAGCTGCGAAATGACCTGCTTGGCGATCCTGGCGCGGTCGTTGTAATAATCGGCCAGCAGACGAAAACAGGCGTCGAGCCGTCCGCTGCGCTCGCCGGCTTCGATCAAGGCGATGTCGAATTCCGGCAGCCATGAAATCCGCCGCAACGATTCGGTGACCGTCCGGCCCTGGGCAAGTTCATCAAGGATGCGCTGGAGCGGTTCGCGGAATGAGCGGGCGGGCGGGCTGCGCCTGATTTTTTCCAGCGCCGGCACGACGCCGATTCCGGCGGAAGTGAACTGGGCGAGTTGATGATAGCACTCGGCGCGTTGGGTGAACTGGCTGGGCGTGACGATGAACGACATACGCCCGGCGGCTCAAACCGCGACGCGGTCGAGGCTGGCCTTGAGGTCACGCTTGCTTTTCGCGCCGACCATCTGTTCGGCGACCTGCCCTTTGTTGATGAGCAGAAGCGTGGGGATGGCGCGGATGCCGTATTTGGTCGCGAGAGCCTGTTGCTCGTCAATGTTGACCTTCCCGATTTTTATTTTGCCGCTGTATTCGTCGGCGAGTTCGTCGAGCAACGGCGCAATCATCTTGCACGGGCCGCACCATTCGGCCCAGAAATCCACGAGGACGGGCGTGGCGGACTGGAGAACTTCTTTTTCAAAATTGTCCTGGGTAAGTGCGGAAATCAATGGGGATGCCATAGGTCAAAGGGGGAATAAATGCGGTTGTCAAAGTTTATTATTGGTTCAGCGCGTCATTCAGAATCATCATCATCCAGACGGTCGTGCCGACGGCGGCGAGCGCGGTCACGCAGGCGGCGATGGCGAGGATTTTGTCGAACGTGCTGATTTTCGCGGCGGCAACGGGCGCGGCGGCGCGTGATTGTGCAACGGGCGCGGCGGTGCGCGGCTGGGCAACGGGCGCTGCGCCGGCGCGTGGAGCGGCGGCAGTCGGCGGGGTTCTCGGCGCAGCCGCCTGCAAAGGCACGGCGCTGGAGGCACCCGTCGGGCCGCCGGGCGGCAGCGTCGGCAGTTTGATGGTCGGCGCGGCGGACGGCTTGGGCGGCAGACTGATGCGGACGGTTTCTTTTTTGGGTTGCACCTTGCCGGTGCTTTTTTTCAGCGGCTCGGCGCCCATGGGCACGCCCGGCACCGGCGGAATCGGAGGAATGTCGGCCATAAGTTTGTTCCCGAAAGATAATCGGCAGCGGACGCCTGTCAAATTTAATTCTGAAACAAAATTAAATGCGCGGGGAGGAATTATTCTCGCGCCGACGGATCAATTATGAAGGGTTGATGAGCTTGCAACGTGGGCAGGTTTCATGTGTAAACAAAACCGTATTTCATCTGTAGCTAAAGTAGCCAAAAATTCTTTTGCGCAAAATTCTCCGCCATCGCCACGGCTTTGCGCATGGCTTTGGATTTGTTCACCGTTTCCTGAAATTCATTTTCCGGCACGGAATCGTTCACCCAGCCGCCGCCGGCCTGCACGTAGGCTTTGCCGTCCTTGAGCAGCGCGGTGCGGATGGTGATGCAGGTGTCGGGATTGCCGTTGAAAGAAAAATAGCCGACGCAGCCCGCATACGGCCCGCGCACGGT
>Ga0181534_10001558_pt1 | contig 14812 bp, 12 predicted proteins | sample PEATcosm2014_Bin_37_FD_119758 | JGI IMG/M metagenome (GOLD analysis project Ga0181534, IMG submission 119758) | Peatland microbial communities from MTU Mesocosm Facility, Houghton, MI, USA - PEATcosm2014_Bin17_10_metaG | ecosystem: Environmental > Terrestrial > Soil > Wetlands > Peat | place... | reverse complement strand
TGCCGGCTTAGCACAGTGGTAGTGCAACGGTTTTGTAAACCGTAGGTCGGGGGTTCGAATCCCTCAGCCGGCATACCCCAATATAAAGAATAAGTAGACGCTCGAGAGTACCTACCAATCAGCGCTCACAATTCGAACCCCCGACAGAAAAACAAGCCGGGTTCGACAACTCGGCCGCCAGGCCGAGTTGAACGCCGTCGCCCTCGACGGCGGCCCCGGAGGGGCGAGGCGCGCAGCGCCGAGTAATCCCTCAGCCGGCATGCCCGACAAGATAATCCGTAAACGCTCGACGCCTCACGGAGCGCAGCGCGGCATCAACGCCAGGAGGGTACACCGTGCCCTGAGCTCATCTGCTCCAGCGTTTAGTTCGGCTTGCGGGCCGTCCGCGTCCTCACTTACAGTCGGTGCATGGTACCAACACTCGCCTCACACTCATTCACGCATGGCCAGGGATTTTTTTTATGATTGAACTGATTCTCTCTTTACTTTTCCTGCTGTGCATCTTTCTTGTGGCGACTGGTCCGAAATCCGCCGAAAACAAGGAAAAGGATATCGGTGCCACCGGTGCGCCCGCACCCAAGACCCCCGATTCCCCGGAATAAGAGCAGGGGCAACACGAAAAAAGAGATCGTCGACTCGGGGTTTTGAAAATCGCCAGCCGGCGGAAAAGAACCTGCCGGTAAATTATGCACCATGACCGCACACATGAATGGGGTTGCCGTGGATTTGTCGACTGTACGATTAGGGGTGACAATACATGAAGATCTTTTCGTCAGAGACTGTGCAGCGCCGCATTATCATAGTCCCACCACCCAGGACCTTCGACGATTGCCTCGTACCTCCTGATTGGAAGCGACTGATGTGTCCTGACATCGACATGGACATGAGCGGCTATTTCATCGACAGCGGAGTCGTCAATGGGCGCCATACAATTTCCTTGGGATCTGGTGCGCAATATGCACCTTGTCGCCGTCATGTTGGATCGAAACGCAAGGGTGGAGTATTGCAACCAATACTTCCTCGATATCGTGGGCTGGAACTATGAAGAGGTACTGCATCGAAATTGGTTCGACATGTTCATCCAAAGCAGTGATCGTGGAGTATGGGATTTGTTCGACGACATTCTGCTGGATAAGCAGTCTGCCTGGCATCACGAAAATGATATCGTCACGAAATCCGGGGCCCTGCGTTGCATTCAATGGAACAACACGGTGGTCCGCGACGGGCACGGTTTCATCACGGGCGTAGCCAGCATCGGGGAAGATATCAGCGCGCATCGCGCGCTCGAGCGGGAAGTATTGGATGCGGGCGCTCGCGAGCGCAACAAATTGGCCGTTGAGTTGCACGACGGATTGGGTCAGGAGCTATTCGGCGTGGCTTTGCTTTCCAGCAGCATGGCTGCCACAGCACGAAAGACAGGGCTCGGCATCGCCGCGGACCTCGCGCGAATGGACGTGATCGCCAGAAATGCGGTGGACGTGTGCGGCCGCATGGCGCATGGATTGGCTCCGCTCAGTCGGGTGCAAGGCGGCCTGATCGAGGCGTTTCAACAAATGGTGACGATGCCGCAGGACTGGCAGGGGCCGGTATTGCGCTACGAGGCAGTCACACCGTCTGAAATCCACTTACCAATTGAAAGCGTGGAGCATCTTTACCGAATAGGTCAGGAAGCCTTTCGGAACGCCATCCGCCATTCTCAAGCAAAGACCATCACTATTCGACTTGAAATTCATCCCGCATCGATCAAGGTGGAGGTCGAGGACGACGGAGTCGGCGCAAAGAACTTCGATGGTCCACTGAAGGTCTAGGACTCAAGCTGATGCATTACCGCTCACGGCTGATAAACGCGAAGTTTCGCATGATTGGTGTCTGCCCTCATGGGACCCGCGTGGTTTGTGAAGCACCGCAGTAAGCACCAATTCAGGTGTCGAAAAACGCACAGATAGTGCGGGAGCGGGCATTGACGGCTCGATAGACTTGCGGCCTCTCAACGATGTAACCCGCCGCGTCGCAATCCTCAAAATTCAAGCCCCTGGACAGACAACATTATCGGGTTTAACGCCTATGGAAGGGAAGCGATCAGCGCCGTCACATCTTCAAACTGAATAGGTTTGACCAAGTGCGCCGCAAATCCGGCAGACATCGAATTGGCACGGTCTTGCGGTTGGCCATAACCTGCAGGGAATTTGTGGGGGAGTCTCTTGATGATCGTGGATCACTTTCGATCTTGCCTATCGAAGCACGATCAGCCGGGCTTTGGAGCGAGCACGCGCGTTACCCGATTTCGGCTGCAGGTGGTTCCGCCCCGATTGGAGTTGCATGAGATGACAAAAAAGGCATACCCCAATAAAAATTGCAGTCGACGCCCGACGGCACGTCTCAACCATCGGCAAGAAATTCGAGCCCCCGACAGAAAAAAAGACGGGTTCGACAACTCGGCCGCCCGGCCGAGTTGAACGCCGTCGTCCTCGACGGCGGCCCCGAGCGAAGCGAGTGGGCGAGGCGCACAGCGTCGAGTAATCCCTCAGCCAGGTAAATCGAAAAAAACAATCGCGATTCATCCATCACGACGTCCTTCGCCAAGCCGTTGCCTGGCAAGCTGATCCGCGACCTCGCTGGTGGCTAGGCTGGCTTTGGCGGCACGTTCTAAAATGTCGAGGGTGGTTGCATGAATGCGTCGGCAATCCTCAAGGACTGCCTCGAGTTGGTAATTACCAGTGAGCGCATGAGCGAGATCAATCAATCCTCCCACATTGATTGCATAGTCGGGCGCATAGACGATGCCACGGTCTGCGAGCGCCAGACCCGCATCGGCGGTCGCCAGTTGATTATTGGCAGCTCCAGCGATCGCGCGACAATTGAGCCGCTTGACGGACTCATCGTCGAACACTCCGCCCATAGCACAAGGCGCCAGAATATCGACGGTCGAATAGAGGATTTCTTCGACGGGAACCGCCGTCGCGGACCATCGGCGTGCGATTTCCTCAGTGAGCGCGGCATCGAGATCGCTGATGCGCAGAACGGCACCGGCTTCGGCCAGATACTCGCAGAGTTTCGCCCCCACGGCACCCAGCCCTTGGACGGCGACGGTTCGCCCCCTCAATTGCTCCCCGCCAAACACATGTGCGGCGGTCGCCATGATTCCCTGGTAGGTGCCAAAAGCCGTGGCGGGCGACGCGGTCCCGTCTGACATCAGGGGTGCGCACGCGAAACGCGTGTGTTCGGCGATGATGGCGACATCGGCCGCCGAGACTCCAACGTCGTCCGAAATGGTGTAACGGCCACCGAGCGATTCGACAGCACGGCCGATGCTCGCGAGTAACTTGCGGGTCTTCCCGGTTCGCGCATCGCCTACAACGACGGATTTTCCTCCCCCGCATGGCAACTGGGCGAGCGCTGCCTTATAGCTCATTCCCTTCGCAAGCCTCAGCGCGTCCGCGAGGGCGGCTTTTCCTGTTGCATAGGGCCACATCCGGCACCCGCCCACCGCTGATCCGCGGGCGGTATTGTGCACGGCGACGATCATGTCCAGTCCCGAGGCACGATCATGGAACACGTGAACCGCTTCGTGCTCATCAAAATCCGGAAGATCGAACAAGTTCATGATGCAGGCCCAGGTCACTATCGTTGATGCACGCGGATCAGTTCAATGGCCGCATCCTGGCCGCGACGGAGCGCGGCCGCGCTTTGCGGTGCACGAAGGTCCGGCAACAGAGTGGGCGCTGGGCCAGCCGAGATGTCCGGGCGCACCAGTCGAGCGGTCGACAGGTGCAGCACATAGTCGAGACCGGGAACTGGCATCTCGATCTCGCTGCCATTGAAAGTGACCGAATTGCCAGTCGGCTCTCCGACTAGGGTCCCCAGATGATTATCGCGCACGAGGGCGGCAAACAGCGCCGCACTGGAGAATGTCCCACCGTCCGTCAGCAGATAGAGGGTTCGATCCGGCACAACCTCGAGAGCATGATCACCGAGACGCTGAGCGAGAAGTGCCAGCACCATGGGTCCGGGGATGGTATACGCGTGGGCATTTACCGCTGGCGCAGCGAGTCCGGCGCCTTGGAATGCCGGCGCCACCGCGGAGGGGGCGAACATGGGCATCACATGCAGCAACTGCTCCGATACACGCACCTCCACCGAAAAGCCTAGATCGACTTTCAGCCCCAGCGATCCCAGGACTGCCAGTGCCACAGACGCATCCCCGCCCGGGTTACCGCGCAAGTCGACAACCACCTTGTGGAGCTCGCGCTCCCTCACCTGGCGCATGAACTCCGCCAGCGTGCTGAAAAACTCATCGTTCGGATCGCAGCGAGCGAGCCAAAAGACGCCCATTGAGTCATCGGCATGAATCTCAAAACCGACCCATGACCGGCTCGGCGGCTTACGCTTCGAAGTGACCAGCCGTTCATGTGCCCTCACTCCCGGCGTCGTCTCATAAACGACTTCGACGCCGCCGTTGCGATCGGCGAGTCCAAAGGCCCGAAGGACATCCTCACGAGGCAACAGGCGTGCGAAGGTGCTGCGCGCCCAATAGAGGTTTTCATGCGGAATCGACTCGGCCGCAAGCATCTCGAGCTCGTCGAGCGAGCGACCTCCGACAGACTCGATCCGGGCGCCGGCCGGTAATGCGCCACCCGGCAGCACGAGCAAACCATCGTCGGTCCAGTTGAGTGACACGGGCAAAGTGAGGCACCGGCCCTCCGACGCAGGCGAGAGCTCAAGACGCAGATGCCCATCATGGTCGACCGACAGGGCGGCATTGATCCGTCGGGCTAGGTCCGCGGACGTCATACGAGCGCTTACGGTCTTAGCCAATCGGCCCAGTCGCTGTTCGGCCGCATCGGTCCCGTCGAGAGCTGACCGAACATGGGCATCGCGGACCTGCGACCCGATGAACGCGATCGCGGCACGTGCTGCGTCAACCGACAGTAAATTCTGCCCGCAATCGACGACGGGAGAAGCGAGCGCGCTTGAACTCGCCAATAGCAGCCCCGAAATGATCGAGGGCCATCCATACAGCCTGCCGTTGCGGTCCAATTTCCATTGTTCGATCAAGGCAAGTGGTTCTCGCATACGTTGCTCTCTTCGGGTAAGCGGCAAAGCGTGGCCATGCACACGGATGCATGACTTTCATCGCTGTGATATGGTGGTCTAAAATCTGACCGTTGGTCAAGATGCGTGGATAATTAAATTTGCGGGTACAGATCAATGACAGAGCTCGTTTGGGAAGATCACGGCGACTTTGCACTCATACGCTTCGAAGGTGCGGAGCAACTCAACGCATTTTCGTCGGAAACGTACCTATCTCTCCACCGGGAACTCGGCACATTCGCCCGCGAGGAGCGGTGGAGGGCTCTGATCATTACGGGAGCCGGCCGGGCGTTTTGCTCCGGTCAAAATCTCAAGGAAGAGCACGATGCCGGCGCCCTCTCCCGGTCCGACCTGCGCGGACGCCTGGAGTTGCTACAGGGGCTGACGCGGCGCATGCGCGCGCTGCCAAAAGTGCTCATAGCGGCAATCAATGGGCCCGCAGTCGGTTTTGGAGCCGAATTGACACTGGCATGCGATGTCCGATTTGCCAGTGCCGACGCCTACTTCATGTTTCCCGAGCTCGCACACGGGCTGTATTTCACCAATGCGACACTGGAGCTGCTGCCCGCCTTCGCGGGTAGCGCCCAGGCGCTTGACCTTCTACTGAGCGGCCGACGTTGGTCGGCCGCGGACGCGTTGGCCGCTGGATTCGTGAGTCGCATGTTGCCGAGCGCTGATTTGTTGCCGGAGGCAAAGCGGTTCGCGGCGCAGGTCGCGTCATCCCCCGTCGGAGCGATCGCCTCCACATTGACCTTCATTCGCGCGCGCCACGGCACCTCCGTCGATTCGGCACTGACGTACGAGGTCGAAACATTACTGGCGCTTAGCGCGGCCGCCCAGGTTGCAGATACCACCCCACAAAGAGCGAAACCATGAAATCTCGAACACATCAGGCGATTGCTCTCACGACAAGCTTTGCCCTGTCCCTCACGTTGTTTTCGCTGTCCGCTTTTTCGGCTGGGCTGACGGCCGATCAACTCGAGCGCCTTGCCGCAGTCACTGCCGTCTATCAGGAGCGGGCACAGCCCCCGGCCATCAGCATCTACGTCGATCAGGGCGGCAAGGAACTTTATCGTGCGGATGTAGGCATGAGCGATGTCGATGATCGGCTCGCCGTGGGTCCGGACTCGATCTATGCCATCGGGTCAATTACCAAATCCTTTACCGCCCATGCGGTATTGAATCTGGTCAATGCCGGGAAGCTGCGACTCGATGATACGGTCGCAAGTGTATTGACGGACTATCAGGGGCCCGCGCGGGACGTCACTGTGCGCGAGCTGCTCAATCACACCAGCGGCATACCCAACTATGTCAATGAAATCCCGGGGTTGCAGTCGCGGCTGCGGCGGGGAGAGCTGCAGCGGGCCGAGATGGTCGCCACTTTTTCTTCCTTGCCACTGTCATTCGCGCCCGGCAGCCGATGGAGTTATACGAACTCCGGATATTACTTGTTGGGTCTCATCATTGAGCGCGTCAGCGGCAAAAGCTACTACGACTATTTACGCGAAGACGTGCTGAAGCCACTTGGAATCACGCGCGTCTGGTCCGGTGACGATCGGGAGATTCTGCCGAACCGGGTGCGGGGATATGATGTGGGCGCCCACGGTATTGAACACGCAACTCCTTGGTACTTTTTGGTGCCCTTTTCCGCCGGTTCGCTCCTGTCGACCGCCGAAGAGCTCGCTCACTATCGGCGGGCGGTGTTCACATCACCGGCGATGCCATCCGGCGTCCGCACGCTCATGACCACCGAGGTGCCTCTGTCGGGCGGCGAGCATACGGGATATCTGCTGGGCGCCATGGTGCGAACTCAATTCGGCGGAATTACCAAATACGCGCATTCAGGGGAAATCTGGGGATTCTCAGCTTCAAACGCCTATTACCCCGAGCGCGACACAACGATTGTCGTGCTCAGCAACCGGAAGGGGCCACTGCTGACGCCGGTCTCCCTCGAGCGCCAGATCGCACGCATCGTGCTCGACCTCCCGGCGCCGCCCGTCGACGCCATTGCGCTGTCCGCCGACGCCTTACGCCGCTACAGCGGAGAATACGCCTTAGGACCCATGCGTATCGGCCCCGCCACCCTCTCGTTCGCTTCGAGCGATGGCCGCCTCTACTTTTCATTCGGGTCGGTCTCCGATCCGAAGCAGATGCTGGCACTCCAACCGGCGGGCCGTGACCGGTTCGTGCTTGCGGATGATCCCGAAACCGTATTCAACTTCAGTGGGACCGCCGCACGGGGAACTGCTGAGCGGGTGGTCCTGGACGCGTTGAACGGCAATATCCCGGCAACTCGGACGCATTAATGGCACCGGTCGATCGGATCGCCCTTCCAGCACAGCACCCCGACGGGCTCAGCGATGAGATTTGACGCAGCCGTCATCGGCTGCGGCATCGTGGGCGCCGCCGTCGCGGCGGAGTTGAGTTCAGATCGCTCCGTCGTATTGCTCGAAGCCGAGACGCAGCCGGGTTATCACTCGACCGGGCGCTCAGTCGCCATCCTCGATCGAGGCTACGGCAATCGTGCGGTGCAAGCTCTCACGGCAGTCAGCCTTGAGCCGCTGCAACGCCTGCAGGCCCTCGCAGCAGATGTGCCGCTGCTTCTGCCGCGCGGAGTGCTCCACGTGGCGCGCGAGGATCAGCGCGCTTCCATGGAGCATTTTGGCGAGCGCATCAGCGCACCCGGGCATCGGGTTGAATACCACGATGGCAGCTTTGCCCGCGCAAAGGTGCCTCTGCTGCGCCCCGGGCATATCGTCGGCTGTGCGTTTGAACCGGACGCACAGGAAATCGATGTCGCGGCGCTTCTAGCGTCGCTGCTGCGGCAGGCGCGCAGTCGCGGTGCCACGCTGTGCCTGAAAACGCGAGTGGAGTCATTGGAGCACTCGAAGAACGGCTGGCAACTGACAATTCCCGGCGGTAACGTCGAGACGCGGTCGGTCATCAATGCCGCTGGGGCTTGGGCCGATGAACTCGCCATACGCGCGGGTGGCCGTGCTTTAGGCCTCGTTCCGCTGCGCCGTACGGTTTGCACGATCCCCACTTCACAGGTTCCAGCAAGCGCCGAATGGCCCTTCGTGGTCGACATGGATGAGCTTTTTTACTTCAAGCAGGAAAGCCGTCGATTGCTCCTCTCCCCTGCCGATGAGACTCCGCTCACCCCCTGTGACGCGTGGCCCGACGATGTCGACATCGCGCTTGCCGTCGAGAGATTGGAAGCAGCCTGCGACCTCTCCGTGGCGCGCGTCGGCCGTAGTTGGGCAGGCTTGCGCTCGTTTTACCCCGACCGAACGCCAGCCATTGGAATAGATCCCGAGTTGCCCGATTTCTGGTGGTGCGCAGGTCTTGGCGGCTATGGAATTCAGGCCTCCTTGGGTGCGGCCGCCTGTTTGGCGGCGCTACTGCGTCTGACACCGCTGCCGTCCGCCTTGCAGGCTAGCAACACCTTCGCCGGTGACTTTTCTCCGGCGCGGCCCATGACTGGCATATAACTGACCTGCGGCCAGTTTTCGTACTTGTGGACAATTTCCTCGGTTAATGGTCAGATTGCGCGGTAGGCCTGGGATTACAAAATCAAATCAAAGGGAAATCGTATGTGCTCGCTTGCTCGTTCCTGGACGATTCGCTGCATAGTCGGGGGAGCCGCCGGTGTGGTGTTCGCGGCACCCAGCCAAGGACAAAATGCTGATCCGACTCGTCTCGAGGAGATCGTGGTCACGGCAACGCGGCGAACCGAGTCGTTGCAAGACGTGCCGATGGCCATCACCGCGATTACCGGCGAAGCGCTCGCCGATGCGGGTGTCGCACGACTCGGGGATCTGGCAACACAGATTCCAAATACCTTCATTGACACGAGCAGCGGACTTCGCTCAACCGACGTCACGGTTCGCGGCATCTCTTCGAACCCGAATAATCCCGGCGTTGATCCCGCTGTGGGTGTGTTCGTCGACGGGGTCTATCAGTCGCGTCCGACGACGCTCAATACCAATCTGTACGATCTGGAGCGCATCGAGGTGGTGCGCGGTCCACAGGGTGCTCTGTACGGCAAAAACACCATCGCCGGTGCCATGAACTTCATCACGCGACTGCCAACCGAGGATTTCCAGAGCGACATGGATGTGGGCTATGGGAACTACAATGCGACCGATGCATACGTCAGCGCGAGCGGTGCCTTGGGCAGCCCGACGCTTCTCGGCCGCATATCGGTTTCCTACCAGAAGCGTGACGGCGATATCAACAACCTCACCACCGGCACCAAGCTCGACAACGTGAACGGGCAGTCCGGCCGTCTGGCACTCCAGTGGAAGGCCTCCGATTTCATCGACGTGATCCTTCGCGCCGATAAGAGCCGCGATCGGACGAATGACGGCGCCGCCGAAGTGTTTCTCAACGGGCAATTTGCGGGCACACCCTTTGCCGGTCCGGACCCCTCGACGCGCAACGTCACCAATAACCAAGATACCATTCAAAATCGCGACATTGACGGCGCGTCGGTCGAAGTCGATGCGCGTTTCGCAGCCGGGACTTTGACCTCCCTGAGTTCCTACCAGCACTACACCTGGTATAACCTCGAAGATGACGACAGCACCGCGCTCGACATGCTAAGTACTGGAATTCAGGAAAATCAGACCGAGTGGGCCGAGGATGTGCGCTTTGTCTCCAAAGCGACCGGATCGTTCAACTATCTTGCAGGCATTTATTATTCGCATCAGACGCTCAATACCGTCTCAACCGCCATTGTCGGACCCGCTCTTGGGATCTATCCGACGGACGTCTATGGGTATATCAATGCCGATGTAACTACCCAAAGTACCGCAGGTTATGGGCAAGTGAGCTATGACTTGACCAGCCGATGGAATGCGACTTTCAGTGCACGGTACTCGGATGAGCACAAGGAGGTCTTGCAGAGCCAGATTGGCGACCCCTACCAGATCTTGCTCGCGACACAGCCGCCCGAACTTCTCTCTCGAAATGACGATAAGTTCACGCCTGCAGGAAGTATCACGTATAAATTTGACAAGAATGTCAACGGCTACGCATCGGTCAGTAACGGGTTCAAGGCCGGCGGTTTCAATGTATTTTCCATCTCGCCGACCGATCAAGCCCGCTATGCACCCGAGACGGTGACCAGCTATGAGTTGGGACTCAAGAGCCTGCTCGCGGATGACCGGGTGCGCCTCAACTCAGCCATTTATTATCTCGACTACAAGAATCTGCAGGTGAATCAATTGGTTCTCGTCAACGGGACGCCTCAATTCACCACCTCGAATGCGGCCACCGCGACCAGCAAGGGCGTCGAGATTGAGCTTGGCGCGCGATTGACAGCCGAGTTGGGCCTGAACATGTCCTACGGCTATTGCGATGCCGCGTTCAAGTCCTTCCCAAATGCGACCGCGCAGGGAGCGAATTACTCCGGTTACCAACTTCCGGATGCAGCGAAGAATACGGTGTCGATGGCGCTCGATTACACACACCCGGTAAGCGCTTCGCTCGAGATCCTGGCGCGTACCGATTTTACCTACCGTAGCGGTGCCTATTTTCAACCCGACAACACGCCCGACTTGTATCAAGGAGGTTATGGTGTAGCCGGCGCTCGCCTCGGCGTGGGCGGTCGCGATCATCGTTGGGGAGTCACTGCCTGGGTACGCAACCTCAGCAATCGCACCTACGCGCTATCGCGAACCGACGGACCGATTGTGCCGGGCCAGGTCATCGAGAGTTTGGGACTGCCGCGGATGTACGGCGTCGACTTTCATCTCGCGGTTCGTTGAGGGCTGATGGTCGACTCATTACCATGACCGAACCCCCGCGGCCGTCCTCCTCGCCGCGTCTATCGCGCCCGACCCTGCTGGGATTCGGGCTCGGTTCGCTCGCGACAGGCATATTTTCGACAACTCCTGGGGTGTTGTTGCTCTATTTTCTCACCGATACCCTCGCGGTACCCGCGGCGCTCGCTGGCTTGGCGGTGTTTTTGCCCAAGGCTTGGGACGTCATCGCAGATCCTCTCATGGGATACTTCTCCGATCGGACGCGCAGCCGATTCGGCAGACGCCGTCCCTACTTGCTCATCGGCGCTCTCGCCATGTCGGTCACCTATGTGTTTCTTTTTACCGTACCGGTATTCGAATCGCCCCTCGAGAGCTTCTGGTACGTGATGATCCTGTTCACTTTGAGCGCGACCGCCTATACGGTATTCGCAATCCCTTATGTAGCCATGCCGGCGGAGATGAGTGAGGACAGCAACGAACGGATAAGGATCGTGTCATATCGAATGACTTTCGCGATGGCCGGCGCGATCGTCGGATCCGCCTGCGCGCCGTGGTTGGTGTTTGCATTCGGCGGCGGTCGGCAAGGTTATGCGTACATGTCGCTCATTGTAGGTGCGGTGTGTGCCGCGGCGATGTTGGCCGCTTTTTTTGCCACCCGGCGCGTTCAGTTAGAGGAAAGCCCGCCGGCAGCGGGTGGCCTCGTGCAACAACTGCTTGATACTCTCTACAACCCTCATTTCCGTGCGCTCGCCCTCGTCTACTTGGTTCAGATACTCGGGATCGGCACATTGGTCGCCGCGGCACCCTATTTTGCGGCCCACGTGCTCGGCGCCGGGGAGGCTCTGGTCGGTGCCATGCTCCTGGTCATGATGGGGACAGCGACGCTGAGTATCCCCCTCTGGAACAGCCTGGCTGTGCGCTGGGGCAAGAAATCCAGCTATTATCTCGCGATCATGTTGCTCTTCTCCTCCATGGCGGGTCTCGCATGGCTGGGCCCCGGGACTTCACATCTCGCCCTTTATGGGCTCTTAAGCGTCACGGGCTTGGGTTTTGGCGCCCAGCAGGTTCTTCCCTTCGCAATGCTGACCGACATCATTCACCACGACGTGGCTGGGCGCGAAGGAGTCACCACCGGTTTTTGGGTGGCCAGCGAGAAGCTGGGCCTTGCGCTCGGTCCGCTGGTGGCCGGCGTCATTTTACAACTCAGTGGCTTCCAAGAGGGCCCGGCGCGCGCAACCCTGCAACCGGCAAACGCCATTTTGGGAATTCGGCTTGCTTTCTCGTTAATACCGGCGTTGCTCCTGATCACGAGCGCACTCTTGCTTTCCCGATGCCGCAGCGCCCAATCCACGCCGCGAGTCGCGAGGGTCCAGGCGGGCGTGTGACGGAAAAGATGGATCCGCCGCCTCTACTCGAACGAATCGGCGACTACCTCGCCTGGTACGGGCACAGAACACCCGGGGCGGAGGCGTTGGTCTTTGGGACCCAGCGCATCACCTACCAGGATCTCGCACACCAAGTTGATTCACTGAGCAGCGCGCTGATTGAGGCAGGCGTTCGAAGCGGTGATCGGATTGCGACCCTTGCCACCCCACATCCGGAATATTTCATCATATTCCTCGCTGCCACTTCGATCGGAGCGATCTGGGTGGGCCTCAATCCCCGCTACCGACTGGAAGAACTCACCTACGCATTGACTGACTGCCGACCGAAGTTGCTTTTCACCAGAACACGCATCGGTACCCGGGATTACGACGCCGATATCGCATCCGTTCAGGCGGCCCTGCCTGACCTGCAATGGATCGTGCTCGGCGATGACCCAGTACCGCCAGACGCCGTCTCACTGACCACGTTCGTCTCGACTCATCCAAATCCGGACGCTGCGCGACTGTTGGCGGTCCGCGCGGCGGTCCGCGCCGACGACCCGGCGCTGATCGTCTACACCTCCGGAAGCACCGGGCGCCCCAAAGGAGCTGTGATAGGTCACCGTGCGATGATCGTGTGCTGCCGAACCCAACACCAGCACTGGGCGACTCAACCGCTACGCACGCTCAACTTCTTTCCAATCAACCATATCGGCTGCGTCGGGGACATATCCTGCTTCACCTTGATCGGTGGTGGCTGCATGGTGTTTCTTGAACAATTTGACCCCACCGCATGCCTCGCGCTGATTGCCGCGGAACGGGTCAGCTTTTGGGGCGGTGTCCCCACGACGTTCCTCCTGACGCTGCAAGCGGCCGCCTTTAAAGGCGCGGACCTTTCCTCGGTGCAAAGGATCGTTTGGAGCGGCGCGGCGGCTTCTGCGGAATTGGTTCATGCTCTCGCCGCTCTCGGCAAGTGGATGGGGACCTCATACGGCCTCACCGAGACCGTTGGCTCGGTCACTTTCACAACGCCAGACGCCACAGTCGAAACGTTGATTGCAAGCGTCGGGCGCCCGTCAGAGGGATATCGATTGCGAATCGTTGATGAGGAGGGCCGACCGGCGCAACCCGGCGCTGCCGGCGAAATTCAGGTGCACGGCGATTGTCGGATGATAGGCTACTGGCAACGACCGGAAGCCACCGCGGAGGCATTCGATCCCGATGGTTGGCTGAGGACCGGCGATCTGGCCCAAATACGCCCGGATGGCGATCTAGTGCTCATCGGACGGCGGCAGGAGGTGTTCAAGTCTGGCGGCTACAACGTGTATCCGCGCGAACTCGAGCAAATTTTGGAGCGTTTTCCCGGCGTAAGACTGGCCGCGCTCATCGGAATTGCCGATCCGTTGTACGGCATGGTGGGTCATGCGTTCGTAGTTCCAGAGCCTGAGGCGACCATCAGCGTCGGGGATTTGGAGAGTCACTGTCGCAAGCACCTTGCCAACTATAAAGTTCCCAAGGAGTTCACGGTGACCTTCGACCTCCCGATGCTGCCCGTTGGAAAGATCGACAAGCGCGCATTGATCGAGCGCACGAGGAAAAATTCAGCGTCGAGTTAACTCGACACGGCCATCGAGAACGGCCGCGAGCATCTGCTGGAGCATCCGGCCACTGGCCACCAAGTCGACTTCTTTTGGCGCGACCGAAGCCTGCTCGGTCAAACCATCGACGGCAGCTTGCAACACGTCCGCCAAGGGTTCGATCGGGAATTTCGGAATTTCCTTGCTCTGCTGCGCCTGGCTCAATAGCTCGCAAATGAGATTACGCATACCCGCGTCGGCCCAGGCCATGAAGCGCTGCCGATCCAGAGGTTTCCCGAAGCTGCCCAGCGTATCCAGGTACACCAAGTAGTCCGACGGGTGTTTTTGCACGAAATCAATACACGCGGCAGGCAGTTCAAGCAATTTCTCGCGCGCCGAACTCTTCGATTCGAGGCGCACGCGGACAAATTCGGCGTAGCGGCGCAGCATATGACGCAAGGCCTCTGCGCCCAGATCGCCTTTACCTTGGAAGTGGTACGAGATAACGCCCTTACTCACGTCCACCGCAGCAGCAATGTCCGACAAGGAGGTCTCGTTATAGCCACGCTGCGCAAAGAGATGCAGGGCCGCATCGAGGATCTGTCGACGCCGTGCCTCCTCGATGAATGTTCGCTTGTCGGCCACCTCCGCGGTGCCACGCCCACGCGACGGCGCCAATGCCCGCGATACCGACTTTCTTTTGGGTGCCAACGCCACTGCTTATCTTAACCCTCGATCAGCAATTCATCCACTGGTCAGGTGTTATGGGGCACCCATCCTGGCGAGCGTGTTCTTGAAAGGCAGGAACCGGCCGGCCAGAGCACCTGTGGGCTCGCCCGCCTCGAGTGCGGAGACACCGTTGACAAACACGTAGCGCATTCCGACGGCGTACGGCGACGGATTTTCCCAGGTCGAGCGATCTTGAATGGTTTTCGGATCGAATACGGCAATGTCGGCCGCTGCCCCCACCCGCAGCACACCGCGATCCGACAGCTTCAGGTACGCAGCCGTC
>Ga0181534_10001552_pt1 | contig 14866 bp, 8 predicted proteins | sample PEATcosm2014_Bin_37_FD_119758 | JGI IMG/M metagenome (GOLD analysis project Ga0181534, IMG submission 119758) | Peatland microbial communities from MTU Mesocosm Facility, Houghton, MI, USA - PEATcosm2014_Bin17_10_metaG | ecosystem: Environmental > Terrestrial > Soil > Wetlands > Peat | place... | reverse complement strand
TATCCAGAGACCGCGACCAGATAACTGGCCAAGCCGCGCCAAATCCCGGCGGCTCCGGCAAGCGATTTGAGATATCCAAAGTTGACGCATCCCGAGTCCACCAGTCGCGCGGTGTCGGCAACGTCACAAAGGCGGAGATAAAAATGACGGTACATTCTCTGGAGCGTGCTGATGATCAAGCGATCCTCCGGAGCCGGCACTCGAAACCCGCGCTCCCCGAACTGAAGTACCTCTGAGCGGGCGATTAGAGAGTTGGTGACGTCGACTTGTTCTCCGGTCTGTCCCAGGCGGGAGACATGCACCTCGACGAGTTCGGGTAAGCCGGGAACGATAAAGTTCCATTTGTTGGCTAATCGGTCTCCCCAGCTTCGTTCATCCTTCTTAGCCTTGAAATGTCCGGACATGACCGCCTTGATGTCGGCTGAATCCGCGTTGGAATAAAGATCGAGATCGTTTCCCAGATCCGGCCAATGGTCGAGAGACTTTATGACTACGACGTCCCCCACCTGCTGGAGAGCGTCGCAAATAGGAGACAGAAACGAGAGCGCATGCTCAATGCGTGACTGCTCTTTATGAATGGCAGCCTGCACCCAATCGGCGCGCTCATGCGCCTCGCCCAGCATTAACTTGTGAAGACCGGGAAAAGTCCGGGCTACGACGTGATGGGAATTGGCCAGGCTCCACAACTCGCCGAAGTCCCGAGGGCTCAGCAGGGAAATGGTGCGCGCAAGATCCGAATCATGATCGTAGGGCGCACTCTGAAGCTCCATGGCTCCCGGATCCGCTTGCAGAAGAAGCTGGGACAGAACTCGGAAAACTGTCGGGCCTTTGTCGGCGCCCTTCTGGAATGATGAGGTCATATCTTCCTTTGCTTAGATGCCCATTGCTTGGATGGCGTTTGCTAGGAGGCGGGAGACTGCGGATTCGCAAGTCCGCCACAGTTCCCGGCCGTCCGGCGTTCGATGGCGGTGCCTTCCTCGTAATCGTTCCAGGTTTCGATCAACATGAAAGGAAGCGGCTTGGCAGTGTCGTAAAAGCGCTGGTAAAAATTCAAGGTCTCGTCCAACGTTTTTCCGCAACCATTCTGGATGTGCCGATTCAGCCCCCATTTGGCAACTGAATCGTCAAAGCCGGGCCAGGCGCCTCCCACAGCAATCTTGTCGGGATGCTGGTTCTGCATGGATTTGTAGAAGCTTTCGAGATACTGCTCCCCCCAATTGCTGCCGTCAGCGGCCCACCCGCCGGGTCCGGGCTGAACCCAGGCATAGGAACCCGCAAAATCGTCGGCGAATTGCGGCGGCGGTTGGTCCTTGTAAATCAGAAGCGGCGGGCTTTCCCAAGTGCTGCAGTGCCGGCGAACCAGGTTCCAGTCGACGTGGCCGCCCTTGGGGAAAATGAAGATCATGGGCCTGCCCTGGTAGGTTAGATAGGCATCGCGATATTTGGCGGTGGGGCCGATGTAATTTCTATAGGCTGCGTCGAGCGAAGCGATCTCTCCATCGGTCGCCTGGGCGTCGGCATCTTCGGCTTCGTTGTATAGTAGGGCGACCTGGAAATGGCTCTGACTGGCAGCCTCCTGCATCATCCCAAAATTGTGATCCGAGTAAGGGTTGGCTTTTCCGTACCAATCGACGACGAAAGCGGAAATTCCCATGTGGCGGGCTTGTTCGATCTGCTTGCGAAGCACGGCCGGGTCCTGGCTGGAATAGCCCACGTCGATGTGCGTGTGATCACCAAACCAGGGCATGTAGACGGCAAGAAGCTTGGGAAACATGGCGGGAGCTTGAGCATTTTGCGACAAGATGTGGTGGGCGGTGGGAGTCGCACATCCACTGGCCATCAGAAACATCACCATGGTTAGACTGGTCAACGACTTTGGCAAACCGCAACTCCATTCTCCGACCCTTAACCCACAGGGTATTTAGGATGCGATGAGTAACTATGCGGTTGGTGGGAGCGGGCTTTCTGGTCAGAATTGCTGTACAGCCTGCAATTGGCGGATGACCCAGCGGTCCGCACCGGGAGTCATGAGCACAACGTAATGGACGACGACCCTTTCATCGTCGATGGTCTTGTCGCCATCCAATAGCTGCAGTTGATACTGTGCGGTGTCGTGCAGTTCGAGGGCATCGCCCTCGGGCGCGTAAAAGACCGCCTCCACTTCATGGGTCTGATTGGTGTATCGCCGGCTGAGGTGGGATTGCTGCTGGCTGGCCACGGTTTGCCCCAGCCACTGTTGGGCATCGCCGGAGAAGGCTCCCACGAGTGGATCGAGGGTGTTGAATTCAAGGGCCTGCGCCATGCTCGTCCATGCAAGACGATAGTCGCGAGCAACGCCTCGCACGGTCAGCGCCTCTACCTGGCGAGGGGCTGCCTGCTTTACGTCCAGCTGAACCTGAACGCCGCTATTGGCGGCGCGGGCGTTTGGCCCTGCTGCGAGAATGCAAATACTCAACCCGGCAAGCAGCGCTATTGTGGACGGAACCGGCGAAAGCTTGAAACTCCTGATCATGATCATGGCTGGGCCCCCAGGTGAATCTCGTTGCCCATCACTACGCCGGAGGCCACCGAGATAACCGTCGGGCCGGCAGATTTCATTTGGGCGCTGGCGACCCCTTGTTTAATCGGGGCATCCACCGTGGCTTTTCCGTCCGCGCCGGTCGCGGTGAAGGTTATGACTGTGCCGTCGGACACAACATTTCCGGCGCAGTCATGCACCGGTTCGGTTTGCACGAGGATGCCAGTCCTGGTGTGCTGCCCGGTGATACGCAGGTTGCAGGGATCGGACGCAACCTGCTGCACGACGCGGGTCGTGGAGAACTGATCTGACGACGCTGCGACCTGGACGGGCCCCGCGGATTTCCAGGAGTTCGCGCGAAACCATGCCACCCCGTTCTGCGTGCGCACAGTGCGCGCCCACAAGGCGGTTCCCTTGAAACCCAGCTGGAACCTGATGTTCAGAGGCGACCGTGTCAGGTTGTGATACGGGTCGAAGGAGAAGGCCACACCGCTGATAGCGTCACCTTGCGCCACGGGTACGCGGGAAGGGTGAACCAGAAAAGTCAGACTGGAGGGCTTCGCAGCAATTACGAAAAAGCGAGCACTTTGACAAGAGCCGGCGCAAAGGACCGCCGTGTACTCCCCAGCATTCCGCAAATCTTGACCCGCCAAATCGATTGGTTCTCCTAAATCCACCTCAGTCTTCCGTGAGATACCTGGGCCTAGCAGGTAAAAAGATCCCCTTCCACTTCCGGCGGTGGTGAGGTTGAGGTCCTGACCAGCGACTGCCGAGGCAGGCACCTGCAACTGCTGCGCCCCACAAAATACCGGACACACGGCGGTGCATAACATCATTGCGCAGGTCCGAAATGTCAGAATATTTATCATATTTCGCATGCAAGTTAGGAATTATTCAAGCTGAATTGATTCACCACGACATGGAAACCATGCACTGCCGGCGCGACGGACCTGGGGAGCTCCACCGCAAACGGCTGGGAAGACTGCGGTAGCAGGGCTCGATCCACGTAGCCGTCGGATACCCAGATGACCTTGCCATGGTCGTCGTAAAAGCTGGCGATCACATGCGGGATATTGACCGTCTCTCCGCTTTGATTCAGCAGATTGCCGCGTAGCACGCTCTTTCCCTGTGCCTCGGAATCGATTTTCTGATTCATGACGCCGATGACGGGATCGGCGGCGGCGGGCACCAGCGTCGCTTTCACGGCCATGCGCACATTCTTCACATTGCTAAGAGTGAGACCGGGAAAGTCGATGCGATAGGGGGTGACTTGTTTGGGGAGTAAGATGTGGACGATCTTGTCGAAGCTGCTTTCTTCGTCGATCGCATTCCCGGCCGCATTCACGAGCGTGGCATTTACGGTTACGAAAGCAGGGACCGTATCTTCATTCGTAACTTCTCCCATTACGACCGCTCCTTCGGCAGAATCGACGGCATTCATGGAGAGGATGCGAACGTGGGGCGCGTCCACATTCTTGGCGCCCCATTCGTCGCCTGCGGCTCCGGTTACCAGGTCCCATCGCAAATAGGTGACTGGAATCACTTGCGCGGGTACGCTCGGAATCTCAAATCTGGGCCACACAGCCTTCCACAAGTCTCCCTGGCGAATCAAATTAAAATCCCGCACCTCTTCGAGTGGCCCGACGGGAGTGGAAAAGTGGAGATGGACGCGGATTTGCGCTTCGTTATTGCTTGCGTGAAGGGGGCGTGCCTCGAAGCTCTCCAGGCTGGAAAAAGCACGCAGACTTCCATTTGAACCCATCCAGTCCTGCGTGAACTCGGATTCCGTAACGGCCGACGGCTCGGACACGCTTGCGAAGGCGCGATCCCAGTTTCGCCGCTGCACATCGTTCAGAAGATTGTTGAGAGCTTGATCGGGTGTGCTGGCCTTCGCGGTATGCAGGGCCGAACCCTTGGCGACGCCGAGGGTGCTTCCCGCCTGAGCGCTGACGAACAGTCCGAGGATCATGAGGCTCGCGGTTATCGCAACTAAGATGCCGGCAACAACATATTTCATTGGAAACTTCCTTTCGCCAGAGCAGTTTCTGCTGCGCGTGCCCTCTTAATGTGCTCGTGCGATGGTCAAGCCACAATCCTTTGCGCACGCTCTACCTCGCGCAGTGAAATCCCCACGGGAGCCCGATCAGCTTCGGGCAAAAACAACACGAGGAAAATCGCGAGGAAACTTACTCCGATTGGCAAGGTGCCCCAAAGCAAGCCTTGCCAGGGCGCCGGGATCGCATCCGAATCGATTCGATGGGCCGGAGGAACATCGTCTTTCGACCAGACAGTGACATCGCCGTTATTGAACGTTTCAGTCTTTCGCCAACCCACGAAAGTCAAAAGCGGCTCGTAATATGCGTCGTGAACAAAAATATATTTCAGACCGTAACGATTGGCGTGTTGAAGCATAGCTCGGAGAGCGGACATGCCCGCCGTCCCATAGAATTTGGCGTTGGTGAGTTGTGCCGATCCATAGTGCGTCATCTCGGGCAGAAGTCGAGCGGAGTTGTAATCTCCATCGACACTGCCAGCATCGGTGTCGGTGGAAACTTTTGCCAGTTCGCTTCCAAAGCCCAAAGTAAGGTAACGGTAAGCGTAATGGCCGTCGCGGTTCAGAAATGCGTCGACCGGCTCGACCCTGGCGGTAGCCATGGGCCGGTAAGGATTGGCGTTGAGCCAAAACAGAGCGGCGCCGATGGTCGCGACTGACGCGAGCGCAAGGCCAACCGCTGCTTTGACGTGAAAACGATCAAGCAACCCGATGGCCAGCATTCCCACGAAGGGCATCGCTAGAAGCGTTGCCCAGAAAGTGAAGCGCTCGAATGTGAGGACTTCATAGGCGCGTCCAAGCAGCCAGTGTGGCAACGGAGTCGTACCACCAAGGCCGAAAATGAAAGCCAGCCAGAATCCATACAACAAAGGTCGCAACCGCCGGTCGGAGGCTCCTCGAATCAAAATGAAGGGAAGCGCGAGGATTAGAGCCCCATACGGAATGACGAAGTAGTTGATTGCCGTAATCGAATTCAGAAGGAAGTTGGCACGGCTATCGTGTGGAATCGGAATCTGGTGAATGGGATGCTGGATGATGGCGATCCAATAAGGCAGCAGGACGACGCCCACCCCCGCAACCGCCATTCCACCGAATACGGCGGCACGGGATAACACGCCGCCGGTCGAGGACGCAACCCGCTCCGCCCGCGCATCCAGAACGGCCGTCCACAAAACCGGCACGGCGAAAAACAACACACCGAAAATGAGAGTCACATGGTGCGCCGCAGCGGCCGATAGGGTCAACGCCAGCCCTTTAACGAATGAGCGGCCCGAAGACTCCGTCATCCACTCGTAAGAGTAGGGCAGGGCATTGAGATATAAAGCTGCGGAGGCCACGGTGGCCAACTGACCTGCCTGATAAACCAGGAAAGATAGAGATCCCAGGAAAATCGTGCCCAGCGCGGCATAACTCGCCGCGCGATCATCGATCCAAATCCTCGCAAAACGAAACACGCCGACTGGCAGCAGCAGCACGGCAATCAACTGCACCAGCATGTAACCCATTTTCAATCCAGCAACAGTGGAAACCAGCGCGATCCACTGGTGGGTGAGGGGCGGATAAGTCGTCTGGGAAAAGCCGCCAAACCATTTTTCATTCCACGGATTGAACCAGTGATGGGCATAGTGCGAGGCGAAAAAGATGTGGAAATTCGCATCGAATGAGCCCGCGGGAAGTTCCATCAGGAGCAAAGGCCCATGAACGGCGAGCGCCACCAGAATAATGGCAAGGAGAGGTATGGGACGAGAGTATTGACTCTGGGCAGTTCTCACCATCGTGCGCCTCCTGTTGTCGCTAGCGAACAGCTTGGATTCTCGAACCGGGCGAGGGGTTTTCTCGCAGCGAGCTTCATGGGCGGACCGTCAAGGCAGCCTTCGCGGGCAGAGTGGCATCTGAAAGTGGCCGTCATTGTGATGCGTAGAGGTACAGCACAGACTTGCACTTAGCGTGGTGAACCCCGTGAAAAGCCGACTTCCGCTCACGAGCTTTTGTCTTTTCATACTCTTCAGTACCGCCATGGCTCAAACTTTTGACATCAATGCCACGAATGGCGGCGCTTCCAGCAACACCACTCGGCATGAGGGTTCTCAGGCTTCGGCTCAGAATTCAGGTTCGAGCGACTCTGGACTGGGTTGGGGATCGAGCATCGAAGTGTCCCGGCAAGCCCGATCCGCGCAGGATTCCCTGAAGCGTGGGGACTACAAAGCCGCTGTGACTTATGCGGAGAGCGCGGCAAAGGCGGCTCCCCAAAACGCCGACTTCTGGTTCCTGCTGGGGTATGCGAACCGGCTGGCAGATCATTATCAAGCTTCCGTAGACGCCTACAATCGCGGGCTGAAGGTCCAGCCACATTCGATTAATGGCATGGCTGGACTAGCCCAAACCTTCGCGAAGATGGGACGCACCGAGGAGGCTGCGGGACTATTGAAACGCGTCGTTGAAGCGAACCCCAAAGATGCAAACAGCCTGCAACTGGCTGGCGAACTTTTGCTCGAATCCGACCCCTCGCAAGCTTTGGAGCTACTACAACGCGCGGACCTGTTGCAATACTCGCCGCACACCGATCTGCTGATCGGCCATGCTTACGAGCGCCTCAATCAGCGCGATCAATTCACCCATTATTTGGAGCGGGCGAAAAAGCATGCCCCCCAGGATCCCGAAGTCATGCGCGCGGTGGCTGGGCAGTATCGCGAGGATGGCAATTACGATGGCGCCATCGCGGAGTTACAAGCCATTCCGAATAAGGGCAGCGACATCGAAGCCGAGCTGGCATACACCTACGGACTCGCCGGAAAAGGGCAAGAGGCTGCGGCTTTGTATTCACGCCTCGCCAGGGCGGCGAGAGGCAACATCGGTTTAGATCTCAGCGCTGCGCAGTCCCTGGTGGCGCAGGGTCAAATCGAAGCCGCTCGCGAGTTTCTAGAAGATGCCAGGCAGATCGACCGCAACAACTATCGTTTGCATGCCATTGAAGGATCTGTCGCCGAGTCCAACGAGCGATTTGCCGATGCCGCGGCGGAGTACAGTGTGGCGCTAGCAAACCTGCCGGCACGCGTACCGGAGGGTCCCCTGTACCCCATCGAACTGCGGCTGAATCTTTATGACATTGATCTTCGAGAGGGAGATGACGCTGCGGCCAAGCAGCAACTGGAGACGGCTCTAGCGGCCATTCTTCAGGTATCCGTTCCTGCGTCTTCGCGCTCCGAGATGTTGCGGCTGCGCGCGGCCATTGAAGCGGGATCAGGAAACCTTGACGCCGCCGGGCGGGATTTGCAGGAAGCGCTTTCGCTGGCTCCATCGAATGTGAACTCGCTACTGAACTATGCCAGCCTGCAGTGGAAAATCGGCCAGAAAGAGGCGGCCGAAAAGACTTTCGAAAAAGTCCTGGAGTTGGACCACAACAACCGCACCGCACTGTCGTCGCTAGGATACCTGGCCCGCGACGGAGGGGATGTAGAGCGAGCGGAAAGTTACTTTGAGCGATCGATTGCGGCTCATCCCAGGGAATACGCTCCCTATCTCGCTCTGGGCGATCTGTACACCGCCAGGCAGAACTATCACGCCGCCGAGAGCTATTACGAGGAGGCGTATCAGCGTGCCCCCGCCGCCGCGATGATTGTCGCCGGGGGCGCCAACGCCGCCCTCGAGGCCCACAATCGGGATTTGGCGAAGCAGTGGCTGGACCGCGCCCAGGGCAGAATGAATGAAAACCCGCAGGTCGAGCGCGAGCGCGAACGCTATCTCACCTTGAAGGGGGATTACGCAGAATCGGCAAAATTGGGTTATGCGGTCCTGGAAAAGCTTCCTAACGATCGCGAGGGAGTTGTCTATCTCGTCTACGATCTCTACTACCTGGACCGTTACGAGGACGCGCTGGCGCTGATCACGAAATACAAGTCGATTCTTCCCGATGATAAGGATTTGCCTTTGGTGGCGGGAAATATTCACGCCCATGCGGGTCACTTGCCGGAAGCGCTCAACGACTATACGCGAGCTCTGGAACTCGATCCGAAAATCGCCGAAGGCTACGTGAATCGAGGTTTCGTGCTGAACGATCTGCGGCAGCCCATTCGGGCCGCGAAGGATTTTCAGACCGCTCTCCAGATGCAGAGCGACTACGGCGAAGCCCATCTCGGATTGGCATTTTCCGATTTGCAGCTGCATCGGTCGAAGCCCGCTCTGCGCCAGTTGGATGCGGCTCAGAAAATTCTTGGGAAATCGCACGCCTGGCATCTGGCGCGGGCGGAGGCGTTCCGACAGGAGCAGGACTTCATTCATGCCGAACCTGAATACAGGGTTGCCCTGGAAGAGGCTCCGAACGATCTGACCACCCAATTGGCCTATGCCGACACGCTGTTCCGCCTGCGGCGCTATCCACAATCTCTAAGCGCTCTGGACATTGCGCAAAAGCTGTCTGCAACCGATGCGCGTGTTTATGCGACGCGAGCCCAGGTTCACGCCAAGATGGGTTCCAGGGAAGACGCCCTGCATGACATCCAACTGGCGGAGCAATACGGAAAAGGGGACGTCGATATCCTGATGGCCAGCGGAGCAGCCTTGTTGAGCATGGGGGACGAAAGCGCCGCCCTGCAGCGTTTCGCGCGTGCTTTGGATAGGACGAGTGGCGACCGCATGGGAGTGCGGCTGGCAGTCGCCGAAGTATTCATGCGGCAAAGTCACTACGATGAAGCGCGCCGGCAGCTTGCCCTGGGATTTGCGGAGGCGAGGATTGACGGAGGTCCGGTGTCATCCCAGGAAATTCTCGACGCCGCCAATATCTTCCTCGGATCCCATAGTTTCGATCTGGCCGAGACCTACTTCGACAAGGCAAGGCTGGCGGGAGCAAGTCCCCGCGCGGTTGAGATCGGTCTGGCCAATACCTATATCGCCGAGGGAGAAACTCACAAAGCGGAAGATGCCCTCACGAGTCTTGGACCAGTCGACGACTATACCGACGATTACGATTACATGATCGCGGCCGGGAATTTATACCGCCAGCGGCAGGACACGGTTCATGCGCTTTCCTCGTTCGCCCAGGCGAACACCGTTGCCGGACAGGATAACCAGGCTGCGGCATTGACCGCGCAGGATGAATTGGCTATTCAAGAGGGACGCCAGATCAACCAGAATGTGAGCTTGTTGCCGGAGGCTTCCTTCGCGCCGGCTCTTGAGGACATCAACGTCTACACGCTGGACGCCAAGATTCTGAGGGTGACAACGCCTTCGTTACTGCCGCCTCCAAGGCATTCCTACGAGGATCTTGCGGATAGCCACTACCGGGTCCATATCGGCGGCCTGCCGGTAATTTCCGGCTTCGTGGGGCAAAGCTTTACCGCCGGGCGTTTTCTCTTTCCCAGCGTCAACGTGATTCAAGACCGCAATACTTATGATACCTACTTGAACGGAGGGTTGACGCCCATCCTGCACCTTGGCTCGAACTCCATCGCGTTCAATGGGGGCTTGCAGTTCGACATTCGCCGGGACACGATCTCCCCGGTTTATATGAGCCAGAATTTGTTCCGCCAGTTTCTCTTCGTTTCCTCGAGCCCGCTGTTCAATTGGCTGACATTCAACGGCAGTGCAGTTCGCGAGGCCGGTCCATTCACCGATCAAAATCTGAATTCGAGAGACGCCTTTGCAAGTCTGGAATTCACCGTTGGCCGTCCGTGGGGAGGCACTTCCTTGATCACGGGTTATACGGTCCGCGATCTCCTCTTCCACCCCTTAGTGCAGGAGTACTTCAACACCTCGACCTATTCGGGGATGCAGCACAAATTCGGCAGACGGGTGACGGCGGCAATCCTGGCCGAAGATCTGCGCTCGTGGAGGGTTCAAGGCACGCAATATGCCCTTGCCCAGGCATTACTGCCTGGCGGAAGATTCGAGTTTCGCGCCAATCCCCGCTGGAATTTGCAGGGCTCGTTCCTGCTTTCTCGCGGCCAGGGATTCCACGAATACGACAACGCCCAGAGTGAGTTCGCCGTTTCCTACACCCGCCCGATGCGGGGCAGTTCGGAAGGGCGCGCCGAAGGCGGGGGGCGCGAGTATCCTTTCCGGTTTTCCGCCGGAGTTCAGCAGCAGACGTTTTATAGCTTCGCGGGAGGGTCCAGAAGCACAATTTTGCCAGTCATCCATTTCACTTTGTTTTAGCTCTCCGCGCTTTTCACGCCTTTCACCATGGACTCAACATCGAGAACGAAGGAAAAGCAACCGGAGATCGAGGATCGCCCTGCGAAGAAAGTCCCGAGCCCGCCTCGGGCCATCAAGTCGCAACTACTCGGTGGCGTTCTGACCCTGCTCGCAGGGTCGGGTTTCGTGGGCATTACCAACCTCGCCTACAACGTATTGACCGCGCGTTTGCTGGGGCCTACCGGATTCGCCAATGCCACGGCGGTTTACACCATCCTCATGCTGCTTTCCTCGATCACCCTGGCATTTCAGGTGGTCTGCGCAAAATACATTGCCAAGAATAGTTCGGAGCAGATGCGGCATGAGGTATTCGCCTGTTTGCACCAGCGAGCCTGGATTGCGGCCTTGGCGATTGGGCTACTGCTGTTCTTCTTCAAAGACCCGCTGACCGCCTATCTTAATCTCCCCGATCCCGCTCTCATTTCCCTGTTGGCCCTGGGCGCGGCCTTCTACATTCCTCTCGGCGTGCGGCGGGGATACATCCAGGGGATTCACGCTTTCGGTCCTCTCGCGATGAACTTCATATTGGAAGGACTGGTTCGCCTGGGCGGGGTTTACCTTCTGATCGAGTGGGGACTGGGTGTCAGGGGCGCGGTGCTGGCGAGCGTACTGGCCGTGATGGTGGCTTACTTCGTGGCGCTGCCCAGTCCCGGCTTCGCCGCTCTTCGTTTTCGCGGATTCTCCATCTCTTCCGGAGAAGGCTTGCAGGCCATCGTTTTCTTTGCGGGACAGACGGTCATCAACAACTTCGACATCGTCCTGGTGAAGCATTTCTTCCCGCCCGTAGAAGCTGGATTCTATGCCGCGATTGCCTTGGTCGGCAGGCTGGTGAATATGTGCGCCTGGTCGGTGGTGAATACCATGTTCCCGGTATCCGCCGGGGCGGGTGGAGACGAACATGAGGCCAGCCCGGTGCTGTTCACATCCCTTGCCATGGTCTTTCTTATTCTCTCGGCGCTGATTTTCAGCTTATGGCTGATTCCGAACCTTCTGTGGAAGACATTGTTCGGCGCACAATTTGCGACGGGGAGCGGCCTGCTGGCTCCTCTCTTAATTCTCTATGCCATCACTTCGGGAATCTATTCGCTGAGCTCGGTGATTATTACCTACGAAATGTCTCGCAGAATCGCCAATACCAGCTGGTTGCAGTTGGCGTTCAGCGGCGCTTTGGCGCTGGGCGTCTATCTGCTTCACCGCACGCTGCGTGAAGTGATCTGGGTACAGCTTGTGCTCATGATCCTCCTGCTGATCGTTCTCGTGGTTCCTCTGGTGCGCAATCAATTGACCCCGAAAGTCCTGGAAACGTTCACCAGCCTCAATGTCCGACAGCAACTCAGTGAAGAAGAGGTTATGGCAGAGTTTCTCAAGAGTGAGTTTCATCATCCAGAGTTTGACGACTATCGCCAGGAATTTGAGGCGCTGGTCAAGAATCCTGACCTGGGCAGTCCGCGAGAAAATGCCGTCCGGCAAGCACTGTTATTTCTTCGAAGGGGCACGATGTGGCGAGAGCTGCCCTCCGATACGAAGTGGTTCGAGATCGTTGTTACAGCGCGGGAACTGGATCGTATCCGCTTTTTTCCCAGAGCGCAGTGGCGCCGGGTGGCGGAGGGAAGCTTTTACCTGAATGATGTAATCGGGCACTTGCGCGCGAGGTTGGAGAATTCTGCGGAGGATCGGTTTGTTTCGAACCTGCGCTTTCTGGGAGCGTCCATCGGCACAGACATTGTCAATCCCACCGTGCTGCTGATTGGAATCGACCGCGAAGGTCCGTTAACGATCCTGGACGGAAACCATCGTATTGCTTCTGCGCTCCTGGCTCAGCCCCTGGCGGCTCTCAGTTATTTTCGTTTTATCTGTGGGTTCTCGCCGATGATGATTCGCTGCTGCTGGTACCACACAAACGTAAATACTCTGCTGCGGTATTTAAAAAATGTGGTGCGATACCTTTCTTACGATGCGGAAACTGACATCGTGCGATTGCAGGAAGAAGAGTATTAACCGCTACATCATTGGGGCGGGGCGACCGACGGCGAGGGTATGGGCGGCTCTTGCACAACAGAATCGTCGCGGCGCAGGAGCAAGATCGGGTGCTCATGTTCTCGCCTGAGATCCCGCTCGCGCGTGACTTCCGTTTCGACTGAGGCATTGCTGTCGGAGGCAACTTGAGCCATTCGTTGGCCTTCCGCAGAGCTTCGTGTCGCCAATCCCACCCGCAGGTCAGAGCCACCGAGAGAGCGGGCTTTATTGTAGAAATATTGAGCGGTCTCGCGATCGCCCTCAAGCTCCGCCAGATAGCCCAGGTTGTTGACCGCAAATGGGTTGCTGGGATTGAGCGAGTAGGCTTCCCGAAAGTCTTTTTCCGCGCTCACCAGTTCGTTGCGGTTGATGGCCGCCACTCCGCGAGTATTGAGCTCCGCCAGATTAAGCTCCGCCGTCATCTCAGTCTCCAGCCGGCGGCGAAGGCTTCGAGCGTTCCGCTGCGCCATCGCACTCACCGGTTTTCCCAGCCAGGAGGGACTCATAGTCACTTCCGCGGTCGCGCCGGATTCGGTGGCCGCAGCCGCATCATAGTCTTTAAGGGCGGCCTGCGGTTCACCTTCCAATTCCTTAGCCACGCCCATATTGTTCAGCGTAAAAGCGTTGTTTGGGTCGGAGTGCATAGCCTGTTGCAGCAAGAGATCGGCTTCCGCTCCCCGGCCCTCAGCCAACAGGCGCACCGCTTCGACATTGTCATGATTCACTTGCAGTTGCATGTCGGGAATGGAAAGAGCCTCTTTCAGAGTTCGCCCTTGCACCCGCCGCAGACTGGCTTTGGCAATGGCGGCGTCGGTGGCCTCTTGTGCCGCCAGAGCGTAAAAGGTTTGCGCCCGGTCGACCTGCCCGTTCAGCTCCGAGATGTAGCCAAGGTTATTGAGAGTGAACGGATCATCCGGATCGAGCAAGTAAGCTTTGTAAAAGAGGGCTTCGGCCTTCGAATATTTGTGCTTGCGGACTTCGGCAACCCCCTCCTGGTTGAGGCGTTGGACGGGCGTCAAACGGCTGCGCTTCGGCAGAGTGATCTTTAAATCGCCCGCGCGCGCCGGCAAGCCGACTCCCAACATCAGAATGGCTAATCCTGCAGCCGCCCATGCTTTCCAGGACATCTCACTACCTCGCTGCCTTGGGGATGGATGAACCGCCAAGCATCGCTGAGATGCCCCCGAGGGCGAATGGTTTGGTCATGCCGGCCGGATTATTTTCACCTTCGACTACCATGCCCGGGTTTTCAGCATCCAATGGCGGCGTCGAAATCTGTGCGCCGGGGATGGAATGAATCGTCACGTAAAGTCGGCGGTTGCGATTGCTGCACTGGGCTCGGCTGTAACTCTCGGGTATGGGCAGACTCAGGGGCCTCAAACCGTTGCCTCGACCTCCGTGGCGCCTTCGGTGACGGCTCCCCCTACGAAGCCAGGCGCGGCGTTCGCAAACGACGAGGATAACTCCCTGGATCCTGCCAGCCTGCTTCCGGACTTGCCCTCCCTGACGAATACGAAAGCCAGCCTGATTGGTGGGACGATTCAAAAGATTGACCGGGTGCGTGACGAGATGACGGTGCGGATCTTCGGGGCGGGAAGCATGAAAATCTTCTACGACCCCCGAACCCATATATTGCAGGGCAGCGGGCAGGCATCTCCAGGCGATCTGCAAAGCGGGGATCGCGTCTATGTGGATACGGTTCTGGATGGGAGCACCATTTTCGCGCGCAATATCCGACTGGCCACCTCTACCGCCTTGGGCAAGAGTCAAGGGGCGGTCATTAGTTTTAATCCCGGAAGCGGTGAGTTGTTGGTCCGGGATCAGCTCTCTCCCACCCCCGTGAAGTTGCTGCTCGACTTTAGAACCGAGATTCGGCATGACGGGCATACTGCTTCCGCCGGCGAACTAGCGCCAGGAACGTTGGTGGATGTCGCTTTCACAACGACAAAAAACGGTCGCGATGCGACGCGCATTTCCATTCTCGCGGTTCCCGGAGCGAAATTCACCTTCTCCGGCCAGGTGACCTCATTGGATCTTCATATCGCCTCCCTGGTATTAACTTCGGAAAGCGACCACAAGACCTACGAGAT
>Ga0181534_10001551_pt1 | contig 14875 bp, 14 predicted proteins | sample PEATcosm2014_Bin_37_FD_119758 | JGI IMG/M metagenome (GOLD analysis project Ga0181534, IMG submission 119758) | Peatland microbial communities from MTU Mesocosm Facility, Houghton, MI, USA - PEATcosm2014_Bin17_10_metaG | ecosystem: Environmental > Terrestrial > Soil > Wetlands > Peat | place... | reverse complement strand
GGACGCGATGGCGCCGGCTGTTACATGCCTCGTTTTTCGGTGGAGTGTTGCATCAGGTTGCATTTGTTGCGTCGGCTGCGGTTGAAATTGTCAAAGAGCGGGGGGCTTCCGGCAGAACGCCTATGCGGCGAGTACGGGGAGCTTGCCCGACATCAGGGTAGCACGGGATTTTGCGCCAGGGCGGGGGTTTGGCGTACTTTACTTTTGTTTTCAGGCGATTATGGGTGAGTGGGTGGCGTGATCCGGATCGTCTAGAGTTTTTTCGCTTGGTGCCGAGCAACGCACCCCCGAGCAGCAGCCATGCGGGGCATGCGAGGCCCATAAACGGAGATAGCACCCAGCCGACGAAGAGCGCCAACAGGATTCCGGGAGCGCGAGCACCCGCCAGGAGCGTCTTCAGCCCCGCGTGCTGGGTTTTCTACTGTGCGCGGACGCCACGGACGCTGTTCGCGCAACGGAATCAGCCATATCCCGAATCGAAACAGGGCGGCTTGGACGCCGGCCGCAGGACTGGAGTCCTGCCGTTCAACCGGGAGGCTGGCATGTCAGGAATCACGATCTGCGGATAGCCACGGGCCCAGCCGGGGAACTACCGGACCGGCTCCATGACAGTGCGCAGGATGCGGTTGATCAAGGGAGCCGGCGCACGCGACTGTGAACTGAGAGGCCCTGAGTTGGAAGGTAGCATTGCTGGGCGGCTTGGACGTCTGGCTCCCCAGTCTGGATACGTTTCGAACTTTTGCGAGCCAGTTGGCGATGTGATCGAACCCGTGGACGCGTATTGTTTTCAGGGTGATCCGTGCGAATCGCTGACCCGTGTCCATGGCAGGCACCCAGTCTGGACACGTCTCGAACCTGGCCAGGGGACCCCTCGCAAGGCGCACCCGCAAGCCTGCCGGCCAGCCCAGATGGTGACGCGCCGCCGCCGGCATTTGGCGGGGAGCAGCGTTGGAATTCCCGCAAGAGCTGTCAGCGGCCCTTCTCGTGCTGATAGCAAATGACGGCCACGCACCGACACGCAGTTTCAAGAAGAGATGCAGAAAGACTGACATGAGTCCCCTGACTGAAGTGAAAACGAATTCAAGTCGCGCCGTCATCGACGAGACGACGGCGCCGAACTTAACTCCGTTTAGTTCCCCGTCGTTCTCGTTTCCAATCGGCTATTACGACTTGCACCCCGACATTAGCATCAATTTTCAACTGAACCGCTTCTATGGTTGGGTCGGCGACGACAGCATGCTGACCGAGATGCGCGAGGCGGTTGCAGGCGTGAACGATTATCCGGAGTTCACGAAAATCGTTCTCGACCTGGGAGAAAAGGCGCTCGCCCGGCACCAGGTGCGCAAAGGGGCCTACTATCTGCGCCTCGCCGAGTTCTTCTTGCTCTTTAGCGACCCGCGCAAGCTGCCCACACGCCAGCGCTTTGTCGATCTGCTCCTTGACCATCTCCAAATTGCGCCGTCTGCCTATTGCGGAATTCCTTTTGAAACCGGCTGGCTCCCCTCCTACCGCCTCACGCCAAAGGAGGCGAGGGGGACTCTGGTCGTTTTCGGTGGGTTCGACAGTTATATTGAGGAGTGGTTACCTGCGGCGCTGGTCTTTCGCGACGCCGGTTACGACACGATCCTGTTCGAGGGCCCCGGCCAGGGAGCGGCGCTTGAATTGGCGCACCTGACTATGAGCCCTGAGTGGGAGAGGCCGGTCAAAGCGTTGCTGGACTTCTTCCGTCTCCCCGCGGTCACGCTGATGGGCTTCTCCCTCGGTGGCGGGTTAGCCATTCGCGCCGCCGCCTTTGAGCCGCGCGTGCGCCGGGTGATCGCATACGACATTTGCACCAACGCGCTTGAGTGCGCCCTGCGCCCACTGCCGCCGCCAGCGCGGAAGGAACTCCTCGACTGGATCGATACCGGCAACGAGGGAGCGGCCGACAAGTTCTTCGCCGATGCGATGGCCAAGAGCCTGCTTCTGGACTGGATGATGAAATTGGCGATACACAACACCGGGGTTAAGACGCCCTATGAGACGCTGAAGCACTATCAGAAATACGAGACTGCCAGCGTTTCGTCCCGGCTGACCCAGGACGTACTTCTGATGGCAGGCGCCGAGGACCACTATATCCCGGTGCACCAACTGCCCGACCAGATCGCCCCTCTGACACATGTCCGGTCACTGACCGCGCGCTTGTTCACGCGCGCGGAACAAGCGCAGAATCATGTTCAGGTGGGAAATATGGGCCTCGCGTTCCGCATAATGATCGATTGGATGACTGGTCTTGGGCCGATAGAAACCCTCACCGCCGAATAACGTTTGTGGCCCGTCGCGATAAGCGGCCGAGTCGCTCAATGACGGCCAATGTGGAGCCCGAACGTCACGACGGTGGATGGCGGGCATCGCTTAGGGCAGGTTGGATCGCATCCGGATGTAGCAACCCGGAATCTGTGAGCTTGGACGTGAGGTCGTGATGTTCCATGGCCCCAGTAAAGACTCGAACCTGAAAACAAAGGGCTTAGTTAGCCCTTGCGGCTTCCCTTGCAGACCAATGTTTTCAACCTGCTGAAATTTGGCTCCCCACGCTGGACACGTTTCGAAACTATTGCAGGCCAATTGGCACTGTGACCGAACCTATGAACGCCTAATATTTTCAGAGTGATCGGTGCGAACCGCCGCCCCTGGTCCGTGCTGGGCACCCAGTCTGGACACGTCTCGAACTCGCAAGGGAGGCTGAGATAGTTTCCGGATGCGCCGTGACTCAGGACTAATCGCCCCGATTGGCGTTTGGCGGGTAGCCCGCGTCAGAATTCCGCAAAACTATGATCGGCCCTTCTCGTGCACCAGGAAATGACGGCCACGCACCGACGCGCAGTTTCAAGACAAGAAGGAGAAAAACTGAAATGACTCCAGCGACCGAATTGAAAACGAATTCAAGTCCCGTCGTCATCGATAAGGCGACGGCAGGGGAATTAACCCCATTTGATTCCCCGTCGTTCTCGTTTCCGATCGGATATTACGACTTGCACCCCGACATCAGCATCAATTTCCAACTCAACCGCTTCTATGGCTGGGTTGGCGACGACAGCATGCTGACCGAGATGCGCGACGCGGTGGCCGGCGTGAACGACTATCCGCTGTTCACAAAGATCATTCTCGACTTGGGAGAAAAGGCGCTCACCCGGCACGAGGTGCTCAAAGGGGCCTACTATCTGCGTCTCGCCGAGTTCTTCTTGCTCTCCAGCGATCCGCGCAAGCTGCCTACACGCCAGCGCTTCGTCGATCTGCTTCTTGACCATTTCCAAATTGCGCCGTCTGCATATAGCAGAATTCCCTTTGAGGCCGGCTGGCTCCCCGCCTATCGCCTCACGCCGGAGGAGCCGAAGGGGACACTGGTCGTTTTCGGAGGGTTCGACAGCTACATTGAGGAATGGTTGCCTGCGGCGCTGATCTTTCGCGACGCCGGCTACGACACGATCCTATTCGAGGGCCCCGGCCAGGGGGCGGCGCTCGAATTGGCGCACCTGACCATGAGTCCTGAGTGGGAGAAGCCGGTCAAAGCGGTTTTGGACTTCTTCCGTCTCGACGCGGTCACGTTGATGGGCTTCTCGCTCGGCGGCGGGTTGGTCATTCGCGCCGCTGCCTTCGAGCCAAGGGTGCGCCGGGTGATCGCATACGACATTATGACCGACGGGCTCGAGTGCTTCCTTCGCCCTCTGCCCCCGCTGGCACAAAAGGAGCTCCTTGACTGGATCGACACTGGAAACGAGGGAGCGGTCGACAAGTTCCTCGCCGATGCGATGGCCAAGAGTCTGCTTCTGGACTGGATGGTGAAATTGGCGATACACAACACTGGAGTTAAGACGACGTATGAGATGATGAAGCACTATCAGAAATACGAGACCGCTGACATCTCGCCCCGGCTGACGCAGGACGTGCTCCTGATGGCGGGCGCTGAGGATCACTACATTCCAGTGCACCAACTACCCGATCAGATCGCCACTCTGACACATGTACGCTCACTGACCGCGCGCTTGTTCACGCGCGCGGAGCAAGCACAGAATCATGTTCAAGTGGGAAATATGGGCCTCGCGTTCCGCATAATGATCGATTGGATGACTGGTCTTGGGCCGATCGAAATGCTCACCGCCGAATGACACTATTGCGGTCACTCGCGATGAGCGGCGGAATCGCTCGATAGCGGCCAATGTGAAGCCCGTAAGGTAGGTACTGCGGAGGGCGGCGGTGCCCCTTAGGGCAAATTGGATGGCGCCTGGGTTTTTCGGCCATCCGGATGTCAGCACGCACAGTCGATTAGTGCGGATCGTTTGGGAGATGCCGGTCGGATGTATTCGTCTTCAAGAGTTCGAATCCGCGCCGGGGTCACACCTTAAATGCGGCCAATCAAGAGTAAACTTCTGAGATGGTCATAATAGAATCAATCAGATAGCGGGCATCCTGGAAAACGCCATTTGGCTCCCCGGCATGGATTCGAACCACGATAACAACAACCTACGCAAAATCTGTAAGTTGCAGGCTTTTCAATGGTCTAAAATGCCGCATTGGACCAAAAAAACCGCCACTCGTACACAACTCGTACACGGGCTCGCGTTCTGTTCTACCTGGGTTCTGGATGCGATCGACAGATTTCGATTCCTAGCACCCGCCCGATAATAAACCCGAAAGGAATCGGCGATTCGAGTTACCGAGATGCAGTGCTGACGGTTCCCAGTTGCACTTTCTGGGGCCATCTGGGTCGGCGATTTGCGGCCGTCGAATTCCCTTCCCGAATCTCGAAGGCGTTTAACAATAGTAGGGACTTCGTTTACGATGCACAATAACTGTGCGGGATCGCCTGATCGACACGCAGCCAAACCGGCTCCAAAGCCTCTTTAGATTTACCTCCACTTTCAAGGTTTTCAACAACTTGGGGAATCTGCGTTTCGCTCAAACGCAACCCAAGTCACCTCAACGCCAGGGGTTTTGTCACGGTTTTGCCACGGTCCACTCCGGTTGGATCATCGGCAATCTGCCCCTTTCCGTGGCGGCTGTGCAAAGAAAGTCCCGACCGTTCAATTCGCCTCCGAGTCCGCAGACGCGGCACTTCCGGATCCGTACTTCCGGGGACTGTCTTCTTTCACTCCTTCCGAGTTTCCAAATCTTTTTGAGGGGGCGCGACGAAAGGTTCGTTGGAGCGGACCTTCGATTGGGCTTTCTCCGCTTGTGTGCTCGGTTCGTCCCCATTTTGCCAGGGTCCGCTTGGTGGCCAGGAAGCTAATGCGGACTCTCGGCATTGGCCGCGCCGGCTGGGGACACGAGGAACTCTCGAATGGCGTCGTTGACGAGGAAAAAATCGTCGGGCGCTGTAAGGCGGCTCTTCCCGAGGAATGCCCGCCATTGGGTTTGCTTCGTGACGTCTCCGGACAGCTCGGCGAGTAGGACTTTCAAGCCGTCAGGGTCCAGCCCCGTTTTGCGCCGTTCGAATGTGGCTCTTTAGCGCCGCGCCAAGAGCCTCCGCCTGGAACGGGAATGTTCGTGCGAGGAACCAAATGTCGTAAAAGTCTTTCATGCGGCTGTTGAGCATGCCGAGGCTGACAATAGCCTCCAGTTTCTCGGCCACGACCGTATTCATGGGGTAAGCCAGGACCCGCGGCGCCGACATGGGTAGCAGTGTCGGATAGTCAAGCAAGCTCGAATTCACGGCATCGCCGAACCCGACATCAACCTGGACGGGTATCCGCGCGTTGCCAAGCCGCGTGAGGAATTTGACACGGACACCTTGATAGACTTGCTCCTCCTTGATCTTGTCGGCCTTCACGGTCTCTGCGAAAAAAATAAGGCCATCGTGCTCAACTGGAATTCGGCACAGTTCACCGAAGACTTCCTGACAGTGCTCAATCGAAGGATCGCCGCGGCCCAGCAGATCGAGATCTCTGGTTGGTCGATGCGGTGTGCGGCTCCACACCTGAAAAAGCATTGCCCCTTTCAGAATGAATTGGTCTCGGTATTTCGATTGGCTGAGGCGGTAGAGGAGCCGTTCGAGTGCGTAACGCGGTGAGAACAAGACCGAAATCCTCGGCGGTGCTGATGGCGAGATTCAAGAGCCTTTGGCGGACGGATGCAGCGGTGTTCCGGGATTTGACCGGCTTCACGTGAGAGCCTCCATGTACGGCCTCATCACGTTTGTGACTCGGCAGACTTTGGCGGCTTGCCACAGATCAGCCGTGGTTGCTTTTCGGTTCCTGATCGATTCGCGGAGAGCCTCAATTGCGACATCGCGCCCGATCTTATTTCGATACTTGAAACAATCCGCAACGGTCTTGGCAACGGAAAAAATGCGAACTGGCACTCCCTCAACGTAGTGTGTCTTCTGGCCGAACTCCAGCGACTGTTTTGAGAAGCGAACGATACGCATCCGTGGGTTGTCCGAGCGCGGGCGGCGATCCTTTTCGCCGATTGCCATCCAGATCTCAAATGGGCTCTCGGTTGCAATGTCGTGAAACCGGAGGGCGGAGAGCAGGCAGATAACGGCTCGCGGCGCTCGTTTCGCTGCCTCAGCGAAGGTGTGGAACTCCGTGATTGCGGTATCGGCTGCCGTGTAGATCCCGCGCCCTGATCGGACGACGACACCCTGCTGCTCTGCAAGACGGAGATATTGGCGGGCGATTCCGTGAGCCGCGAGATCGCGCGGATGAAGAACGCCGGCAGCCTTGGCGAGCTCCGTGATTTTGGCGATGGGTTCTACAACATGCACTACTCGATTTTACATAACGTCGGGAATTATGCACAAGTCCCGACAATGATGAGCAAGTCTCACCCGGACTGATAGTGCGGTCGAAAGCACTTGAACCCCCGCGTTACCGGGGGTTGCCCGCATGTCTTGGGCGCAGCACTTCCGGCTCCAAAGCTTCTTTAGATTTACCGCCACTTTCAAGGTTTTAACAACTTGGGGAATCTGCTTTCCGCTCAAGGGCATCCCCTGTAGGCTCAACACGAGGGGTTTTGTCACGGTTCTGCCACGGTCGCCTCATCAGATCGGCGCCCAAGCCCGAGTTCAGAAACAGCGACAGGAAATGGTCGGGGCCGGGACGTAACCGCGCCGCAGCAATCGAGGGATGCCAGACAATAGATGGCCAGACGCCTCCGGATTTGCAGAATACGAGACGCTCACAATTGAGAGCTGTCACGGTTGCTGGAGCCCGCTCGACAATCCGCAGGGCGCGCGGTGAGTGCTGTAATCACCGCCGCGCATTGGCAGATCGGGCAGCGGATCGTGGAGCAGGAACAACAGGGATCACGCCCGAGTCCTACGGCGAAGAACTCGTGGCAAAGCTAGACCAGGACCTGACGGCACGTTTCGGAGGCGGATTCCGGTCCGGCTGATCACACGGGAGGTCAGCCGTTTCTTTGCAACTCGAGATGCCGGCTGAGATGCTCTGAGTTCAGCCGCTGCCGATGGCCCGGAAGCGCCAGCACCCGAAGACCCGTGCTGCCTTGTCGGAAAGGTGTGGTTCGAGCAGGACCGAAGCCGGTGCCACGCCTCCGGGGGGCGCATGGACGATGCGCTAACTCCACTCTTGTCAGCCCACGTGGCCGACGTAGTCCGGCGCGTTCACTTGAACATGGAAACCGTCCGGATCATAAAATTTGAACGATTCCTTCGAATTGGTACTGTCAAATTTCAAGTTCAACGACCTCAGTTTTGCGCGCACGTCGTCCGCGTCGAACCCCGCAATTCCGAAGTCGTAGTGATCCACTCTGGCGGCCTCCCCGTCGCCTTGCTCAATGCCAAAGAAGCAGTCGCCGACTCCCAAGATATGGGTTCTCGCGGAATGTTGCTTCAGCGGCATTTCGAAGAACTCCTGATAGAAGTTGGAGGTGCGATGAAGGTCGGGAACTTTGACCGTGATGTGGTTTATGCTTACGGCACGGCAGACTTTCTCCTGCGGCCCCGGCTGTGCGACAGCCGCCAATGCGGCAAGGGAAAGAACAAGTTGACGGCGGGTCAGTTTGCCACACTCGAACTTGTTCAGCATCGTTTCTATGGTTTGTATCATAGGGATCTCTCCACTCGTTTCTTTCTGTCAACCCAGATGACGATCGAGGAAGTTCGCCTGCGCTTCCAGCGCTTCCCTGGATTCAGGCAGGTCGAACAAATACCAGAAGGCGTGCGGCATGGCATCGAAGACCATCAGGCGTGCATCCACGCCGGCCCGCAACAGTGCTCGATGAAAATCGACGGTGCCGCTCAGACAGTGATCGCGCGTCGAAGTCATGCACAGAGTCGGAGGAAATCCCTTCAGGTCCGCGTACATGGGTGAAAGCACGGGATCCTGGCGGTTGTGGTCGCCCACGTATGGGACCATGCCCAAGCCCTTCAGGGCAGGAACCATTGCACTGAAGTTTGTGAAGCCGCTGGTGCCGTAGAGAAATCGGGAGTCTCCGTAGCGGGCCAGATCGACATAGCCCGAAAAGAAGCCCAAAACGGCCGGCAAAGGGAGACCGAGCCTGCGCGACTCAACCGCCATCTGAGCCGATAGCACAGCACCTGCGGAAGTACCATAGACGCCGATCTTGTTCGGCGCATGCTCCTGAAGGGAGTGCTTATATACAGCGACTGCATCGTCCACCGCCGCGGGAAACGGATACTGCGGGGCTAGCCGGTACTCGACCGCGATTACCCGGATGCCGGTCAGCGCTGCGATGGTAGCGCCTTCAAGGGCTGAGCCGGAATCGGACGTAAAGCCTCCGCCATGCAGACAGATCAGAACGCGGTCTTGCTTTTGAGGCGCGGCGCGTTTGGGGACCACGACCTTGCACGCGACTCCCGCTAAGGTTGTCTCGGTGATTTCGGCCGGAAAAGTAGCGTGCAACTTCTCGGCGAAGTCCGCGGCCTGTTTCGTTCCGGGCTCGGGTGTCCATCTTTTTCCGCTGACCATGAGGGCAAAGGCCTCGGCAGAGATAGTTTTGGGAACGGGAACGATGCGTTTGATGTGGGCGGCGCCATCGCTGTCTATGGTTGTCAGATCGTCCGTCGGGGGCGCCTGCGCCCGTGCCAGCCAAAACCATCCGGCCGGCAGAGTAAACAAAGACGCCAAAGATCTTCTCGTCATACGTCACGACCGCGACAGCAACCAGTCTATTAGAATACAAGATTTCTCAAATCGCGCGATTTTGGCTGTCTCAGGTAACGCGCCAAGGGCGTCAAAGCGGCCACGTTGTGGCATGCCGGCAGGCTATGGCGGGCACGGCTGTCAGCGCCATTGTTCAGTGAAGGTCGCTTCGCGCGCCTGCATCTCTACGGATGGCTGGTGCTATGGTGGCCCAAGTAGTGGGCCTCCCCGACGAGCCGTAGATCGCGATGGAGCGCGGGGATTTCTCTATGAGTCGGGAATCCTCATTCTAGCGGGGGAAAGGGCACCCGGTCCTGTTGTTTAGGCGCCCAAGGCAAACATTTGCGGCTGCCGCTGTACGAGGTGGGGCGCACGGAAGGGCTGAAAGCGGTATCCAGCATTGAAGATGGTTTCGATGTACTTGCCTCTGTGCTCGCCCAGCTTCCTTCGCAGCCGGAGGATGTGCACGTCCAGCGTGCGCGTGCGGATCTGGTTGCTGTAGCCCCACACACGCAACAGCAATATCTCGCGGGTGACCAACTCGCCGGCATGCTCAATCAGGAATGCCAGTAGGTCGTATTCTTTGCGGGTAAGTGTTAAGGGCTCGCTGTCCAGCAGCGCTGTCTTATTCCCGAAATCCAGGTCCAGGTGCTGGTCATGATAATGTTGCTCATGTATCTTGGTAATCTGAATCGGTTCCATCCGAACGATCTCCTTTTGGCTTATCGCCTATACTGATGTTACGAGTAAGCGGCAGCCGTGGTGGTTTGTTTTTTGTAAAACTCCTGCAAAGATGTGAATGAAAGGGGCCGCGTCGCTACATCGTCCTCATCGCCTGTGCTACCGCATTAGAAAAGGCCAGTGCGAGACTGGATGCAGCTTATAGTGTATGGCGGCAAAACAGAGTATCGCACTAAAGGCCGCGAGCACAATCCCCGCGATTGTTAATACCTTGACCCACGGAAACCGGTGGCCTTCTCGCTTCAGTACCAAAAGGTATCCGGCGAAGACGCCGACGTAAAACAACAAGCACATGGGTAGCGCAAACAGCAGCATATTAACCGCGTCGGGCGTGGGGGTGACGATGGCGGCGACGATGAAGATACCCAGGATCGCATAACGGCTGTGCTTCACAAGGAACGCCGGCCTGACGACGCGAAGTAACGCCAGGACGAAAATTAGAATGGGCATTTCGAAGGTGAGTGCCACCCCGAGCGTCACGTTAACGAATAGATCGAAGTATTCGTTGATGGACACCGTCGGATCGACGTAGTTTCCTGCACCGATGCCTAATAGAAATGTGAGAGTGAAACGGAAGGCCACAAAATATGCGAATGCGCCGCCGAGGATGAACAGGCCCCCAGTGGAAAGCACGAATGGCACCGCATAACGGCGCTCGCGCTTATAAAGTCCGGGAGAGATAAAAGCCCAAATTTGATAGACTACCCAAGGTGCAGCGATAAAAAGCGCGCACAGAAAGGGCAGCTTGACCCAGATGACGTTGAATTGCTCCATCGGGGTGATGGCTTTAAGGGTGGGCGGCTTGATGCCCAGGTGTGTCAAGGCTTCGACGGCGGGGGCGGCGATGAGGCGCCAAAGCTGGTTGACGAAGGTCAAGCTGATGGCGCCCGCGACGAGCAATCCCAAAACCATCTTTAGGATGCGCGAACGCAGCTCCTGAAGGTGATCAAGGAAAGACATGCCGAGCATGCCCTCTTCGCCGTCGTCGGGGAGATTTGGCGGCTCAGTCGGAGGGGGCGTGCGCCCCCCTCCGCCTCGGCCAGCGGAAACGGTGGTGACGGCTCTGGGTGAAAGCGCAACTGTCCCTGTTGAAGTCATTTATGTGCCAAAATCGAAGCGCTCATCGAGAATTCTCCTTTTCCGCAACCAAGGCCTCACGGACACCCTCGCGTCGGCCTAGCCGGGTCCTCGGTGGTGTAGACCCTGCTAATCGTAGAATCCCGGCTTTCCACGCTGGATGAAGCGAACACTTCGGCGCCGACGCTGGCACCACTTGAAGAATAATCGTTGCTGCCGTTATCGTACCGATGACCGCTTTCGATTTTCTGGGATCTGGCTTGCAGCTCCAGGTTTTGCAATTCACGATCGAAAGCGGCTTTCATCTCACTTCGGACACGGCGAAAATGGCTGATCGCCGTTCCCAACATTCTGCCCAATTCGGCCAGTCTCTTCGGACCGAACAGCACTAAGGCAATCACGAAGATTACTGCCATCTCCGGTAAACCTACGGGACCCATCTCGCTCCTATTTCCTTACAAGCTCCCTCGTCACGGCGCAAGCGCCCGTCACTTGGCCTCCAAACGGCTTTTGGGTGGCGGAAAATCATGAGCCTTGCCCATGCTCGGTAGGCGTGCGAGTTTCTTCAGGACCGACAGCTTTGAATGAGTCCTTGAAGTTACGGATACCTTCGGCGAGGCCTTTGCCCAGAGCCGGCAACTTCTGCGGACCGAAAAATATTAGCGCGATAGCCAGAATCACCAGTAGGTGCCTGGGTTGGAGCAGATCTTCAATCATCGATTTGAGCCTCCTATATCCGTTCTTTACTACAAAAGCGCGGCGCGGCCTGCGGTCAGGCCGCGCCCCATTCTCCACGACAATTTGTGCCTCGCAATGAGCTGCATCGGCTGCTTGCGCCGCAACGCCCCGATTTCTGATGCAACGCGGACAACAGTCTTACGCTATAGCAGTTAGCGAACGGCGGCATCCGCCGCGACAGCCATAGATTGCAATAAATCGAGAAACTGTTGGCTTTGACCGATGAAAAGCCCATCTGCGGTGAAGCTATTAATCGTTGCCACGGCGCCCCCAAATTTATCGGTTAGCGGACGAATGATTGAAACATTCGGGAGGCCGGGCTTGAATTCGCAAGGGACGGGAAAGATCAGACTGGGCTGGATCGAAGGATTCAACGGGCTGAAAAAGTTAGGAAATGTCAGGCCGGATATGGTGTCCGTAAATGGCGCCACAGGCGCTTGCACTCCGTTGCCGGCAAAATCAACCCACTCCAAAAAGTGAGCGATCTCGTCGCCACCGATGCCCAGAGTGACCGAAAGCACTTCAAGATCCTGAACTTTTTGGCTCATCGCTGCGTACAGACTCGATCCGCCTTGCTCGATGTATCCGAAGTGAAAGCCTGCTACATTCGCGATGGCTTGAATATGATCGTTACCGGGAAAGTTGGGGTTAGGGGCGCCGTTGTAATCGGTATCGCTTCTGGGAATGGCGGTAACGCCACTGAGAGTAATCGCCTGCGGAAATATGCCCCCAAGGTCCGGATTGGTTTCGCTCCGGTAGCGAACATACCAGCTGGTATCGACGTTAAGTTGCATCAGGTTGGTGAGGCGGAGCTTTCCCGACGATCCAGTCGCTGTGCTTCCCGGCAAGGTCTCGAACTGGGTGAAATCGACCGGCGCGGCTCCTCTGGACATCAGATAGGCATTGAGGAACGTGGCATGGCTCACTTCGTCCAGCGTGTTGCTGCTGATATATTGCGGACCATCACCATCGAGGTTTGACAAGGCTACCTGATAGGGGTTCAACTTTTCGTTCGGGTTTACCTCGATCGGCAAATGATCGCCGATGCCACCCAGTTCCGCGTACTGTGTCCAAAGGTCCGATTCGATCAATTCCGCTGCCGCCAGAAAGCGGAGAATCGCGATGTCGCCGCTGGAAAGCCTGGAAGACTGTCCGAATATGGGCCGGCCGGCGGCCAGAACTCCCGCGCCGATCGCGGCAACTCCTAGTCCTTTCTTCATGAAAGAGCGCCGGTTTGTCGCGCTCTGCATTTTCTCTTGTCCGTTTGTCATTTATTGCTAACTGCCTCCTATAGCGATGCTAACAACCCGTGACGGATCCGTCGTTGTTAAACTGTAAAGGTTTTGTACATTCGCCTATCTGTAGAGCAGCGCTTCCGATCAAACGAATCATCGACGAGTGTCCGCGCGATACACTCATGATCGAGGGGCGTTGAGAGCGCCATGGGCGGCTGCGGCGAGGGCTTGACGAACCCGAAACAACCTGCCCTTGATCGTGTTCTCTTTCAGGCCTGTCATTTGAGACAGCTCAGCTATAGAGAAACCCTCGACCTCTTTGGCAATAAGCAGCCAACGGTCGTCCTCCGGGACATCTGCCAGCAGCTTGTTTATGAAGTCTCTTTGCATGGCAGTTCGATCGGGTGTAGGACGCGGGTCGGCAATCTCCATACGTGGCGTTTGCGCGTCGTCGAGCGAATCGCTTGAGTAAGTTGTTTTGAATCGTTTCTTCCGCAGGAATCCGTAACATTCATTCACAGTGATGCGGTAAATCCACGCATAGAAAGAGCTGCGGCCCGCGAATCCATGGATGGAGATATAGACCTTGGCAAAGACTTCCTGTGCGACGTCATTCGCATCGTCGGGATTGCCCAGGATGCCATAGGAAACGCGATAGATCTTGGATGCGTAGCGCTCGACGATCTCATGAAAAGCCGTTTTATCGCGAACCTGCAATCGCGCCACCAGGTCGACGTCACTAGGTTCCCGCTGTTTAGACGTCGCTTCGTTTGGCCAAACGCAAAAGGCGTTGGTATTTGCAGTCTCAGACGTGGTCGCGTACATATTTGCCGCCTTCACTCCTCACACGACAGCGGGGCACAAAAGGAACTCCCCGAGGCTCGTTGGCACTCGAAATCGGCGAATCATTGGCAGGAATGGCAGGTCCTATTGGCTACCTCACCGCATTTCTTTTAGATACGCGATGATCGCACTCCGCTCGGTGGCGCTCTCCACATGGAAGGCCATGTCACTCTCCGGAACGAACTTGTCCGGACCGGCCAGCCATTTTTCGAGCGTATCGGCGTCCCAGGTAATATGCGAACTCTTCAGTGCGTCCGAGTAATTAAACGACGCCACAGATCCTGCGGCCCTGCCGTAAACGCCTCCCAGCCGCGGCCCCTCCTTATCGTGATCCAGCGAATGGCAGCCCGAACACCGCTTTTCAAAAACGCTCTTGCCGTCGCTAGTCTCCGTGCGCGCGGTAAGCACCACGACGGCGAATACCGCCGCCAGCATCACTATCAATCGTTTCATTGGAGTCAGTTTCCCGCCGCCAGCGGCGAATCCACCACTGCCAGACTGTGCTTGCGCGCCACATACTGCACGTTCGTAATACCGAGTACGCTCTGCAGGCGCTCAGCGGGTACTTTCATCGGACCAGCCGCCGGCGCGGTTCCGGGCGCCGGTTGCGGAAACGCCGTGGACATCGCCGTATGGAAAGTCACGTTGCCCTCCACCTTCTGCAACACTTGATGGATATGGCCGTTCAAAACCGTCACTGACCCGAAGCGCTTCAGATGCGTGAGCGCCTGCGCGCTGTCTTCGGTGCCCCAGCCCCAATCGGGATAGACCGACCACAGCGGGATATGCGCGAACACCACAATTGGCGTGCTGCTGGAGCGCGCCTTGAGGTCGGCTTCCAGCCATTGGAGCTGATCGGCGCCCAGTTTTCCGAGGTGTTCCAGTCCAACCACGTTCACCAGTCCGACAAAGTGCACGCCTTTTTGATCGAAGCTGTACCAGCCGTTGCCCTGGGTGCCTTTGCCGTAGCGTTCCAGATACTGCTTGCCGTCATCCGCCGCCGTGTCATGCTCGCCGGGCACATAGAAAATCTGGCTGGTCTTGGCGGACTTCAGCAACTGGTCCATGGTGTCGAATTCCCCGGGCTTGGACGTGTGGCTGAGGTCGCCCGTGTGAATGATGAACTCCGGCGCCCGCGGC
>Ga0181534_10001549_pt1 | contig 14885 bp, 13 predicted proteins | sample PEATcosm2014_Bin_37_FD_119758 | JGI IMG/M metagenome (GOLD analysis project Ga0181534, IMG submission 119758) | Peatland microbial communities from MTU Mesocosm Facility, Houghton, MI, USA - PEATcosm2014_Bin17_10_metaG | ecosystem: Environmental > Terrestrial > Soil > Wetlands > Peat | place... | reverse complement strand
TTTGCCGACCTCAGCCGGAGACCGCGCGGTGTGAACGGCCGTTTCCGCGGGAACGCTTCACCGCACGGCTGGTGCGCACATTGCGGGCCATGGAGGTGCCGGCGAGTTTGGTGCTGCCGAGCACGCGGCGAACTTCCCGTGCGGTGGTGCGTGCGGCGGCGCGGCGCGTCAGCGGTTTGCCGGCCGCGGCCTGGCGCTTCAAGCTGCGGATGGAGCGCCGCATGATGGTCGGCACGGCGCGCACCGCCGGTCGGGTCAGCCGGTGCTTGCGCAGCACGCGGGTGAGCACCGCCGTGCCGCGCAGCAGATCGGGCAGCAGGCTGCTGAGCGCGCGCCGGTCGCGGGGCGAGAGCACGGTGACGGCGGCCGCGCCGGCCATGGCCTCCGCCTCGCCTTCGCCCGCCGCCTGTGATGCCGCTTCGGCCATCATTTCGGCGAGCGCCTCGTTCTCGGTGAGGGCATGGCTGGCAATTTCGTGCGCCGCCTCGGCCTCCCCTTCGAATTCGGTCTCGAACTCGCCCTCGGCCTCGAATTCATTTTCGGACTCGAATTCCAGCTCGCTCTCGAATTCCGACTCGCCGAGTGCCGAGGCGGCGAGTCCACCGAGCGCGCCGCCGGCGGGCCCAAGAATTGCGGTGCCGACCAGGGGCGCCGCCACCTTGGCGACTTTTTTGAGTATCGGAGCGATTTTCTTGAACAGTCCGCCGAGGAACTGCTCGCCCTCGAATTCGCCTTCGCTCTCGAATTCGGTCTCGAACTCCGACTCGGCCGTGGTCTCCCCTTCGCCCAATAGGCCACCGAGCAGATTGCCGATGCCCCCTAAAAAGCCCTCGCCCTCTCCTTCGGTTTCGAATTCCTGCTCAAACTCCGATTCGAGTTCACTTTCCTGAATGCCTTGCCAGGTGGATGCTGTTGCGGACATTGGCTGTCTCCTTGCGCAGGGTGGTGCGGTGGGGGAAATTGAGCCGAAAAATCGCGCCGGGCGCGAGTCGCATCTTTCAGGGCAACTCGAATTGGCGTCACCGAAACGAGCGACTGAGGAGGTGCCGGGCCTGGGGCGAAATCGCCAAATCTGGTGATTCGCGTCAATAAATCACCTGGGCGGAGTTGGTCAACTTGAGTATAATTAGACCAACTAGAGATACGGAAACGGCGTCATGCTGGTCAACATCTACAAGGCCAAAAGCCAACTATCGGCGTTGCTGGAAAAGGCTCAAGCGGGCGAAGAGATTGTCATCGCACGCGCCGGCAAGCCGGTGGCACGGCTGATCCCGATTGTGGCAACTACGGGCTCGCGCAGCGGAGTGCGCTTCGGCGGCATCAAGCCCGCCCGACTGAAGCTGGGCGCGGACTTCCATGCCGCACTCACGGACGATGATCTTCTTTAATCCGTGAAACTGCTGCTCGATACGCATTGCCTCATTTGGCTGCTTACCGATGCCCCGCAACTGGACGGATTTTCTCGGTCGGCCATCGCAGATGCCGAGGGCGTGTGGTTCTCCGAGGCTTCCCTGTGGGAGCTCGGCCTCAAATGGCGCAAAGGGAAGATCGCGCTACAACCTCGGCGCCTTGCCGACCAGGCGTTCGCCAACGGACTGCGCTCCTTGCCAATCCAGATTGAGCCGTTGCTCGTCTCTTGCGAATTGCGTCAGACTCACCCCGATCCGTTTGATCGGCTTCTCTATGCGCAAGCGTTGCACGCCGGCTTTCGACTCCTCAGCATTGATCGGTCCCTGGCTACGTTTGGCGCCGTGATGATTACGCCAAAATAGCGAAGGCGCATCAACAGGACGTCCCTCATCATGCCGGTTTGGTTATAAGGACATGACGCTTGAGACTAAGGCGGCTGGCCTGCGCGCGATAACATAGTGATCATGTCTCTGCAAGCCAAACTCACTCGATGGATGTCAGGCAGCACCGACGCTGTCGATGCCGGTGATCTGCACAAGATCAACGCGGCCTTTGCGTCCTTCTCGCCCGCGAAGCGAGTCGAGCAGGCGATCGAGCTCCTGCCCGGCGCGCACGTGCTCACCTCGAGCTTTGGCGCCCAGGCGGCGGTCATGCTGCATCTGGTCAATCAAGTGGTCCCGAAGATTCCGGTGGTGCTGATCGACACCGGTTACCTTTTCCCGGAGACCTACCGATTCGTGGACGATCTGACCGAGCGGCTTGACCTGAACTTGAAGGTGGTGCGATCCGATGCGTCGCCGGCGTGGCAGGAATCCCGCTTCGGCAAACTCTGGGATCAGGGGCTCAAGGGCATCGAGCAGTACAATCTGATCAACAAGCAGGAGCCGTTGGAGCGGGCGCTGCGCGACATGGGCGCTGAGACCTGGTTCTCCGGCTTGCGCCGGGTACAGGCCGAGACGCGCGCTCAGATCGCACCAATCGAGTTCAAGCGCGGACGCTACAAGGTGCATCCGCTCTTTGATTGGACTGATCGCGACGTGGGGCGCTATTTGAAAGCGCACGAACTTCCCTACCACCCGTTGTGGGAGCAAGGGTATCTGTCGATCGGCGATTGGCATACCACCCGCTCACTTGCGCAGGTTGACAGCATGGAGGAGCTGCGCTTCTTCGGCTTGAAGCGCGAGTGCGGCCTGCACGAGGCTTAACGAATCCGCTTTACGCCATGAACAGGCGTGCGCTCACCAGGGCGAGCATGAGGGCGATGAGCGTGCGGGTGAGCTGCGGCGGAAACCGGATGGTCGCCCGCGTGGCCAGCAACACCCCGGGGATCGATCCCACCAGCAGGCAGGCGAGCGCGCGCAGGTCGACGTGACCCAAGGCGGCGTGACCCGCCGCGGCGAGGGCGGTGATCGGCAGCGCATGGGCGATGTCGGTGGCCACCAACCGATCGGTGGGCAGGCGCAGCGGGTACAGCGCCACCAGGGCCGCAACGCCCAGGGCACCCGCACCGACGGAAGTCATCGTGACGCCAACCCCCAGAACGACCCCCGCGGCGACGGTGAGAATCACCCGGTGACGCTCGGTACCGATGAGCCAGGCGGCCGTGAACTTGAGACCCCAGCGCCTCAAGGCGTCTTGCAGGAGCAGTGCCACGGCCGCGAGCGCCAGGATGATGGCGAGGCAGCGCGAGATCAGCTGATCGACGACGCCCGGCGGTCGGTGGTCGTACCAAAACCACAGAATCACGGCGGCGGCCGCCGGCACGCTGCCGAGTGCCAGTCGCGCGACGATGCGCCAATCGACGCGCCGGCTGAAGCCGAACGAGGCGGTCGCCACGAGTTTGGTGCTGGCGGAAAATAGGAGATCGGTGCCCACGGCCACGGCCGGCGGCTGTCCAAAGACCAGCACCAGGATGGGCGTCATCACCGAGCCGCCACCGACGCCCGTGAGGCCCACGAGAGCGCCGACGATCAAGCCGCAAAGAGCGTAGAGGAGGGGGGTCGCCATGTGTGCGCGAGTGTACCCGGGCGGCGGGGTGGTTCATGATGCCCATCGCGCATAAGCAAAGGTCCGCGGGTATGGTCACCATTTACGGCATCAAGAATTGCGACACGATGAAAAAGGCCCGTGCCTGGCTCGAGGCGCGTGAGATCGTCCACCAATTTCATGACTACAAGGCTCAAGGGATCGAAAAATCCACCTTGCAGGGCTGGGTGAAACAAGCCGGTTGGCCGGTGCTCCTGAACCGTGCCGGCACCACGTTCAGGAAACTCACCGAGGCCGACCGGCAGGATCTCACCGAGACCAAAGCCATTGCGCTCATGCTGGCGCAGCCCTCGCTGATCAAGCGGCCGGTGCTCGAGGTGAACGGGCGGCTCACCGTCGGCTTCAAACCGGAGCACTACCAAGCGCTTTTTGCCGCGCTGTAGGACCTCTGGATTTGCCCCGCCGGCGGGGGTAGTGTCGGGCTTATAACAAGACCCACACGAGGTGAGCGATCGTGTCACACCAAACCCCCTACGCGCGCGGCTGGACTGTCGTTGCCTGCCTCATGCTGTTGCAGGGCACGGCCTGGGCGGATGCCGCGTATCAGGAGAGCGTGCAGATCACGGGCGGGCAGCTCGTGGATTCGTTGAAATCGATCCCGTTCATGCCGAAATCCTTCAAGCAGATGCTCGATCCGATTGTTTCGCACGTGCTGCTGCACGGCAATCAGCTCGCCAACGTGTCCAAGGCCTCGACCGAAATCATCGATCTTGATCAGGAGACGATCACCCGTATCGACAATGACAAGAAAACCTATTCGGTGACCACCTTTGCGCAGATGCGCCAGCTGTTCAAGGACGCCCCCAAGAAATTGGAGGAGGCGCAGGCGAAGATGCGCGAACAGCAGCAGCAGCCAGCGGCCGCGAACGAACCTCCGCCGCCTAAAGTGCAGGTGACTTTCGAGGTGTCGGTCACCGATCCCGGCGCCTCCAAGTTGGTCAACGGGGTGATGGCGCAGGAGCAAACCATGACCATGAAGGCGCATGTCACGGATCTGAATCCGCCGCCCGACAGCCACGTCCAGACGGTCACTTACAGCGTGATCTCGGAGATCTGGACGGCGCCGAAGCCGCCCGAGATGAAGGAGATCGACGAGTTCTATGTGCGGTACGCCAAAAAACTGATGGAGGGGGTCGATGTGGCGGGCCTCATGCAGTCCATGAAGCCGGTCCTCAACGGCTCGGCGATCGCGCCGCTGTTCGCCAAGAATCCGGGGATGGGGCCGGCGGTACAGGAAATGACCCAGAAAATGGTGCAGGAATCGCAAAAGATCAAAGGCACCCGGATTCTGGAGATCACGCGCATGGGTGGTGAGGCCATGGTCGCACCGGGTGCTGCCGCGCCGGGTGCGACGACCGCGGGCACGGCACCCGCGAGCGGCAGCACCGATGCCGGAGCCGCCGTGGCGGGTCAGGTGGCCACGGATACCGCGACCGCGGCCGCTGCGCAGCAAACGAGCAAGCTCGGCGCGATTGGTTCGGCGTTCGGCAATTCACTGATGGGGGCGTTCAGGCACAAGCCCCCGGCGCCGGCCACCGCACAGCCCGTCGCCGCCACCGAGGGCAGCGCGTCACCGTCGAGTGCGGTGCTCTACGAGACCACCTCGCAAAAATCCGACTTCTCGGGAGGATCGGTGTCCGCGGCGGCGTTTCAGGTGCCGACGGGGTTCACCCGCCTCGAATCGCCGATGGTCGGCATGGCCAAGTAGCGCGGGGTCGCGGCGAGCAACGCCTGCTGCAGGCGCTCGCGATCGATGGGTTTGGAGAGATAGTCGTTCATGCCGGCGGCGAGACACTTCTGCCGGTCGGTGGCGAGCGCATTGGCGGTGAGCGCAATGACCGGGATGAGGCGGTTCGCGCAGCCTTGCGAATTGCGTAATTGGCGGGTCGCCTCGTAGCCGTCCATTTCCGGCATCTGGCAATCCATCAATACCACATCGAACGGGCGCTCACGCAGCGCCGCCAGCGCCTCGAGTCCGTTGGCCACGCTGTGCACCTCGGCACCCAACTTGCGCAGCATGTGCGCCGCCACCTTTTGATTCACAGCATTGTCGTCCGCCACGAGCACCCGCAGTCCGACTTCGGGCGGGGCTGGCGGGCGCAGTGCCTCGATGCACACGCCCGTGCCGTCGCTTCGCTTGAGTTCCGCCAATGCCCGCAGCACCGCCGCGGGCTTCGGCGGTTTGGTGACGATGCGATCGTAGGCCGCGCGTGCGGAATCGCTTATCGAACTCGCCAAGGAGCGCATCAGGATCACGATCGGCATCGGTGCGCCGCTCTCGCGCAGGGCGGCAAGAAAACCCGCACCGTTCTCATCGACGAGCTGTTGATCGAGAATGACGGCGGCCGGGGGCGCGCCCGCGAGCATTCGTTCCCCAAAGTAATCCAACGCCGCGCGCGCGGATGCGACGAGGTGCGTGGCGCATCCCGCGGCGGCGAGCTGGCGGGCCAGGATCGCGCCCGTGCGTGGGTGGGGTACGGCGATCAAAATCGTGAGTCCCGCGAGATGCGGTGCGCCTCGAGTGGTCGCCGAGCCGGCCGCGTCGCACACCGGCAGGCGCACCGCGACGGTGAACGTGGAACCCGCGCCGGGGGTGCTTTGCACCGTGATCGAGCCGCCCATGGCTTCGATGAGCTGTTTGGCGATGGTCAAGCCCAATCCCGTGCCGCCGAATTTGCGCGTGGTCGAACTGTCGACCTGGATGAAGGGATCAAACAGCGCACCGAGGCGATTCTCCGGAATCCCAATCCCTGTATCCCATACGGTGAATTTAAGCTCGGCGCGGCCGTCGGCGTTCCCGGTGACCGCGAGCGCCAATCCGATTTCCCCGCGCTCGGTGAATTTCGCGGCGTTGCTCAACAGGTTCAAAAGCACCTGACCCAGGCGGGTCGGATCGCCGCGGTAGACCTTCGGCACGCCGGGTTCGACATCGATCACGAACTCCAAGCCCTTCTCCGCGGTGCGCAGCGCCACCGAATCGATGGCGGCATCGATGAGCTCGCCCAGGTCGAAGTCGATCGATTCCAGATCGAGCCGACCGGCTTCGACCTTGGAGACGTCGAGAATGTTGTTGACCAGGCTCAAGAGCGTGCGCCCGCTCGAGAGCGCGATCTCGGCATAGTCGCGTTGATCCGGGGCCAGGGGTGTCTCCATCAACAGTCCGGTCATGCCGATCACGCCATTCAAGGGGGTGCGGATCTCGTGACTCATGTTCGCGAGGAATTCGCTTTTCGCGCGGTTCGCCGCCTCGGCCTTGAAGCTCAGCAGCTCGAGCTTGCGGGCGCGATCCTCGATCTGTTCGCGCGCTTCCAGGGCCGCCCAATAGTCGCGGTGCACGACCTCAGTGGCTTTGAAGATGTAGATGAGCAGGATCGAGGCCATGATGGCGAGCAGCACATGCTCATGGGTCGGGTTAAGCAGCAGCGCGACGATCATGGGCGCGAGCACGCAGGTGGGAAACCACACGCGTACCGTGCGATTGAGCGAGAGCACGATGGTGCCGGTGGTCCCGAGCGCCACCGCGGTGAGCAGAAACGGCACCACCGCCGGGTTCAAATAGCCTATGCGCAAGGAGGCCGCGGTGAGCAGACCGAAGTGCAGCGCGGGGGCGAGCAGGACGGACAGCCCAATGCCTTGGGCGAAGACCGGGCGGGCGCTGAGCAAGGTCGCAAAGCGCGAGTGCAGCACCACCCGCACCAGCGTCACGCCGGCAAAGAGGGCGGTGTTGAACCAAAAAAAGCCCGCGGCCCGTCCCGGCAGGCCGGTCCAGGTCGCCAGCAGCACCCACACCGGCAAATACACGTACGTGCCGCGCTTGGCACGCTGTGCCAGGTCGAGCAGTGCCTGCCGCTCCAAGGGCTGCAGCGTGTCGTGATGCAACGAAATTCCAGTGAGAAATGGTTGCGGTAGTTTCCCGTCTTGTGCCAATCCGCGGCAACCGAACCGTTCTACGTAACGCTCCGGGATAGCGTGATGCACATCACGCCAGTAGACTTGGGGCGATGGACATTCACGAATACCAAGCAAAAGAACTCCTCTCCGGGTTCGGTGTGGCCGTGCCGCCCGGTGGCGTCGCGTACAGTGCCGAACAGGCCGTCTACGTGGCGACCGAACTCGGTGGCTGGCACTGGGCCGTCAAGGCCCAGATCCACGCCGGTGGGCGCGGTAAGGCCGGTGGTGTCAAGCTCTGCCGCACCTACCAAGAGGTGGCGAGCGCCGCCAAAGGCATGCTCGGGGCCACGCTGGTGACCAACCAGACCGGTCCCGCCGGCAAGGTGGTGCACCGGCTGTACGTCGAGAAGGCCGAGCCCTTCGTGCGCCAGCTGTACTTAGGCTTCGTGCTCGACCGCAAGGTCGAACAGATCCGGGTGATCGCCTCGGCCGAGGGCGGCATGGAGATCGAGGAAATCGCCGCTAGCCGCCCCGAGTCCCTCATGCAGCAACAGGTCGATCCGGCGGTCGGGCTGCAACCCTTCCAGGCGCGCGAGCTGGCGTTCGGACTCGGCCTCAACATCAAGCAGGTGAGCCAGGCGGTCACCGCGATCATGGGCTGCTACCGGGCGTTCCGCGACCTCGATGCCACCATGGTCGAAATCAATCCCTTGGTGGTCACCAAGGATGACCGGGTGCTCGCGCTCGATGCCAAGATGTCGTTCGACGACAATGCGCTGTTTCGACGGCCCAAGGTCACCGAGATGCGCGATCTGGCCGAAGAGGATCCGCGCGAGGCGCAAGCCGCCGAGTTCGGGCTCAACTACGTCGGATTGACGGGCGAGATCGGCTGCATCATCAATGGCGCAGGCCTCGCCATGGCGACCATGGACATGATCAAGTTCGCCGGCGGCGAACCTGCGAATTTTTTGGACGTGGGCGGCGGCGCTTCGCCTGAGCGGGTGGCCGCCGCGTTCAACCTGGTGCTCTCCGATCGCAACGTCAAGGCGATCCTGGTCAACATCTTTGCCGGCATCAATCGCTGCGACTGGGTGGCGCAGGGCGTCGTGCAGGCCGCCAAGGGACTCAAAGTGCCCTTGGTGGTGCGCCTCGCCGGGACCAATGTCGAGGAGGGGCGGCGCATCGTGCGCGAGTGCGGGCTGCCCATCTTGACCGCGGATTCGCTCGCGGATGCGGCCCACAAGGTGGTCGCCGCCTCGCGCGGCGATGCGTCGCCCGGCGCAGCCTCGCCCGGCAACAAGGATCTTTCATGAGCATTCTCATCGACGGCAGCACCCGGGTCATCGTGCAAGGCTTTACCGGCGACAAGGCGACCTTCCACGCGAAGGAGATGATCGAGTACGGCACGCGGGTGGTGGGCGGCGTGACGCCCGGCAAGGGCGGTCAAACCCATCTCGGGCTGCCGGTGTTCAACACCGTCAAGGCCGCGGTGAGCGCCACCGGCGCCGAGGCGAGCCTGGTCTTCGTGCCGCCGCCATACGCCGCGGACGCGTTGATGGAAGCGGCCGACGCCGGCCTGAAGCTCGTGTGTATCATCACCGACGGCATTCCCGCCCAGGACATGATGCGGGTCAAGCGCTACCTGCGCCGCTATCCGAAGGAGAAGCGCACCACCGTGGTGGGACCGAACTGCGCGGGCATCATCAGCGCCGGCAAGGCCATGCTCGGCATCATGCCGAGCAACATCTACATGCAAGGATCGGTCGGCGTGGTGTCGCGCTCCGGTACCTTGGGCTATGAGGCCGGGGCCCAGATGAAGGCGCTCGGTATCGGCATCACCACCAGTGTCGGCATCGGCGGGGATCCGATCAACGGCAGCTCGTTCCTGGACCATCTGCGGCTCTTTGAGCAGGATCCGGAGACCAAGGTCGTGGTCATGATCGGCGAGATCGGCGGCCCGCAGGAGGCCGAAGCGGCGCGCTGGGTCAAGGAGAACATGACCAAGCCCGTGGTGGGCTATGTCGCCGGCCTGACCGCGCCCAAGGGGCGGCGCATGGGACATGCCGGCGCGATCATCTCCGCCGAGGGCGATACTGCCGCGGAGAAGGCCGAGATCATGAAATCCTACGGTCTTTACGTTGCGCCCAGCCCGGCCGAACTCGGCTCGACGGTGGCCCAGGCGCTGCGCAAGTCATCATAAGCTCGCCTGCCATGAGCGAGACCGCGAGCACGGCGCCCGGCAACTTCTCGCGCTCCGCCCTGCTGTTCGATCTGCTGGTGGGGGTGCTCGAGCGCTACGAGCCCGAGGTCGCGGCGGTGCTGCGCGAGGAGCGCTCGACCGCGGGCATGCCGGCGACGCTTCTCGCCCGCACCCTGCAGGCCCAGGGGATCTGGTTTCAGCTGCTCGCGATCGCGGAGCAAAACCGCGACATGCGCAATCGCCGCGACGCGGAGCGCGAGCGCGGCTATGAACACGTGCGCGGCACCTTCGCGAGCGCGTTTGCCGCGGCAGCGGCCGAGGGTATCACCGGCGCCGAGATCCGCCAGGCCCTTTCGGCACTGCGGGTACGCCCGGTCATCACCGCGCATCCGACCGAGGCCAAGCGGGTCACGATGCTCGAGCGCCACCGGCGCATCTACCTCAAGCTGTTCGAGCTCGAATCCCCGCGCTGGACCGAGCGGGAACGGCAGGATCTGATCAGCACACTCGGCGCGGAGATTGAACTGTTGTGGCTCACGGGCGAGCTCAAGCTCGCGAAGCCGACCATCGCCCAGGAAGTGGCCTGGGGCCTGTATTTCTTCAACGAAAATCTCTACGACGTGGTGCCGCAGATATTCGCCAAGGTCGAGAGCGCCTTCGCGAACCAATTTCCCGGCGAGTCGCTCGATGTGCCGCTGTTCTTTCAATTCGGCTCGTGGATCGGCGGGGATCGGGACGGCAACCCCTACGTCACCAGCGAGGTGACGCGGCGCACCCTGTGGGAGACGCGCCTCGCGAGCCTGCAGCGCTACCGCACCCGGCTGCTCGATCTCGTGCGGAATTTAAGCATCGAGGATCATGCGCTCGCACTGCCGGAGTCGTTCCGCCAAGCCGTGGCCGAGGCGATCCGCGCGCTCCCGGACGGCGAGGCGCGCACCGCGCGCAATCGCGGCGAGATCTTTCGGCAGTTCTTGGGTTGCATGCTGGCGCGGATCGAAGTGACCATTCAGCACTCGGAACGCGAACAAGCCGCGCCCGAGAGCACGGGCTACCGCAGCGCCGATCAGCTGATCGGGGACATCGATCTCATGTGCGATGCGCTGAAAACTGCGGGTGCCCGCGGACTCGCCGATGCATGGCTTCTGCCCTTGCGCCGCGAGGTCGGGGTGTTCCGCTTCTGCACAGTGCGCCTGGATGTGCGCGAGAACAGCATGCGCATCAACCAGACGCTCGCCGAGATGTTCAAGGAGACACACGGCGGCGCCGAGGCGCCGGCCGCCAACTCGCCGGAATGGCAACGCTGGCTGCTCACGGAGCTCGGCACGCCGCGGCTCGAGCCGCGCCGCTACGCGGGACTCTCCGCCGAGGCCACCGAAACGCTCGCGACCTTCCGCACCATCGCGCAGATGCGCCAGGAGATCGATCGCGAGGCGTTCGGCGCGCTGATCTTGAGCATGACGCGCAGTGCCGCGGACATTCTCGGGGTGTATCTGCTCGCCAAGGAGGGCGGCCTGTTTGCCGATGCCGCCGGCGTCGAGCGCTGCACCCTGCCCATCGTGCCGCTGCTCGAAACCATTCCGGACCTGCGCCGGGCCTCCGCCATCCTGCGTGAACTCTTGGCGGTGCCGCTGGTGCAGCGCAGCCTCTATGTACAAGGCAAGATCCAGGAAGTCATGATCGGCTACTCGGATTCGAACAAGGATGGCGGCTATTTGACCGCGCATTGGGAATTGGCGAAGGCGCAAAGCACCCTGACGCGCCTCGGAGTCGAGCACGGCATTACCATCGCGTTCTTCCATGGCCGCGGCGGTTCGGTGAGCCGCGGCGGCGCGCCCGCGGGTCGGGCCATTGCGGCCGCTCCCGCCGGCTCCATCCGCGGCCAGTTCCGCATGACCGAGCAGGGCGAGGTCGTTTCCTTCAAGTACGCCAACCGCGGGACCGCCGCCTATCAAACGGAGCTCCTGGGTGCCTCGGTGGTCGAACACGTGCTGCGCTCGCCGCGCGAAACCGCGCTCGTGCCCGTGCACGAATTTCAGGAGGCGATGGAGGCGCTCTCCGGCATCGCCTGGTCCGCCTATCGGCAGTTGATGGAATTGCCCACCATGCTCACCTACCTGCAGTGCTCGAGCCCGCTCGAGGAGCTGTCGCTGCTCAACATCGGTTCGCGCCCGGCGCGCCGGACGCAGGCCAAAACGCTGGCGGACTTGCGCGCGATTCCCTGGGTGTTCGCCTGGACCCAGAACCGGCACCTGCTGTCGGGGTGGTACGGCGTCGGCAGCGGTCTCAAGGCGTTCCTCGATGTGCGCAAGGAACGCGGACTCGATCTGCTCAAGCGCATGTTTCGCGATGCGCGGCTCTTCCGGCTGATTCTCGACGATGTCGAGCGCACGCTGCTGCAGGTGGATTTGTCGATCGCCGCCGAGTACGCCGGTCTCATCGAGGATGCGAGCGTGCGCGAACCGATATTTTCGCGCATCAGCACGGAATTCGCGCTCACCTGCGAAATGATCTTGCGCATCTCCGGAGATTCCGCCATTGCCGAACGTTTCCCGCAGTACCGGCGCCGGCTCGACCGGCGCTTGAAGACCATCAACGTCGTGAGCCGTGAGCAGGTGCACCTCTTGCGATCGCACCGCAGCGAGAGCAACGAGGAGGTGCGTACCGCGCTGCTCATGTCGATCAATTGTGCCGCCGCCGGCTTGGGCGCGACGGGCTAACGGGTCTCTACTTCAAGGTTTCAACCACAAGAGCAACATCCCATGAGCTTCACCAGCATCGAACCCGCGACCTCACGTCTGCAGCGCTCGGAACTTGCCGTGCCGGGATCGAACCCCGCGCTGTTCGAGAAGGCGGCCAAATCCGCCGCCGACATCATTTTTCTCGACGTCGAGGATGCGGTGGCGCCCGACGACAAGGAGCAGGCCCGCAAGAACATCATCCAGGGGCTCAACGACATCGACTGGGGCAGGAAGACCCTCATGGTGCGCATCAATGGACTCGATACCCACTACATGTATCGCGACGTGGTGGACATCGTCGAGGCCTGCCCGCGGCTCGACATGATTCTCATTCCCAAAGCCGGCGTCGCCGCCGATGTGTACGCCATCGACATGCTGGTGACGCAGATCGAAACGGCCAAGAAGCGCACCAAGCGCTTGGGTTTCGAGGTGCTGATCGAGACCGCGCTCGGCATGGCCAATGTCGAGGCCATCGCGCAATCGAGCAAGCGCTTGGAGGCGATGTCCTTCGGAGTCGCCGACTATGCCGCCTCGACCCGCGCCCGGACCACGGTGATCGGTGGGGTCCATCGCGACTCGGGCGTGCTCACCGACAAGGACGCCGAGGGCAAGCGCGAGTATTTCTGGTCTGATCCCTGGCATGCGGCGCAGACCCGCATGCTCATCGCCTGCCGCGCCTACGGCCTGCGCCCCATCGACGGCCCGTTCGGCGACTTCAACGATCCGGACGGCTTTCGCGCCGCCGCCAACCGGGTCGCCGTGCTCGGCTACGAGGGCAAGTGGGCGATCCACCCCTCACAGATCGACTTGTGCAACGAGGTGTTCACGCCCTCGGCCGCGGAGCTTGGCAAGGCCAAGCGCATCATGGAGGCCATGGCGCAAGCCGCCCGCGAGGGCAAGGGCGCGGTCTCGCTCGACGGGCGGTTGATCGACTACGCGAGCATTCGGATGGCGGAGGCGCTACTGGCCAAGGCCGAGGCGATTGCCCTTTGATCCGGCACGGAATCGACGCCCGAAACGTGAACCACGTCAGGCTTTTGCCGATTCCCGCTTGCATTTAATTTTCTCGTGGTCCTGACTTCGGCTAGGGCGCCTGCGACGATTAAGAGGGAGCCAACTTTCTATATAATGCCTACCTAGAAAGCATATATACGCGCGTTCGCGTTTTGGAAGGGGATGTATCGTTGTTGATGGAATCAATGTTCAATAGGCGTCGTCGCTGGCACGGAAGTTAGTGAAAAGTCGCGTAGTACCAACCACCGATCCTGCCCCACATTCCGAGAAGCGACTTTCGGTACTGCTCGCCTCTGCTTCCTATGGAGGCACGTTGGCCGCGGTTCGCCTGCTGGGGGACAGCGGAGTGGATGTGGGTGTGGTCACGGATTCCCGGTTGCGGGTTTCAGCCGCCACTTGGTCCCGCAGGACGGCGAGATCGTATTTCGCGCCCCCCGAGAGCGATCCCAGGTTTATCGAACGCCTATTGGCGATTGGCGCCGCTAAACCGGGGCAAATTCTGCTGCCCACATCGGACGAGACGGCGTGGCTGTACACGCAGAGAGCGGCCGAACTGGAAAAGATCTTTTGCCTCTATCAACCATCACTCTTGAGCATGCAGCGTATCCTCGATAAGAAGCTACTGGCCGATGCGGCAAGAAAGGTGGGAATCGCCGTCGTGCCGAGTTGGGAACCGAAATCTTTGGCGGATGTGATTGCGCTGGCGCCGGGTCTGCCGTATCCCATCCTGATCAAGCGGCGCACGCATGTTAACCATGCCACCAATTTCAAAGGCGTCGTCGTGAAATCGCCGGTGGAATTGACGCGGGAATACGAGAAATTTCTCTCGAGTGAAGAGTTCGTGTGTTCGACCATGGAGTCGATACCGGACGCCAAATTGCCTTTTCTACAGCAGTTGCTCAACGTCGGAATAGAGGGCGTCTGTTCCATCACCGGATTCATTGATAGAACCGGTGAACTGTTCGTCACGCGTCGGTCGAAAAAGGTGTTTCAGCGCACTCAGCCGGTTGGCATAGGCGTTTGTTTCGAGTCCCTACCCGACGACCCGACGCTTTCGGGCGCAGTCCGACGCCTGTGCGCGGAACTCGAATATTTTGGACTGTTCGAAGTCGAGTTTCTCTGGCTTAACGGCACATGGGCGGTGATCGATTTCAATCCGCGTCTGTTCAATCAACTTGAGCTGGATATTTGTCGCGGTATGCCGTTGCCCCTGTTCGCTTGTCTTGACGCGGCCCGGGATTCCGCGCGCTTGCGTGACGCCGTTGCCATTGCCGTTGAAAAATCGCATGACAACTCTGTCCTGCCAGTTTTTTACGATCGCTTCACCTTGAATGCGATTCTGACTGCTCGAATGCTCATCGGTCGATTGGCTCGCTCAGACCTTGCGTATTGGCGGAACTGGAAGAAGCAAAACAAAAATCGGTCTGTCGATGTGGCGATTGATTCGAGCGATCGCCTACCGCCGTTCGTTCATGCGATATCAGAGGTCGCCGCGGGGCTGAGGTCAATTCGTCGATTTTTGCGCTCGACGTCGAATGCATCCAGTAAAATGCGTTCGGATTCGCTAGAGGCGCATTCGTGAAGCG
>Ga0181534_10001548_pt1 | contig 14886 bp, 11 predicted proteins | sample PEATcosm2014_Bin_37_FD_119758 | JGI IMG/M metagenome (GOLD analysis project Ga0181534, IMG submission 119758) | Peatland microbial communities from MTU Mesocosm Facility, Houghton, MI, USA - PEATcosm2014_Bin17_10_metaG | ecosystem: Environmental > Terrestrial > Soil > Wetlands > Peat | place... | reverse complement strand
CTGACCATGCCCACCCTGGTGCCCATGAACATGAGCTTCCGCACTCACTGCGCCCTCTTCCTCATCCCCGGCTGGGGTGACGTGATGGGCCTGCCCGTGGAGCAGCGCATGGCGAAGCTGTCCGACCCCGAGGTCCGCGCCCAGCTGGACGAGCTGGCCCACTCCGAGGGGGCCGGCGTGTTCCGCCGCCTCTCCCACTGGGCCAACTACATCATCGGGGACACCTTCGCCCCCGAGAACGAGGGCTACAGCTGGCGTGACGTCGGCTCCATCGCCGAGGAGCAGGGCAAGGCCCCCTTCGACACCCTGCTGGACCTGGTCATCGCCGACGAGCTCCGCACCGTGCTGTGGCCCAAGGCCTCCGACGGCGACGACGCCTCGTGGCAGGCCCGGGTGGCGGTGTGGGACGACCCCGGGGCCATGGTGGGCGGCTCGGACGCCGGGGCCCACCTCGACCGGATGTGCGGCTCCAACTACCCGACGTCCTTCCTCGGCGACTGCCTGCGGAAGCGGAAGCTGGTGCCACTGGAGCATGCCGTCCAGCTGATGACCGAGGCGCCGGCCGAGCTGTTCGGGCTGCACGACCGGGGCCGGATCGCCGAGGGGCTGTGCGCCGACATCTTCGTCTTCGACCCCGAGACGGTGGGCTCGGAGCCGGCCACCCTGGTCCACGACCTTCCCGGGGGCAGCCCCCGGCTCATCGCCGATGCCATCGGCGTGGTCCGGGTCCTGGTCAACGGGGTCGAGACCATCGCCGACGGCAAGCCCACCGGCAACCTCCCCGGCAGCCTGCTGAAGTCGGGGCGGGACACGGTGACCGTCGATCCGTCCCTGGCCGGGCGGTGACGGACCGGGTGAGCCGGCACTGAGCCGGCACTGAGCCGGCACTGAGTCGCCGCAGAGCAGCAACTGGGCAGGCAGCGATCTGCCCCTCCGGCACCGACGACCTACACTGCTGACGAGGCGTCAGATTCACTTCGCCAGCCACCACATCGCCGACGCGGCCGACCACGGCCGCCCGAGGATCCACGGCGATCCACCAACGGGAAAGGGGACCCACCATGGGCGCTCAGATCACCAAGGACGAGACGAAGCTGCTCATCGGGGGCACGTGGGTCGAGGCCGGCGACGGCACCTACGAGATCATCAACCCGGCCACCGAGCAGGTGGTGGGCCAGGCCCCCAACGCCTCGGTCGACGATGCCCACGCCGCCGCCGCCGCGGCCAAGGAGGCCTTCCCGGCATGGGCCGCCACCCCGGTGGAGGAGCGTCTGGCCCTGTTGAAGAAGGCCGCGGCCGCCATCCGTGCCAAGGGTGACGAACTGGTGCCGCTCGTCATCGCCGAGACGGGGGCCACCGCCTCGGTGGGCTCCCGGATGCAGGTCCCGGTCAGCGCGTCCCGGTTCGACCGCTACTCGCGGGACATCAGCCACGTGCAGGAGCACATGCTCCCCCCGGTCGTCTCCGAGGCCACGCCGCTGGCCCCGGGTGGTCTGATCAGCGCCCTGGCCTACCGGCAGCCGGTGGGGGTGGTGACCGCCATCGCCAGCTACAACTTCCCCATGACCAACATGGCCGGCAAGGTGGCCCCGGCCCTGGCCATGGGCAACACGGTGATCATGAAGCCCGCCCCCCAGGACCCGCTGGCCGTCATCGAGATGGCCCGGGTCCTCGACGAGGTGGGCTTCCCTCCCGGCGTGATCAACATCATCAACTCGGCCGGCCCCGAGGCGGCGGCCGCCCTCACCACCTCACCCGACGTGGACATGGTCTCGTTCACCGGTTCCACCGCCGTGGGCCAGCGCATCGCCGCGGCCGGGGCCCCGACCATGAAGCGGATGCTGATGGAGCTGGGCGGCAAGGGCGGGGCCGTGGTGTTCGAGGACGCCGACATCAAGGGTGTGGTCACGGCCATCGGCTCGGTGTGGGCCTTCCACTCCGGCCAGATCTGCACGGCACCCACCCGGGCCATCGTGCACCGGAGCATCTTCGACCAGGTGGTGGCCGGGCTGACCCAGTTCGCCGGCATGCTGAAGGTGGGCGACCCCACCGAGATGTCCACCGTGGTCGGCCCGGTCATCTCGGCCGCCCAGCAGCAGCGGATCCTCGACCACATCGAGACCGGTCGCAAGGAGGGCGAGGTGGTGGCCGGGGGCGGGCGTCCCGAGCACCTCCCCACCGGGTACTACGTGGAGCCCACGCTGGTGGTGGGGACCAACGACATCACCGTGGCCCGCGAGGAGATCTTCGGCCCGGTGGTGGTGGCCATCCCCTTCGACGACGAGGAGGAGGGCATCGCCATCGCCAACGACTCGGAGTTCGGCCTCTACGACTACGTGTTCTCCGGGGACACGCCGCGGGCCTTCCGGGTGGCCAAGCGGCTCAGGGCCGGCCATGTGGGCATCAACACCGCCCAGCGCAACATGGACGCCCCCTTCGGCGGGTTCAAGATGAGCGGCATCGGCCGGGACGGCGGCGACACCGGGCTCGAGGCCTACTCGGAGGTGCAGTCGATCATCTGGTCCAGCTGATCCGTCTGATCCGTCACCCGGCCCCGAGGAACGGGGCGCCGAAGGCGAACACCCCGCCGTCGCCGGCCACCAGCCAGTAGCCACCGGTGGCGGCATCGACGGTCATGCCCATCACCGGGGCGTTGAGCGGCATGCCCCCGGTGCTCCCCCGGAAGGCGGCGGTGCCGAAGGTGAAGATGCCGCCGTCCGAGGCCACGAACCAGTAGCCCGACCCGTCGGGGGTGGCGGCCATGCCGTTGACCGGCCGGTTGAGCACCCGGTTGCCCGTCGAGCCGAGGAACGGGGCGCCGAAGGCGAACACCCCGCCGTCGCTGGCCACCAACCAGTAGCCGCCGGTGGCCCGGTCGGCGGCGATGCCCACCACCGGGGCGTTCAGGTGCTTGCCGCCCATGGATCCGTGGAAGGAGGCGTCGCCGAAGGCGAACACCCCGCCATCGCTGGCCACCAGCCAGTAGCCGTGGCCGGAGGGCGTCGGGGCCAGGTCCACCACCGGGGCGTTCAGGTGCTTGCCGCCCATGGATCCGTAGAAGCCGGCATCGCCGAAGGTGAAGATGCCGCCGTCGGCCGCCACCATCCAGTAGCCGCCCCCGTCATTGGTGGCCACGATGTGGGTGACGGGGGCATTGAGCGGCCTGCCGGCCATGGACCCCTCATCGACCGCATCGCCGTGGACGGAGACCGAGCCGTCGGCCCGGGCCAACCAGTAGCCGTTCCCGTCGGGCGTCGACGCCATGCCCACCACCGCGGCCGAACTGTCGGGCTCGCCGGGCACCGCCGCCACGCGGAAGGGGTAGGGATACTGCCCGCCGGTGGCCGTGACCGCGCCGCTGGCGGAGATGGTCTGCCCCGGGCAGTACACGGGGTCCCCGCTGGGTGGCCCGGCCACCGTCGGAGCGGCAGGGACCGGTTGGCCCTGGAGGGCGTTCTGGGCGCTCTGTCGGGCGAAGGCCTCCGGCACATCGCTGCTGATGACGCCGAACACCTCGACGGTGAAGGCGCGGCCGCCGCTGCACGTCACCCCGACACCCACGTCGGTGTAGGTGGCGCCGAGCATGTTCTGCCGGTGCGGCGCCGAGGCCATGTACTCGCCGTCCATGGCGTCCGAGCCGTCCCCGGGCCATGTGCCGTTCCCGGTGTCACCGGAGTTGGCGGCGAGGATGCACATCTGGGTGGCCGGGCCGGTGCATGGCGCCAACGAGGGGTCGACGACCGTTCCGGTGGCCGCCAGGTGGGCCGACCACGCCTGGGCGTAGGCGGCCAGGCCGGCATCGACCTGCAGGGGCGGCACCGTGAGAACCAACGTGTCCCGGGTCGCCCTCTCGGCATTGATCCGCGCCACCAGGTCCTGGGCGTAGAGCGACTGCACGGCGGCGACCGTGGGAGTGGCCGAGGCCGCGGCCGAGGCCGCGGGGGCGGAGGCAGCGGCGGGGGCGGGGGCGGGACCGGCCGCGGCGGTGGGGACGGACACCACGCCCTGGACCACGGTGAGCACAGCAGCGATCACCACTGCCGCCGTGACCAGGGAAAAGACGGCCGCGGCAACGGGTCGGAGCCGCCGAAAGGCGCCGGCTCGTGGCTGGGACCGGGCCTTCACGGGGCCCGGCTGGACTGCAGTCATGGCGCTCGTTCCTTGTACGTCGACTCGCGCCCCTCACTACTCCTATCGGCCCACTAGGGCAAAAACTGTTGCCCGATTGGGCTACAACTGGGCCATGCCCGTGCCTGTATCGCCGTCCGTGCCCTCGTCGTTCACGGAATTGGCGGCCCGCGTATCCAACTGGGGACGGTGGGGTCCCGACGACCAGATCGGCACGCTCAACCTGATCGATCGGGCCGCCCGACTCCGTGGCATCGGCGCGGTCAGGGACGGCTCGGCGTACCCCCTGGCCCTACCCCTCTCGGCCGAGGAAGGGATCCAGCTGGGCTTCATCCCAGGACGGGTCAATCCCACCCGCACCATGGTCAGCGTCAACGAGGTCATGGGGGACGACCCCGGGTGGATCGCCTTCTCCGAGGACGTGGTGACGTTGGCCATGCAGTGCGCCACCCACTGGGACGGTCTCGGCCACGCCGCCTACGGGGCCGGTCCCGAGGGTCGCAGCCTCTACAACGGGGTGCCGGCATCCACCATCACCGAGGCCGGGGCCGGCCGGCTGGGGATCCACCTGATCCGCTCCCTGGTGTCGCGCGGGGTCCTGCTCGACGTGGCCCGGATGAAGGGCCTGGAGATCCTCCCGCCGAGCTACCCCATCTCGCCCGACGACCTCGACGCCGCCTGCGCCCACGGGGACCTGACCGTCGAGCCCGGGGACGTGGTGCTGGTCCGTACCGGGCAGACGGCCCACCTGGCCCTGTCGGGCCGGCCGGGACTGGCCGGGGCCGATCCGGAGCGGGACCTCGTGGCCTATTCGATGGACAGCCCCGGGCTGACCATGGCCACCGCCGTATGGTTCCACGACCACGACGTGGCTGCCGTGGCCATCGACACCCTGCCCCTCGAGGTCTATCCGTGCGAGGACCCTGACCTGTTCCTGCCCGTGCACCTCCTCCACCTCGTCGAGATGGGCATGACCCAGGGTCAGAACTGGTTCCTCGACGAGTTGGCCGACGCCTGCGCCGCCGACGGGCGCTACGAGTTCCTCCTCGACGCCACGCCGCTGCCCTTCACCAACGCCCTGGGCTCGCCGGTGGCACCGGTGGCGCTGCGGTAGATCCAGCGGAGGCACCGCCGCGGGGCGGCGACCGACTACGAGGCCGTCCGGGGGTCCGTGGACGTCCGCTTGGACGCGGCGTTGGCCGTGGCCGCCTTGACCTGGGCCGTGCGGGACGACGCCGCGCCTCCCCCCACCACCGGGCCGGTACGGGGCAGGGGAACCTCCGAGCCGGCCACCTTCGCCCCGTCGGGAGCGGCGCGGCCCGTGACCGACCAGTGGAGCAGCCGGGCCTGGCTGTCCACCAGTGAGGCGGTGCGGATGCCCCAGAACTCGAAGCCGTAACGGTGACCTGACACCTGGGCCAACATGGCGATGAGCGTGCCCGCCGCGGCCATGGGGTCGGCACCGGCCGGGGAGCCCGAGGCCGCGCCGTGGGTGGCGATGACGCGGGCCAGGGTCACGGTGACGGCGTTGAGGGCCCGCACCCGAAGGCCCTGGAACCGCAGGTCCCCCTCCACCGTGGTCAGCTCCACCACCCGGAACACGGCCCGGTTGGTCTCCCAGTACTCCATGAACCCTTCGACCACGGCCACGGCCGTCGCCCAGCTGGCCTCCTCCGACCAGTCGCCGTCGACCACGCCGGCCAGGACGCCCACCCCCTCGACCAGCTCCTCGGCCAGCACGGTGATGGCGGCCTCGACGTTCTCGAAGTACTGGTAGAAGGTGGCCGGCGACGTGCCCGCCTGCCGGGCGATGTCGATGACCTTGATCGAGCGCCACGGCGTGGCCACCAGCAACTCGGCGGTGCACTCCAGCAACCGCTGGCGGGTGGCCCGGCCGCGCCGCCCGGGGACCCGCCCGTCGGTGGTGGCGATCAGCTCCAGGTCGTCGGCGGGGGGCATGGGCGCCCATGGTACCGAGGGCCGGGGCGGCGCGAGGGGGTGGCGGGGCGCCGATCCCCGGTCCCCTGCCCGGCCGGACGAGGCGGATGTGAGGGAGAAATCCCTGGCGAGTAGGGTAAACGGTCATGGCCAACCGTCCGGTGCCACGCACGCTGACGCGCTCCCAGCAGGCTCGACGCCAGCGTGTCATCGACGCCGCCATGACGCTGGGGCTCGACGGGGGCTACGAAGCCGTCCAGATGCGCGACGTGGCGGCCCGGGCCGACGTGGCCATGGGCACCGTCTACCGGTACTTCACCAGCAAGGACCACCTGTTGGCGGCGGCGCTGGTCCACTGGGTCGAGCAGCTGGACAGCCGCCTGGCCCAGCAGCCGGCTCAGGGCGAGACGGCCGCCGAGCGGGTCATCGAGGCCCTCGACCGGGCCCTGCGGGCCATGGGCCGCCAGCCCCAGTTGGTCGGGGCGGTGTTCACGGCGCTGGCCTCCCCCGATCCCGCCGCCGTCGAGTGCCAGCAGCAGGTGTCGGTGCTGATGGAGCGGATCATCACCCGGGCCATCGGCGAGCCGCACCCGCCCAGCCTCGGGGACCGCGCCCGCATCCTCGGGCACGTCTGGTACTCCGCCCTGGTCGGCTGGGTCAACGGCTGGAGCAACATGGGACGGGTGCACGACGAGTTGGTGGTGGCCATCGGACTGCTGCTCCCCTCCGACATCTACGCCGCCGTCTGACCGCCCGCGTCTGACCGCCGGCCTCTGACCGCCGCCGCGCTACCGGGTCCCCGGTCGGAACCGGCCGGGTATGACCTCGATCGGCCGGTCAGCCGGGGTACCGTCTGGCATGCCGTCAGCCATCGAGGTCCAGGGGCTCAGCAAGGAGTTCGGGGCCCTCCGGGCTGTCGATGACCTCAGCTTCGAGGTGGCGCCGGGCCGGGTCACGGGCTTCCTCGGGCCCAACGGCTCGGGCAAGACCACCACCCTTCGCATGCTCCTCGGCCTGGTGTCCATCACCGACGGGACGGCCACGTTCGGCGGCCGCAGGTACGTGGAGCTGGACCACCCCATCCACCACGTCGGCGCGGTGCTCGAAGCCACCAGCTTCCACCCCTCCCGCCGCGCCGAGGACCACCTGAAGTCCGTGGCCCTGGGGGCCGGCATCCCCATGGCCAGGGTGGGCGAGACGCTCGACCTGGTGGGCCTGACCGACGTGGCCCGACGCCGGGTCGGCAAATTCTCCCTCGGGATGCGCCAACGCCTGCAGCTGGCCACCGCCCTGCTCGGCGACCCCGAGGTCCTCATCCTGGACGAGCCGTCCAACGGCCTCGACCCCCAGGGCATCCAGTGGCTGCGCACGTTCATCCGCCACCAGGCGTCCATCGGGCACTCGGTGCTGGTCTCCTCCCACCTCCTGTCCGAGATGGAGGAGACCGTGGACGACGTGGTCATCGTGTCCCACGGCAAGCTCGTCCTCCAGACCACCTTGGCCGACCTGGCCCAACAGGCCGGGACCAGCACGGGCATGCGTCTCCGGACACCCGAGATGGGCCGCCTCCGGGGCATCCTCGACGCCATACCGGTGGGCTATGTCCAGACCGGTGACGACACCATGTCCATCGCCGGCGCCACCCCGGAGTGGCTGGGCCCGCTGGCCGCCCAGCACCAGATCGTCCTCTACGAGCTGGTGCACGACCGGGGCAGCCTCGAGGACGTGTTCCTCAGCCTGACCCACGGGTTCGATGCCGCCGACCCCAACCACATGGGCGCCCCTGCCGCCCCTGCCGCCACTGCCGCCCCTGCCGCCCCTGCCGCCATGCCGGGGGGTGCGACGTGATCGCCATCATCCGTTCGGAGTGGATGAAGCTGCGCACCACCGCGGTCCCGTGGGTCCTCACCGGCATCGCCCTCATCGTCAACGCCCTGCTCATCCTGGTCATCTTCCTCACCCGGCAGGACTTCTCGACATCGGGCTCGCCCCCCGGGTACACGGTGCCCCACACCACCCAGCAGCTCCGCAACCTGGTGGGCTCGGGCTTCCAGGGCTACCTCTTCGCCCTGCTGCTCGGCACGCTCATCGTCACCACCGAGTTCCGCCACAAGACGGTGACCACCTCGTTTCTGGTCACCCCGGTCCGGTCCCTGCTGGTGGCGGGCAAGCTGGTCTTCGCCGCCATCTGCGGGGCGGTGCTGGCCGTGATCATGCTGGTGGCCACCGTCATCGGGGGAGGCCTCACGCTGGATGCCCGGGGCGGGTCCTTCTCCGCCATGGTCCACCAGATCCCGGCCGTGGCCCCCGGGATGATCCTGGTCTTCGCCCTGTTCGCCATCCTCGGGGTCGGGGTCGGCTCGGTGCTGACCAACCAGGTGGCCGCCATCATCGTGGTACTGGGCTGGTTCATCATCTTGGAGGGGATCCTGGTCAGCCTGGTCCACGGGGCCGAGCGCTGGGTGCCCACCGGGGCGGCCATCGCCGCCTCCAACCTCACCCGGGGACACGGGGTGGACTTCGGGCTGTTCAAGTGGTGGCAGGGGGGCCTGCTCATGCTGTTCTACGGCCTGGCCTTCGCCATCGTCGGCTCACTGATCCTGACCCGCCGCGACATCACCTGACCCCGGGAGCGCGCCCGTACGCTGTACCGATGGCCGCCCCACCCCCGTCAGACCGACCCCCTGCTGCCCGGCTCCCGGCCCACGGGCTCGACGCCGACCAGGTGCTGGCCACCATGGACGCGTTGCGGGTCGACGACCGGGACTGGCGGGGCGGGCGGGTGTTCAGCCTGGTGTACTCGGCCGGCGAGGACGTGCATCGCCTCCTCGAACAGGCGGCCACGCTCTACTCGGCGGAGAACGCCCTCAACACCGAGGTCTTCCCCAGCCTGGGCCGGATGCAGCAGGACATCGTCGACATCGCCACCGGGCTGCTGGGCGCTGACCGTCTGCCGCCGGCCGAGGCCACCCAGGTCCGGGGCTTCCTCACCTCGGGGGGCACCGAATCCCTCCTCCAGGCGACCAAGACCGCCCGGGACTGGGGACGGGCCCGGCGCGGCATCGAGCGCCCCAACATGGTGCTGGCCACCAGCGCCCATGCCGCCTTCGAGAAGGCCGCGCACTACTTCGACGTCGAGTCCCGGCGCATCGCCGTGGGCGCCGACTTCTCGGCCGACGTGGACGCCATGGCCGATGCCATCGACGAGGCCACGGTGCTCGTGGTGGCGTCGGCCCCCTCCTACCCCCAAGGGATCATCGACCCGGTGGCCGACCTGGCCGCCCTGGCATCGGCCCGCGGCATCCTCTGCCACGTCGATGCCTGTCTCGGTGGGTTCCTCCTGCCCTTCCTGGGTCGCCTGGGCCACGTGGCCAAGGAGTGGGACCTGTCGGTACCCGGCGTCACCTCCGTCTCCGCCGACCTCCACAAGTACGGCTACGCCTCGAAGGGCATCTCGGTCATCGCCTACCGGGACCGCCAGTTGGCCCGGCTGCAGCCGTTCGTCACCACCAACTGGCTGGGTGGCCTCTACGGGTCTCCGTCGATGGCGGGCACCCGACCGGCCGGGCCCATCGCCGCCGGGTGGGCGGTGCTGCACCATCTCGGGGGGGACGGGTACCTCCGGCTGGCCGACGATGCCTTCCACGCCGCCTCGGCCATCAAGGCGGCGGTGCTGGCCACTCCCGGACTGGCCGTCCGGGGTGTCCCCGATGCCACGGTGTTCGCCTTCGGCGGGGACCTCGACGACGGGCGGGTGGACAGCTTCGCCCTGGGAGACGCCCTGGCCGAGCGGGGAGGATGGTTCTTCGACCGGCAGAGCCATCCGGACAGCCTGCACGCCACCGTCCAGGCCGGACACCGTGACGTGGTGGCCGACCTGTGCGCCGACCTGGCCGCCGCGGCCGCCGACCTCCTCGGATCCGGGCGCAGGGCCGAGGACCGGAGCACCACCTACGGCACCGTGTGATGCACCGTCACCGTGTGACACACCGGCACCGTGTGATGCACCGGCCCTATTGCCCGGCTGCCCACCATGGTCTAGACATGCGCGTGGTCGTCTTCGGCCCCGGGGGGACATCGGGGTCGAGCGGTCGGGCATGGCGTCCCCGACCTGCAGTGGTCGCAGGGAGCCGTGGACCGCAGTGACGGACGCGTTCGGCACGGGAACCGGAGGGGGGTGACGATGGACCGCAAGTGGTGGACACTGATCGCCGTCTGCACAGGCACGTTCATGCTGCTGTTGGACATCACCGTGGTCAACGTGGCCCTCCCGGACATCCAGAAGTCCCTCCACTCGTCGTTCGCCGATCTCCAGTGGGTCATCGACGCCTACGCCCTCACGCTGGCCGCCTTCCTCCTCACCGCCGGGGTCATCGGCGACATGGTCGGCCGACGGAGGGTCTACGCCACCGGGGTGATCATCTTCTCCCTGTCCTCGTTGGCCTGCGGGCTGTCCACCACGCCGCTCATGCTCAACCTGGCCCGCGCCGTCCAGGGCGTGGGCGGCGCCGTCATGTTCGCCACCTCGCTGGCCCTCATCGCCCAGGCGTTCTCCGGCAAGGAGCGGGGCACCGCCTTCGGCATCTACGGGGCCGTGCTCGGCGGGGCCGTGGCCGTCGGGCCGCTCCTCGGCGGGGCCATCACCAGTGGCATCGGTTGGCGCTGGATCTTCTTCATCAACCTCCCGCTGGGCGTCGTGGCCGTGGTGATCTGCCTGGCCCAGGTGCAGGACTCACGGGACCCGGTGTCCCGCCGCATCGACTGGGTCGGCTTCATCACCTTCTCGGCGGCCCTGTTCATGCTGGTGTACGCCCTGGTGCAGGGGAACGCCAAGGGCTGGTCGAGCCACCTGATCCGCGGCCTGCTGCTGGGATCGGCCGTCCTGCTCGTCGTCTTCCTGCTGGCGGAATGGCTGCAGCGGGACCCCATGCTCGATCTGCGCCTGTTCAAGCGGCCGGCCATGGTCGGGGTCTCGGTGGCCTCGTTCAGCCTGGCCGCGTCGATCTTCGCCATGTTCCTCTATCTCTCGCTCTACCTCCAGGAGGTCCTGGGCTACGGACCGTTCGCCGCCGGGCTCCGGTTCCTGCCCGTGACCATGCTGGCCTTCGTGGTGGCGCCGGTGGCCGGCAAGCTCAGTGTCCAGGTGCAGTCGAGGTACCTGCTGGCCCTCGGCCTGTTCTTGGTGGCTCTCGGGTGCGAGCTCATGACCAGGGTGCACGCCGACTCCGGTTGGACCGTCCTGCTCCCGGGGTTCGTGGCCGCCGGCATCGGGGTGGGCGTGGTCAACCCCGTGCTGGCCGGGGCCACGGTGGCGGTGGTCCCACCCGAGCGCAGTGGCATGGCCACCGGGTCGTCGACCACCTTCCGGCAGGTCGGCTTCGCCACCGGCATCGCCGGCTTGGGTGCCGTGTTCCTGAACCAGATCCGACCCAATACCGTGCGGGCCCTCATCGCCATGCCCGGGGGGTCGACCGTCCTCGCCCACACCGCCAACGGGATGAACGCCGCCATCACCGGAGGGGGCATCCGTCCGGCGGCGGCCGCCATCCACCAGGCCGGGGCCCGGGCCGCCCTGCTCAGCGCCTACCGGACCGGCTTCACCTCGACGTTCGATCACCTCATGGCCATCGCCACGGCCGTGGCCCTGGTCGGGGCGGTGGGATCCCTGGTGCTGGTGCGCCAACGCGACTTCGTCCCGAGCGTGGCCGCCGGCGACGGGAGCACCCCGTCGTCGGATGCTGCGACATCGCCGGCGGCGCCGGCCACCGCTCAGCTCCCGAGCCGACCCCGGCCCCGCCACGCCCACTCCAAGCGTCGGCGACGGGACCGGCCATCCCGGGCTGAGGTCAGCCCCCGTGGACGGTGACCACCCCCCGGACAGGCCCTCCGCCAGGCCGCTGACCGAACCGCACCCGTCACGCCTGCCCCTCACCCATCCCGACCGCGATCGCATCCTCGCCGCCCACGCCGAGGCCATGGCCCGGGAGGAGCCCGGTTATCTGGATCCGGGCACCGGCCTGTTCGTGCTCACGGCGGCGTACCTCGTGGAGCGCGGCGAGTGCTGCGAGACGGGCTGTCGGCACTGCCCCTATGTGACCTGAGCGACCGGCCCGGCATCCGGGGCACGGCCGGGGGCGGCCGGGAACTCCCGCGCAGGGCCTAGGGTGCTGCGGGTACCGGGTCGGCGCCCGTGGAGCGGGCGCACCTGGGGACCGAGCATCAGAGGAGATGGGCATGAAGACGAGACTCACCGAGATCCTCGGCATCGAGCATCCGGTCATGCTGGCCGGCATGGGCGGTGTCTCCTACGCCCACCTCGTGACCGCCGTCTCCGAGGCCGGCGGCTTCGGCTGTCTCGGGGCCTCGACCATGAGCAACGAGCGGATGGTGGCCGAGATCGCCGAGGTCAAGGCGGCCACGGACAAGCCGTTCGGCGTGGACCTGCTCACGGCCATGCCCGGCGACCTGGTGGCCCAGGTGGAGCAGATCATCGCCGGAGGGGCCTCGGTGTTCGTGGCCGGGCTCGGGGTTCCCGCCGAGGTGGTGGAGCTCTGCCATGCTCACGGGCTCCTGGTCGTCAACATGTGCGGCAAGGTGGACCACGCCCGCCGGGCCCTGGAGGCAGGGTGCGACATCGTGGTGGCCCAGGGCACCGAGGCCGGGGGTCACACCGGCCTCGTCGCCACCATGCCCCTGGTGCCCCAGATCGTCGACGCCGTGGGCTCCCACATCCCGGTGGTGGCGGCAGGGGGGATCGTCGACGGCCGGGGGCTGGCCGCGGCCCTGGCCCTCGGGGCCGACGGCGTGTGGGTCGGCACCCGGTTCATCGCCACCCCCGAGGCCCGCGGCGTCAGCGGGTACAAGGACGCCCTCATCCGCACCCGGGAGGACGGCACCACCATCAGCCGCGCCTTCTCCGGCAAGACCATGCGCGTCGTGCGCAACGCGTACACCCGCTACTACGACGAGCACCCGGCCGAGCTGGTCCCGTTCCCCGGGCAGCTGGGCAAGTCGATCGAAGACGGCGCCTTCCATCTGGGCGGCGGGGAGGACACGCCCGACATCGATCCCGACCGCGAGTGCTACCCGACGGGCCAGGGGGTGGGCGCCATCCAGACGTTGATGCCGGCGGCCAGCATCGTGCACCAGATGGTCCAGCAGGCGGAGCACATCCTGGCCCAGCTCGGCGCGGCGGCAGCCGGCTGATCCCTTCGCCGGGCGGCCGGGTCAGTCCCCGCGCAGCACCGAGCGGTCACCCGCCCGCAACCCGGCGATGATCTCCCGGTAGGCACCGGCGGCATCGTCCCCGAGGGCATCGGTCTGGAGCCAGCGCGCCTCCCGCCCACCCCGGTGGCGGTCGACCCCGAACAGGCCGAAGCGGGGCTCGTAGGAGCCCCACTCGTAGTTGTCCACCAGGGACCAGTGCCAGTAGCCGGCCACCGGGACGCCGTCGTCGATGGCGGCCATGACCGCGGCCAGGTGCTCACGGAGGTAGCGGGGGCGGTCCCAGCCGTCGAGGCGGGGCAGGGAGCGGCCGTCACGCACCCGGTTGCACATCCCGTTCTCGACCACCCACAGGGGCAGTCCCGGAGCCAGGTCCCGCTGCGTGCGCAGCCACCGGCCCAGGGCCGGCGGATCGGGGACGTCGTCCCACAGCTCCCGGGTGGGAGACGGGTTGCGCCCGCCGGCGGTCCGGTGGCCGGGCATCCGGAAGTGCCGGGACACCGTCGGGTCGTACCAGTCGAGGCCGAGGGCGTCGAGGGTCCGCTCGTGGGGACTGTCGTAGACGGCGTCGACCGCCCGGCGCGGCACCGGACGGCGCCGGTGCACCAGACCGTCCCGTGAGGCGGAGGCCCCGACCCCGGCCCCGCTCCCACCGGCGGAGAACCGTGACCGGTAGGGAGCGGTGACCTGACCGAGCCGGCGGACGGCCCGCTCGGTGAGCCCCGAGGGGGGCAACAGGGCGTCGTGCTCCCGGGCGCGGGACGCCAGCCACGATTCCACGTCGCGCCGCTCGATCCCCGCACTCCGGGCCAGGAGCACGTCGGTGAGCATGCGGTCGAAGGCGTAGGCGCTCATGGAGCTGTTGTTGGTGGTCACCACGGCGTCGGGCCGGGCCCGGTGGATGGCGTCGTACCCGTAGACGTGGGCCGTCAGCAGGCGGTCGGTGGCGATGGCGGCATCCTCGAAGGCCAGTGACCGGCCCGGCGGGAACATGCCGAGGAGCCACGAGCTGATGGCCAGCACGTTGATCTCGTTCACGGTGACCCACAGCCGCACCCAGGGGGCCAGTGCCTCGACCGCCACCTCCACCCAGGCCCGGAAGCGGTCGGCGGCATCGGGCCGGAGCCAGAGGTCGTCGCCCAGCCAGGCCGGATGGGTGAAGTGGTGGAGTGTGACCATCGGCTCGAGGCCGCGCTCCACACAGCCGCGCACCACCGCGGCGTACGAGGCCAGGGCCGAGGTGTCGACCCTCCGCTCGTCGGGGAAGACCCGGGCCCACTCCACCCCCAGCCGGAAGCTGTCGCACCCCATGCCGGCGGCGAGGTCGAGCGCCTCCTCGGGATGGTCCCAGAAGCCCACGGCGTCCCCCGAGGGCTCGACCCGGCCGACCTGCTCCCAGGCCAGCCAGTTGTTGGCCGGCTGGCCGGGCCCGTTGAAGCCCCCCTCGACCTGGAACCCGGCCGTGGCCACCCCGAACAGGAAGCCGTCGGGCAGGCCCGATGGCGACCCCCCGCCGTCCTCCGCTGGCTCTGCCCTGGAGGACAACGTCCCCACCTTTCCGCTCGGTCTTTCCACTCGGTCCGGTCCGGGCCGGTG
>Ga0181534_10001547_pt1 | contig 14886 bp, 13 predicted proteins | sample PEATcosm2014_Bin_37_FD_119758 | JGI IMG/M metagenome (GOLD analysis project Ga0181534, IMG submission 119758) | Peatland microbial communities from MTU Mesocosm Facility, Houghton, MI, USA - PEATcosm2014_Bin17_10_metaG | ecosystem: Environmental > Terrestrial > Soil > Wetlands > Peat | place... | reverse complement strand
TCGGGACGCAGCGGTGCCCAGGCCATTTACGGACTGGCCGCCCCCCAGAGCAAGATCAAGAAACTGGTGGGCCCCGCGGACGCCCGTGTCGTCTGGGATGTCACCATCGAAGCGCTGGACCTGATCCGCGACCTGGTCGCCAAACACCAGATCGACTGCGACTGGACCCAAGGCCACATGCTGACGGCGATCAAACCGCGTCACGACGCCGACATCCACGCCGAGCTCGAGGAGCTGCGGGATCAGTATCAATACGGCAGCGTTCGATACATGCCCAGGGATGAAGTCCGATCCGTGTTGGACTCGGACCGATACCTCGGCGCCCTTTACGACAGCCGCAGCGGCCACCTGCATTCACTGAATTACACGCTGGGACTGGCAGCAGCCGCAGAGCGCGCCGGTGTCCGGATATTCGAAGGCACCCGGGCGCTCAGCTACACCAACACACCCTCGGGCGCCACGATTCGCACCCCCGCAGGTACGGTCCGCGCCCGGTTTGTAGTGTTGAGTGGCAACGTCTATCTGGGTGACACGGCCCCCGCCCTGAAATCGAAGATCATGGCCGTGGCGACCTACATTGTTGCAACGGAGCCGTTGGGGGCCGAGCGGGCGCGGGCGTTGATCAAAAACAACGCCGCGGTCAGCGACATGAACTGGGTGTTGGATTACTTCCGGCTGTCGGCTGACCACCGGTTGCTGTTTGGCGGCCGCGTCAACTATTCCGGATTGTCGTCATTCGACGCGCCCGGTGCCACACGCAAACGCATGTTGGGTGTGTTTCCACAGCTGTCTGACGTGAAGATCGATTTCGCCTGGGGCGGCGATGTGGACATCACCCTGAACCGGGCCCCGCACTTCGGCCGGCTGGCACCCAATGTGTATTTTCTGCAGGGATTCTCGGGCCACGGCATTGCCCTGACCGGCATTGCAGGAAAGATGGCCGCGGACGCAATCGCGGGAACGGCGGAACGTTTCGATGTGTTCGCCCGGATTCCCCACGCGGACTTCCCGGGCGGCGCCGCTCTGCGCCGCCCGGCATTGGTATTGGCGATGCTGTACTACAGGATCAAGGACCTGCTGTAGGCCGGTGGGCCGTGATTAATTGTGATGCTCGTGGTCGTGATCATGGTCGTGGTCATGATCGTGATCGTAGTGCTCCTCGTGCCGCTCTTCGCGACGCTCGGCAGCGCGACGCTCTTCCTCATGCTCCTCGTGTCGGATCACATGCTGAGACGCTTCACGTCGCTCGCGTTCCCGCGCATGCATGTATTCCGGGTCGTACTCCCGTGACTTCACGAAGTACACCTGCCGATTGCAGGCGTGATACTCGCGACAATGCAACCGCCACGAACGCGCGTGCTCTGGAGGAACATGCAGGTACAGCGGCTCCGCGACCACAACATGTGGCGGCGGTTGCTCAATAATGATCGGCTTCGCGTAGACCAGAGCCGGCGGCGGCTGACCGCCGAGGTCCACGCGCCCGTACACCCCGGGAGCAATCTCACCGTGAATAGCGACTCCGATGTCCACATCGGCGTGGGCAACGGCGGCTCCCAACGCGAGAGCAGCCACCGCCCCTACGCAATATGTATTCTTCATAACCAATCCTTCTCGCCACAGAAAAACCTGCGCTGGAAGGTAGTCGAAAGGCTTGCGCCGCTAGAGTAACTGCTCCGCAATTTGCACGGCATTCAGTGCCGCGCCCTTCAACAATTGGTCGCCCGCGACGAACATCGCAATGGAATGACCGGTCGGATCACTGACATCCTGTCTGATTCTGCCGACGAGGATGGGATCCCGGCCTGAAGCATCCTTGGGCATCGGAAAATAGTTGTTCTCCACATCATCAACTATCTCGACACCGGGCGCAGTGCTCAATATTTCACGCACTGCCGTAGCGTTAATCGGCCGTTCACACTCGAAAGTTAACGATACACAGTGGGCTCGCAACACCGGCACGCGGACACACGTGGCCGAAACGCGCAGGGCGGAGTCGCCGAAGATCTTGCGGGTCTCCTGTATGACCTTGGTCTCTTCCTCGTTGTAGCCGGTTATCGGATCAACCTTCGTGTTATGACTGAAGAGGTTGAATGCGTACGGGTGGGGCAACACGGTGTTGCGATACTCGCGGCCGTCCAGGTAGGCACGAGTTGATTCACTCAACTCCGCCATCGCCGCGGCGCCGGCGCCCGAGGCAGCCTGGTAGGTGGAGATGATCAGGCGGCGGATGCGATTGACGCGGTGAATGGGCCACAGGGGCGTAATTGAAATAATGGCCGCGCAATTGGGGTTGGCAATGATGCCGTGGTGCTCGCGGATGGCACCGGGGTTGATCTCGGGAACCACCAGGGGGACGTCGCTGTTCATGCGGAAGGCCGAGGAGTTGTCGACCACCACTGCACCCTTTTGGACCGCGATGGGTGCGAACTTCTTGGACGTAGCGCCGCCGGCCGAGAACAATCCAATGTTCACCCCTTCCAGGCCCTGCTCGGTCAGCTCCTGCACGGGCACGGATTTACCGCGAAATGTCAGGGTCTTGCCCGCGGAGCGGGCGGATGCGAACAAGCGCAACTCCGACAGAGGGAAGTTACGGCGCTCGAGGCACCCCAACAGCTCGATCCCGACGGCACCGGTGGCCCCGGCAATGGCGACGACGGGCGCCGCTGAACGACCAGATTGCATTATCATCTCCCGATTTGAGGGTCTAAAAACGAAAAAGCCCCGCTCGTTGCCGGGCGGGGCCTCTGGATCTCGATTCGCTTACCTGCAGTCGATCAGCGCGCGCGAGCCTCCGGAAGCCCCCTGGGCTTCTTGGCTTTAATGGTGCGCTTGGTGATCGAAACGAGCATGGGGTGACGCTACCGTAAGTGACAGGCCGCTGTAAAGCGACGCTGCAGCGCCACCCTCATTTGGCCCGGATTTCGAAGCAGCGATGGATCCGGGGATTGCGTTCGAAGTCGCGCGGCAGCGTAGGAGCGGAAATGTCCCTGACGTTGTATCGGGCCATGACTGCATCATCGAGCCTGAATTTCTGGGCGTTGGTTGAGAACACCAGCAGGCCGCCGGGTGCCAGCAGCTGCGCGCAGGCATCGATCAACGCACCGTGATCGCGCTCGATATCGAGCACGCCTTCCATCCTTTTGGAGTTGGAAAAGGTGGGTGGGTCCAGGAAGATCAGATCGTAGCGGCCGGGGTTGGCGGCTGCGGCTTGCAGCCATTCGCGGCAGTCAGCCTGCACCAACTCGTGGGCATGGCCGTGGCAGCCGTTGATGGAGAGGTTGCGTTGGGCCCAGTCGAGGTAGGTACGGGACATGTCGACTGTTGTGGTTGATTTGGCGCCACCTGCCGCGGCGTATACCGTTGCTGTTCCGGTGTAGGCAAACAAGTTGAGGAAACGTTTGCCGCTTGCGGCTTCGCGCAGGCGGGAGCGGGTTATGCGGTGGTCGAGAAATAAGCCCGTGTCGAGGTAGTCGTCGAAGTTGACGCGGAACTTCAGGCCGGCTTCCAGGGTAAAGTGGAAGTTGGCTTGCTCATCGACTTTCTTGTACTGCTCGCCACGTTTGTTCCGGCGGCGGGTGCGGACGTGGATGTGGTCTTGGGGGATGCCTGTTACTTCGGGCATTACCGACAGGGCTTCGTTGCGGCGACGTCGGACGGCGTCGAGCTCGATTTCCACCGGGGCGGCGTATTCCTGCACGTAGAGCCATGTTTGATCGGGCTCGATCGTGCGATAGATGTCGATTGCGAAGGCGTACTCGGGCATGTCCGCGTCGTAGACGCGGTAGCAGTAGATGTCGGATTTGGTGGCCCAGGATTGGAGGCGCTTGAGGTTTTTGGCGAGGCGGTTGCCAAACATCCGGGCGCCTGGGGACTCGCGCAGGCCGGCATCCGGCTTGGAGAACCGCCCCGGCTCGCGCTCGCTCTCGGCGTCGACCCGCAGCCGCAGGAGGCGGCATTCCAGGGCGCCGTTCCACAGGGCGTGAGTTCGATAGGCACGGATGCCGAGCTCCATACCCAACTCCGGCGACCCGATGAGCACCCCAGCAATCCAACCTTTGAACCGCTCACGCAGCACTGTGCCCAACTCGCGGTGGGTGGCGAGAGCGACATCATGATCTTCCAACCGCACCCCATACGGTGGGTTTACACACATGAGCCCGGGGGCGTTTGGTTTCGACGCCGACCCATCGCCGGCCTCCGGCGCAAGGTCTTGCGATGGCGGAGGGTCAACGCCTGCGGTCACCTCTGGGGACGCTGCGGATTGCGCGGATGCGGTTGACACATCATCAACGTTGTTTGCGGCGGCCGGTTTGGCGTCGGCCAATGGGCGGACTTCGAACGACACCATTCGCCCTACCCCCGCGCGATCGGCGTTGGCTTGCGCGATGCGGATGACCGTGCGGTCGCGGTCGCTGCCGCGCATGATGGGTAGCGGGGCGGAGGGAGCGCGTTGGACGGCCTTGGACCAAGGTGACGATGGCGGCGGTGGGGGGGTGCGGGCGCGCGCCTCGGCGGCTTCTAACACCTCTTGCCATACTTGCGGGTCATGCCCGCGCCACCCGATGAATCCGTAGTAGTCGCGGCCGAGGCCGGGCGCGATGTCGGCGGCGATCAGGGCCGCTTCGATGACCAATGTCCCCGACCCGCACATCGGATCGAGGAACTGCGCGCCGGCGGCGGCCATTTCCGGCCACCCACACCGCATCAACATCCCCGCGGCAACGTTCTCCTTCAGCGGGGCCTCACCGGCCGCGCCGCGGTAGCCGCGGCGGTGGAGGCTTTCCCCGGAGAGATCCAGCGACACGGTAATGGTCGAGCCATTGGCATGAGCATGGACCCGCACACTGGGCCGATCCAAAGCAACATCGGGCCGAGCGCCCGTGCTGTCGCGGAGCGTGTCGACAATGGCATCCTTCAATTTCAACGCACCGAAGTGCGTGTGATTGATTAAAGGATGGCGCCCGCTGAAATCACAAGCGAGCGTCGCGCCCGGCGCGAGATGCGTCGACCAGTCGATCCCGCGCACCGCGCGGTAAAAACCCTCAGCGTCTGCAACCTCGAAGCGTCCCAGCTCCAGGAACACGCGGTTAGCAATACGTGATTCCAGGCAAGCACGGTACGCCACGCGCAGATCGCCTGTGAAGGCAACGCCAGTAGACCGCTCCTTGGCACCCACCGCTCCAAACGCGACCAGCTCACGCGCAAGCAAATCAGCCAATCCACGCGGAGCGCTCGCAAGAAACTGCCGGCCGCCGCCATCGGCGCCCGCGGGTAAACTCACCGTGTTCAAATTGCCGGCCCTCGCGGAGCACTGTGCTCAAATCCAGCCAGAGCGGCCATGCAAAAAAACCTCAAAAGCTGGGAGGAGTGTTGGCGCTGATGATCTCACACGTCTCGCGCCCAACATTCCGGAATCGGTGCGGAAGCTGGCTGGCGAAGTAATAGGCTTCGCCGGGGCCCAGCACTCGCGTGTTTCCTGCGACTGTCACCTCGAGGCGCCCACGTACCACTACGCCGCCTTCCTCGCCGCGATGAACAATCATCTCATCACCGGTGCCAGCCCCCGCAGCATAGCGCTCATGGAGGATGGTGAGTTGCCGTCCCGGACGCTGGGCAGCCAGCAACCGGAGCGAGACCTCTTCGTTGCCCAGCTCGACGAATTCGTCGGCGGAAAAGAAAGTCTGGGGAGGAGTGCCCAGGTCCAAGGTGAAGAACTCGGCGAGCGACATGGGAACGCCATCGAGCACCTTCTTGAGAGAGCTCACCGAGGGACTCACTCGATTCTGCTCAATGAGCGAAATCAGCCCGTTAGTCACGCCGGCCCGGCGGGCCAGCTCGCGCTGCGAAAGACCAAAGGTCGTCCGGATTCCGCGCAATCGCGCCCCGACGTCGATTGTCATGCGCGCCCCACCGACGGCCACGTGTCCGTCCCTGCATATCCAAGTACCGCCGCCTCTGCCGCACCAGGCATATGGGCTTCTCCTGTTTAATATCCTTAACAAGAACCGCGGAATTTCCGCCCGGATGGCCTCCTTTGTCAACTTTCTTTATCATCCCGCCAAACCCCACCCCACCGAGCGCGCCATGTCCCGAACCGAACTCGAAGCCTATTGGATGCCGTTCACCCCCAACCGGCAGTTCAAATCAAAACCCCGGCTCTTGAGCAAGGCCTCCGGGATGCACTATTGGACGCCCGACGGTCGCGAGATTCTCGACGCAGTCGCCGGCCTGTGGTGTGTCAACGCCGGACACGGTCGCCGCGAAATCACCGAAGCCGTTGCCAGCCAACTGGAAACGATGGATTACGCGCCGCCCTTTCAAATGGCACACCCGGCAGCGTTTGAGCTGGCCAACCAGCTCGTCAAGATCACGCCGCCCGGTCTCGATCATGTGTTCTTCACAAACTCCGGATCAGAGTCCGTCGACACGGCGCTCAAGATCGCCCTTGCGTACCACCGCGCCCGCGGCGAAGCGACACGGACGCGGCTCATCGGACGCGAGCGTGGTTATCACGGTGTAGGTTTCGGCGGCATCTCCGTGGGCGGTATTCTGCCCAACCGCAAAATGTGGTCCAACTCGATGCTGCCCAGCGTCGATCACCTGGCTCATACGCACGACCTTGCGAAAAACGCATTCTCCCGTGGCATGCCCGAGCACGGCGCGTATTTGGCAGAGGAGTTGGAGCGGCTGGTTACTCTGCACGACGCCTCCACCATTGCCGCGGTCATCATCGAGCCCATCGCCGGCTCAACCGGCGTGTTGATTCCACCGAAGGGTTACCTGAAGCGCATCCGCGAGATCTGCGATCGACACGGCATTCTTCTGATTTTCGACGAGGTCATCACCGGGTTCGGGCGCACCGGCGCCCCGTTCGCGAGCCAGGAGTTCGGCATCACTCCGGACCTGATGACAGTCGCCAAAGGCCTCAGCAACGGCTGTATCCCCATGGGCGCGGTGATTGCGCGCCAATCAGTGTACGAAGCGTTCATGCAGGGTCCCGAAAACGTCATCGAGTTGTTTCACGGGTACACCTATTCGGCACATCCAACAGCCTGCGCCGCGGCACTTGCAACTCTCGGCATCTACGAGCGGGAAGGTCTGCTGACGCGCGCCAAGACGCTGGCTAAAACCTGGGAAGACGCGGCGCACTCGTTAAAGGGCCTGCCGCATGTGATCGACGTCCGCAACTACGGACTGATCCTGGGCCTGGAGTTGGAATCAATTCCCGGCAAGGTCGGAGCGCGGGCGTTTGCGGTGTACCAGAAATGCTTCGAGCGCGGCCTGCTCATCCGGCAGACAGCCGACATCATCGCGCTGTCACCGCCGTTGATTGTGCAGCCCGCTCAGATCGATCAGATCTTCACGACACTGGGCGAGGTGTTGAAGGCGTCGTAAAACGAAACGGCCGAAGCGGATGAGCGCTTCGGCCGTAAGATCGACATTGAGCATTTTTCACACGGCGTACTAAACGCGGGGTTCTTCCTGATGGCGGGCACGCAGCTGCTTCATCTTCGAAAAGACCATCCAGCCGAGGACGGCCACGACGACAGCGCTACCGACGAGCATTTCCATATCCGCAAACGTGAATCCCCGGGACGCCGCGATGGTTACGGTCTCCATTGCGAATCTCCTAGTTAGCGAGCGGTTTCAATCAGCGACATTCAATGAACATGGATAGTTTCCACTGATCGCCGCCGTGCTGCGCTGCCGGGTAGCGGTTCTGCGACATGTATCACCGGCCAGGGGAATTATGTTTACAACGGCCGGGAGGCCGTCACGCTGCTAGTGTGAAGAAGCTTCGAAAATAGCGTAAATCTTGCTGCAATCCTCCAGCACTTCCCAGGTTCCGGCGAAGCCCGCGGGCACCACGAACACATCGCCCGTGGCAAAGGTGTTGCGCTCGCCAGACGCGCTTTCAATGACCACCTTGCCGGAGGTCATTACACATAACTCGTTCTCTGTGTAGCTGACGCGCCATTTGCCGCGACTGGCCGACCAACGGCCGGCGTGGAATTGTTGAGTTGAATCACTGAAGTAGTTGGAGACCCGGGTGATGGGCTTGCCCGCCAGGAGCCGGTCCGGCGCGACTTCGGAAACCTCGCCCGCCAGCGACTTATCAACAACGATTAACTTATTCATGGCCTCAGATATTAGCAGCTCCCACGGAATTGAGCGCGTAGGGCTCAACTCCGTGGGTCGCTCAGCCTGCGCGGCCCCGTGCATCAGTTCTTCGCCACGGCTTCAGCGCTGCTACGCTCTATCCGCACGGTTACCCGGCGGTCGAACGCGTACCCATCCATGTCACCATCAGTACTGGTGGCTGCACTCTTTCCATGAGCCTCCACTACGATGTGATCCGGCGCAACACCCGCCGAGGCAAGCACCGCAGCGACCGCATCAGCACGCCGCTTCGACAAGGCCTCATTCACGGCCACTGATCCACGGGGATCGGCGTAGCCATCAACATGGACTTTCGCATCAGGCAGTGCGGCTGCCAACGCACCCAACTTCATCAGCGGCGACAGCGACTGTGTCTGGATCGAGTCATCGTTGGTCCTGAATCCCACATCCGTCTGCACCTCATCGGTGTGGCTGAGGGCCAGATCCAGTTGCTCGCCCCGCTCCTGGGTCTGCGCCAGGGTGCCATTCAGCTCGGTCACGTTTTGCGCGAGTCGCGTACGCTCGCCCTCACTCTCACCCAGGGCAACCATCTTCTTGTGATAGTGATCACCCGACCACGCGCCGACGGCTGCGCCGATCACGGCACCGATCGGACCGCCGGCGGCCGCGCCGACCGCGAGCCCGGTCACAATTCCGATGCTCTCCTGCTTGGATGCGCTCTTCGGCTTCGAAGCTGTCTGTTCAGACTGTACTGTGACGGTTTGCGCGTGCACCGGCAGCGCAGCCACGCAAGCAACCGCAACGGCCAGGGCAATCGAACGATACCGGGTCTGCAAGGTCTTCATGATTCAGCTCTCCTCTCCTGTTGTCGGTGGAACGATTCGTCCCGACCTGTGAACAGTTCACCGCACGGGACAGTGGCCGCCGTGGCGGAAATGCGGCAGGCTGGCGATGAGTGATGGCGAATTGTGGCAAAGGACATCCGATGAAGAGCGCGACCCTGGTCGGCCCCCTGTTAGCGGCAGTACTGGTCGCCTGCGCAACAAATCAGCCGAAAACGCCCCCCACTGCAGGAAAAGTCACTCCCCAGATGCGGTCTGGAAGCAACGAGATGCGCACGTACCAGTTGCTCGAGTGGATCGCGCCGGATGATCACAACCTGATTGTGAATGCCGTGGACCGCTCGCTGTATCAGGCCCGATTCAAACGCCAGTGCACGGGCCTGCGCTCGGTTGATACCATCGCGTTCATCGTCCAGAGCCCGCCTCAGGTCGACAGGTACGAAGGAGTTGTGCTCCCTGATGGAACACGCTGTGTATTCACATCCCTTACGCGGCTCGACACAGGACCTCAAAAACCCTGAGGTCCGGTTGCTGGCGGCCGAGCTGCTGCCGGCCTTCTACGACCAACTCAAGAACATCGCACAGCGCACCCGCTCGCGCCTCGGCGGCACTCAAACAATGCAGACGACCGCGCTCGTGCACGAGGCCTTCCTGCGACTGCGGCACTCACCGACCTTTACAGACGAAACCCACTTCCTGCGGGCGGCAGCGCTGGCGATGCGGCACGCGTTGATCAACTACGCCGCCGCGCGTATCGCTGATAAGCGCGGTGGAGGTCAACTTCATATGACCCTGTCCAATGCCGAAACCATCAGCGTGGATACCGATGAAGGCATGCTGGCGTTGAATGAAGCGCTGGAGCGCCTGTCGACCCAGAATCCGCGGCTCGCGGAAGTGATTGAGTGCCGGTTCTTCGGGGGCTATAGCGAGGAAGATACCGCGCGGACGCTGGGCCTTTCGCTGCGCACAGTGCAGCGTGATTGTTTGAAGGCGCGCGCGTGGCTCTACAGGGAGCTAGGTGGCGTGCTCTAGCAGCTTCGTGGCTCGAACCGTCTCGGGGTGGGAGCCGCCCAGCTCGGCATTGAGCACTTTCAGCGCCTGAGTCACCAGACTGGCAGACCCAGGCCGCCCGGCCGCAATCAACGCCTCGGCCAGCCGCTCGTGCATCACGGCCAGATTCCAACCGGAGGCGGCAAACTTGGCCAGCAACATCGCGCCCTCCTGCAGGGGACCAATGGCCTCGGCTGCCCGGCCGCTCGCCATTTCAATTTCACCGAGGTATTGCAGCGACTGCGCCAGAACCGAATCGGCACGCCCCCCCAGGTCGCGCAACTGATTGGCAGCCGCCAGCAACTGCACCCGAGCCCCTGGAGCATCTCCCTGCCTGAGCTTCACATGTGCCACAGCGACCTGTGCAGTCAGCGTCGAGAGGTTGTTGGGACCGTACTGCGCCAGTGACGCCGCGTAAACAGATTCAGCGGTCGCGCGAGCCGCCTTCAAATCCCCGCTGGCCAATTGGGCATCAACGAGAAATATCCGATTGCGCACGGCCACGGGGCTCGCCGGCCCCGCGTAGCGAGTCGCCAGATCAACCGCCTCGGCGGTGACCGGGAGCCCCTGCTCAGCGCGTTGGGTGAGCGTCAGCACCTCGCCATACAAACCCATCACAGCGGACACAGCCGCGGAATCGCCCGCGAGTGCCCGCTCATGCTCGAAGGCATCCTTCAGCAACCCTTCCGCATCGCGAAGATGCCCGGTTCGCACCTCCAGGGTCCCCATGTTGCCCAACAGGACCTGCGCATCGAGCTCATTCTCGAGACCCAGCGCCTTGTAGATGGCGGTCGTTTCCCGAAACGCCGCCAGCGCATCGTCGAGCCGATTGGCAGCCGTGAGCGTGATGCCGTGCGAGTTGTAGAGAATGGCCGTTTCGCGATGATTGCGGCCGGAGAAAGCCACACGCTGCGCGATCGCCGAGTTTTCCGTTTCACTCGCCGCCTTGAGATTGCCTTGCGCGCGCAGCACGCGGGCCTTGATGGTGAGCCCTTCGAGGCGCTCCTCCGTATACCGGTTCGGCGCCTGATTCCAGAAAGCCTCCGCCTGCGCAACCAACTGCTCGGCGCGGTCCGTATTGCCCTCGAGCACCACGTTGCTGGCCAGTTTCTGGCGCGCATCGGCCAACGAGGCGGGATCGGTGTCGGGTCCCGCCTGCTTGACGAAGCTCTCCAACAGATTCGAGGCGCCTTTCTGATCCGACAGCGCGCCGTAGAGATCGGCCAGGGTCAACACGATCTGGCCTTCGAGATGGGGCTGGGCGCGATATTCCTTCAACACGCGCAAAGCGCTGTTATCAATCATCGCCTTCGCGGTCGTCGGCTGCGAGCCGCGCTCTTCGATCGCGGTCCGGAACAATCGAGTCAACTGGTAGCGCACGGCCTCTTCGCGGGCGGCGTCGCGTCGGGCGGCATCACGCTCTGTCTCTGCGCGGCGTGCCTGCCAGGCTGCGGTACCGAGACCGGCCGCCAATGAAATCAACACCGCGGCAACCGCGACGGTGACCCACCGATACCGGCGCAGGGTGCGGCCAAACACATACAGTCGGGCACCCGAACGCGCGGCCACCGGCTCGCCGTTGAGGGCGCGCTCGATATCGTCCTTGAGCGCATCGACCGTCGCGTACCGGTGTTGGGGCTCCTTTCGCGCCGCTTTCGCCACGATCGAATCAAAGTCCCCGCGCAGCGTCCGCGCGGCGAATGGAGTCGCCGTGGACTCCGCGGCCCGCCGACTGGGCACGGGGACCGGCTCATCCAGGATGACCCTGACCGCCTGTGCAATGGGCCCACCGGCACGCAACCAGGGCTGCGTGTCAGTCAGCAACTCGAACAACAACAGACCGAGAGCATAAACATCCGTCGCCGTCGTGACGGCCTGCCCGAGCAACTGTTCCGGCGCGGCGGTCAGCGGCGTCAGCGGCGCCGCCGCGGTTTGCGTCAGATCGGGGCGATCCACATCGATGAGCTTGGCGATCCCGAAGTCGAGCAGCTTTACCTGGCCCTGCGGAGTCACCAGGATGTTCGCCGGCTTGAGGTCGCGGTGAACGATCAGGTTACGGTGGGCGTAAGCAACCGCTTCGCACGCCTGCACAAACAATTGCATGCGCTGAGCGAGTGATGCATGGGTAGAAGAGCAGTATTCGGTGATCGGCTGGCCTTCGACAAACTCCATCACCATGTATGGACGCCCGTCGGAGGTAACGCCGCCGTCATAGAGGCGCGCCACACCCGGATGCTCGAGGCTGGCGAGAATCTGCCGTTCGATATGGAACCGGGGCAGCTCGGCTACCGATTCCTGCCGTAGCAGCTTGACCGCGACCCGCTGCTGGAAATCGCCTTCCGCCCGCTCCGCCTCATACACCACTCCCATGCCACCCCGGCCGATTCTGCGCAGGATGCGCCAGGCGCCGATGCGCGTGCCGGGCGGGATGTCTTCCAACAAGGGCTCTACGGCCAGCATGGCGGGGGTGGACAGGAATCCACCCACCGCCCTGGCCGCCTTCAACAGGCTGCAGACCTCCGCGTGCACGGCGGGATCGTCCGTGCACCGGCGGTCCAACACCGAGGTGCGGGAATCGGCCGGCAGGTCCAGCAGCTCATCGAGCAACCCATCGACACGGGCAAGTTGATTGGCGGAGAGTGCCGTCACTTCTTTTTATGTTTGGGCTTGCGGAATTTGTAGATGAATTGATCGGTCTTGCCGCGGATGCCCGAGTCGAAGACCTTGGAGCTGCGGTCGTCCTGCGGGTTCGCGAGCACTTTGCTCTCGCCGACAAACTCAAACCCGGCCGCCGTCACCTCGGACTTCACCGTCGCCGGATCGATCCGGTGCAATGTCGCGGTATCACGTGCGCCGGACCCTTCCGCAGCGGCATGGTCCACTACGATGAAAACGCCACCCGGCTTCAGGGCATCGAACACTGTCTTGTTGAACGCCGCCAGGTCGATGTTGGGTACGTTGTGAACGTCGTGATAGTTCTGAGCGGTAAACACAACGTCAGCGGGTACGAAAACATTGAGTGCTGGCGGTTTCGCTACTCGCACCACGACGTTTGAGTAGCCCGGATCCGAAGCGATCGCTTTCGTTGCCGCCGAGGCGTCTGGAACGCGGGGTGGGGAAACGGCATACACCTTGCCCTTCGGACCCACGACCTTGCTGAAAATCCGGGTGAAGTAACCTCTGCCGGGGAACAGCTCGACGACGGTCGAACCCGGTTTGATGCCGGCAAACAGCACCGTCTCAGCCGGCTTGCGATTGGCATCGCGCTCCTTGTCTTCCGCCGGCCGCCCCGCATCCGCCACGGCCGTGGTGATGTATGAGGGTATTTTCTCGGCCGCCTGCAGCGACAGAGGAATCAGGCAACACGCAATGAGAACAGCTCTACGCAGCATCGAAGCGACTCCTTTGTAATTACCCCCGAGTGTGCCCGAATTCGCCCGAATTGCTCCATCGCTCCACCGCATTCGCGCCCCAGAGTGACTGACAGTCGCAACGAGGGCTGTCCCATGCTTCCCAATTTTAAAATCTGGCTGAATCACTTCGAGTACCACGCCGAGCACCCCCGGCGCCTCGCGGAAAGCGTTCCCAACGTACTCACTGTCACGGAGCGGCGCCTGATCGCCCCTTCGATTGCAACTTTTCAACTCGGCGAGCAATCAGCGGGCAGCAACCTGCTACGCGCGGCCTATCTGTTCGCGCAGAAACAGGCGGCGCCGGAGGTCGCCCGGATTACGGAGCTGCTGATCCGTGAGGAGCAACAGCATGCCTCATTGCTGAGAGACTTCATGGCGATGCACGGTATTCCCACCCGCCGGCACCACTGGACCGACCGGGTCTTCCGTCGAATCCGCAAGCTGGCTGAGCTGGAGTTCGCCCTGGGAGTGCTCATCACCGCCGAGCTGATCGGCAACGTGTATTACCGTGCCCTGGAGAACGCTACGGAGTGCCAGCGCCTGAGGCTGCTGTGCCGAATGATGGTCGCCGATGAGCTGGCGCACATCGGGTTCGAGTCGGATCTGCTGTTGTCGATGCGGGCGGAAAAGTCAGCGCCGGTGCGCGTGGGGCTCGACCTCGCCCATCGGACATTCCTGGCGGGGGCGGCGCTGGTGGTGTGGGCGACCCATCGGGCCGTCCTGAAGAAATCGGGCTATGGACTCTGGAGCTTCGTCAGAGCCTGCGACGCGCAGTACCGATTTTACTTACTACCGCCAGTCAGGCTTTATCAGCGGGCCCGGTAGTGAGCAGCTTGGCCTCCATCCACCTGCGAATCCGTACAGCATCGGCCACCCGGGTGTTCTTGCCGACGGAGTTCAGGAGGACGATGACCACACTGCGACCCTGGATGACGGCTTGCATCACCAGGCAACGCCCGGCTTCGGAGATATAGCCCGTCTTCTGGACGATGATGTTCCAGGTCGGGTTGCTCACGAGGGCATTGGTATTGTGAAACTGGAGCATCTTGCGACCCACCCGGACCTCATATCCCGGGTCGGTCGAGTATTCCCGGATGACCGGGTTTGCGGAGGCCGCGATGACCAGCTTGGAGAGATCTTCCGCGCTGGCCACGTTATCGGAGGACAGGCCGGCCGGGTCCACGAAACGGGCGCTGGTCATTCCCAGCTTGCGGGCCTTCAGGTTCATCGCCTGCACAAAGGCCGGCAATCCGCCCGGGTAGTTGCGTCCCAGGGCATGGGCCGCCCGGTTCTCGGAGGACATCAGGGCCAGGTGAATCAGGTCGCCGCGGGTCAGCGTGGTTCCCAGCACCAGGCGGGACGAAGCACCCTTGCCGATGATGCGATCTTCGGTCGTGAGCTGAATGGACTCGTCCAGGGGCAGGCCGGCATCGGCGACCACCAGGACGGTCATCAGCTTG
>Ga0181534_10001543_pt1 | contig 14910 bp, 15 predicted proteins | sample PEATcosm2014_Bin_37_FD_119758 | JGI IMG/M metagenome (GOLD analysis project Ga0181534, IMG submission 119758) | Peatland microbial communities from MTU Mesocosm Facility, Houghton, MI, USA - PEATcosm2014_Bin17_10_metaG | ecosystem: Environmental > Terrestrial > Soil > Wetlands > Peat | place... | reverse complement strand
GCTCGACACCCAGGAGTTCGTCATTATCAATCACACCGATTGCGGCCTGATGCGGGTGAAGGAAGACGAATTGAAGAAGAAACTCACCGAGAAGATGGGCACGCGTTTCGGCGCGCCCTCGCACTTCCACGCCTTCGACGATCTCGAGGCCAACGTCCGGCAGCAGGTCGAACGTGTCAAAACGCATCCCTGGATTCCCAAGCACATTCCAGTGCGGGGATTTATTTATGACGTGAAGACGGGAGCACTGACTGAAGTGAAGTAAGCTGCGTCCGGCCGACTCTCAGGATTTCGCGGGGGAGTGACGCTTCGGCGCTCCCCCGCCGCGCAATAGACCGTCGGTGCTCAGATCTTCGTCCACCTCCGGCCAATGAATCCGTTAACCCCCGCCGGCGATTTTCCAATTCTGGCGCTGCGCGGACATGGCGTTCAGCAGCCGCGGGAACCAGACCAGGGGAACACTGATCACTCGCCCATCGCGCAGCGAGACGCTCAAAGCGTCGTCAGTGAACACCACGTCGAGCACCCGCTCATCCGCTGTAATCGCTGAAGAACCCGTTCCATGCCTCCAGGAATCGTGACCCGTTTCCCGTCTGTATCGATTTGTATCGTGCGCAGTTCGTGCGCGCGGAATCCGAAGTTGGCGGCCAACTGAACAGAGTCGAGCCAGAACTTTGCCGACAAGTCATCGCGGTCCACGTGGACGTGCGGCGGCTCATTCGGCTCATGACTGTAAGTAGATGCGATACGGGCCGGACCGCAAGACTGTCAGCATGCCCCGGATAGTAACCGTTCTTGATAGTCGAGGGCGCCCCGCAGTCTACCTCGCCACAACCTTATCAATCTCGGCCCGCAACTCATCGTAAGCCAACGCCCCCGGATGATACATCGCCACTTTCCCCGCACGATCGAGTAACACCAGCGTCGGCGTGGTCGACGACCCATAAACGTTGAAGTTGTAAGTGCTGATCGGGACCGGCATATCCAGCAGTCCGCCATAAAAGCGATGCCGCACGGCATCGATGTAGGCCAGTTCGTCACTGGGGGAGGCGTGTTCCACCTGCGCGGTATATCCATAAAGCCGCGTGGGACCGATCACCGTCAATCCCTTGCTCGCATATTCCGAGCGCAACTGGGTGATGATCGGAGCTTCCGCTTTGCAGTCGCCGCACCAGTGCGCCCAAAAAAACAGTAGCACCGGAGACCCTTTGAGCGAAGCCAGCGTCGGCGGCCGGGAGCCAAGAAATTGATCCTCGCGCAACGGCGGCGCGCTGCGTCCCTGAAAGGAAATCAGATTTACATTCTTCTGCAGCCGGGCGCGAATCGAGGTGTTGCCGTAAGTCTTCAGCGCGGCCTGCAACACGGCCGCGGCTCTCTGGCGCTGCCCGCGGGCCGCCATGGACTGCGCCTCCACTTCAATGGCCGCGCCCAGGCCCAGCGGCAAATGGGGCTCAGCGTCGAGCGGGCGCTTCTTCAACTGATCGAGCGCCAGCGCCTCGGCCTGCCGGGCATAGGCTGTGGCCTGGTCGTAATCCCGGTTGATGAGTGCGGCGCGCGCCATCCAGGAGTACGCTTCCACATATTCCCCGGTCACGCCGTTCTGCGCCAAATACGACTTGAGAGAAACTTCGGCCGCCGCGTAATTATTCTGTGCCAAAGCGCCACGGACGTCCTCGACTATGCCGGCCCAAGCGGGCGAAATCATTGCAAGAAAAAGAGCGATGCTGCGAATCCCCATATGACGATCATCCATCTTTTGGCGAGCGGCTGGCAAATCGCAGTAGAGTGTTGGGGAAGGAATCCCATATCACCCTAAAGCTATATCGCCAGATTACCAAAGTACTCAGAGAAGATTATTCTGTAGAAATTTTGAGGAGGTTGACTTACAATTCAACTGCGTTTGACTTTAGAGTTCCTCGCAGTAACCAGTATCTCCGCTTACCGGCGCGTGACCTGCCTGCCGAAGAACCCTTTCAAGCTCCAGCGCTATATCACACAAAGGAACATTGCATCACCATGGAAACAGGAACAGTGAAGTGGTTTAACGACGCTAAGGGGTACGGATTCATCAGCCGCCAGAACGGCGAGGATGTCTTCGTGCATTTTTCCGCCATCCAGGCCAGCGGCTTCCGCAGCCTCCAGGAAGGCCAGCAAGTTCAGTTTGACGTGGTCAAAGGCCCCAAGGGCTGGCAGGCGGAGAACGTCAAGGGAGCTTAAACTACTTCACAGCTAAAATTCGCACCAAGGGCGGCCCGAAATGGCTGCCCTTTCTATTTGGATTGAGCCATCCGGGGATTGAGCGATCGGATGATCCGGTCATCGGGCGATTGAAAGCCCTTCACCCAGAATTCATCGTTTTTTCAATCACCCGCTGACCCGATCACTCAATCACCCAATGTATTACTTCTGCTCCCGCATCAGCACCACGTCGGAATCTGGCCGCGCACCAGAGCCAGCTGCTTGCCATCCGGCGACCAGCGAAAATCGGAAATGCGCTCTGCGGTGAAGTCGGTGAGCGAACGGCCTTTCGAACCGTCCAGAGGCTGGAGTCACAGATTATCCACGCCGTTCATCCGCGTGGGATAAACAACGCCTTTGCCGTCCCGCGAAAAGTGCAGGATGCCGAAGCGCGGGCGTTCGAAATCCGCCGTCTTCACGACTTTGCCGCTATTGGTCTCCGCCAGCGCCAGCTTCTCCTTGTGTTCTCCGGAGTGCTCTAGAGTAGGAAAGGCGGCCAGCTTGCCGTCCGGCGAAATATCGAACGACCCGGAGCTGGGCTGTTCGGAGAGCAACTGCGGAGCCCCCCCGTTCAGCGGCATCCGTTTCAGCCTCTGCTGACCCGCCTGATCCATGAAGTACACCCATTGGCCGTCCGGCGAGCACACCCCATTCACATCCATCTGGCCATCGGTCACCTGCTTCAGGTTGCTTCCATTGACATCCATGCGCCACAGCTTTTGGACGCCATTCAAGAATCGGTTAAAGAGAATGGAACCATCCGGGCAAATCGAAGGATTGCCGCTCACCCCCATCTCCGGCATCGGAGTTTTGCTTCCGCTTACCGGGTCGACCAGGTTCAGCGTGTTGGATTGATCGGAAATCACATGGCGATCGGAAGTCCAGGCGATGTTGGTGTCAACCCCGGCGGAAGTCAACTGCCGAACTTGCGCCGCCGGACCATCCGCCGGAATCACCTGTAAGCCCCAGCGGAATTCGCTCTGCACGGCGGCGATGGTGTACCCGCTGCCATCGACGCTGAGATCGGTGTAGCTGTTGGTGTCACGAGTGACCGGCGAATAAAACCCGCCGGGATAGGAAACAAAGGAAATCTGGCTGCGGTTGAAATTGCTGCTCTGCTCGCGCGCTAACACCAGCAGCCCGGACCCATCGGGAAGCCAGGTGGGAGTGTCCAGCACGCGCTGGTTGCTGCTGGAAAAAGCTTTACGCTCGCCATTGCTGGTATTGACCGCCACCAGCACCGATGCTCAGGCGCCGGTCCAGGGTCTCACCCTCCAGCAGCTCCATGGCGATGAAGGATTGCTCAGGCTCGTTTGCAAGCTGAGCCTTCTCGACTGCATAAATGGTGCAGATGTTGGGATGGTTCAGAGCGGAAGCGGTGCGCGCCTCCAGCAGAAAACGTTCGAGCGCATTTTGATCGCGCGAAAGCTGCGCGGGCAGAAACTTCAAGGCCACTCGCCGCCCCAGGGCAAGATCTTCGGCCTCATACACCACGCCCATTCCTCCACTGCCCAACTGGCCGAGGATGCGGTAGTGCGAAATGGTCTGGCGGATCATAGAAGGAACAGGGAAACTCATCTTAGGAGGGATCAGGGAACGCAGTCAAACCTGTGGGGAAGCAAAGGAACTCCGGCCACAGAGTCCAGCGTCCGGTGGGAAGCAGCGCCATTTTCTAGCGCATCACGTACCCGCCATCGACTGAGATCGACTGTCCGGTAACGTAGCTGGCTGCATCGCTGCAAAGCCACAGGACCGCATCCGCAATCTCCTCGGGCCTCCCCATTCGCTTCATGGGAACCAGGGAATTCAGCATCTTGTCCAGTTCTTCTCCCTGGCCTTCGGCGATCATCTTGTCGAACATGGCCGTTCGAATCATGCCGGGGCACACGTCGTTTACGCGGATGCCCCGCGTCGCATATTCGAGTGCCGCGCTCTTTGTAAGACCGATGACGCCGTGCTTCGCAGCATGGTACGTTCCCCGTTGGTTTCCGCCGATAAGGCCTCCCAGCGACGAGCAGTTTACAATGGCCCCGCTGCCTTGCTGGCGCATCTGCCGCAGTTCGAACTTCATGCAACTCCAAACGCCGCGCAAGTTGATGCTCATCACACGGTCGTAGTCGTCCCGCGGAGAGTCCGCCGTTTCAGCCAGAAAATTCTGGATGCCTGCGTTGTTATAAGCCGCATCGAGCCGTCCAAAAGTGGCGACCGTCTGCTTCACCATGGCTTCCACCTCCGTGTCATCCGACACGTCACAGCCAACCGCCAGTGTTTTGTGTCCCTTCCTCGCGAGGTCTTCCGCTGCGGCCTGCGCCTGCTTTTCGTTCCAGTCCGCCAGCACCACCGAAGCCCCCGCTTCGGCAAAAGCCCTCGCGGTTGCCAGCCCCAACCCGGATGCCGCGCCGGTCACGAGAGCCACTTTGTTTTCAAACGATATCTTCATACCAGTACCTTCTCCTTCCACGTGTGTCCCTCACATCGCAAGCTGAGGTGCGGTTCGCCGCCCGCCGGTCCAGCCAATCCACATTCCTGAACTTTTCCTGAATCGCAAACTGAGTTAGTCGTGCTCCCACGTGACGGACCAACCTTCCTCCGGCCGAGCCGACCGGAGGATGAGTTGCCCGCCTGCCGTGAATTCGAACTTGCGAAGCAGGTCTTTGCCGACCAGCAAATCGCGGGTCACCGATCCCTGCACATGATGCGTCACCGTGCGTGCGATCTCGTCTACGTCATAGCTGCCAAACGAAGCCTCGTAACCGTTCAGCACATACTCGTTCGATGGAGTGTTCGCCGACTCTGGGTACATCAACTGCACAGACATATGTCCATCGCGTGTGTAGATCAGCATGCCTTTCGGCTGCGCTAGGGACGCGGGCTTCCGTCTGGACCGGAGGCATCGATGTGGCCAAGGTGCCACGCCCCGATTAGCTTCTCTCTTGCACTCGTCTTATTCGCGGTCTGGGCCGCTATGGACAGGCTAACGATCGTCGCAACCACTGGCAGAATTCCGCAGCCACGCTTCCTTCTGCCAGCGCCACTCATCGGCCCACCAATGTTTGGTGGAATGGGGAGTAGCGAGCCCCTTCAAGCTTAACCTTCGAGGAAGTGTCTTCCAGAGCCCGCACATCCTCCGCCGTAAGCTCAATGCTGGCTCCGCCGAGGTTCTCTTCGAGACGCGCTAGCTTCGTCGTGCCAGGGATGGGAACAATCCAGGGCTTCTTCGCGAGCAGCCAGGCCAGCGCGATTTGGGCCGGCGTGGCTTTCTTCTTTTTTGCGAACGCGGTAATCACATCCACCAGAGCCTGGTTCGTCTTGCGATTGTCCTCGCTGAATCGAGGCACTGTGTTGCGGAAGTCGGTGCTGTCGAACTTGGTCTCAGCGTCAATCTTGCCCGTCAAGAACCCCTTCCCAAGCGGGCTGAACGGAACGAACCCAATGCCGAGTTCCTCAAGCGCCGGCATCACTGTCTTTTCCGGTTCCCTCCAGAACAGCGAGTATTCGCTCTGAAGCGCGGCCACGGGCTGCACCGCATGGGCGCGGCGGATCGTCTTCGCGCTGGCTTCTGAAAGGCCGAAATGCTTTACCTTGCCCTCCTGGATGAGCTCCTTTACCGCTCCGGCTACATCTTCGATCGGAACGTTGAGATCGACGCGATGCTGATAGAACAGGTCGATGGCATCCACTTTGAGCCGCTTTAGCGATGCCTCCGCAACCTGCTTGATGTGTTCGGGCCGGCTATTCAAGGCGCTCCACTTACCACCATCCTCGGGATTCGCCTCCCAGCCAAACTTCGTGGCAATCACCACCCGGCCGCGAAACGGGGCAAGAGCTTCACCGACGAGCTCTTCGTTCAGCAGAGGGCCATAAACCTCCGCCGTGTCGAAGAACGTGACGCCGCGCTCTACCGCGGCATGAAGCACGGACGTCATCTCCTTCTTGTCTTTCGGAGGCCCGTAGCCGAAGCTCATCCCCATGCAGCCAAAACCCAAGGCTGATACTTCCAGTCCGCCCGTTCCTAATTTGCGTTTCTGCATTTGTGATTCTCCTAAGTATTGTTGAGCGTGTTCTTGAATGCCCGCTTGAAACCTTGGCCGTCAGCATCAATGGTCGTAAATCGAAGCCAGGCGTCTGATAGAAGACTAGGCCTCGATCGTTCATGACGCAAGGCCATTGCCATCGCAAAGAGTTATGAGTAGTATTCATGAATCATGAGAAACGATTTGGGCGAACTTTCGGGATTTGCGATGGTTGCGGAAGAGCGCAGCTTTACCCGCGCCGCGGCACGGCTGGGTGTCTCGCAATCTGCGCTCAGCCATTCCATTCGGGGCCTGGAAAAGAGGCTGGGTCTCCAGTTGCTCGCGCGTACCACGCGAAGCGTCTCCCCCACGGCCGCCGGGGCCGCGCTTCTTCAGGATCTTGCGCCTGCTCTGGAGCGGATCGAGAGAGCCGTAGCCGACGCGAGAAAGCAAAAAGAGAGTCCAACCGGCCGAATTCGAGTCATCATCCCGCGAACCGCCACGCAAATGGTGATCCTGCCGAAGCTGGCTCAGTTTGCCCGCGCCTACCCCGAGATCGTCTTGGAGATCACCTCTTCCAATGACCCGGTTGATCTTGTGGCCGGGCAGTACGACGCCGGCGTTCAGCTTGGCGAGTTTATTCAACGGGACATGATTGCCGTCCGCGTCACCCAGGAGATGCGTCTGGCGATCGTTGGATCGCCCCAGTATTTCAAGTCGCGCAGTCTTCCCCGAAAACCTCAAGACCTCAAAGATCATTCCTGCATAGGTTTTCGCTTCAGCAACGGTCTCTATCGGTGGGAGTTCGAGAAAGGCCGTAAGGCGCTCACGGTCAGCCCGCAAGGGCCCGCGTCCTTCGATGATCCAGACCTGGTAATCCAAGCAGTATTGAATGGCGTTGGAATTGGGAGCGCGATGGAAAAAACCCTGACGGGCATGATTTCAGCGGGACGCTTGATTCAAGTCCTGCGAGATTGGTGCCCAACATTCCAGGGCTACTTTCTTTACTACCCCAGCCGTCGAAATCAGCCTGCGGCGCTATCTGCCCTGATTGAGACACTCCGACTGTCGGACTGAACCGCTCCCTCCAGTCGCTCCCACTCGCCGCGAGCGATGCGTCAACCAGATCGACACTTATCGTTGGGCGGTTTCCCCTATGCGGCCGACGCCTCTTCCGCGGCGCTGACCGAATCGAAGAAGCGAAAGAGGTTTTCCACGTGGGTGACCTTCAGAGCGTTGTGGATGCGATCGCAAACTCCCACCAGAGCCAGCTTGCGTCCGTTATTCTGCCGCGCCACGTGGGCACCCACCAGCGCCCCGATGCCCGCCGAATCTACATAAGGCACATTGCTGAAGTCGATAATCAGCGCGCGCGAAGTATCGGAGCGCACGGTGGACTGGAATTCGAACATCGTGGAGATAACCAGCGCTCCCGTCAGGCTGAGAATGCGCTGTCCCGCCTGCGCGCCGGGACGGTCTTCCATACGCAAAAAATCTTGAGGCATCCGGGGATATTAACTCCAGACAAACCGCGCATTGTTAACGTCAGATTAATTTTGGTCGCCCGCGCGACCCCGCTCTTACCGATTCGCCCGGAACTTCAAAGCACCGCCGCCTGCTCGCGCCTCCGGGCCTGAATTTCGATGTAGACGTTGACCAGCGAAACCGCCGCCGGAGTTACGCCGGGAATGCGAGAGGCTTGCGCGAGCGTGCGTGGCTGCACATGGCTCAGTTTCTCCTGCATTTCGCGAGAGAGGCCGCTCACCGAGCGATAATCGAACCACCCGGGAATCGAACGCTGCTCCGATTTCTTCATCCGCTCCATGGCTTTTTGCTGCTGCAAGAGATACCCTTCATATTTGACCTCGGTTTCCACCGATTTGAGCTCATTGCGAGTCTCAGAGGGAAGCTGAGCCGCGGATTCTCCCGGATTTTCGCCGATCGGATACCTCGCGAAAAAAGCCGGATCGAGTTCGCGTAGAACCGGGGCGAGCTGCTCGATGGTAATCTCGGGGCGCTTGAGCAGTTGGGCGCAGGTTTGACCGACGCCCGAACTCCACCCCGGAGGCGCGACACGGGCAGTGGCAGCAGACTCCTCGTCTCTTCGCTCCCCGGCATCGCAATTCTGGAGAGCGTAATTCTGGAGAGAAGGACTGGCCATAACACAATCCTCCATCGCGGCAGTGAACTTCGTCTTTTCCAGAAGCTGTTTCATTCTGATCAGGCGCTGCTGCTTGGCCTGAAAATCCTGCCAGGCTTCTTCCGCGATCAAGCCCACGCGCAGTCCATGCGGCGTAAGGCGGCGGTCGGCGTTGTCGATGCGCAGGTGCAGGCGGAATTCCGCGCGCGAGGTAAACATCCGGTAGGGCTCGTTGGTTCCCTTGGAAATCAGATCGTCGATCAGGATCGCGGTGTACGCCTCGGTGCGATCCAGAATGAGCGGCGGCTGTCCCTTCACCTGCAAAGCGGCGTTGATGCCGGCCATCAGCCCCTGGCACGCCGCTTCTTCGTAACCTGACGTACCATTGATTTGCCCCGCCAAAAACAAGCTGGCAATTTTCTTGGTCTCCAGGGTGCGTTGCAACTCCGTGGGATCAATCGAGTCGTATTCAATGGCATAGCCGGGACGAAGCATCTCCGCCCCTTCCAGGCCGGGAATCGACTTCAGAATATCCAGCTGCACCTCGACCGGCAGCGAGGTGCTCATGCCGTTGACGTAGATTTCGTGGGTGTTCAATCCCTCAGGCTCAAGGTAGAGCTGGTGCATTTCCTTGTCGGGGAATTTTACGATCTTGTCCTCAATGGATGGGCAATAGCGCGGCCCAATCGACTGAATCTGACCGCTATACATGGGCGAGCGGTGAACGTTCTCGCGGATGATGCGATGCGTCTCCGGCGAAGTCCAGGCAATGTAGCAGGGAACTTGCGAATCGTGATGGGCCACGCGCCGAGTGCGAAAGCTAAACGGCGTGGGATCCTCATCGCCGGGCTGGAGCGTGAAGCGCGCCCAATCGATCGAACGGCCATCCAGTCGGGGCGGCGTGCCGGTCTTCAACCGGCAGCCGCGCAGGCCGAGCTTCTTCAACGATTCGCCGAGCAACACCGCATTCGGTTCGCCCGAACGCCCCGCCGGATACTGCTGCTCGCCGCAATGGATAAGCCCGTTGAGAAAAGTTCCCGTGGTAATAATGACGGCCTGCGCGCCCACGGTACGGCCATCCCGAAGGCGAATGCCGAGCACCCGGGCTTCGGGCATCGGCTGTCGGGCTTCCGCTGAATCCGCGTCGGAATCGCCGCCAGGGTTTGTCGCAGCCCGAGGCGCGAAGCCCGAAGCCCGGTCCACAATCAGCTCCGCCACCTCCGCCTGCTTGATCTTCAAATTCGTCTGCGACTCCAGCACCTGGCGCATCTTCAGGCGGTAGGCCAGCTTGTCGCACTGCGCCCGCGGCGACCACACGGCGGGGCCGCGGGATGTGTTGAGCAGGCGGAACTGAATTCCCACCGCGTCCGTGATCTCGCCCATAATGCCGCCCAGCGCGTCCACTTCGCGAACCAGGTGCCCCTTGGCGATGCCGCCAATCGCCGGATTGCAGGACATCTGCGCGATCAGGTCGACGTTCAGCGTGTAGAGCGCGGTCTTCAACCCCATGCGCGCCGCGGCCATCGCCGCCTCGCACCCGGCGTGGCCCGCGCCTACCACGACTAAGTCGAATTGCTCGGTGAATTGCATGGCCGTGGAAAGTAGTAACGAAGGAACCTCTTGCTTCATTGTACCGGACGAGTCGTGACGATCCTGCGGGTTGTTTTCCCATGACAGCGAAACCTTCCACAACGAAGGACGTGAAGGATCATGAAGCACCTTGCCTCATCGGTGTCCCTCTTGTGACTTCGCATCCTCCGTGTTTGGGGCCTTCGAGCTGGGCCAACGAGGCGAACCCGCCGAGGCGGGTGGCATTCGGCATCGATCGCCTGATGTTTTCCGTGGGCTATCCCTTCAGCCCGAATACCCACGGCCGCAGCTTTCTGGACGGGTTGAACGAATTGCTGAAGCCCAGCGATCTGGCCAAGCTGACTCACCGGAATGCTGACGAGCTTTTGCAGCGGAACTTCCCTGCCGCTCAAATATCAAGAGGCTAGATTGTGGGTTCGAAGGAACCTTGACTTCCACCGCGCAATTGTTCGTGTGACGTCGTGTCTTCCGTGGTTAAGAGATCTCTAAGCTGCGCCCGCTACCAGTGATCCCCATCGCTTGCCCAACTTGGCCCTCCCTCGTATAGTGGTGTGTCATATCCGCATCCGGAGACCATTATGAATAGCGCTGAATTTTTCCTGCACCTGGAAGCATCCATCGCCAAATATGACCTGCTCTGTCACCCGTTCTATAAGGCCTGGTCGGCGGGCGAACTGACTCGGGACGATCTGCGCGACTATGCGCGGCAGTACTACCGTCACGTCGAAGCTTTTCCCTCCTACCTCGCCGAGTTGGCGGTGCGCCTGGAAGAGGGCGAGTTGCGCCAGGCCGTGCTGGCCAATATGTGCGACGAAAAAGGCTGCTCCCAAAGGGGTGCGGCCCGAGGGGCGGACAAGGCTTCCCTGCCTCACTCTGAACTGTGGCTGGATTTTGCTCAATCCATGGGAGCCCCTCGCGATATGCGCGGCCACCAGCCCGTGGCGGAGATCCGTGAGCTTACCCGGCACTTTCACCACGTGGCCAGCGCAGGCACGCCAGAGGAGGCCCTGGCGGCATTCTACGTCTACGAATCCCAGGTGCCGCGGGTGGCGAAAGAGAAGGAACGCGGGCTGCGCGAGAGGTATGGCGCGGGCGACCAGGCTTGCGGCTACTTCGAACTCCACGCCACTGCGGATATTTATCATTCGCAGGTCTGGCACGAACAGTTGGAGAAGAGGTTGGCGGAAAATCCCGAGGCGGCTGCCGGCGCGCTGCAGGCCGGGGAGCGCACCGCGCAGATGCTCTGGCGTGCGCTCGACGGAATTGAAGCGGCGCGGCTGGCTATGGCGGCGTAGCCGTCCTTAGGCAGTGGGTCAGTGTGAAAATTGTCTCCCGGCTGGAGTCATCCCGAAATTCCCGCGTTTTCACCAGCCGGAGGGGAGCACGCCCTAAGCTCGCTAAAGGAGATCCCCCAGGGTGAACTTCGTTCTTACCAAACTCACCTACCACAGACTCTTGATTGCAGACGGCGGTCATTATGGCGAAAGAAATTCCCCTCGGGGCGCGCGGCGAGGCGCAGGAAAAAGTCGAGTTCAAACATACTTTGACGGCGCATCATCCGCATTTGCCCCCGGTCTACTCCACGCCCGACATGATCCGCCTGATGGAGGCCGCCACCTTCCACGCGCTGAATCCCTTTTGCGAAGGCGACGAAATCACGGTGGGAACCTCGATCAACATTCAGCATCGCGCGCCCAGCGCCATCGGAGCGCTCATTCGGGCGGAGGCGATTCTGGAAGCCTTCGACGGGCGCTTCTATAGCCTGCGCGTGCGCGCCTGGGACGACCTCCAGGAGATCGGCAACGGGACGGTGGGGCGGGCGGTGGTGAGCGTCGGGAAGTTTGTCGAGAAGATGAAGAGATAAATCGGACATTCCTGCTTAACTCCGGTCCAAGGGTCGAAGCCTGTCCGCCCGTTACACCGCTAGCCCACGATCGAATGAGCGATTGATGCCCCCTCTGGTGATCGGTGTCATCTCTGACACCCACGGACTGCTGCGTCCGGAAGCAGTGGCGGCTCTGCGCGGAGCACAACACATCATCCACGCCGGGGACGTGGGCGCTCCCACCATTCTGGAGGCGCTTGCCGCGATCGCGCCTGTGACCGCGGTGCGGGGAAATATCGACAAGGGCGAATGGGCGCGCCGCCTGCCCGAGACCGAAGTACTGGAGATCGGCGATGTCTCAGTTTACGTGTTGCACGATCTGGGCCGGCTCGATTTGAATCCCCGGGCCGCGGGGTTTGCGGCGGTGGTGAGCGGACACAGCCATGTCCCCAAGCAGGAGATGCGCCAGGGCGCGCTTTACTTGAATCCGGGCAGCGCCGGGCCACGCCGCTTTCAACTGCCGGTGAGCCTGGCCAGGCTGCTGGTGGAACGTGGTCGCGTCCGCGCCGAAAGCATTCCCGTGGCGGTCGGCCCCTAAATTTTCTGCAGCCTTTGCACCTCATGCACCCCGGGGATTTTCCTCAGCCCCACCATAATCTGCTCCAAATGCTTCAAATCGGTGATATCCAGCACCACCTCCACGCTGGCCTGGCTGTTGGCCGTCCGTGCCTCAATGTTCTTGATGTTGCTTTGGGCGTCGCCAATCACGCTGGTGATGTTCTTGAGCATGCCAAAGCGGTCGTCGCAGTAGACCGTAAGCTTCACCGGGTAAGCCGTGGGGGTGCTTTCGTCGCGCGCCCATTCCACATCGATCCGGCGCTCCGCCTCATACATCAGATTGGTCACGTTGGGGCAGTTCACGGAATGCACCGCCACGCCCTTGCCGCGGGTGATGTAGCCGGTAATGGCCTCGCCGCGAATCGGATTGCAGCAACGCGCCCGGTAGACCATCATGTCGCCCTGCCCCTTCACCATGATGGCGTTGTGGTCGCCAAAGACCCGCCGCACCACGCTGGCAATCGCTCCCGGCTGGCTGGAGAGCCCTTCGGCCTCGATATCCCCCTGCATGGAGGGCGTGGTTCCCGAGGGCAGCAGGCGCGCCAGCACCTGCCGCGCCGAATACTTTCCGTAGCCGATGCCGGACATCAGGTCATCGACTTTTCCCAGGCCATACGCCCCGGCCACTTTCAGCAGTTCCTCGTCCCGGATCTCCTTCAGTGCGATGCGGTACTTGCGCGCTTCCTTCTCGATCACCTTCCGCCCAATCTCGATCGAGCGCTCCCGTTGATGCACGTTCAGCCAGTGCTTGATCTTGTTGCGCGAGCGCGACGACTTGACTAGACCCAGCCAGTCCCGGCTCGGCTTGTGCCCCGTCTGGGTGAGGATTTCCACGATATCGCCGGAGTGCAGCTTGTGGCGCAGCGGCACCATGCGCCCGTTCACCTTCGCCCCCACGCAGCTGTGTCCCACTTCGGTGTGAATGGTATAGGCAAAATCGATCGGCGTAGCCTCCCGCGGCAGCACTACCACTTTGCCTTTGGGGGTGAAGGTATAAACCTCTTCCGGATATAAATCGACCTTCAGCGCGGTCAGGAATTCATTCGGATCGCTCACGTCCCGCTGCCACTCCACCACCTGCCGCAGCCAGGCCAGCCGCTGCTCGTCCTGCGCTGAGACCGGCCCGTCCTTGTACTTCCAGTGCGCCGCGATGCCCTCTTCCGCCATCTTGTGCATCTCTTCGGTGCGAATCTGAATCTCGAAAGGCGTGCCGTCCTCGGTAATGACCGAGGTGTGCAGCGACTGGTAAAAATTAGGCCGCGGCATGGCGATGAAATCCTTAATCCTCCCCGGCACCGGCCGCCAGAGGTTGTGAATAATGCCCAACACCGCGTAGCAATCCTGCAAGGAGCGCGTGATCACCCGCATAGCAAACAGGTCGTAAACCTGATCCACGGAAATTCTTTGCTTCACCAACTTCTTGTGAATACTGTAAAGGCGCTTGATCCGGCTCTCGACGTTCGCCTGGATTCCAGCTTCTTTCAGCTTGTCGTTCATGATCGACTGCATCCTGGCCAGAAAAACTTCGCCTTGTTTCCGGCGGGCATTGAGCGCTTTCTCGACTTCCGCGCAAGCCTCCGGTTCCAGAAAGCGAAATCCTAAATCCTCCAGCTCGCCGCGAATCTTGCCCATCCCCAGCCGGTGCGCGATGGGCGCATAAATTTCCAGCGTCTCCTCCGCGATTTTGCGCTGCCGCTCGGGCGAGAGATGCTCCAGGGTGCGCATGTTGTGCAGCCGGTCGGCCAGCTTGATGAGCACCACGCGGATGTCATCCACCATGGCCAGCATCATCTTGCGCAAGTTCTCCGCCTGGGCTTCTTCCCGGGTGGCAAAATCGATCTTGCTGATCTTGGTTACGCCTTCGACAATGTGCGCCACCTGCTCGCCGAACTCCTTGCGGATGTCGACGATCGTCACTGAAGTATCTTCCACCGAATCGTGCAGCAATCCGGCGGAGATGGCCACCGGGTCCATCTTCATTTCGGCTAGCACCAGCGCCACTTCCAGGGGATGCACCAGATACGGTTCGCCCGAGGCGCGGGTTTGCCCTTGATGATTCTTCAGAGAATAGTCGTAGGCTTTTTTGACGATGGAGAGATCGTCCTGTGGGCGGTTTTCCTGAATCCGCCGCATCAGCTCGCGGAATTTGGTTAGCGTAAGAGTGGTGGTCGCGATCTGTTGGCGCAAGCTCGCCATGTGCGATTATAGCCCGCGCCTGTGTAGGGAAAGCCGCAGGTGTATGGACAGCTGCCCCCGGCCGTCCGCGTCGCGCAGCGACCCCCTTTTTGCGTAGGGATGGGAACGGGGGGAGATCCGAGCAGACTTCTCGGCCAGCCTGACGCCGCCGGGATAAGTCTTAATCTTAGGTTACCGGTGCCGCTGCTTCGCCGCCCGCTTCTGCGCCTTCTGAGCCCTCTTGGCCGCCTTGCGCTGCTTCTTGGCCTGTTTCTTGCCGTACTTCTGATATTGTTTCGCGGCCTTCTTGG